>Ga0105347_1000530_pt1 | contig 17888 bp, 16 predicted proteins | sample EasRivMeERMLT890_FD_89677 | JGI IMG/M metagenome (GOLD analysis project Ga0105347, IMG submission 89677) | Soil microbial communities from meander-bound floodplain in the East River, Colorado, USA - East River MetaG ERMLT890 | ecosystem: Environmental > Terrestrial > Soil > Floodplain | place... | reverse complement strand
AGTCAGTTGAGCGGCGCTCTGACCGCTGCGCTCACCAACGCGAGGAGCATCTCGGGATCGATCAAGGCGGTGCTACAGAACTTCGATGCCACGGTGGAGGCGCTTCATCTCTGGGCCGGAATTATTTCTACATTACAAGTGAATAGAGAGACTATGCGCCGCCGAACCACTGATTTTTGGGCCCTGGCCACGGATCTCGCGGGGGTCATCGTGCGGGAGACGAAAATGCCTTGGCGAACCGCGCATCAAATTATCGCGATTCTCGTCCGGATGGCGATGGAGCAGGACAAGAAAGTTGCCGATATCGATAGTGCCTTCGTCGATCGGGCGTCGCGTGAGTATACCGGAGAACCCGTTAATCTAAGCGACGAAACCATCAGGCAGGTTCTGGATCCCCTAAGGGCCGTTAAAGCCCGGACGCTCCTGGGCGGCACCGCGCCCTCGGAAGTCCAAAGACAAATCGATGGTTCTTACGATCGCCTCCGACAGGATGCGGAAACTCTCGAGGGCTACCGGGAAAAAATCGACGCGGCCGCAGCAAAATTGGAGAACGCCATCGACGTCATTATTGGAGCAGCATGAAGGGAGAAAAATGAATCTTATGGTGCAAACCCTCGCGGCTCTCTTTATCGCCCTCGCTATTGGCGATTCCTGGCTGGCGAGACCGGGCAACGCTCAGGAAATCAAACGAGAGGCCCTCATCGAAGGGGCCAAGCGCGAAGGCAAGCTACAAATCTACGCGCTGCTGGTGGTTTCCGACCATATGCAGATCATCCAACGCTTCAAGGAGAAGTATCCGTTTATCGACGTGGCGCTATATCGCGCCACCAGCGAACGGCTTTTCACTCGGATAGAAACCGAGGCCCGCGCCAACACACATCTTGTCGACGTTATCGGCATCAGCGGATTTCAAATGTACCAACTCGTCAAACGCGGACTGCTCGGGAAATATGAATCTCCTGAGCGCAGAAACTACGAACCCGGTTTCAAGGACAAAGAAGGTCATTGGACAGCTTACTATGTGAATCCCCTGGTAACCGCCCACAACACGCGCCAGGTAACGACCCAGGATGCGCCAAAGGATTATGCCGACCTGCTGGACCCGAAATGGAAGGGCAAGCTCGTGATGGAGGACGAGGAGATCGAATGGTTTTCTACGATGATGAGCTTTTGGGGCAATGAGAAGGGCGCCGCCTATATGAAGCGACTGGCGGCACAAAACTTCATCTTCCGCCACGGCCATACGTTGATGACCCAGCTGGTGGCCGCGGGAGAATACCCGGGCGCCGTGCTCCTCTATGGCCCGCAAACCCAGTTCATGCGCGCAGCAGGAGCGCCTATCGATTGGCATGCTCCCAACCCCACTGTGGCAGGTTTGAATCTGATGGGTGTAGCCGCCCGCGCTCCCCATCCAAACGCCGCACAACTCTACGTCGATCACATGTTGTCGGAAGAGATCCAGCGGGATTATCTTGCCGGCAAGTTCTTCAAAGTATCGGCGCGTAAGGGAATCACCAACGCGATTCAGCAAAAGCTCAACGCCGTCAAAGTCATTCCAGCGGATATTTCCCAATCGGAGTTTCTCGAGAAGCATGCGAAACACTACCGGGAGATTTTTCTATCCGGACGGTAAAAAAATGGCTCCCACCGAAAGCATCGCCATTTTCTTGGCTGGCACCAAAGCCGCTGATATACCAGCCGAAGTCATGACCCAGGCCAAGCGCAATGTCATCGACACGTTGGGTGTCGCCATCGGTGGATCCCGCGCCGCCGTAGCGCGGCCCCTTGCGCAGGTTTATCGCGCCGCGAAGCAAGGCGAGGCTTTCTTGTGGGACGGCAGCGGCAGAGCTACAGCCCTGGATGCCGCCTGCGTCAACGGCACCTTCGCCCACGCGTTGGATTTCGATGACGGCGGTGTGGCGCTGACGCCGATGCACCCGTCGTCGCCGGTGTTGCCGGCGGTTTGGGCGCTCTGCGAACAACGCAAGGGATCGGGGCATGATGCGCTGGCGGCCTATGTTCTCGGGCTCGAAGTTGAATGCAAGATCGTCGCTGCCATCTCGCTGGCTCACTACGATCACGGGTGGCACGCCACCGGCGTATTGGGGGCATTGGGAGCCGCCGCGGGAGCGAGTTGGCTGCTGCAGCTCCCGGTAGAAAGGGTTCGAACCGCACTCGGTATCGCCGCTTCCATGACCGGAGGGTTGCGGGCTAACTTCGGCACCATGACGAAGCCGCTTCATGCCGGGTTGGCCGCCCGTAACGGTCTCACGGCGGCACTTTTGGCTGAGGCCGGTTGGAGCGCCGACCAGAATATTCTAGAAACCAAGAAAGGTTTTTTTCAGGTCTTCGGCTGCGGCGAGGTGGACGAGTTAAATCTCGGCAAGCCGTTTCACTTTTCATCCCCGGGAGTATCCATCAAGCGCTTCCCCACCTGCTCCGCCACGCACCACTGCATCGAAGCCATGACGGCCCTCAAACAGGAACATGGCCTCGACGCCGATCAACTTGAAAATATCGATTGCAGTGTTCACGCGGTCTCGTATCAAGCCCTGCGCAAGAATCCGGAAGTTACCAGCGCGGAACAGGCGCGCTTCAGCCTGCACTTTGCGTTGGCCATGGTCTTACTGGAGGGTTCGGTGGAGTTGAAGCATTTTTCACCCCAAACTTTCAGCAGACTAGATGTTCGCGCCCTCATGCAAAAAGTGCGGGTCGGTATTCACCCCGAGCTGCAGTCGCTGGAGTCAAAAAAGCAAGCCTTCGGTCAGGTAGACGTATGCTTGAAGGACGGCAGGCGCCTGTCGAACCGCGCCGTGCAGGTGCGCGGCCGGGCGCCTCTGGCGCTGGAAGATTCGGAAGTCGATGCAAAATTCTCCGGCTGCGTCGAACCCATTCTCGGCAACGAGCAGACGCAAGAGCTGTTAGTCGCGTTACACGGACTCGAGTCGCAACCGGAATTGCATCGCCTGCTTCCAAGTGCCTTCAAACATGCAAATGGAAGCATCAACCAACAATAGTCAGACCGCATCGGTAACCACAAGGAGGATCGAGCAGTGGCAACAGTGAATGAACTTGAAACAGATGTATTAGTTATCGGCGCAGGCAACGCGGCTTTGGTAGCCGCAGTCGCCGCCCAGGAACGCGGCGTCAAAGTGACGGTTCTGGAGCGCGCCCCCAAGGAAAGACGCGGCGGCAATTCGGCTTTCTCCGGCGGGCTCTTTCGCTTCGCCTATGAAGATTTCGAAGATGTCAAAGAGGTGCTGAAGGACACCCCGGGAATCGATTTTAAAGACGTGGAGGTGGAACCCTACTCCAAGGATGTCTTCTACGGCGATCTCATGCGCGTCACCGAGGGACTGGCCGACCCCGCTCTTTCAGAGATGCTCGTCGAACGATCCCAGGAGGTCGTGACCTGGATGGCGCGCCATGGTGTGGACTGGGAGCTCCACTTGAGTCACGTTGCCAGAGTTCGCGGGAAATACATCTGGCGCTCCGGAACGATTCCGGTTTCGTCTCGCGGCGGCGGCAAAGGGCTGGCGGAAATGCATTTCAAGCACGCGGAAGAGCGCGGCCTCAACATACTCTACTCGACCCGCGCTCTGGAATTGTCGGTGGACCAGAGCGGCTGTGTGGACGGAGCAATCGTTTCGTCGCCGGCGGGACGCCGGCAGATCAGAAGCAAAGCGGTGATCCTGGCCTGCGGCGGATTCGAATCCAATCCGGAGATGCGCGCCCGCTATCTCGGACAGAACTGGGATCTCGTTAAGGTCCGCGGCACCCGCTATAACACCGGCGATGGGATCAAGATGGCGATGAACATCGGCGCCAGACCGTTCGGCCACTGGAGCGGTTGCCACGCATCCGTCATCGATGCCGAAAGCGCTGCCGTCGAAGCCGCCACCGACGAAAGCACGCGCTACTCTTATCCCTACAGTATCATGGTCAACACGAACGGAGAGCGATTTGTCGACGAAGGCGAAGACTTTCAGGTTTATACCTACGCCAAAACCGGCAGGAAGATCCTGGCGCAGCCGGGACATATCGCTTATCAGATCTTCGATCAAAAGACCGTGCCGCTCCTGCGCAGCAACTATAGCCGCAGCCGGCCGGTGACCGCCGACACCGTCGAGGAGCTCGCATCCGGTTTGGGCATCGAGGCCGCGCGCCTGCGCCGCACAATCGATAACTTCAACAACGCCGCGTCGCCGGTGGCATTCGATTCGTCGAAACGAGACGGCAAGTGCACCGTGGGACTCAATCCGGAAAAGTCCAACTGGGCCGCTCCCCTGGATTCGCCGCCCTTCCAGGCCTATCCCGTGAGCTGCGGCATCACGTTCACCTATGGCGGGCTAAAAATTGATCCGAAATGTCAGGTGCTGACAGCAGACGATACAGGGATACCCGGTCTCTGGGCAGCCGGCGAGCTGACCGGCGGATTCTTCTATCACAACTATCCGAGCGGCTCGGGTTTGATGCGCGGCTCCATCACGGGCCACGTCGCCGCCACCGAAGCGGTGAAGTACATCAAGGGAACAGCCGGATAGGTTTCGGGTTTCAGGGAATACGGGCTATGGCAGCAATCTGAACCTGCGACGGACTGGATTGTGATCCCGAGCAGCGTCAGAACCGTTTTGAACTATTTCAGCGTTGCTAGCCCTTTGCTGCGCTGTCCCGACGCGCCGCCGCGGTGAGAACCGGCAGAAATTTGAAAAGGTCGGCCACGACGCCGTAGTGGGCGACGCGAAATATTGGCGCGGCAGGGTCCGCATTGATCGCGACAATAAGAGCTGCGTCTTTCATACCGGCGATGTGCTGTGACTCGCCGGAGATGCCGCAGGCTAAATAGACTTTCGGCCGCACGGTTTTCCCCGACAGCCCCACCTGCCGCTCGACCGGCAGCCACCCCAGGTCTACGATGGGACGGGAGCAGCCAAGAGACGCGCCAAGCGCGTCGGCAAGCTCCTCGACGAATTTGATATTCGCCTTGTCCTTGATGCCCCGGCCGACGGAAACGATCTTTTCAGCCTTGGAAATGTCCACGCTCTCGAGGCGTTGTTTGATGCCATGGCTACGAATACGAATTTGATTGGGAGGCGAAAACTCAAGTTGCCTGACCGGCGCCGGAGCTACGGTCGCCGGAGGATCATGCTGCAAAGTAAACTTCTGAATAGTCAAGAAGCAAGGCTCCGGCCCGCGGGTCGAAATTCGCGCCCAACAAAGTTCGCGCAAGTAAGCCCGCAAGGCGTTGATCTGGCCGTCTTTGACTTCGACGTCGAGAACATTGGCAATAATCGGTGCATCAAAGCGATGCGCCAGAGCCGGCGCCAGTTCCACGCCGGTGTAGGAATGGCGAAAGAAAACCACGTGAGGCGCTACCGCGGCAATCACCGATTCGAGGGCGCTGCGATAGAGTTCGGGATGATACTCTTTTAAAGCCGGATCAGTCACCAGCACGATCTCCTGGCAATTGAGACGCTCCGCCTCCTCTCGCAGCTCAGTATCGATCTCGCCCACCAAAGCCCCGATCGTCCGCCCACCCATGGTTTGCGTCAGTTCGGAAGCCTTGCTGACGAGCTTCGCCATTTCCCCGTGAAGCGTCTTACCGTCATGTTCCAGGCATACGAGAATATCAGCGCTCATGTTTTAGCTCCGCGCCAACCCTGTTCAGGATCAGCAACCCATTGGCGTGTTTCAGACGGTTTCCTTGATTCGATCCAGAATAAAGCGGGCCATGTCATCGGCGCTTCCTTCGAGCATCCGGGCTGCGCGAGAAGTGGATGGAGGCATGATCTCATCGATGGATTCCCGCCGACATGCCGCCAGGCTTTCAGCGGTGAAACCCAGTTGCGTCGCATTGACAACTTCGATGCGTGTTTGACGCGCCTTGATCCGGCGCGCCGGGGGCGCGTAAGTGAGCGGGCAGATGCCCGTCTGCATCCCGAGCACCGCCGGCAGCTCGACTTCAAGCTGCTGAATCCTCCCCTCTCCCAGTTCCCGCTCCACGTTCACCCAGGTTCCTGCTTGCGCCGCTTCAATGGCGGTGGCGGCGAAGACAAAGGGCCAGCCCCTGGACGCTGCTAAAAGACCACCCACCAGGCTGGCCATTTGATCTGCGGATTGAACCCCCACGAGCACCAGATCCGCGCCCTTTTTCGCCGCCAGCGCGCCCAAAAGCGCTGCCACTTCGAAAGGGCTCGACGCGTTGCTGTCGATCCGCACTGCATGGTCCGCCCCTTTGGCCAATGAAAGATAGAGAATCTCCTGGCTGGAAAGACCTCCCAAGGTGACCACGGTGACAGTAGCTGCGGTTTTTTTCTTCAATAACAGCGCCGCGTCCAGCGCGTATTCATCGGACTCATTCAACACCAGGGATGATGATTCGTATACAATGCGGGTGTGATCGTCGCTGACGGAAAATTTCGCGGGGGCGAAAGGGACGGCTTTACAACAAACCAAAATGTGCATGGACCTTTTCTACCTGAAACACGTCTCGCTTGCCAGCAAGCTTATGGCATCGATCGTCTCTCTCGTCGGTTTTCTTCACCATGATTCCATCATACCGTCCTTTAATTCCCGGCGATGTCCTTTTGCGCTTGGACGATTCGACTGCTCGCCAACACGATAAAAATTGAAACGACCAAACAGCCGAGAGAAATCCAGAAAGGCACGACGTAACTGTGGGTGACATCGAAAAGAAAGCCGCCGATCCATGCACCGATGGCGCCGCCGAGACCGATGCTAAAAGTAAAATATCCGAAGATCGCGCCGAAGTGCTTGCCGTGAAAAATATCCGCCGAGATCGCCGATAGCACCAAGGCGCGGGAGCCCTGGCCAAGCCCGTAACAAACCGCGTACTCATAGAGCAGCCACGGCAGAGTGTTATCGCGCATTACGAGCAACGCCAAGATTCCCACCGCGGAAATAATCTGGACCCAGGTGAAGACCATGTCCCGCCTCATGACGTCAGCGAGATAGCCGAACAACACCCGGCCGAAGATGCTGATGACCCCCATGAGGCCGAAAATAGCGGCGGCAAAGACCTTCGCGTAACCGAGATCCACCGCGTGGGCAATTTGATGAGTCACGATGACTTGATTTCCCAGGCTCGCCAAGGTTCGCGCGATGAAGAGCAACCAGAAGGCCGGATTGGTCAGCGCCCGTTTAACCGTCCAGTCCATCGCCGTGTGCTCTTCGGCTGCCTTTGTTGCCGGCGGACCGTCCTGCGCCGCCGCTGTCGTTGCGGAAGTAGACGAACTAGCCGGCAAAAAGAATTGCACAGGAGGAATGACGAGCAAGGCCGTCATAGCGGCAAGCCCGAGATAGGCCATGGACCAGCCCCAATGGCTTATCATCAACGAAGTGACGGGAACCAGGAGCACGATGCCGACACCCCCTCCGGCCCAAGCGATACCAAGCGCCGTGCCCCGTCGCTGGGGAAACTCCCGCGAGATAATCGCCACGTGGGGCACCATGCCGATCAAGGCGATTCCCGCCGCACTGACGATGCCGACCCAAAAATAAAATTGCCAAATCGAGGCAATCGTCGAGCTCAAACTCAGGCCCAGGGCGAGCACCACACCGCCGAGCATCAGCGTCTTGCGGCCGCCGATGCGATCGATCAGGCCCCCGGCAAATGGCAGACAGGCGCCTTCGAAGATAATCGCCAGGGAGATGGCCCCCGCGGTCGCCGCCCGCGACCAGCCGAAGGCATCGAGCATCGCCACAAAGAACACGCCGAAGGTGCCGTGCAGCCCGCGACCGACGCCGATATGAAGAAACGCCAACGCCACCAGACCGTAGCGTTTGGTCGCGCGAGACAAAGATGTCGTTATCGGAGCCATGAGACGAATGAAAGTTAGCAATACCCCTAGCGAGGTCGAAAGTCTATTTGATGTTGGCGTTACTTGAGTATAAAGTGCGCCTCTGCCGAAGGGTCAAACGACATCAGCGCACAGACAACCACAGAGGGATCTTGGTCGCTATCACACTCACCTGTCTGGAAAGCCACCTAATACTTCACTTCCATCAAAAATAATCCGTGCGGCGGCGCTGTGGGCCCGGCCTTGGTTCGATCCCGCACTTCGAGCAGTTCGGCAAAGGACTTTGCCGTGCGTTGCTGGCGTCCGACCTCCACCATGGTGCCAACGATGTTACGGGCCATATGCCGCAGAAACGCCGTGGCTTCGATGGCGAAGACCAGCAGGTCGCCGATCGGATCTAGGGATACACGATAGACCGTTCTGACCGGATGGGGGGCGTCACAATTGGCGGCGCGAAAAGACGAGAAGTCATGCTCTCCCTCGAGGCAAAAGATCGCTTTGCGCATGCGCCACACATCCAAGGGATCGTGCACATGCCAGGCGTATTTCAAATAAAACGGTGAAGGGGCGGGACGATTGAGGATGCGGTATTCGTAAGTACGGCTTCGCCCGCTGCGGCGCGCGTCGAAGGAGTCCGGCACGATCTCAACGCCTTTGATACTGATATCCTCGGGAGTCAAAGCATTGAGACCGCGCAGCAACCTATGGAGATGCGGTTCTCGATCGCAGAAAAAATTGACCACTTGCCCACGCGCATGGACACCGGCGTCCGTGCGCCCGGAAGCCGTCACCCGCGTCGGCGCGCCCAGAAAGGTCGATACCGCCTGCTCAAGAACCGACTGAATGGTCGGGCCGTTGGGCTGCATCTGCCAGCCACGGTAATTCGTCCCGTCATACTCAATGGTAAGTTTGATATTCACGCGGAAACAATTTCGAGTATGAGGTTGGTCCGAACTTTAAATCTCTGCGGGGATTAATTCCCCGCAGCTTGCTGCGTAGAATTTGCACCTTCCCAAAGTCCGTCATTCCCGCATGTTTTTAGCGGGAATCCAGGGGTATTTTACGGACTGGACCCCCGACCCATTCGACAGTGGCTCAGGGTCGTGGTGAGCATAGTCGAACCACGATTAAAACATTCGGGGGTAACGGCGGCGTTGTGCAGCGGTCCCGGGTCAGCGGGACCACTAGATATAATCGCGAATCAGGATTTCCGCGATCTGAACGGCGTTCAGAGCTGCGCCCTTGCGCAGATTGTCCGCCACGACCCAGAGGTTGAGACCATTGGGCACGGAATCGTCTTCGCGAATTCTTCCTACATAGGTGGCATCCTTCCCGACAGCGTCGATGGCCATGGGGTAGACGTTATTTTCCGGCTCGTCGGCAACGACGATCCCCGGGGCCTCGCGCAGCAGGGATCTGACATCCGCTGCGGTAAGCTTCTTCTCCGTCTCGACGTTGACCGATTCCGAATGGCCGCAAAAAACCGGCACCCGGACCGTGGTTGCAGTAACGCGCAGCAAGGGTTCGCCGAAAATCTTGCGCGTCTCATTGATCATTTTTAACTCTTCTTTAGTGTAACCGCCGTTCACAAAGGCGTCGATGTGAGGAATGCAGTTGAACGCAATCTGATGCGGAAACTTCTCCATCTCCAGTTCCTGTCCATTATAAAGGGCAGACACTTGCTGGCTGAGCTCTTCCATGGCTTTCCGGCCCGCGCCCGAAACCGACTGATAGGTCGAAACGACGACACGTTTGATGCGCGCCGCGTCGTGAATCGGCTTGAGCGCCACGACCATCTGGATCGTCGAGCAATTAGGGTTGGCGACGATGCCGCGATTTTTGTAGTTGGCGATCTCGCCCGCGTTTACTTCGGGGACCACCAGGGGAATATCAGGCTCCATACGGAAGTAGGCGGTGTTGTCTACGACGATCGCGCCCGAGGCGACGGCGATGGGAGCGAATTTGGCACTGACACTGCCCCCCGCGGAAAACAAACCGATGTCGATGCCCTTGAACGATTCTCCCGTAAGAATTTCAACTCTGATGTTTTTCCCTTGAAACGGCAGCAGCTCCCCCACCGAGCGCTCGGAAGCCAGCAAACGCAGTACACCCACCGGAAACTCGCGTTCCTCCAACACTTCCCGCATCTGCTCCCCCACGGCCCCGGTGGCGCCAACGACCGCGACGTTGTACTTTTCTTGTTTCATTTATGCCTTCAAGCCTTCAATCTTTTCTCTGACCAGCCGGCCCATTTCCTTGCAGCCGACGGGCCGGCAATCCTTCTCCTGAATATCCAGTGTTCGGTAGCCGCCGTTCAGCACCGCTTCGACAGCGCTCTCGATCCGGTCCGCAGCGTCGCCTTGGTCCAACGAATGGCGCAACAACATTGCAACGGTCAAAATCGTCGCCAGGGGATTGGCCTTGTCTTGTCCGGCGATGTCCGGAGCGGTGCCGTGAACCGGCTCGTACATCCCCACTTTTCCGCCCAGACTGGCCGAGGGGAGCATGCCGATGGAGCCGGTCAACATCGCCGCCTCGTCGCTCAAAATGTCGCCGAACATATTCGTCGTCACCATGACATCGAACTGCTTTGGATCGCGAATCAATTGCATGGCGCAGTTGTCGACCAGGATATGCTCTAAGTGAATGTCAGCGTAGTCTTTTTCCCGGTGCACCCGAGTCACCACCTTGCGCCAAAGCTCCGTGACTTCCAGCACATTGGCCTTGTCGACGGAAGTCACCTTCTTGCGCCGTTTCCGCGCTGCCTCGAAAGCGGTGATGGCAATGCGCTCGATCTCCGGCGTGGTGTAGACTTCGGTATTCACACCCCGTTCCGTTCCGTCGGGCAGTGTGGTCACGCCCTTGGGCTGTCCGAAGTAAATCCCTCCGGTTAACTCCCGCACGACCAGCAAATCCGTGCCTTCCACAACCTCCCGCTTCAACGTCGAAGCCGAAGCCAATGCCGAGAAGAGCTTTACCGGTCGCAGGTTTGCGTACAGGCCCAGCTCCTGGCGCAAGGCGAGCAGTGCCCGCTCGGGACGAATTGAATAGTCCAACCCGTCCCACTTCGGCCCGCCCATAGCGCCCAGCAACACCGCGTCACTCTCCTTGGCCAATTTAAGCACGGGATCCGTCAAGGGCTTCCCGTATGCATCGATGGACGCGCCGCCAACCAAACCCTCTTCCAGCACGACATCGAATCCATAAAGCTCAGCTGCCTGTTTTAAGACCTGAGTACCCTCGCCCATGACTTCAGGTCCGATGCCGTCGCCGGGAAATACCGCAATCTTGTAGCTCATGGTCCGTCTCTCTCCACCAGTTGCCGATAACGCTTTCGCCCCTCCAATTTGTTGAGCGCATTGATGTAGGCCAATGCGCTGGCCATAATGATGTCCGTATGAGCCCCCTGCCCCGACACCCGAAAGCCGCCATCCTCGATGATGCACGAAACTTCTCCCTGGGCGTCGGTTCCACCGGTTATGGCGCTCACCGTGTAACGAACCAGCTGCGACTGCGATCCGGTTAGCTTGGTAATCACTTTGTAACAAGCATCCACCGCGCCATCGCCCGAAGCATAGTCCATTTGTTCCTGGCCGTTCACGCGCATCTTAATAGTCGCGGCGGGAATACCCTCGGAGCTTGAGTTGACGTTAAGATACAATAGCTCATATCGATCCGGTTGCCCGGGCACTCTGAGAATTTCTTCCGCGACAATCGCCTCAATATCCTCGTCGTAAACGTTCTTCTTCTTGTCCGCCAGTTCTTTGAAACGCAAGAACGCCCGGTTCATATCGTCTTTGCTCAAGTTGAAGCCCAAGTGTTTCAGCCGTTCATCGAAGGCGTGCCGCCCTGAGTGCTTGCCCATGACCAGCCGGTTTCCTGTAATGCCGATGGATTCCGGCGTCATGATTTCGTAGGTCTGCTTATGCTTAAGCACACCGTCCTGGTGAATCCCCGCCTCGTGGGCGAAGGCGTTATCGCCGACGATCGGTTTGTTGATCGGCACGGGAATGCCGGTCACCTGCGACACCAAGCGCGAAGTCGGATAGATCTGTTCGGTGGTGATGCCGGTATCCAAATCGAGATAGTTCTTCCTGGTTCGAAGCGCCATCACAACCTCTTCCAAGGAAGTATTGCCAGCCCGTTCGCCAATACCATTGATGGTGCACTCGATTTGTCTAGCGCCGTTGTGAACCGCGGCCAAGGAGTTGGCGACGGCAAGCCCCAGGTCATTGTGACAGTGGGCGCTCCACGTCACCCGATCCCCTCCTGCGGTCCGTTCGATCAGGTTGGCCATCAAGGCGCCGAATTCCGAAGGAATCGCGTAGCCGGTGGTATCCGGCACGTTGATCGTACAAGCGCCCGCTCGAATCACTTCTCGGAACACCTGAATGAGAAAATCCGGGTCGCTCCGCGAGGCATCTTCGGCTGAAAACTCGATGTAGTCGATGTGCTGCTTTGCGAAACTGACCGCCTTTACGGCTGCCTCCAGAACCTCCTCCCGCGACATCCTCAGTTTGTGTTTCAGGTGAATATCGGAAGTCGCAATGAAGACGTGGATGCCTGGATTACTGGCGTGTTCGACGGCCTTGAGCGCTCGGGTGATATCCCCTTCTTGGGATCGCGCGAGGCTCAGCACACGAGGCCGCTTGACTTCCTTACAAACCCGGGCCACAGCATCGAAATCACCTTCAGATGATGCCGCGAAGCCGGCTTCAATCACATCGACACCGAGCTTTTCCAGCTGGCGCGCGATGACGACTTTTTGTTCAACCGTCATGCTTGCTCCGGGCGATTGTTCGCCGTCCCGCAAGGTCGTATCAAAAATACTAACTATGTTATCTGCACCTTTCTGTGACATGGATGTCCTCCAATCGTTCCTTACGGCCTCATCTAAAAAAAAACTCCCGCGGCATGGCCAACGGGAGTATCGCTTCCGAGTCGAGATGGTGAATTAGGTTTTCGCCTCAACCATCTCCCCTCGTTTCTCCCGGCGGCGTTTGTTGGTCGTCAAACACCATAAGAGGGGGCCCGATAAGGTGTATAACAGGAATATCATAAAGAACATAATTTGGGGTTCAGCGATTACCAGTGTAATCAAAATAAAACCGGAAACCAACATCCAGAAGGGGTGCCGTTTGCGCAGAGCGGAATTTTTCAGGCTAAAGTACGGGAAACCGCTCACCATCAGCCCCGCCAATCCATAAATCACCAGCAGCAACGTGATATGCTTATTCGGTGCTCCCTCACCGCCCAAGAAATAATACATCAACACGATGGACGCAATCATTTCCGCAGCCGCCGGTATGGGCAGCCCGACAAAGTGACCCTTGGCCGGGCCCGTACTCTGCACATTAAAGCGGGAAAGGCGCAACGCTCCACAAACGACATAGGTAGAAGCCGCCAACCAGCCCCACGTTCCCCAAGGCACCAGCGCCCAAAAGTAAACGAGAATTGCCGGGGCCACGCCAAAGGAAACGACGTCGGCCAAGGAGTCGAACTCAACACCAAATTGACTGGTGGATCTCGTCAGCCGCGCCGCGTAGCCGTCCAGCCCGTCGAGAATATTGGCCAGGATAATAAAAATCGTCGCATGTATATAATTCCCGTTAAAAGTCGAAATGATAGAAAAGAAGCCGCAGATCAGATTGCCCGCGGTAAAGAGGCTCGGAATGAGATAGACTCCCTTCCGGAGCTTTTCAGCGGCGACCCGGTTACGCAGAGGCACACGCGGTCGCATCCGCCGGCGCAGCAAACGAACCTTTCCTGCAGCCGGGAATTGATCTGGTTCTTGAGGATTAACGCCACTCATACAAACCTCGCCAATACGGTCTCTCCGCCTTTCACTCTTTGTCCCTCTGCCACTTCAACACGGCAACCCTCCGGCAGGTAGGTATCCGTGCGGGAGCCGAACATAATGAGGCCAAATTTCTCACCGCGAGCCAAGCGATCCCCCGGTTTTGCCCGACAAATAATTCGTCGCGCCAGCACGCCGGCAATTTGCACAACGCCCAAGGTTCTTCCCTGGGTGTCCAGAATGCTTAGAGCGTTTTGTTCGTTACGTCGGGACGCTTCTTCTTTGTATGCGGCCAAAAACTTTCCCGGCTGGTAGGCGATCTTTTCGATTTTGCCTTCCACCGGAGTTCGGTTGATGTGCACGTCAAGCGGCGATAAAAAGATACTGACTCGCGTCGCCGCATCCAGGAAAGGCGAATCGCCATTTACACCGGCAACACTAACCACTTTGCCATCCGCCGGCGCGACAATCAGGCCTTCTCCCATGGGGGGCTGCCGTTCGGGATCACGAAAAAATCCGGTAATCGCAAGCGCGATCAGACTGAAAATAATACCGAGAGGTATCCATCCGGCTGCGAACGCCAGCAGCGCAATAATACCTGCGGTAAAAATCAGCGGATACCCTTCCCTGGCTATTCTCATGGGATCTATTAGCCTTCCAACCGCGGCACCGGCTCGACATCGGCATGCTAATTTTTGCTCTTATCGACCAATCGATTCTGTCCGAGCCATGGCATCATTTCCCTGAGCCCGGCGCCAACCTTCTCCAATGGATGGTTCGCGGCTTCTTTTCGCAACTCGGTGAAATGCGGCATGCCGCAACGGTATTCGTCAATCCATTCTTCCGCGAATTTCCCGCTCTGAATGTCCTTTAAGATAGTTTGCATTCGCTCCCGGACTTCCGGTCCGATGAGCTTTTTCCCGCGGGTCAGGTCGCCATACTCGGCCGTGTTACTGATGGAGTAGCGCATGTTAGCCAGCCCGCCTTCATATATCAGATCGACGATCAATTTGACCTCATGGACGCACTCGAAGTAAGCCATCTCCGGTGGATAGCCGGCATCGACCAAAGTTTCGTAACCTGCCTGGATCAAAGCCGTCAGTCCACCACATAAAACCGACTGTTCACCGAATAGATCCGTTTCCGTTTCATCCTTGAATGTAGTTTCAATAACCGCCGCCCGGGCGCCGCCAATGGCGCTCGCGTAGGCCAAGCCAATCTTCTTAGTATCGCCGGAAGGATCCTGATGGACAGCCAATAGGCAAGGAACGCCTCGACCTTTTTGAAATTCGCTGCGCACCAGATGTCCCGGTCCTTTGGGCGCCACCATGAAAACGTTGACCCCAGCCGGCGGAACAATTCTCTTGAAATGAATGTTAAAGCCGTGGCCAAACGCCAGATAGTTACCGTTTTTGAGTCCCGGCTTGATCTCCTTTTCATAGGCTTCGCCCTGGAGCTCGTCGGGCAACAAAATCATGACGATAGCTGCGGACGCCGCCGCCGCCGCCGTCTCGGCAACTTTGAGACCGGCATTTTCCGCTTTCGACCAAGAGCTGCTGCCCCGTCTCAAGCCCACAACGACGTCAACTCCCGAATCGCGCAAGTTATTCGCGTGCGCATGACCCTGGCTGCCATAACCCAGCACCGCCACTTTCTTTCCTTTTAGAACCCCCAAATCAGCATCGCGATCGTAATAGACTTGCATGGCACCTCTCCTGTGGATTGACTTTATACTATGCCGGTTGGGCTAGCCTAAGTCAACCGCAAGTTGGCGTAAGACAATGATTATTTGGTGAAAGGCTGAACAAATTCACGAACAACCGTTCAAGGTTGAAAGCTTGTCCCGAGCCCCGCGCGGGGATCTAGATCCTTCGCATTCGCTCAGGCGTTGAACCCGGAACATTGAACCTTGAACACCCATCCTGCAGCGAAATCATCCAGCTAATACCCTGCGCCGACAACTTCGCCGATGATAGCGACGGCGCGCTCGCAATCGCTGCGGCTCACGTCCCTGTGCGTTACCAGACGCACTCGCTGTGAATCCACCGCGCCGGCAAGCACTTGTCGCTTCTCAAGTTGGTCGACAAGCTGGGACGCAGTCATACTGGTTTTGCCTAGACTAAAGATCACGATATTGGTCTGAATTTTCTTTGGATCGATTTGCATGCCGGGAATTCTCGCTAGTCCCTGGGCCAAGATCTGCGCGTTGTCGTGATCGGCCGCAAGCAGTTTTGGCCCCTCTTCCAGCGCCACCAAGCCCGCGGCGGCAATTACACCGGCCTGGCGCATGCCGCCGCCGAGCATTTTGCGAATCACCCGGCATCGTTCGATCAAATCCTTCGAACCGACAATCATGGAACCCACGGGCGCTCCCAAACCCTTGCTGAGGCAGAACTGAACGGAGTCGAATTTCCTGGTGATCGCCGCGACTTCTTGCCTTAGATAGACCGCCGCGTTGAAGATTCGCGCGCCGTCCAAGTGGACGGCAATGCCGGCCTCGTGGGCGCGGTGACAAATCTCTTCCGTGAGCTCCGTCGGATAAACCGTACCACCCGCCATGTTATGGGTATTTTCTAAAGAAATCAGCGCCGTTTGAGGGCGATAGTAAACTTTTTCTCGAATCGCCGGCGCGATCTTATCCCAGCTCAGGATACCGTCCACCCCGGCTACCAACCGCGGCAAGACTCCGCCCAGCGCAGCCATGGAAGCCATTTCATAATTGTATATATGTCCGGCGGCCTCACAGATCACTTCCTGCCCCCGGGAGGTTTGGGCCATGATGCAGGTCAAATTGCCCATGCTGCCGGATGGCACGAACAACCCCGCTTCACGACCAAAGATTTCCGCGGCTCGCGCCTGCAACCGGTTGACGGTCGGATCTTCCAAATAAACGTCGTCGCCCACTTCGGCCTCAGCCATGGCCCGGCGCATCGCCGGCGAAGGCTTGGTCACGGTATCGCTGCGCAAATCGATCGTCTTTTCACTCATGCAAAGCCATCCTATTCCAGTCGCCCTTCAATCTCGCTAATTGTCTCGGCGGAAAGCCATGGCCGGACAAACGCGTTGTAAATACAGTCGTTCTGCAGCCACATGATATCCCCCCGCTGTTTCACCGCTTGACGCATCTCATGCTGTAGATGCTCTTCCATGCAATGTTGTTTAATGACGTCGATCACCATGTTGCCGTGTCCTTCGTCGTGATACTCGTGGGCGCGAAAAAAATCCAAGCAGCCGGCGGGAATCCACGGATAGTGCTTTTCCAACGCTTCCCGCTCTTCTTTCATCCGCTTCGGCCCTCCGCCTTCGAACACCAGGCCGGTGCCGATGGCCACCGCCCAGTGGCTCTGCTGCACCAGGGAGACATACATTTCCAACGCCGCGCGAATTCCGGGCAACGGCTCGTAGCCAAGAATTTCGTCCCGCAAAATTCCTATGCCGACGGCAAACTGCACCCAGAGATCGCGATGGCTCGGATATTTGCCGCCGAAGAGGTCCTCGCCCTCCTCCTCCACCATGTTTTCCAGAAGCATTCTACGCAGCTCCGGAATCGGACACTTCTGATAGCGAATGCCGAAGAAGCGGTGGATGTTGCGAAACTCATGAAACTGATTTTTGGCCCAACCTTGAAGCTGGGTTTGCGTCAGCCGACCGCTGAGGAGCAACTGGCGGATCGGGTGCGGTCGAGGATGGGATTGTTGCAGATGATGCTGCAGATCGGCAATCAACTCTTCGGGCGGAAGTACCTTCGACATAACTCTCTCCTGCTCGGAAGAAACATCGTTTCGGTTATCGCCCATATCATATCGAAGTTCCTTGGCGCTGACCAGATTCCCTGGTTGTTTTTTGGCGCTGCCTTTACTAGCATACGATCCGTGGTCTCCTTAGCCTTACGCGAGCTGACGAAACGGTTTGGCGCCGTCGTCGCCGTCGATCAGGCTACTCTCACGGTTGCCAGCGGTGAATTCCTCGTCATCGTCGGCGCTAGCGGCTGTGGCAAGACCACGACGTTAAGACTAATCGCCGGATTGGAAGCTCCGGATAGCGGCACGATTTTCATCGGCGGAGTTCCCGTCAACGACGTTCCCGTGGGCAAACGCGGAGTCCAGATGATTTTTCAGAGCTACGCGCTTTGGCCGCACATGAAGGTCTTCGACGAGCATCGTTACACCAACCTGAGCTTGCCGTTAAAAATTCGTAAATGGTCCGGTGACAAAATCGGCGAGTTTCTCCGGCCGCTGACACAAAAGCTGGGCATTGAGGAAAGTTTTTTT
>Ga0105347_1000527_pt1 | contig 17937 bp, 16 predicted proteins | sample EasRivMeERMLT890_FD_89677 | JGI IMG/M metagenome (GOLD analysis project Ga0105347, IMG submission 89677) | Soil microbial communities from meander-bound floodplain in the East River, Colorado, USA - East River MetaG ERMLT890 | ecosystem: Environmental > Terrestrial > Soil > Floodplain | place... | reverse complement strand
ATTTCAATGTCCGTCACCACCATCTCGGTTTGGCATCGGCAGTAGCTCGAATAACCTTGCAGCCCGTCGCGAGCCGTCCAAACATGAAAGCCTTTCCCCACTAAAAATTCGCTGATCATCCGCGCCAAAAGTTCATCATCATCGACAACTAATACTGTTTGGACGTTTGCCACAGTGCACCAGAAGAAACTGGGCAATTTCCCTCAGCAAACAGCGTACCAACTAGAGATATACTTGAATTATCAATGGTTTTCGTCAATGGTCCATTTCATCGCGCTTTTTATGAAGGGGTTTCCCTTCATATCGGAGCATGGACTCCAAAGGGTGGGGCAGCGCTTCGCGGATGTCGCTGAGGACCACTACCGGCCCACAGGCTGGGAAAAAATTGCGGGAGGGAAACCAATCAATTGGGCATGCCCGTTTTCATTCGCTTGAATTCCTCGACTTTGAGGTCGTGCTTTTTGAGGAGCTCATAGAAATCGGCGCGGTATTTACCCGCGAGTTTCGCGGCCTGGCTGACATTGCCTTCGGTCATGGAAAGCACTTGCACCAAGTAGTCTCTTTCAAACGCATCTCGCGCATCCTTGAGCGGTCTTAGTCGCTCCTGAGAGCCATCTCTTCTGTCAAGCTCTAAGCCCCTTCCTGTGTCCAGTGCGGTAGCCTTGGATTGCAGCACGGAGTCATCGGCGATAATGTCCTTTTGCGCCATGGCTACGGCGTATTCAATGGTGTTTTCGAGCTCCCGCACGTTCCCCGGCCACTCGTGGAGCATTAGCTTTCTTATAGCTTCAGGAGTCAATCCCCTCACTTCCTTTTTCATTTGTTCGCTGTATTTCTTCAAGAAGTGTTCGACCAACGGTACAACGTCTTCTTTTCTCTCTCTCAACGGGGGAAGATAAATCGGAATGACATGAATCCTATAGAACAGATCATCGCGAAATAATCCCTTCTTTACTTGATCCTCGAGATCCTTATTAGTCGCAACGATCACACGCACGTCCACGTCGATGGGCGATTCACTGCCCACCGGATAAAACTGTCGCTCCTGCAACACGCGAAGCAGCTTGGATTGTGTGGAAAGCGGCATGTCGCCGATTTCGTCCAGGAATAAAGTCCCCCCATGCGCCTGAGTGAAAAGTCCTTTAGTGCTTTTCACCGCCCCGGTAAAGGCACCCTTCTCATGACCAAAGAGCTCGCTTTCGAGCAATGTTTCGGGTAACGCGGCGCAGTTCAGGGGCATAAAGGCCTTGTCGTTTCTTGCGCTCGCAAGATGAATCGCTTTTGCAATGAGTTCCTTGCCCGTGCCGCTCTCCCCGTGGATGTATACCGTAGAATCAAGCTTGGCAATGCGGGTGACGACATCTAAGACAGATCGCATTCTGGAGCTACGGGCGATGATATTGCCAAAGTTATTTGTCTCTTCCAATAACCCTTTTAGTCGCTTGATCTCAGAATTGAGCCTCCTGTGATCGAGCGCTCTTTCAATTTGAAGAAGCAAATCCTGAGGTTCAAAGGGCTTAGTAAGATAGCTATAGGCCCCTTTTCGCATGGCCTCCACGGCACTTTCAATAGTCCCGTGCGCCGTAAGAATAATGGCGGGCAGGTCGGGATTCACCCCGTGGATTTCTTCCATCAAGGAGATACCGTCCCGATCCGAAAGCATAAGGTCAAGCAGACAGAGGTCAAAGGGTTGCGCTCTTACTGCCGTAACCGCATCTCTCCCCTCGAGGAGAGACGCCACATCGTAACCCGCCGATTCAAGCCTTATTTTGACAAGCTCGAGGAGGTTTGCATCATCATCCACTACGAGAATCTTGCCTGACATCTCTAGCCCTCTAGCGCGATCTATCACGTTTCCTTTCTTCAATCTCAATATCCACCTGCTTCAGTTTTTCCATGCCATCTAATACCCCAACCCAAATTCTAGCCTGTTCTGCCCAAGAGCTTTCTGGGTAGCCTTTGATGACCCGGTTGAAAAAGTAGATGGCTCGCTTATTGTCCTTTTTTGGATTTTTCGGATGGGCATAGATAAGCCCCATATTAAAGATTGCCGTGTCAGCCGGTGGCTGATCCTTGGACACACTTAACACCCTTTGGCTTTCCCGCAAGGACCCTTCATAGTCACCTCTAGCTAGAAGATTTTGCGCCAGCACTAGATACTCATCGGCTTCTTGACGCTCCGAAACAACTTCTTTGGGTGCTTCAATGACCGGCGGTTTCGGAACCGCCTGCGGCTCCATGACGACCTCCGGTTCCGGAGCTTTTGCTTTCGGTACCTCTTTTTTGAATAGCGCGCAACCCCCAAAACAGAGAATCAGCAGGGTAATACGAATATAAAAGTGCTGCCTTGGTCTAGCTGGTTTTCCACCCATATCTCACCACCATGAGATATAATTATGTGTTTAGCAATCGCTAAGCCTAGTCCCGTGCCGTTGGCCGAGAATGCTCCCGCCGAGTTTCCTTGTTGAAATTTGTCGAATATCGTTTTTAAATTCTCTGCCGCGATCCCCGGGCCGGTATCTCGAACGGAAACTTCCACTTTGCCATTTACCGGTCTCGCGGAAACTTTGACACGCCCGGCTTTAGGCGTAAACTTGATCGCGTTGCCGATTAGATTGCGTAAAGCTTGTAGGATCCTCTCGCGATCTAGTTTCACCGTCGGAAGCACGTCGGCGACTTCGGTTTCCAACTGTATACCCTTCGCCTCTACCAGAGGTGTTATCTCACCTACGGCCTTCTTGATCAATGGGGCCAGACTGGCTTTCTCAAAGCTGTAAGTCATCATCCCGGCCTCCATTTTCGAGAAATCCAACAAAGAATTGACCAGACCAATAAGCCGGTTACTTTCTTCGGCAAGGATCGTCAGCAGTTTTCTCTGTTTTTCTGTCGTTGCCCCTCCTACTCCTTCCAGCAGCAACCCTGTCCCCTCTTTAATCGAGGTTAAAGGGGTACGTAACTCATGAGACATTGAAGCGAAAAAGTCGGTCTTCATCTTGTCGAGCTCGCTTAACCTACGACACATAAGATTGAAGGATGCCGCGAGCTCGCCAATTTCCGGCGGCGAAGAGAGACGCAAATCTCCCTCGAATCGACCTTTGGCAATTTCCCGGGTCTTATTTTTTAGAATGGCGATAGGTCTTGTAATACTCCGGGCAATCACTAGAGAAAGAATCAGAATAAACAGCAGGGAGGCAATCGTAATCGTTACGGCTGCCTCTCGGGCCCGCGCTCCAGCATCGGCCAACTCTCTGACCTTGCGATAGGTGCCCTGTTGCCTTTCGGTTTGCAGTTTCTCCAATGATTCCAGAATCGTGTCCGTGATTCGGTTTTTCGCGGTGTGGTACCATGCTTGCGGATACTCCTGATGAGCCTTAATATGCGCTGTTTCTTTGGCAAACAACTCCTGATAGCGCTCGTACTCTTGTTTGACCTGGTTCAATAGCGCCAGCACATTGGGGTCTGCAAACATCGCCGCTTCGCTTAGGTCACGCTCAAAGTCACTTTTGAATTTGCGAAACTCGCGGTACAATGCCTGATCTTTTGCAATCACAAACTTCCGTTCGTAACGAACCTGCGATAGAAAGCTGTCGCCGAGTTTTTTTTCATAATCGAGAATGCGGTTGTCTTTGTCGAGAATCGACTGGGTGATGTCGTCGAAGCGTTGAAGTTCCCGGAGGGCGTAAAGGCTCACGGCAATCACCAACGCCAAGACAGCCAGATATCCGAGAATTAATCGAGAGAAAAGACTCAACCTCACGTAGGGCCACCCTCGCTGTTTCGAAGGAGTATTTTATCCTGTTTTGCAGTCATGGGAAGGCCTTTCGAAAAGCCTTTCATCCGTATCGGCGGAAAGCAATCGTTCACCGAACTGATCCAGACGCTTGTCGGTATTTTGATAACTCGCTTGAGCATGCCCCAAATGTTTGCCCAGCACGCCAAAATCATCACGGAACTTTAGGAAATCACCCTGCAGGCGGCTTAGGTATTGGACAATCTCTTTAGCGCGTTCCTCGACCTTCAGTCCCTTCAAACCAAGGACGATGGCTTGCAAATACGCGTAGAAGCTGTTGGGCGACACCGGAATTACGTGTCGGCTCAATGCGTACTGACTGAGATTCTTCTCTCCCTCGGCATCATCCTTGATAATCGTCTCGTAGTAAACATTCTCCGCCGGAATATACATCAGGGCGAAGTCATAAGTCCCTTCATCGGGCAGGATATATTTGCCTGCAATTGCGTCAATATGCTTTCTGACATCATTGACAAACTGCCTCTTGGTTCGTGCCTTCTCCTCATCGGTCACGGCTCCGAGCATTCGCTTGAAATTTTCCAATGGGAATTTGGCATCCACGGGAACCAAGAACATCCCGAGCTTAATCACCGCGTCCACTTTCTCCCCGCTGTGGAAAGCGTGCTGGACAGTAAAATGATTGGCAGGAAGGATTTGAGCCAGTAGATCTTCCAAAAAAAACTCCCCCAGTCCTCCTCTAAGCTTCGGCGCGCGAAGGATCTCCTGTAAGGAGGCTATATCCTTCCCCACTTCGTAGATCTTGCGATTCGCTTCCTCAAGCCCCCCCAGGCTTCTCTGAACATTGCTCACGACTCGGGCAGCGTTGTCGAGCCTTTCACCGAGGCTCTGTTGCGTCCTCTGTAGAATCTCGGCGTTCTCCTTGAGTCGATCGTTCACGTGACTAAGTACTTGCCCCAACTGCTGCTGAACGAGCTGACTATTGTTGTCCATCGTCTTGCATAGTTGGATACGAAGCTGGTCCACTTGCTGCTGCATGAGCATCAATGACTGACCCTCTTTTTTATCTTCCAACAGGGTTCGAATACGAGCTAATAAGAACCCACCCAAAAGCAGGAGGCCGAGGGAGAAAAGCAAAATAAGTGAAATCGGACTTAGAGATTCCACGACTTCCAGGAATGGGCTTACAGAAGTCTTAGCGCGTACTCGAGAATTTCGCTAAGCTTACGGATCTGAGTCGCCCGAATGGACCGCTCTTCGGAAGGCGAGGATAAATAGTCGTCGAGGCTTTTCTTCAGATTCCACTCGAGTAGTTCCACGCATTGCTCCATGCTGACCTTTTCAGACCGGCGGCGGCGTGCCTGATGGATCGCCTCAAGCTGAATGACCTGACCCATACGAATGACGTAGAATAGGGATGCCCAGGAGGCATTGTCAAGGCCCGCGGGCCAAAATAGTCGGCTCTTGCTGCGTCACGCAGTGGATTGCGCCTAACCCCGCGACCACGACCCGACAAGGCAAGCCCAACACCTTGCGGTCGGAAAAAAGCTCCTGCAGGATTCCCAGAGATTTAACATCATTGGGATCATCGAATACCGGAACCAACACGGCCTCATTGGCGATGTAAAAGTTCGCGTAACTCGCTGGCAAGCGTGCCCCGTGATCTGCGATCGGCGCGGGGCAAGGGAGCGTCACCACGCAAAATCTATTGCCGTCTTGATCACGCGCGCCCTGAAGACGCTCGTGGTTCTCTCGCAAGGGAGTGTAATTGTCGTCCCGGGAGTTTGCTTCAAGGACACAAACCACGGTTGTCGGATTGATGAAACGGGCAATGTCATCGATATGTCCGTCAGTATCGTCGCCGACGATTCCCTCCCCTAACCAGACGATGTGACGGACGCCCAGCGCATCTCTCAGAAATTGCTCAATCTCCCTACGGCTCATCGACGGATTGCGGTTCTTGTTCAATAGACACTGCTCCGTAGTCATACAGGTTCCGGCGCCGTTCACCTCGATGGAACCACCTTCAAGCACGACGTCATGATTGAATACCGGGATGCTTAGTAAGGAGGCGATGTCTTTGGCGATCCGGTCGTCATTTTCGTAGGATTGGTATTTTCTCCCCCAGCCATTAAAGACCCAATCATTGATTGCCAGCGGATTGTAACGATCCACCCCTGTGAGAAATGTCGGGCCGTAGTCTCTCATCCAAACGTCCACGGTAGGCATTTTGAGGATCGATACATTCTCCATTGCCGCTCCGACGTTCTCGAGTCGCGCCGTAACGTCTCGTTGGGTTTTTTCGTCATTGACCAACAGCGCCACCTGTTCGTGGGACGCCAGCGTTTGCATCATCCGGACCCAGATTTCTTGGACCGCCTCCAACTCCGTTGGCCAGGTTTCCCGATTGTGCGGCCAGGACAGCCAGGTCGCTCGATGAAGCGCCCACTCTGCGGGCATGGCATAGCCGCATGTGCGCGGGTTGGCTGGGCTCGCGTCAATTGGGGTCATGGGAGGGTCATGGCTGAAGCAAAGGCCCGATATTTAGTCCCCGTCGGATTTTTCAATAAAGCGTGATTGCAAATATCCATAGGCATCGATGCGCCGATCGCGGAGGAAGGGCCAGCTCTGGCGAGTCTCTTCAATTTTACTTAGATCGCACTTTGCGATGAGGATCTCATCGCGTTCACCGGATGCACGGACCAGGATTTCCCCGAAAGGACCGGCAACGAAGGAATTGCCCCAGAATCTGAGTTTTCCCTCACGACCCACTCGATTGACAGCGGCGACATAGACACCGTTGGCCACGGCATGGGATCGCTGGATGACCTCCCAAGCCGCGCGCTGGCTCTGGGCCGCCGCACGCGGCTCCTTCGGAATCCAACCGATGGCGGTGGGATAGAAAAGAATCTGAGCTCCCGCCAATGACATCAGCCGAGCCGCCTCCGGAAACCATTGGTCCCAGCAAACCAGCGCGCCGATCTTTGCGTAGCGGGTTTGAAAACTCGGAAAACCTAAATCGCCGGGGGTAAAGTAAAATTTTTCGTAGTAAAGCGGGTCATCCGGAATATGCATCTTGCGGTACTTGCCCGCGATGGATCCGTCGGCATCGATGATGACAGCCGTATTGTGATAGATGCCGGCCGATCGTTTTTCAAAGAGCGACGCGACGATCACGAGCTCGTTGTCGCTGGCGAGTTTTCCGAGAGCCTCGGTGCTCGGACCTGGAATGGTTTCAGCAAGCTTGAAGTTCCGGTGATCTTCGCTCTGGCAAAAGTACCGCGAACGGAACAATTCCTGAAGGCAGACGATCTGTGCCCCTCTTTTGGCAGCAGCGCGGATCCGTGACAGCACGGTGGCGAGGTTCGCGCCGAGACTTTGATCGGTGCTCATTTGAATGAGACCCAAGGTCACGAACTCTCGCTCCCTAGTTTTTGCCACAATAACAGCCCGCCAAGTTACGTTAGTCCCGTCGGCGCGAAAAAAAGAGCGGAAAGGCGATCTGACCTTTCCTCTTCCAAGAGAATGGCATTGGCGTTTTATCTCAAATGTTGAGCAAAAAACGCTTTTGCCTTTTTCCAACCATCGTGAAGCGCGGAACCCGTATCGTCCATAAAGAACCGCCTTGAAATTTCCCGTTTTGAGGTGTTTTTCTATCAGATTTTTTTTGGTCGGTCCACCCTTTGAACTGATTAGGGTGGCTCCGGAATCAGCCATGATTATTTCGTCAGAACAACAGGCGTGGTTGCTTCCGGCACGATCGGCATTGCCAAACTCACCGTGCCGGGAATCCAACCCATTTACAGCCGCCGCTTGAGCGCCAATGGCTGGACATCGACCACGGCGCCACGTAAGATCTAGCAGCTGGCAGGATGCATGAAGGTCGTCAGAGCACAGGTTGGAGGTTGAACTTGTGAGCCACGAACTGGCCGGGAAAAAATTTGCTGAGCTCTTAGATGTCATGGCCCAACTCCGCGGTGCTAACGGATGCCCCTGGGACAAGGAGCAGAGCCACGACTCCTTAAGGTCGTTCCTCTTGGAGGAATGCCACGAACTTCTGGACGCCCTGGAGGGCGGGGATTCTGCGAAAATCCGCGAGGAACTCGGAGACCTGTTGCACCAGATCGTTTTTCACTGCCAGATCGCGACGGAAATGGGCGCTTTCACCGCCGAGGAGATGATCGGCGATCTGAGAGACAAGATGGTCCGACGCCATCCACACGTCTTTTCCGGCGAGTCACTACCGGACGCCGATTCCGTCTTGAAACAATGGGTGAAAATCAAGGCCGCTGAAAAAGGTGGGCAAAGCTCCCTTTTAGGAGATCTTCCCAAGTCGATGCCGGCGCTTTCGCGGGCACAAATCATCACAGAACGGGCTTCTCAAGTCGGCTTCGATTGGCCGAATATCGCTCCGGTATGGTGTAAGGTTGAGGAAGAGTTGGCAGAGCTTAAAACAGCCTGCGCCGCCGGCGACGAGCGTGGCGCCGCGGAGGAGCTGGGCGATGTCATTTTCTCCCTCGTGAATTTATCCCGCTTTCTTGAACTCCAAGCGGAAGACGTGCTCGCCCGGGCGACCCAGCGCTTTATCAAACGTTTTCACCATATCGAGAATCGGTTGCGCGAAGCGGGAACAAGTCCCGCGGCTTCATCTTTAGAAGTCATGGACCGGTTGTGGAGCGAGGCAAAGGCGCTCGAGCGTGGGGAAAAGACGCAGCCGTGAACCGAGAGAAGATCGTTTTTCTTGATGCCGCCACCTACGGTGATATTTCGCTACAGCCTTTCACCCGCCGTTGGGACTGCACGATCCACGAGATGACGCGCCCGGCAGAGACGTGCCAACGATTGAGCGGCCAAACGGTCGCGGTCACCAATAAAGTCGTCCTGGACCGGGCGGCTTTCAGTTCAGTTGAAGCCAAACAACTGAAGCTTATCGCCGTGGCCGCTACCGGCACAGACATCATCGATCGCGAGGCAGCCAAGCAGTTTGGCGTCACCCTCTGCAACATTCCGGGATATGCAACTCAATCCGTGGCGCAATTTACCCTGGCGCTCATTCTGACCCTGGCCACCGGGGCCGCCCGTTACGGCGCGGCCGTCCGCTCAGGCGCATGGCAGAAAAGTCCCGTATTCACCTTGCTCGATTTTCCGGCCATCGAGTTGCGAGGAAAAAAACTTGGCATTATCGGCTACGGCAATATCGGCCGAGCGGTGGCGGACATGGCTCGCGGATTTGGTTTGGAAGTAATAATTGCAGCCCGTCCCGGCTTCGTAGAACCGATCCCTCATGGTCGACTGCGGTTGCCGGAGCTGCTCCGGCAAGCCGACGTGGTCACCTTGCATTGCCCGTTAACGCCCCAGACGAAAAATCTGATAAACGCGGACACGCTGTCCTTAATGAAACCCACGGCTTTTCTGGTCAACACGGCTCGGGGCGGATTGATCGATGAGCCGGCATTAATTGACGCGCTGCGTCAACGGCGCTTGGCCTCCGCCGCGCTGGATGTGATCTCTCAGGAGCCGCCGCCGGACAATCACCCAGTGATCCAAGCCGCCAGGGATCTTGACAACCTGCTCGTAACTCCACACACGGCCTGGAGCGCCCGCGAGGCACGCCAACGATTACTCGATGAAGTGGCAGAGAATATTAGTGCTTTTCTTGCCGGAAAAGCCCGGAATGTTGTTGGCTAGAGAGTTGGTCCAACGAAGCCATGGTCATGTCTCTAGAATGGAATGTCGTCATCCAATGGCGGCATGCCGCTACTCTGGCTCTCATCCACGCCGCCCGACTCTTCGGGCGCGATCCGCGTTCCGCCGCCGCCCCCCAAAAATCTAACGCGCTGAGCGATAATTTCGGTCACGTATCTTTTATTGCCGCTCTTGTCATCATAACTACGAGTTCGGATACTTCCCTCGACGAAAACCTGCCTGCCCTTGGCAAGATATTGCCCGCACGTCTCACCCTGTTTTCCCCAAACGATGATATTGTGCCATTCGGTTCGCTCTTGCCGATTGCCGTCCGTATCCGTCCATTGTTCGGACGTGGCGATGGGGAACCGCGCCACAGCACGGCCTGTGGATGTAAAACGCACCTCAGGATCCTTACCCAGGTTACCAATTAGGATTGCTTTATTTACCGACATCGAAGCCTCCCGGATGTTATCCACGAACCGTCGCAAAAAGCAGTTTTACCTTATCGCCCGCATATTCCTTAGTCAACAACGCGGACTAATCGGCTCGATCCATGAGATTGTTACGCTTTCGCAACGTCAACGGATTGATTTAAGCCAAAGCCGACCCAACTCCCGTGAAACCCCCCGTTGAACTGTTGCCCGAGGCGCTTCCCTGGAAGAAGCGGAGCATAATGATACCTTCACTCAAAAAAGAAACCCGAGATTCCCGCTATTCCGACAATCCGCTGGATTGCTTTTTGACGTGCCGTACATTAAAGTTATTCAGCTTTTTCAATCATTTGATCTAATAAAACTACGTACATCTTTATGCGTTACAGACTCAAGCTGCTTGTGATCTGTGCGGTCACCGTCCCGGCGGCTTTGTTGACAATTGTCCTCGGACTCTTCGATCCACACGGTAAGCACGTCTACGGGATCAGCCGATTTTGGGCCTGGGTAATTCTCAGATTCGGGGGAGTTTCGCTCAGCGTGAATGGTTTAAGCCATATCGATCCTAGGCAGCAGTACGTTTTCATGGTGAACCACCAGAGCAACATAGATATCCCTGTACTGGTGCAGAGTCTCCCGGCCTTCCAGCTGCGCTGGTTAGCGAAAAGAGAGCTGCTTCGGGTCCCTTTTTTCGGTTGGGCGCTATGGGCTGCGAAGCACATAACCGTGGATCGCGCGGATCGATTCGATGCGCTAGGCAGCTTAAAAAAAGCCAAGCAACGGATGAAGAGCGGGATTTCTTTGGTTGTTTTCCCGGAGGGGACGCGCAGCAGCAACGGTCATCTCCTGCCATTCAAGCGGGGCGGCTTTTTGCTCGCCGTCAAGACACGAACACCGATTGTTCCGGTGACCATCAGCGGCAGCAGCGCGATTCTGCCGAAGGGCGACTGGCGTCTTCGCAGCGGCAAGATCGACGTGACGCTCGGCGCGCCGATATCGGTGGAAAACTATCGGCCGGGGACTCTTCGCGCTCTTTCGGCGCAAGTGCACAAGCTCATAGAAAAAACCCTCCGAACCCCATCCCAACTCAGTAACAGCAACTGTGGAGGAGAGCCCGCTACGGCGGCGGTCAATCCGTCGATGGAGAAACGAACCGTCTGAGATCACGATGGAACCACTGAGAATCATTCCCCTGGGCGGCTTGGGAGAGTTCGGACTCAACATGATGCTGCTGGAGTACGGCGATGCTGCCATCGCCATCGACTGCGGCCTCATGTTTCCGGGCGCGGACTTGTTGGGGATCGATTTGGTTATTCCCGACGTCAGCTATTTATTGGAGAAAAGGCACCGGCTCAAAGCCATCGTACTCAGCCATGCTCATGAAGATCACGTGGGCGCGCTGCCTTACATCCTGAATCAGCTTCCAGTGCCGATCTTCGGCACGCGCCTCACCCTCGGCTTACTCAATAACAAACTCCGGGAACACGACCTCGACGGCAGCGCAGACATTAGGGAGATCACCGCAGGCCAGCCTTGGGACATCGCGCCCTTTCAAGTGGAGGGCATCCGTGTCACCCATAGCTTGATGGACTGCTTGGCGTTGGCAATTGAAACACCTGTCGGAACCGTTATCCACACCGGAGACTTCAAGATCGATAACACTCCCATGGAAGGTGAAATGTTCGATTTTCAGCGCTTCGCCGCCTATGGTGAAAAGGGGGTGCTCCTGCTGCTTTCCGATTCTACGAATGTAGAGCGCACGGGCTACACTCCTTCCGAACGGGAAGTAGGAAAGAATCTAGAGCAGATATTTCAAGAGAGCACAGGCAAAATTCTAGTTTCGACCTTTTCATCGAGCATCCCACGGATTCAACAGGTAGTCGATATTTCTGCGAACTGCGGACGAAAGGTAGTGTTGAGCGGCCGTAGCATGATCAGAAACAGCCAGGTCGCCTCGGAGCTGGGATATCTCCGGCTGCCGCCGAGTTTCATGACCGAGAATGAACCCTGGCGTGACTTGCCGGCCGCAAGCCTCACCTTCCTGACCACGGGCAGTCAAGGCGAACCCCTGTCGGTGCTTCATCGGGTTGCGTTGGATGACCATAAATCCATCAAAATCGACCCGGGAGACACCGTCATCCTTTCCTCCAAGTTCATACCCGGGAATGAGAAAACGATTTCCAATCTGATCAACCATCTCTACCGCCGCGGCGCTGAGGTCCATTATGAGAAGGTTTCGGAGATCCACGTGTCGGGTCATGCCAGCCAGGAAGAGTTAAAAACCATGCTGCAACTCACACGACCACGCTACTTCGTGCCTATACACGGGGAGTACCGTCACCTCGTCAGACACCGCAAGCTCGCCCAAGACGTCGGAGTCCCCGAGGACCATTGCTTCATTCTGGAAGACGGTGACGTTTTAGAGTTGACCGCCACGAGCGCAGAGAAGGTTCAGCCGATCCAGGTAGGCAAGGTATTTGTTGATGGCAAAGGAGTCGGGGATATCGGCGACGTGGTGATTCGCGATCGTCGCCATTTGTCGGAAGATGGCATAGTGCTCGCGGTCATGGCCATTCACCAACAATCCGGGGAGATCGTTGCTGGTCCGGATCTCATCTCTCGCGGCTTTGTGCGTGATGAGGAAGGGGAAGAGATCCTCGAACAGGCCCGAAAAGTGGTGCTCGACGCATTGGCGGGTATGAATCGGGAGACCCGGACAGACCCAGCGGAGTTGAAAGAGGAGGTCCGCAAGGCGCTGCGGCGCTATTTCCGAAAGCGGCTCGAGCGACGTCCGGTGGTGCTGCCCTACATCATCGAGACCTAGCACTCCATCGTCTCCATTTCAGCGCGTTATGGAAAAAAGTCGACTGAATCGTGAAATTTGCGGCGTGCTGATCTGCCTCACTGCGCTGTTAATCACCCTGAGTCTGCTGACTTACAATCCCGGCGACCGTTCGCTCAACACACCCTCAGGAGCCATCGATACGAACAATTGGGGCGGTTTCGTCGGCGCTTACCTAGCTGACCTGTTGCTCCAGGGACTCGGACTTTCTTCGTATCTGGTACCGATTCTTCTTTGCATCATTGCCTATTCGATGTTTCGCGGTGCCTACAAGGGAATCCTCTTCACGAAGGCCGCGGCTTACACCGTGCTTCTCATCAGCTTGGCGGTGATGTTATCCCTTTTCATCGAGTCGGAGAACGCGCATGAAGCCGGTGGCATCGTCGGCGGATTTCTAAAGGAGAGCGTGCTGATTCCACTATTTGGGCGCATCAGCGCTACTTTGATTACTCTGTTTGCAGTCTTGCTATCTCTGATGCTGGTAACGCAGAACTCGCTTGTGGAAATGCTGCATAGCGTCAATAAGCATTTTGGCGAACTAAAAAAGTTTCTGGTTCCCGTGGTGGTCAGCGGTTTTCGGGAACTGAGAGAAAAAAAAGAGCAACGCAAAGGGGAAAACGCCAAGAAAGAACGGCGCGACTACGTCCCGCCACCGATTGTGGTGAAAGAAGATCTCAGGGAAGAACCGGCGAAAAAATCCCTCAAAAAAAGCGCCGTTTCGCCGGAGCAATTCAAGCTGCCAGAGATCGGTGAAGGCTATAAGCTGCCACCTCCAGAGTTGTTAGACCCACCGGAAGGCGGCAATCTAAAGCTGGATACGGACATCCTCCACGCCAATTCTCTTATTCTGCAGAAAAAGCTCGCCGATTTTGGTGTGGAAGGTGAAGTGGTCGCCGTGCGACCCGGCCCGGTCATCACGATGTATGAATTCAATCCTGCCGCAGGTGTCAAGGTGCGGCGAATTGTGACCCTGGCGGATGATTTAGCGATGGCCCTGCGCGCTGTCAGTGTGCGAATTTTGGCGCCGATCCCGGGAGAGTCGGTCGTCGGCATCGAGATCCCGAATCCGCGACGGGAGACGGTGTGTTTGAGAGAAGTTATCGAAAGCGAAGGGTATCAACATTCGGACTCGAGAATCACCCTGGCTCTCGGCAAGGATATCGGGGGCTCTCCGTTTGCAACCGATCTCGCACGGATGCCTCATCTCCTGGTCGCCGGCGCCACAGGAACCGGAAAATCGGTCTCCATCAACGCCATGATCCTGAGTATTCTCTTCAAGTCAACGCCTCAGGATGTGCAATTCATCATGGTTGACCCGAAGATGCTCGAACTCACCATATATGAGGACATTCCCCACCTCCTCGTTCCTGTGGTCACAGACCCCAAGAAGGCTGCCGCAGCGCTTTTTTGGGCCATGGATGAAATGGATCGGCGCTATCGTCTAATGAGGGACAAAGGAGCGCGGAACATTGACAATTACAACCGGGTTTTGGAAAAAGACAACGCATCTAAAAAAAGTGCGATTGAGCTGACAGTCGCCGAGCCCAACGACGAGGTGTCGGAGCTCGGTGGTAGCGTGGATAAAGAACCGCCCTTGGTGCATGAACGGCTGCCGAGGATTGTCATCATCATCGATGAGCTGGCGGATTTGATGATGACCGTAGGGAGAGATATCGAAGAGTACATCACCCGACTGGCACAAAAGGCTCGAGCCGCCGGGATTCACCTTATTCTTGCCACCCAACGCCCATCCGTGGACGTCATCACCGGGCTCATTAAAGCCAATTTTCCCGCGCGGATTTCGTTCCAGGTAACGTCCCGCGTCGATTCCCGAACCATTCTGGACTCCATCGGGGCGGAGAAGCTCCTAGGAAACGGTGACCTGCTGTTCTTACCCCCAGGCACGGCTCGAGTGACCCGGGTGCACGGCGCCTTCGTTTCTGATCAGGAAGTTCGCAAAGTAGTGCAGTTTATCAAACAGCAAGCGAAACCTCGTTACCGACCTGAGGTTTTTGAAATCAAGCGGGAGGTTGAAGCTGCGGCGATCGACGAGGAATATGATGAAATGTACGATCAAGCGGTGGCCCTGGTGACCGAGACTCAGCAGGCATCCATCTCTATGATTCAGCGGCGATTACGCGTAGGATACAATCGCGCGGCCCGAATGATCGAGCAAATGGAACGGGAAGGTGTAGTCGGACCGGCAGATGGCGCCAAGCCACGGGAAGTTTATGCTAGAAAAATGGAAGCCTAAAGCAACCCCCAAGATCGTATTGGGTTTCGTTCTTGCGGTCGCGATGGCGGCGAATACTTACAGCTTTGCCGCCGATAGTGGCGCCGAACAGATCGTCGATAGTCTTCAGAAGAATTACGATGCTACGGTCGACTTCATTGCCGACTTCCGTCAAGAAACGCAAGTAAGAACGCTTAACCGCAGCCTCAAAGCCTGGGGGAAACTGACCTTCAAACGGCCCGGAAAGATGCACTGGCGCTACGAGGAACCGAAGGGACAATTTGTTCTCGCAGACGGAAAAAATCTCTACTTCTACCAGCCGGAACAAAATCAAGTGATCAAAAGTCCGTTGAAGAACGCTTTTCGCTCCGATATACCTCTGTCGTTCTTGCTCGGCATTGGCAACCTGAAGAAAGATTTCAACGCCACATTGAAAGGCACCGAAGAGAATCATTATGTCCTTCGTTTGGAGCCCAGGGGAGAATCGGGGGGATTCAGCGAGGTACTCGTGGGAGTCAGCCGCAGCACATCCGATATCCTCTGGGTGAGCGTTCGAGACGCCGTCAACAACATCACAACCATTCGTTTTTCAGGCATGCGCAAAGGGGTGGGGGCGCAAGAATCGCTCTTCCATTTCCAGGTACCCGATGGCGCCGATGTCGTGGAGTTGGGTCAGTGAGCCTTAACAAACAAAAATTCAGCATTGTGAGTTTGGGTTGCGCCCGCAATTTGGTGGATTCCGAAGTCATGGCTGGCCTATTACAGAAGAACAACTACGAAATCGTGCGCGACGCGGCGAACGCGGACGTCGTGTTAGTCAACACCTGCGGTTTCATCGAAGCGGCCAAAGCCGAGTCCATCGATACGATCATTGAAGTCTCACGGCTCAAGGAACAGGGCAAGATCAAGAAGATCATAGTCGCCGGGTGTCTTTCGCAACGGTATCCGGAAGCGCTAGCCCAAGAATTGCCCGAGGTGGATCTTTTTATTGGAACCGGCGAAGTGCCGAGAATCGCCGAAATCTTGAGAGAGCAAGAAGCGCATGACCAGCGCCGGCAATATGTCGGCATGCCCCAGTACCTTTATGATCACGTCACGCCCCGGCTCCTAACGACTCCTTCCTATACCGCTTTTGTCAAGGTTTCGGAGGGTTGCGATCATAAATGCGCTTTCTGTATTATTCCACAGCTGAGAGGCCCGCATCGTAGTCGCTCAATTGACTCGGTAGTCAAGGAGACTGTGCTTTTAACCCAACAAGGGGTTAAGGAGATCAACCTCATTGCCCAGGATTTGACCGCCTATGGCCGGGACCGCAAAGACGGCTCAACGCTTTTTGGTCTGCTGAAGAAAATGGTTCAAGTACCCGACGTTGTATGGATCCGGCTCCTTTATTCCTACCCAAATTTTCTGGATGCGCCGCTACTACAATTGATCCGTGAAAGCGATAAGATCTGCAAATATATCGACATACCGTTTCAACACGCCAGTCATCGGCTGCTGCAAAGAATGCGACGGGGCAAAAGTGGCAGCGCCGTGCGGGAAACAGTGACGAAGCTTCGGCAAGCGATCCCCGGACTGACCCTTCGTACCTCTTTGATTGTCGGATTTCCCGGCGAAACCGAGGAAGATTTCAGAGAACTTTTAGACTTTGTCGAAGAAACCAAGTTCGAGCGGCTGGGGGTCTTTAAGTACTCGGAGGAAGAGGGTACCGCCGCCGCCAAACTCCATGGCAAAGTTTCCGCAGAGGAGAAAGAACGGCGTTGGCAAGAAGTGATGGAGCTGCAAGCCACGATCTCACAAAAAGCGAACGAGGCCTTGATTGGGACCATTCAGCGAGTTATGATTGAAGACATCGATGCGGAGTCCGGTAAACGCACCGGACGAACCCAAGCCCACGCACCAGAAGTTGACGGTTTTGTTTTTATAGAGGACTCGGAGGCGCATGCGCAACCGAGTCCCGGAGAGATCGTCGATGTTAAGGTTACGGATGCTCTAGAATATGACTTGATGGGTGAGATAGTCCATGCCTAAAACCGATCCCGAGAAAGAAAAAAAACAGCGAAGAGAGTTTCTTAAGCAAGCTGCGGTTACGTTGTTGGAGACCAAAAAGCAGCTGTTGAAAGAAATGCAGGACCGCGTCAAGGGAGAGACCGAAGGCGTCAAGGACGACGGCCGTGATACCTACGATTTAGCAAGCGACGAGAGGGATCGGGAAATCAATTTCATTCTCAACGATCGTGAACGGGAAAAACTGCTCGCCATCGATGAAGCGCTGCAGCGCATTAAAGACAAGACTTACGGCATCTGCGAAAGTTGCGAGGGTGAAATTCAGTTGGGACGCCTCAAAATCCTGCCCTTTACCCGGTTATGTGTAAAGTGCCAGGAAGAAAACGAGAAAGAGAGCAAGCGTCAAAAAACACTGGAAGACGAACGCGGCTACCGCAAGCTGGTCATCACTGACTTTGAAGAAGACGGTTTCTAACTGCTTCGCAGGAATCGTTCTTTCCGCCACGCCGGCAAAACTCCCTTAACCGCTAAACTTAACTCTATCCGTTATTATTGTCGGGATCTCGCTTCTCGAACTTTGCCGCAAGCACGATTCGCTGGGTGAAGGATCAGCATCAATTCGGGAGACCACAATAAAAAACAGGAGGGTTTCGGCCCATGAACCAAAACCACTCCTGTTTGGGTTGGAGTTTTTGACTTGCCGGGTGCTAATCGCCGCCCTTGGCAGGGGTAAATTCGATCTTGGATAGAAAGTTCTTGTCGCCTTTCTGGGTGTATTCCGCCACGGCCGAGGAGCCGAGGCCGATGTCCGACATCTTGGCCGCGCTTTCTTTTAGTTCGGTAACTTTAGTTTTCTGCGTGTAATCGATAGTTACCAGCTTGCCGTCCTTGGTAACAACGATCATGTAATTCTTCTCGGTGTCCAGCAAACCAATGTCACCGGAAACCTTCTCCGCCTTCGCCTTTTTCTCTTCCGCCTTTTTTTCTT
>Ga0105347_1000526_pt1 | contig 17954 bp, 17 predicted proteins | sample EasRivMeERMLT890_FD_89677 | JGI IMG/M metagenome (GOLD analysis project Ga0105347, IMG submission 89677) | Soil microbial communities from meander-bound floodplain in the East River, Colorado, USA - East River MetaG ERMLT890 | ecosystem: Environmental > Terrestrial > Soil > Floodplain | place... | reverse complement strand
TGGTCCCAAGCATCATTAGCCGCATAGGTTTTATTGCCTCAATCCATACAACGGACGAAAGAAACGGATTGGCCAAAACGAACAACCGGTCCGATTTTGGAGGTGTGCCAACGCAGCAGTTTTATTGCTTTGCTTTGACGGTAGATCATTTTTGTTGCTCATCGCGGGTCATAACAGGGACCAAAGGGGGCTGTCAAATGAAAACGAAGAATTGAAAGTTATTCCCCAAGGGACTTCGAAGGGCTATCAGGTCGGCCCGGTTGACGGATAGCGGACGACGAAGCTCGTAAAGCGATTCGTGCGTTTCAACAAGACAACGGCGTTCCGATCACCGGCATGATTGATGAACGAACTGCCGATAAACTCGGCGTCAAGATCAGCTCAAAATCGGGAGGCTTTCGACAAAGCGGTTCGACGATGGGCACGTCGGGTCGGAGCGGATCCGATCCGATAAAGAAGAACCCGGGCGATGATCAAAGTCTTCTCCCGGGCGGGCGTAATTAGCTTGGGCGTTGCGCCCACAGTTGCGCTTACTCGTTTTCGGAAGAAGCGGGTGCTCCAAGAGCGACTGATAGATACTGATCGTTCATCCGAAAGGCGGGCTAATGCCCGCCTTTCGATTGCTTAGCAAAATGGTTTCGGGAATCTTGACAGGTAAAGTTGTGGGAAGAAAGTTTCGCGCCACACTCAGCAGAAAGACTAAAAGCGCTAAGGACGCCTACCTGCTAGATTTTTGGGTTGTCATTCCCTGCGATTGTTTTGCCTCTGAAGACGCCGAATCGAACCGGTATTCACGTTGATGCAGCGTCTGCTTAAAGCTGAGATTACGCCTTCCGCTCGGATTAAGCGTACAAAAGTCACTCGGCCGCACGCTTCAGCCGCTGCCCGAGCAGGCGCAATAATTCGTTGAACTGGCGCTGCATGGCGATCATCTGCTCGCGCATGTGCAGGGCGACTTCGGCTCCCTCCAGATTGACTCCCATCTCTTCGATTAGAAGGTGCGCCACCCGTACGCGATCCACCTGCTCGCGACCATAAACTTTCAGTTTTCGCCGCATGACCGGCTGGATTATACGCTCCTGCTCCAAGCGATCGATAAATGCCTGGTCAACACCGCAAATCTTGATCACTTCTGTAATTCGAAGATATTTTCTCTGCATGGTTTTGCCCTGCCGCTACAAGCGCAGATCTTTGCGCACATCTTCGGTGTAAGCCTGGTCAATTTTATCGACAACGTCGTGCGCGATCGAATTCTTCGGCACTTGCACCATGAGACGGAGATACAAGTCTCCTGCTGGATGTTTCCCATGCGCCGGCACGCCCTTACCTCTAACGCGAAGCCGCTGGCCGCTCTGCGCGCCGGGGGGAATTTTTACTTTTACCATCCCTACCGGCGTGGGCACATCCACGCTGGCACCGAGAACAGCCTCTCCGACCGTGATCGGCAACTCCATGGACAAGTCTTTACCCGATCGTGTCAGGAGCGGATGCGGGCGGATCCGCGGCACGATAAAAAGGTCACCGGCCGGGCCGCCTTGAATCCCTGCCTCTCCTTTGCCACGCAGGCGAATTCGTTTCCCGGGCTCAGCCCCCGGCGGAATATTGACCCTAATCGTTTCCGGGCGCGCTATTCGTCCAGCGCCCCCGCATGCGGCGCATGGATCACCCGGTAGTCGCCCGCTGCCCCTACACCGCGGGCAGGTGACACGGAACTGCAGCGGTCCCTGCACTGCCGGCTTGCTGCCGGAGCCGCCGCATTCAGGGCATTGAGCCGGCTTGCTGCCTGGCTTGGTACCTTCGCCATGGCAAACTTCGCACTGGATATGCCGCTGCAAGGTCAGCGACGTCTGAAAGCCCCGCACCGCGTCGAGGAAATCGATCTCCATCGCCGCTTCAACGTCTTCTCCCCGCATCGGACCTGATTGCGGTCTGCGCCTTCCTCCAAACATACCGCCAAGATCACCAAAGATGTCGCCGAGATCGTCCATATTATATTCGTAGCTGCCGCTGGTGCGGGCGGAGTCTTGCCATTGCCGGTAGCTCCGCGCCTTCTCGGCGTCAAAACCGGGGGCGAGCCCCGCCTCGCCGAATTCGTCGTAGAGCTTGCGTTTCTCCGCGTCGCTCAGAACATCGTAAGCGACCGAGAGATCTTTGAACTTATTCTCGGCCTCTTTGTTTCCAGGGTTGATGTCGGGGTGATATTTTCGCGCCAGCTTGCGGTAAGCTTTGCGAACATCATCGCGCGAGGCGCTGCGTTCGACACCGAGGATTTGGTAATAATCTTGGTCGGCCATAGAAACTTACAATAACCTGGGGACGGTTAGTTTCAAGAGGAGACGAACATCCATGGCGCCGTTCCCGGGTCATTTTCACGATGGCGTTCTCCGCTGTGACTTTGCGGCGCAGATGATGGTCGATGCTCGGCTGCAATGTTCATCACAACCCCCGATGCAGACTTTGCTCTATCCTATGATTGATTTAGCCGACTTCGCAAACCAACGAAAACCGCAGAACGAGAAGTTTTTATAGGAATCGGATCGGCCCCTAGCGGTCCTCGCAAAATCTACTCATGCTTGTCAACAATCCGCAAATCACGTACAAAAAGACCAGCATGTGTCACACGACCGTTGAACGACAAACGGGCGGATTTTCGACCACATGACCCGATACCTTCAAACTGCAGCATTCATTTTTGGACTCGCCGTTGTCTACTTCTGCGCCGGCAGCTTCGGTTTGTCTCTGGCTCGCGTCCATCCCAGCGCTTCTGCGGTATGGCCACCCAGCGGAATTGCCTTAGCGACTATTTTGTTGTCGGGATACAGACTCTGGCCGGGAGTATTTCTTGGCGCGTTTCTTGTAAACATCGCGGCCCAAGGATCGTTGGCTACGGCGCTGAGCATCGCCGCCGGCAACACTCTCGAAGCGATTCTAGGTGTCGTCTTGATTCGCCGCTTCGCCAATGGTTTCAATGCATTCGATCAAACCAAGACCATTATCAGATTCTTCCTACTTGCGGGTATTCTCAGCACAACCCTCGGCGCCACCGTCGGCGTAACCAGCCTGAGTGTGGCGGGACTCGCGCCATGGGATGAATTCTTAACCATCTGGATAACCTGGTGGCTGGGGGACGCGGTGGGAAACATGATTGTGGCCCCGCCGATCATTCTTTGGGCAACGCAACCGTTATTGCCCGTAAGGTCCACCCATGTCCTGGAAGCGGCAGGTCTGCTGCTGGTACTAGTCTTGGTCGGCGGGATCTTATTTCTAACCCAAATTCCCTCCGGTCTAGAATACTTCGCTCTAGTGCCCCTCTTATGGGCAGCGTTACGCTTCGGCAGGCGGGGAGCGGTGACTTCGGCTTTTGCGATGTCAGCCATCGCCCTGTGGGGCACGGTGCATGGCCTCGGCCCCTTCGCGACTTCTGACTCAAACCATTCGCTTTTGTTGCTCCAGGTGTTTATGGCAACCGTTACCGTGACATCCCTGGTGATGGCCTCGGTCATTTCGGAGCGCCGCCGCCTGGAGCAGCGGCTGCGTATCAAGGATGCTGTCAGCCGGATCCTCGCCGAATCCCCTGGCGTGACCGATGCCGCGTCCAAAATCATCCAAGTCATTTGCCAAACGGCAGAATGGGAGTTGGGCGCGATATGGCACGTTGACCGATTTTCCCAGCAATTGGCCTGCCTGGACTTTTGGTCTCTTCCCTCCGTTAACGTTGCCGAGTTCGAAGCCATCACGCGCCAAAGCAAGTTTTCACCCGGCGTGGGCCTGCCGGGGCGCGTTTGGAGCAACGGCAAACCAAGTTGGATTATCGACGTGACCAACGACGGTAACTTTCCCCGCGCGCCCATCGCGGCTAAGGAAGGACTTCGCGCCGGCATCGGCTTTCCGATCAAACTCGGCGCTGAGGTCGTCGGCGTCATGGAATGCTTTGGCCGTGAGATTCGGGAGCCGGATCAAGATTTCTTGGACATGGCCGGCAGCATTGGTCATCAGCTGGGTCAATTTATGGAGCGCAAGCGTGCCGAAGATGCGCTCCGGGAGAGCGAACGCCAGTTGCAGGTCGCCATGGCGGCGGGACAAATGGGCGCTTGGCAATGGGACCTCTCCACCGGCCGAGTCAGTTGGACCAAGGGCCTCGAAGCGATCCACGGCTTAGCGTCGGGAACCTTTGGCGGGAGCTTCGACGATTTCAAACGTGATATCCATCCCGAGGATCTAGCATTGGTCTTGACGCAAGTCGAAAAAACGCTTGCGACCGCCGGTGATTTTCATGTCGCCTATCGGATTAGGCGGCCGGATGATGTCGTCCGCTGGGTTGAGGGATTCGGACAGGTATTATTGGGCAGCAACGGACAAGCCGAAAAACTAGCGGGCATCTGCATGGATATCACTGAACGGAGGCAGGCCGAAGAATCGCTTCGCGCCAAGGAAGCTCAGGTTCGTCTCATCACGGATACCGCGCCGGTGATGCTCGCGCAATGCAGCCGGGACGAGCGCTTCCGATTTGTCAATCAAACGTACACGGAGCGCCTGGGTCTCACGCCGGAACAGATTATCGGGAAATCGATTACCGAGGTCCTTGGCGAGGAAACCCGTGAAGCGATTCGCCCGTACATCCAGAGGGTCCTCGATGGAGAGACCGTAGAATATGAGACCGAGGTTCCCTATGAACGAATCGGCCGCCGTTTCATGCGCGTCGCCTACGTACCGGAAAAAGATCCCGCCGGGAATGTTACGGGTTGGGTCTCCGCCATTAGTGACATTACCGACCGCAAACAGACCGAAGAGATGCTGCGGCAACGCACGCGCTCGCTGGAAATCGTCAATCAGGTAGGTAATGCACTGGCGGGGGAGCTGGAACTGAACAAAATCGTGCAAATGGTTACGGACGCCGGTCGAGAAATCTCCGGCGCGCAGTTCGGTGCCTTCTTCTACAACACGAAAAACGAGTCCGGTGAAACGTGTTTTCTCTATGCTTTGTCCGGCGTACCGCGTGACGCCTTTGAGAGATTCCCCATACCCCGCAATACGCAGCTGTTTGGGACCATCTTCCAAAAGGAAGGGGCACTACGCATCGGCGACGTGCGGCTGGATCCTCGGTACGATGCACAGCTTCCGCATTACGGCGCATCGGACGAGCCATTGGCGGTCCGGAGCTACCTCGCCGTCCCGGTTGTCTCCCGTTCGGATGAAATTTTAGGGGGATTGTTTTTGGGTCATGCCGAGCCTGGTAGGTTCACCGATGAAGCCGAAAATATCGTCACTGCCATAGCCGCCCAGGCCGCTGTAGCCATCGACAACGCGAATCTCTACCAAGCCGTGCAACGACACGCCGAGGAATTGCGCAAACTGATCGATACGGCGCCCATCGGTATTGCCGTGGCAACGGATCCGGAATGCGAACAGATCTGGTGCAATCCGGAGCTCACGCACATGCTTGGCACGGACAACGGACAGAATGTTTCCAAGAGCGGCCTGGCCGGCGAAAACCTCTCCTTTCGCGTGTTGCGAGATGGTCGAGAGGTTGTCGCGAAGAACCTGCCGATGCAACGAGCCTGCCGGGAAGCAATTGACATCTTGGACGAAGAGCTGGAAGTCCTTCGCAACGACGGAACCATTATTCATGAGCTTTGCCGCGCCACACCGCTGCGCGACGAAGCGGGCAAGGTCCGTGGCTGCATCGGCATTTTCTTGAACATGACCGATCGCAAGGAAGCGGAAGCCGCGTTGCAGCAAGCCAAGGATGAACTGGCTCGAGCGAACCAGGAGCTCGACAAGAGAGTGCAGCACCGCACGGCAGAGTTACAGCTTGCGAACGCTGCGCTCTCGAAAGAGCGGGAGGAAGAAAAAAGACTGGAGCAGCAGTTGCGCCAAGCCCAAAAGATGGAAAGCATCGGCACCTTGGCAGGCGGCATCGCGCACGATTTCAACAATATTCTCAATATCATCAAAGGATACGCGTCGCTTCTGCGGAGCCGCCCTTCAGGGGATGAAGATGACCGCGAAAGTCTGGACGTCATCGACGAAGCCATCGAACGCGGGGCCTCCACCGTGCGGCAACTGCTCGCGGTGGCCAAGGAAAGCCCCGTCCGGTTCGAGCAAGTCGATCTCAATGACGCACTGCAAAAGCTCAAGGCGCTTTTGAGTGGAACCTTGCCCAGGACTATCGATATTGGGTTGGATTTAGAGGCCTGCCTTGGCTCGGTGATGGCTGATCCAAACCAGATCGATCAAGTACTGCTCAACATCTGCGTCAACGCCCGCGACGCCATGCCGGAAGGCGGCGAGCTGCTTCTCAAGACCGCAACCGCACCCGGAAAGGATCTCCAAGGAAACTTTCATAAAGCGAAGGACAAGCCCTATGCCTGCATCATTGTGCAAGATACGGGTTTAGGTATGGACGAAGGCGTCAAGAGCCGCATCTTCGAGCCCTTTTTCACTACCAAGGGACAAGGACAAGGCACCGGACTCGGACTTTCCGTAGCTTATGGCATTGTCACGAATCACGGAGGCTTCATCGACGTCACTAGTGATCCCGGGCGCGGCACTACGTTTCGCATCTATTTGCCGATTGCCGATAGCCAGGGTAGTGCGCTCGGCCTGAACCCACCGCGAGACTCGCAGGAGGTCACCCGAGCCACCGTGAACGGCCAAGTAGTTTTGTTTGTCGAGGACGAGATTAGACAACTGGAGTTGATGCGCAAGAGCCTGGAGCAGGCGGGTTACAGGGTTTTAGTGGCCATGGACGGCGTCGAAGCGGTTGAAACGTTTCTGCGTCACAAAGATGAAATTTCTGTGGTGGTTCTCGATCTCGGACTGCCCAAACTAAACGGTTGGGAGGCGTTACTGAAAATGCGCAAAGCGGACCCGACCTTAAAACCTATCTTGGCTTCGGGCTACATTTCACACGAGATGGAATCCGCTATGGCCGAAGGGAAGCTGAGTGCTTTGCTTATGAAACCCTACGGGCCCAACGAAATCCTCGAAAAGATATCGCTGGCTGTCCTGAAGACGGCAAACTCCTTCACTGTCGCCGATAAAATGCCCCATTGATGATAACCATCTTACCGCTCACTCCGTTTGCCGAACCTGTAAAACTATCGGTTGGGGAGGTCGCTCTTGATTCCTAAAAGTTGTCGACCGTACTCTTTAACAAGTTGCTCGCGATCTTCAGACGCGGGCAACTCTTTCAGGCGGGCTTCGATGCGGCTGCGGCCTTCCGGTTTAAGCTCGTTCCAGCGCTGCAGTTCCTTCTGGAGCTGGGCTCGTTCCTCTGCCGTCAGGGGCTCGACGGCGGGCTCAGCCGAAGGAGAGTCAACCCTATCATCCGTTGCCGGAGCGGCACGCACTTCCGGTTGCATGCCCAGGACAACGGCACGTTCGGGATGGCCTTTGTCATCGTACATTAGAGCGAAGCTTTTAAACCCGATGGAAGCGATAAGAAAGCGTACGGCAGGCTCCAGCGGCAGTCCGCTCAGCCGCAGGTTCAATAGTTTGCTCTCGGTTGTCGACGGAACAATGATCTGCAGCCCTGTCCGGGCTTGAATGGCATTAAGCGCAATGGCTACTGGCGTCTGATCGAAATCAATCGAGATTCTACCGTCTTGATACTCAACCCACTCCCCGTAGAGGGATTCCTGCACGGCTTGCGAAAAGGCCGGCTGCACGCCCAGAAAGCCCAGAGCGAGGGCAAATCCTATCGTCGAAAAGTTTTGCACCCGTCTCACCTCGTAAGAAAAGCAAACCGAGCAAGTTTTGTGCCTGGACATGTATGACCGATCCTCGGCTGAAAGCAGCTTACGTGCTGACTGGTAGAGGCAAAGGCTTGCCAGGCAGGGCCAAGGAAAAATCGCGATCGCACAATTTTGTCCCAACGCTACAACCGACTGCAGTCATTGAGTTGACGAATCGTTTAGATTTTGACGATAGGCGATTGTTCCCTTCCATCAAGTCTTGATACTGAAACTTGAGCGCAGCGAAGCACCCAAGGCAAGGTCGCCGTGCCTACGCTGCGATGGGTCATCGAGCGGTCTTCCTGAACCACCCTTGACGGCCGGAGCGCAATAGGTAACCCTCAGTCTGTAACGGTGCCTAGATGTTTGGATCTGATGCTCGCTATTGGGAATCTACCCAGCAAAGACAATCGCTGGCCTCTTATTGCTGGCCATTGGTTCTCGCCATGGTATGGATAGGCTGCGCAGAATCCGTCCATCATGATGAAGCCGCGGCCGGAAAGAAAGCAGAAGAATTCGCGCAGGTTACATTCGTGAAGCAGGATGTTGAAAACGGTTACACGTTACTCGCCGAGGGTACGAAGCGCTATGTCTCTGCCGCACAGTTCAAAGCCGTTGTAGAAAAATTGCATCCGCGAACCTTGCCGAAAACCGTCACAGCTTCTGAATACGAACCGATGTTTGGTGAGAAAGCGATTTATATTTTCCTCACCGGAGAGAACTCGGGCGAGCATTTCTACTACAGACTAACAATGGAGGGGACCGCGACAACCGGCTATCGAGTCTTAAGGGTTGACCGCGCGGGCGCACCTTATGCTCCGTCCAGTGACAAAAAAAGCTTCACCGGGAAGAACAATTAGCTCCGTGCTGTGATGAACTGCTCGCTTCCCGATAAGCCGGAGAGCACAGGCCTCGTGCCTGTTGGCGTGTTAGAGTTGTGATATTCTTCTCAAGTAGTTTTTTGTTTTTGCAGCGTTAACCCTGGAAGCCCCCGGTAAAAGCGAGCGCGACGATTTCTAACTCCGTGGTAGCGGAATTGACTGGATGGAATCGCCGTGTTACGAAGCACCAACTTATCAACGGGAAGAAGCGCAATGCCACGCAAACCTTTGAAATTCGAAGCGCTCAAATCACTGGACCTGGCACAGTGCGGCACCGTCGGTGATATCGTCGACGGGATGAGACACTGCGCCTTCGGCGCCAGAATGCTAGGCGAGGTCGCCCTGACGATACAGGCGATGATCGCTGCGAAGAAGAAACCGATTCTGATCTACAGCGGGCTGGACGATTCTCCATTGGGTCGCCTGCTGAGGCAATTTGTCAAAAACCAGTGGTTTGATCGAATGGTAATCCCCTCCGTCTATGCCAGCCAAAAGAAACGGGGAGAAAATGCCGTCGTCGTCGGCCCGTTCTCCGAAAGATATGCCAAAGCGATCTTTACGAAACCCGAGCGCGCGGTTTTTATCAACCCTTTCGATATGGCTCGTCCCGGACAGATTAGAGACGGCTATTTCCCGGACGCCGTGTTTGCGGATCCACGCTTTGTAATGCCGATTCTTTACCGCACCTTGGACGAATGGATCAACGGGCGCCGCATGCCGGTGGCCGCGCTCATCTCTGAGCTCGCGCCCTATGGCGGCGTAGCTTCACAGGTTACGAAGGGAGCAAAGGCGCTTGACCTTATGGTGCGCGATCGACAATGTCTTCGGTTTCTTACCGTCAGTGGCGCCATGACCGTAGGGAAAATGGATCTCGTCATCTGCGATATGATCGAATCGGGTCTGATCCACGCCATTTCCTCCACCGGGGCCCTCATGGCCCATGGGCTCGTGTCATCCATCGGACTGAAGCACTACAAATACAATCCGGCTTACGACGATACTGCCTTGGCGCGCCGCAAACTCAATCGGGTTACCGATACGCTGGAGCCCGAAACCAATCTCGATACCGTCGAAGAGGTGATCGGCCAGGTCATCGAGCAGCTCGATGGTGCGCGCCCCATTAGCCCGACGTTGCTGAACCGACTCGTGGGGAAACATCTTGCAGAGAATTATCCCAACGAGCGCGGCATCTTGAAGTCCGCCTACCTCCACGGCGTGCCGGTCTTTGTCCCGGCGTTTGTCGACTCGGAGCTCGGTAACGACCTCTATATCCACAACATCAAGCGAAAACGGCGCCGCAAGAAGCCGCTCCTCGTCGACCTCGAAATCGATAGCAAAGAGCTGGTGAAATTGGTTACTACCGCCAGGCGTTTTGGCATTTTCACAATCGGCGGCGGCGTACCGCGAAACAATGTCCAGAATGTGGCACCGCTGATCGAAATCATCAATGAGCGCTTGGGCACGGCTCTGCCACCGCGCCGATTTACTTACGGCATTAGAATTTGCCCCGACCGCCCTCACTTCGGCCATCTTTCCGGCTGCACCTACTCTGAAAATGAATCCTGGCGCAAGGCTGTGAAAAACGGGGTCTATGCGGAAATCCAAGCAGATGCCACCCAGGTCTGGCCGTTCCTCGTTAAATATGTCCTGGAGTCGCGTCAAGTTTCCGAGCGGAACTGAAGTCGCACCGTCACTGGAATTTTTTCTCGCCTTGCGGTAAAAGTGATTCAGAAGATGTCATCGGGTTCGGCGAGCTGCTATTGCTTGGCGCAATCTATCTTTCCGATATTTCGGGTATCCAACCATTGGAGATCACAATATGACTGCACCGAATCGCATGTATCACCTGCTGTCGGTTATGCTTTTATCCGCCTTGGCGGCTACTGCGCACGCCCAACCCCAACCTGCCAATGACCAATACGAGCCGCGTGTCGGCCAGGAAGGCAAAGATGTCGTTTGGGTGCCAAGCCCCCAAGCGTTGGTGAACAAGATGCTCGACATGGCCAAAGTCACGCCCAAAGACTATGTCATCGATCTGGGCTCGGGAGATGGCCGGACAGTCATTACCGCCGCCAAACGCGGCGCTAAAGCGCTGGGTATCGAATACAACCCGGAGATGGTGGAATTGTCGAAGCGCAATGCCGCCAAGGAAGGCGTCAGTGACAAGGCCACCTTCGTTAAAGCCGACCTCTTCGAAAGCGATCTTTCTCAGGCCACCGTGATTACCATGTTCTTGCTGCCCGACATCAACATCAAGCTGCGCCCCAAAATCCTCGATCTCAAGCCCGGGACTCGTATCGTGTCCAATACCTTTACCATGGGCGAATGGGCCGCTGACGAGACCGCCACGGTCAACGGCGATTGCGTCTCGTATTGCAATGCCTTGTTCTGGATTGTGCCTGCAAAAGTGACGGGGACGTGGCAACTGCCGCAAGGAGAGCTGACCCTCAAGCAGACGTTCCAAATGGTTTCCGGTACCCTCAAGTCCGGCAACAACACCACACAAATCGCTAATGGCAGGCTGCGCGGAGACCAGATTAGTTTCACTGCCGGTGGGGCGCAGTATACGGGCCGGGTCAACGGCAACGCCATCGAGGGAACCCTCAAGGGTGGAAGCAACGGCAAGTGGAGCGCAACCCGCCTCGGTAAGTAAGAGTTTGGTAAGTTAAATTCACAACCAGCATCCAAAACTCGAAAGGGGGCTGGGTTGGCGTGACTCAGTCCCTTTCTGTTTTGCTTGAACTCCGATTCCGATTGCGCTTTGATGGCCGCGGGTCAAAGGAGAATTATGTCGAAAGCCTGGGTCTGCGCTTTGCTCATCCTGCTGTAGCCTTACGCGTTCGCGGCTGCTCACGAAGTCAAGAAAGTCAGGTTCGGCTATCCCTCCCTGGGCTTCCGGCAAGGCCATATCTGGGTTGCCAAAGACAATTTAACGAGATGGCGAAAAGATACCCATCAAAATGAGTAGGCCAAACGAAACTGATCCGGCAGGCGCCACGCACTTTCCTCGCGTGGGTTGCCTAAAAACACGGACATCACGCGAGGCCTAGTGGAAAAGTAACGGGTAACAAAATCGACTTGGCGCAACTGCCGTCGCGACTCTAGAACCCAATGTAGGAGGATGAACTCATGGCTGATAAGACATTGATTATCGACGCTGACGCCCATGTGGTCGAGTCCGCTCATACCTGGGACTACATGGACTCATCTGAAAAACAATATCGTCCAGTTCCCCTGGAAACCCGCGAAGAGTCCGGAGTAAAATTGCAATTTTGGGTCATCGACGGAAAAGTCCGAGGTTTCCGCTTTCCCGCCTTTTCGCCTGAAGAGCTGGAAAAACGATCGCAGCAGGTTGGTCGTAAATTCGCCGACGCGCAGGAATCCCGTGAGCTGGGTAATGTTGATCTGCGCGTGCAGCACATGGATGACACCGGCGTCGACGTCCAGGTCCTGCACAATACGATGTTTATCGAGTCAGCCACGGATCGCGCACGCGTCGAGGTCGCGCTATGTAAAAGTTGGAACCGCTGGTTGGCGGATATCTGGCGCCAGGGAAAGGGTCGTTTGCGCTGGTCCTGCATGGCGCCGACCTTGAGCATACCGGATGCCCTGGATCAGATCCGTTACGCCAAAGAGAACGGCGCTTGCGCCGTGCTGATGCGCCCGGTCGAAGGCAACCGACTGCTCGTTGACCCTTACTTCTATCCGATTTACGACGAGGCAACGCGGCTGGACATGGCCATTGCCATACACATCGCCAACGGTAACCCCTGGCTTTGCGATCTATATCGCCATCCTGTCGGGATAGCGTCCACCTTGCACCGTTTTAGAGTACCTACCGTAGCCGCCTTCGATGACATCGTCCTGAGCGAAATACCGGAGCTATTTCCCAAGCTGCGCTGGGGCTTCATCGAGGCCAGCGCGCAGTGGTTGCCCTGGGTAATGCTGGAAGCCAAGAAACGTTTCAAAACTCTGGGGCGCGAATGGCCCGACAATTTCGCGCGCGCCTACCGCATGTTCGTGACTTGCGAAAACTCAGACGACCTACCCTACATCATCCAGCAAGCCGGAGAAGACTGCTTGGTCATTGGCACGGACTACGGACACACCGACATATCGAGCGACGTCGATGCCATCAAGATTTTTCAAGCCCGGACGGACCTGGCCCCTGAAGTCAAACGCAAGATACTAAGCGACAATGCCCGGGCGCTCTATAGCCTTTAAACCCCGCTTGTCGGTTTTATTCCACGCAGCATACGCGTAAAAGAGTTATGCTCTGACCTCTTAGAGTCCGTCATTCCCGAATGCTTCTATGCCTCGATTTCCCTCGGCACGGTGAGGTTCTCGAACCGTCGGGAATCCAGGCGAGACCGGAACTGGGCCCCCGACCCATTCGACGTGGGTCAGGGTCGTGGTGAGCATAGTCGAACCACGATTAAAACATTCGGGGGTGACCCCTTGAGATGATTTTTCATCGCTGTGTTCTGTTACCCACCCGTAGCTTGCTGCGGAGTAGTTCAATTCTGCCTCATAGCGCGGGTATTCTTACGATTTGGAATACCACAGCGTTCTTTTCTCTTCTCTAAGAAAATGCCCGTTTCGTCGCTCCGTTTTTCAGGGTTTTTCGCTGGCCCGTCGTTTGCGAAATTAGTCTGTGTACAAAGGCATTGATCTAGGAGGGTGAGCGATGAACAAACATCTTCTTCAGGGCTGGGTTTGCGGCGGGATCTTCGCCGCCGTCATAACATGGGTCGCCGCCTCGGATGCGATAGCTGAGGGCGGTTTTGCATTGCTGGCTTCGGCGGTCTTCGGCCTGGCGGCCGGCCTCTGTATCGGCGGCCTGATTGCGGCCAACTTTGCGATGCTGGCGGTTGAGGAAAAGGAAAAGAAAGAAGCGGTTGCGCAGGAGGCCGCAGAGGCACCTGCAGCGGCCTAAGCAACCGTCGCTAATCCATTCGAGCAGTGCTTTCGACCTCGAGTAGGCTCTTATCAGCCGCATACCCGTCGACGAAACCGAACTCTACCTGGCAGTCGGCCGGCAAGGCGGGTGCGCTCTCTAACAACTCCCTGAGTGTCTCAAGCTTCTGGCTGCGGTGCAGAAATAGAGAGACCTTAACCAACTTGTCCCACATAGATCCCGCAACCATGAGTCCACCCGCCACGGCTTTGATGATCTCGGATACTTGAGTCTCCAGTGTTTCCGCAGCCGAGGTGTACCCCGATAGAAACACAAAAGAATCCTGGCGCAGATAGCAGAGATAATTTCTCGGCGGCTGGAATTCTATCGGCCGTCTCTCGGCATCTGCACGTGACGGCCTTGTAGCGAGCAGGTCCACAGCTATTCTCGCATCCGAATCGAAACGATTCGTAGAGACATAACTCGAGCTAGCCGCCTTGGCGCTACCGGTCAGAATCTTGGACCGCGCACCCGTGCCGAGGTTTCTTGCTTCCTTATCCCTTCCCCATAGTCGGGTGCGAACAGTGTTCTCCAGCGACAAGCCGTGAGTTTTCAGCTCCTGCTCGAAGCTCCGGAACAGAGAAATCGCCTCTGCTTCGACCGATGTGCCCGGACGCGCTTCGGCCGAGAGTTCGACGAATTCTCCGCCAAGCCAGGAAAAAATCTTCTTTTGCACGGCACTCTCCTATAACGAAGCGTAGCTCCGCTTTTTGTTCTGAAACCAAGACCCGACAACGAATCTAGCCCCGACATGAGGGACACGTCAAGAACGTCAGAGAGGGCTAAGGTTTACAGAATCACGCAGGCCGCTTAAAATTACACAGAAAACAGAGGAATCCGGACTTCTCCAAATAGGAGGTTATGCGAATGGCTATTGCACAACTCCATTTTATGTGGTGTCGATTTTTACCGTTGGCTTTGTTACTGGCTTGTGCGCTCCCCTCGCTTGGTCTTGCAGCGGAAACAACGACGGCTCTGACTGTCCGTGAATCCGGCGCCTCTTTGTACTCTCGACAGGAGCTTGATTCAGATAAAATCACCACACTGAAAAAAGGCGAGATGCTCGCTCCGCTGGCCGAAGCCGTGGGACAACAGACCTGGTATATGGTCAAGACCCAGCGTGGTTTGGTCGGCTGGGTACGTTCGGCCGATGTGTCGGGAGGGGACCAACTAAGGCAGGCCTTCAAAGAACAGCCGAAGCTTTCCACCTGGAGCGCTCGAACCGTTGCCGGTCGCACTTTCGCAGGTAGTTGGACGGTGGAACCCGCTGCTGCGGCAGACAAAGCGTCGGGCACCTGGACCTTGGGCGAAGGCGGCGACAAGATCGTCTTGCGCGGAACGTGGTCGGCGCAAAAGTTTTCTACCGGGTGGGGCGGCACCTGGCGGGCCGCGGTCGAGGGCCAGAAACAGGAACTCGCCGGCAGTTGGACAGCGGATTTTCCCCAAGCCCGCGAAGCCTCGATCGGTGAGTTATTCTCAACCGTCGCTCGTGACGCCATCCGGGGCATCTGGAGCGCCGATAACGACTCCGGTAGCTGGGCCCTGCGCGCAACTAAGTAGGATTTGCCCTGGCGATTTATTCTTCAACCATCACTCTGATCGATGTCGGATCTCTCTTCCAATCGCTCGTATCATCCCGCCGAAAACAATTCGATGCAGAGGATAGACGCCGTACCAATACGCTAGGCCGCCCAATCCTGCCGGGTCAAAGATCGCCGTCTGGGTGATGCGAGTTTGGCGGCCCATCGGTTCCAGAGAAAACTCCAACCAGGCGCGCCCAGGAAGTTTCATTTCGGCACAAAGGCGCAGAAGCCGATCACGCTCCATCGCTTCCACCCGCCAGAAGTCCAGGGCATCGCCGACGCTCAATTCGTCCGGACTGCGCCGCCCACGTCGCAAGCCGATACCACCCAGAATCAGGTCGAGCCATCCCCGCAGCTGCCATAACCAATCGCAACAATACCAACCAGTTTGGCCGCCGATGCGTTGAATCACTGAAAACACTCGATCGCAGGTTGCGTCCACCACGACGCTGCGGGCATCTACCAGCCGATTGCCAAACCGTTCCCCACCCCAAGCCGGGGTTGATCCCCCGGCAGAAACCGCGTCGGACCAACGGGTCTCGGCAAATTCCTGCTCTTCGTTTCGCAACGCCAAGCGGATGGCGGCTTTCAATCCCATGGGCTGAATACTAAAAACTCTCAGCGCGGTGGCGTCATTCACTATAGTCGGATTACGGATGCTGTCGATGAGTTTTCGCCCGACTCGGGCGTAGAGCGGTGTGACCAATCCAAGCCACAAGCTCGACAGTCGCGGGGTAATAATCGGAACCGGAATCATCAGGCGTCGCAGACCGCGTTGCCGGCCATATTCAAACATAATGTCGCGGTAGGAGACGCGATCCGCCCCACCGATCTCAAAGATGCTATGTTGAGTAATCGGCAATTCCAAGGCCGCCGTGAGATAATCGAGCACGTCTGTCACCGCGATAGGTTGTGTCGGCACAGACACCCACCTCGGGGTTACCATGACGGGCAACCGCTCTACCAAGGCTCGAATCATTTCGAAAGAAAGGCTGCCCGAACCGATCACGATGGACGCCCGGAATTCGATTACCGGCACTCCCCCAGCGCGTAAAACCTCCCCAACCTGTTGCCGGCTGCGCAAATGCGGCGACAAGCCGTCGCCACTTCCCAATCCGCCCAAGTAAATGATCCGCTCCACACCGGCTTCGCGGGCGGCCAAGGCGAAGTTCTGAGCGGCCATACGATCGGGCCCTTCGAAGGCCGCGCCAAGTCCCATAGAGTGCACCAGGTAGTAGGCTTGGCTGGCGCCTGCCAGCGCAGGCGCAAGGGTCTCCACCGCCAGGACATCGCCGGCGGCGACCTCGGTATTGGGACCAACTCTCGGCGCGAGATATTCCGGACGGCGCGCCAGACAACGCACCCGATAGTTTCCTTCTTCCAACTTTTGTAGGAGACGCCCCCCGATGTAACCCGTGGCTCCCGTCAGCAGGATCAATGGTTTCGACAAATGCCGCTCCCTTTTTCGTTTCTGGCGATCTACTGTCGCAAACTCAGCTTTTCTGAAGAAACCAGTCTCTACGATTCCAAAAATCTTTGCCGAAGATCCAGACTGCGCTTTCGCTTGACGCGGAGCCACCCGTCATATTACGAAGAGAGCAGCGCGGGGCAAAATGAATTGGCATTTCACTAAAAGTCTCATTTCCTGCCTGTTCCTGCTGCCGATCACGATCGCCGGGAACGCCATGGCCCAAGAGAAAATCAAGGTCGGCGTCTCATCCTTTTCGGCTTCTTATATTTCCATGTTCATCGCCGACAAGCGCGGCTATTACGCCGAGGAAAACATGTCCGTCGATATCATTCTGATTGCCGGTCTGCTGGGCACGCGGGCGCTCATCGGCGGCAGTGTCGAGTTCGGCTCAGCCAGCAATCCCACCGCCGCTGTCCAAGGAGCAAAATTGAAGATGCTGATGGTGTTCAACGAGAAACCTCACTCCGCGCTGTTTGCCCAACCGAGCGTCAAGTCGGTGGTCGAGCTGCGGGGCAAGAGAATCGGCGGCTCCACCGTGGGTAGTTTGGAATATGGCTGGATCAAAGAACTACTGCCGAAATTCGGCCTGCAGCTCGATCGCGACGTGACGTTTTTACCCATTGGCCCGACTGCTACACGCTTCACGGCTTTGAAAACCGCTACCGTGGACGCTGCACCCCTTAGCCCGCCGTCCAGTTTCCTTGCCCAGGACGCGGGCTTTCCGGTGTTGACGCGGGTATCCGACCACGTGGAAGACATTCAAGCATGCATCGTAACAACAGACGAGCGGCTGGCGCGCCAGAGCGAGCTGGTTCGACGTTTCTTGCGAGCCACGGTGAAAGGACAACGGGTCTATCTTGCCAGGCGCGAAGAGGCGATTCGCGCACTCATGGAGTTTACCCGGCAACCCAATCGCGAGCTGGCCGTGCGCACCTATGAAGAAAACATGAAAACCATGGCGAAGGATGGAACGATCCCGGAGCGATTGCAACAGATCGTCATCGAACGAACTAAACGGCTTACCGGCATCAGCCGCGAAGTCCAAACCGAGGAAATTTTCGACTTCTCCCACCTGCGGCGGGTCCAAGCGGAGCTAAATCAAAGCGGCTGGACACCGTAGCCCAAAAATAAAAACACTGACAACCGCATAGAGCCTAGCGCGGCAAAGCCGCAACCAAAAAATCGGAATATCTCCCGCAAAGGCGCAAAGGTCGGAGAATGATACTGAAGACTGCTGGCAAGATTGTCTATCTTCCCCTTCCGAACTTAGCGTGCTTGGCGTCCCTTCGACTTTGCTTAGGACATGCTTGGCGGGAGTTATTCCCA
>Ga0105347_1000525_pt1 | contig 17988 bp, 15 predicted proteins | sample EasRivMeERMLT890_FD_89677 | JGI IMG/M metagenome (GOLD analysis project Ga0105347, IMG submission 89677) | Soil microbial communities from meander-bound floodplain in the East River, Colorado, USA - East River MetaG ERMLT890 | ecosystem: Environmental > Terrestrial > Soil > Floodplain | place... | reverse complement strand
CGTCTCCGCGATCTTCCTGAAGGCGATCAAGAAACCGGAGCCGGAGCCGGCTCCGGTGGAACAGCGTGCGGGCATGACCACAGAGATCAAGGAGGGCATCCGCGCCATCTGGCATGATCCTGTCTTGCGGGCGATCGGCGGAAGCGGCGTCCTCATCGACTTCTCGTTCCGGATGTTCGGCGCCGTGTTCTTTGTCTATGTCACGCAGTCCCTTGGGTTCCAGCCAGGCATACTGGGGCTGACCTTCGCTGTCGGGGGGCTGAGTTCGCTGGTCGGGGCCTTATACGCTTCGCGTACGGGGCGGAGGTTGGGAACGGGCCGGGCGATGGTGCTGGGGTTGCTGATGATGGGCGGCTCGATGCTGTTTATCCCGGCGGCGCAGGACGCGTCTCTCCTGGCGCTCTCGTTCCTGGTCGCACAACAGCTTTTCGGTGACGGCTTCTACACGATTTATGACGTGAACCAGATGACTCTGAGACAGACGATCACGCCGGAGAGCGTGCTGGGGAGGGTGAACGCGGGAATCAGGATGAGCGGCCTCGCCGCCATGCTCGCCGGTGCCCTGGTTGGCGGTGTCCTGGGCGAGTTCCTCGGACTCCGCGTGACACTCGTGTTCTCGGCGTGCGGGTTGTTCCTGGCGGCGGCCTGGTTGTGGGTCTCTCCGGTTTGGAGCGCGCGGGGGGAAATGCGGGAGGTTGCGCCGACGCTTGAGGCAGTCGAGGGGTAGTTGAGAGCGAAGCCCAGCCGGACTGAAAGTCCGGCCTACGATGGAGGCTGGCGCTACCACCATTTGAGTCTGCGGTGAGTCGCTCTGGGCTCGATAAGCAGGCCGCCTGTCATTCTCGAATCCACCTGCCAATCGAAAATCGTCTACACTATAGAAGTCTCCGATTCATCGGCCAGAGATTCGGCCGTCCTCCATCCTTCTCTACCAGTCAGGCAGTCACCTATGGAAATTCGCAGCGATATTAGAAATGTGGCGATCATCGCCCACGTAGACCACGGCAAGACGACGCTTGTGGACGCAATGCTCCGGCAGTCCGGCGTTTTCACCGAGCACGAGGCCGTCGTCGACCGCGTCATGGACTCCACGGACCTGGAGCGCGAAAAGGGGATCACGATCCTCGCCAAGAACACGGCCGTAAACTACCGCGGCACCAAGATCAACATCATCGACACGCCCGGCCACGCCGACTTTGGTGGCGAAGTGGAGCGAGGGCTGACCATGGTGGACGGTGTCCTGCTGCTCGTGGATGCGAGCGAGGGGCCGCTGCCTCAAACGCGCTTCGTCCTCCGCAAGACCCTGGAAAAGGACTTGCCGGTCATTCTGGTCATCAACAAGATCGATCGCCCCGACGCCCGCATCAAGCAAGTCATCGACGAGGTCTACGAGTTGTTCCTGGACCTCGACGCTACCGAGCACCAGATCGAGTTCCCGATCGTCTACGCCAACGCACGGGCGGGAACGGCAACCGTCGATCAAGACCGCCCCGGCGAGAGCCTTGAGCCGCTGTTCGAGCTTCTGCTCGACCGCATTCCGGCTCCGACGTTCGAGGCCGGCCATCCACTTCAAGCGCAGGTCACGAACCTCGACGCGTCGCCCTATGTCGGGCGGCTTGCTCTTTGCCGGGTCTGGAACGGCACGATTAAGCGCGGACAAATGGTCGCCTGGTGCCGCACGGACGGCGGAATCAACAACCTGCGAGTTACCGAACTTTACGTTACGGAAGCGCTAGAGCGCGTGCCGGCCGACGAGGCGGGCGCGGGTGAGATCATCGCCATCGCCGGCATCCCTGAGATTACGATCGGCGAAACGCTGAGCGACGTCGACGATCCCAGGCCGCTCCCGATCATCCATATCGATGAACCGAGTTTGTCGATGACGATCGGAATCAATACCTCGCCGCTGTCCGGGCAGGACGGCGACAAGCTGACGGCGAGGCTGGTGAAGAACCGCCTCGACCAGGAAACGCTGGGCAACGTGTCCATCAAAGTGAACAACACCGATCGGGCGGAGACCTGGGAAGTCCAGGGCCGTGGCGAGCTGCAACTCGCTGTCCTGGTGGAGACGATGCGGCGCGAAGGGTTCGAGATGACGGTAGGTAAGCCGCAGGTGGTAACACGCGAGATTGACGGGAAGATTCACGAGCCGATGGAACGTTTGTCGCTCGACATCCCGGACGACTACCTCGGCGTCGTGACGCAACTCATGGCCCTGCGGAAGGGGCGCATGGAGCACATGGTGAACCACGGCACCGGGTGGGTTCGTTTGGAGTACATCGTGCCGGCTCGCGGACTCATCGGCTTCCATACGGAGTTCCTCACTGAGACGCGTGGCACTGGCATCCTCCACCACGTCTTCGAACGATTCGAGCCGTGGCACGGCGAGGTTCGGACACGTCCGACGGGCAGCCTCGTGGCCGATCGGCGCGGCGCGACTACTGCCTTTGCACTGCTGAACCTACAGGAACGGGGCACCTTGTTCGTCGGCCCGGGGGTGGACGTATACGAAGGGATGATCGTGGGTGAAAATCCGCGTCCGGACGACATGGACGTGAATCCTTCCAAGGAGAAGAAGCAGACTAATATGCGCTCGTCCACGCAAGATCAGACCGAGGTTCTGATCCCCGCACGGTCGCTTTCGCTGGAGCAGGCGCTCGAGTTTGTGCGAGAGGACGAGTGCCTTGAAGTCACCCCGAAGAACGTGCGCATTCGAAAGCTCGTCCTGGTGCAGCACCTGAGAGCGCGGCAACGCAAGCACGCGTCCGCACCGCGCTAGTCCACAGTCGTAGCGAAGTTCTCGGCGGTCTCGGGCATCCGCCCTTCGACGTATTCGTCCAGCGACCAACTCCCATCAGTCTCGTCCCGGATGTACTTCCAGTAACGCCCATTATCCTGGTCGATGTAGAAGACCCGCTGCCGTTCCGGCCGGTCAGTCGCAAATGCGGAGATGCCGGTCGAGCCATTGTCAGGCAGTTTCAAGAGATCGCGGAGTGTCGACTCGAAATCGACATGCTGGTAGTCCACGTCGGAGACAGCGGGCGCAAGACCCGGAGCCTTCATCAAGAACGGCACGTGCGTGACGTCGTCATCGACGGGTACGCCTTCCGGGCCGAGATCTTCGTTGTCGTTGACTGCATGCTCTCGGACGCCGTGGTCACCGGTGATCACGATCGTTGCCTTTTCGTACAGCCCTTCGTCCTTCAGTCGCTGGATGAACCGCCCGAGTAGCTCGTCGACATACTCCATCTGCAACCGGTACCGTTCGTGGACCGCCGAAGGGTCGTCCGACTGTTTGAAGCCGGTGTCCTCGCGGGTCGTGGTCACGTTCCCTCCGGGTTCGTAGACCAGGGGCGAGTGCGGCAGGAGCAGATGGACGAAATGGAACCGGCCAGGCGCCGATGCTGCGTCAACGTCTGACATGAACGTCTCGAACTGGAGTTTCGTGAAGGTGTGCATGCCCAGGCGGTCAACGTTCGGGGCGGGGTTGTCCAGACCGCCATCAAGCCAACCAGTGAGGCCCCCGACCAGCGGCTCCAGAGCTTTAGGTGCGGCCTGGTAGACGACGCGCCGGGAGTTAGATCCCATCAGTTCCAGCTTGTGGCCGGCGGCCATCTGCGCCACGCCCTTGCACGTGTAGAGGACACCGCAGTCGTCCCAGAAAAAATGCTCAACGTACGCATACTGGTCATAGATGCGGAGGTCGTAGTCGCCCGATAGGCGTTCGGCGGCTTCGATGAAGTCAGGAACGACGAAAGTGGTATGGACGAAGTTCGTGGAGGCGTCGGTGAGCCAGACCGAGTCGTTCTTCAGGGCCGCAAGGTTCGGGTAGCGCTCGGCATCGAGATCGCCATCGCCCTGGATCAAGGTGTAGGAAAGCTCGTCAAGCACAAAGACGAAGACGGGGTCCTTTTCGCTTCCGGAAGATGGGACTTCCCGGGTATGCCCACCGTGAGGAGGATCGAGCGTCGGCGCCATCTGAATTGGGGCGAAAAGAATCAACACCACCGCCACCAGCGATAGGTACAGGACCGCCTGGTACGTCTGGGCCGGTCGCCGCCTCACGGCCAGGACCATGAGATACGCGACACCCGCATACGCCACGAGCGCCATCGGGCCGACTGGGTCCAGGAGGGCCGCCACCGGTGCGAAGTACACGTGAAGTGACCTCAGGAGGAGAATTCCCGCCACAGCGAAGACCCCGGCGCGGAAATTCAGGACAGCGCGATCCCCCCAAGCGGAGCAAATAACGCGATCGGCGAAAGCGATGAGGATGGTGGGAATCAGGATCCAGATGGCGAGCGTGACCAGCACGACCTCGAAGCTGACCCAAACAATGTCAGGCGACGGCAAGGAGTGCTGTACGAACTGGATGACGCCAAGCGTAACAGCGGTGAATGCGAGAAGGGCTGCCCGGCCGGTCTCGCCGACGCGGCGGAGCGTGGTGTCGTTCATTACTTCGCGCTGAACCGGTAGAGGATTCGCTCCGACCCAGGGAGTTGGAGGCGCTCTTCGATCCGGAATACATCTGTGAGGGCAGCCTCAAATGGCCCCTGTTCGTAGTCGTCGTAGACATCCTTCCGGGTCGAAAGGAGACGCTGAACCATCGGGTCAGTGCGGGGCACGAATTCGATGATCCCGGCGCGAGTGATGTCGTGGAGCCACGCGAAGATGCGCGACAGAGGCACGTTTCCACTGATGCGCAGGTGGTGCACCAGAGCGAGGGCAAGGATGAAGTCTGCCGGCCCACGCGAGGCGAGACCCTGGCGCTCGGTTTGCGCCCAGCCCTGGTCGGGTTCGGGATTCATCAAGTCGACGACGAGGGGAAGAATGTTGGGGAAGCTGCCCTTGACGCGCTCGTAGAGGGCGCCGACAGTGGCTTCGTCGAAGTCCATCGCGACGACGTAGCCCGCGTGCTTTGCGGCCAGTGTGCTGAAGAGGCCACGGTTGCAGCCGAGGTCCCATAGGACGGACGGGCGCAGACCGCGGACGGAATCCTCGACGAACCGTTCCTTCGCGGCGAGAGCCTCGTCGGCGTAAGGAAGTTGATCTTCGTAGTCGATCCACGTTGTCTTGGAGCCCTTGCGGTGAAGCTTCGAGATGGTGCCGCGCAGGCCGCGGACCAGTTGCTGTGTCGCCTCTTTCTTGATCGGGCGATGCGATTGGCCTGATGGCTGGGCCCCGGCGGTGCGGCGGTTGAGGTAGGCCTGGAGAACGACGTGGATGAAGACGCTGGGGCGCATCTTGTTGCCGAGGCCGAGCACGCGGCTCAGGTCTCGGGGGTCGATGCCGTCGAAGGAGTGCCTCAGCCACGGGTGGAAGGGGACATCCCTCAGCGATTGCAGGAGGAGGGGATTCAAGAAGGTGCGGCAGAACTGGGAGTAGCCCGTCCAGATCTGTCCGTCCTCGTAGGGTTCTATCGAAGCGACGTCGATGAAGACGGGGCGAGAACCGACGAACTGAATGTTGAAGGGCGTAGCGTCCTTCACCATGAATCCGGCAGACAGGGCCTCATCCAGCACGTCGAGCTGACACAGCGCTGCATCACGCAACATCTCGAACGGCCACCCGTACATGTACGAGAGGAAGGGGATGCGTTCGTGCTCGAGGAGGAGCGCGACTTCGCCGTCAGTCGTTTCCATGGCCTCGCTGTAGAGGCCGGCTTCGACAGCCGGCGCCAGGAGTTTAGTCCCGACGAGTGAACCCTTTACGTGGAGCGAGTCCAGGATCCCGGAATCATAGACCTGGTTGAAAGGCGTGGCCGCAGCTGGACGGAAGTAGCGCAGTACGCGGTCGCCCGACAGCAGGATCCCCCCGGAGGGGTCGCGGAACGACCCGGTGTCGGGGCGAAGTTCAATGTCAGTGGTTGCCTTTCCGGCGTAGGTAACCAACGGGAGCCTCAGGAGGTGATGGTTTCGGAGTCGGTCGCCGGAGTGTTCTCGGAGACGGTTTCCGGAGAGTTGCGCTTCCAGAAGAACACGGCGCTCGTGAGGTTGTGCCAGAAGAGCTTAATGACGACGAGGCCGCCAACGAGCCCGCTGAGAATTATCTGCAGGGCCATCCCCCCGCTAGTCGCGTCAACGTACAAACCAAGCATAGTGAGATTCCTTTCCCGTATGAGTGACGCACGTGTAACAAGCCCTGTTACGGACTTTACGTACAGTTACAGGCGGAGTAATGGAAAAGAGCCCGCTCCTGGACGCGGGCTCTTAGTCCGTTTCGCGTTCGGCTAAACGTCGAAGTAGAGCTGGAACTCCCAGGGGTGGGGGCGCAGGCGAATCGGGTCTATTTCCGCCTCGCGCTTGTATTCGAGCCAGACGTCGATGACGTCCTGGGTGAAAACGCCGCCCTTGAGGAGGAACTGGTGGTCTGCCTCAAGTGCCTTAAGCGCCTCATCGAGGGATCCTGGCACGGTGGGGATGCGACGCGCCTCCCGCGGGGATAGTTCGTACGTGTTTTTGTCCAACGGGTTGCCTGGATCGATCTTGTTCTCGATGCCGTCGAGGCCGGCCATGAGCATGGCTGAAAATGCGAGGTAGGGGTTGGCGCTGGGGTCCGGCGGGCGGAACTCGATGCGCTTGGCCGCGGGCGCCTCGGTGTACATGGGGATGCGGGCGGCCGCCGAGCGGTTGCGCGCGGAGTAGACGAGATTGACGGGTGCCTCGTAACCGGGAACGAGCCGCTTGTAGCTGTTGGTGGTGGGCGCGCAGAAGGCCATGAGGGCACGTCCGTGCTTGAGGAGGCCGCCGATGTACCACCTGCAGAGCTGGCTGGTACCCGCATAACCCTTGGCGTCGTAGAAGAGGGGCTTGCCCGCCTTCCAGAGTGACTGGTGAGTGTGCATGCCGGAGCCGTTGTCGCCGAAGAGGGGCTTGGGCATGAAGGTGGCGACCTTGCCATGCTTACGGGCGGTGTTCTTGACGATGTACTTGTACCAGAGGACGTTGTCAGCGACGTCCACGAGCGGGCCGTAGCGCATATCGATCTCGCACTGGCCTGCCGTGGCTACCTCGTGATGATGAACCTCGATCTGGATCCCAACGCCTTCCATCGTCAGGATCATCTCGCTGCGGATGTCCTGTAGAGAGTCGTGAGGCGGGACCGGGAAGTATCCTTCCTTGAAGCGGGGCTTGTAGCCGAGGTTGGGCTTTTCGTCGCGGCCGGTGTTCCACTCTCCCTCGATGCTGTCGACGTAGTAGTAGCCGCTGTGCTCGTTCTGGTCGAAGCGGACGTCGTCGAGGACGAAGAATTCGAGCTCGGGGCCGATGTAGACGGTGTCCGCGATCTTCGTCTTCTTCAGGTACTCCTCGGCCTTGCGCGCGACGTACCGTGGATCTCGGCTGTAGTGCTCCTTGGTGAGGGGGTCCTTGATGTCGCAGATGACGGAGAGGGTTGGGACCTGGCAGATGGGGTCGACGCGGGCGGTGCTGGGATCCGGGATGAGGATCATGTCTGATTCCTGGATCTTCTGGAAGCCGCGGATACTGGAGCCGTCGAAGCCGATGCCGTCGGTCCAGATATTTCCGTCCATCTCGCGGGGCATGATCGAGAAGTGTTGCCAGAGGCCGGGCAGGTCGTTGAACTTGAGATCGATGATCTGGATGTCATTGTCCTTGATCATCTTGTTGACGCTGGCGATCTCTTGCCCTTTGGTCATGGTTCCCTCCTTGAGTCCCTCGAGTTCCTTCAGGATGAGCGCGGATTTTCGCGGCCTAAGTATAGGGAGCTAGCGTGTTTTGTCCAGTGGCGGCCCCTGCCCTAAAGGAAAGAGGGGGCCGTTTCTGGCCCCCTCTTCGATCCGGGTTTAGACTGCTTGGTCGCCGCGTTCGCCCGTACGGACGCGGATGGCGTCGGAGACGGGGATGAGGAAAATCTTGCCGTCGCCGATGTTGCCGGTCTGGGCGGCCTTCACGACCGCCTGGACGGCCTTCTCGGAGTCAGCGTCGGCGATGACGACTTCTATCTTGACCTTGGGCAGCATGTCGACTGTGTAGGTCTCGCCGCCTCGGCCCTGGTGGACGATGCCCCGCTGGACACCGCGGCCGGTGACGTGGGTGACGTTCATCCCGGTGAAGCCGGCCTCGGTGAGGGCGTTCTTGACGTCATCGAGCCTTTCGGGGCGGATGATCGCTTCGAGTTTGTACATGTGATCCGTCTCCTATGCGCTGCCCGCGTCGGTCTGCGGCATTGGCTGCGGGGTGGGCTGCGGCGCCGATACCGGCGTGATGTTGTAGACGGGGACGCCGACATCGTCGAAGACGTAGCCGCGCTCGCCATGCTGAGTGACATCGAGGCCAAGCTCTTCGTCCTCGTCTTTGACCCGGATGCCGACCGCAAGGTCCAGCGCCTTCAGGATGATCGAGGTTACGACGAATGAGTAGAGAGCAACGGCGCCGATCGCGATCAGTTGGTCGCCCATTTGCTCGGGGTTACCTTCGAAGACTCCGTCAACACCGCCTACCGCCGCTGTAGCGAAGAGCCCTGTTGCGATACCACCCCAGAGACCGCCTATGCCGTGGACTCCCACAACGTCCAGGGAGTCGTCCAATCCGCTGCGGGCACGAAGCCGGACGGCACCGTAGCATACCGCCCCCGCGACCGCGCCGATAAGGATGGCGGGCATCGGCTCCACGAATCCCGATCCCGGCGTGATGGCAACGAGGCCAGCCACAGCGCCTGCGGCGGCACCGATCACACTGGCTTTGCCTGTCACAGCCCAGCTAACGAACATCCAGGACAGGGCGGCGGCGGCGGCGGCAGTGTTCGTAACCACGAAGGCGTTGACAGCTGCGGAGTTGGCACCGAGCGCACTACCCGCATTGAATCCGAACCAGCCGAACCAGAGGATTCCAGCACCGAGAACGATGTAGCTGACGTTGTGAGGCTCCATTGGCTCCGTACCGAAGCCACGTCGCTTTCCGTAGAAGATGGCGGCAGCAAGTGCTGCCGCGCCGGCGTTGACGTGAATTGCAGTCCCACCTGCGAAGTCGAGAGCGTTGATCCCTTCGGTCGCAAAGCCCTCTGAGTCGAACGGGGAGAGCCATCCCCCCGTGCCGAACACCCAGTGGGCGACCGGGGCGTAGACGAGCAGTGCCCACGCCGCCATAAACGCCAGAAAGGTGCTGAATTTGGCACGCTCCGCGAAGGCTCCCGTGATCAAGGCCGGCGTGATGATGGCGAACATCATCTGGAATGCCATGAAGGCCATCGGCGCGATTGTTCCATCGTCCGGCAGCGTAGAAGGAGTGTCCTGCAGGAAGATGAAGTCCAGGTTGCCGATAATGCCCCCTTGACTTGGCCCGAAGGCCAGCGTGTAGCCGATGAGTACCCACAGGACTCCAACTAGCCCCATAACTATGAAGCTCTGCATGATAGTGCCGAGCACGTTCTTGCTGCGCACGAAGCCCGCGTAGAAGAACGCGAGCCCCGGTGTCATAAACAGAACAAGGGCAGCAGCGGCCAGTACCCATGCCGTATTCGCCGCAGACAGTGCCTGTCCTGCACTAATTTCATCCATTACCGATAGCCTCCCTGAGAAGTGATAGGCGAACGGTAGCACGCCGGTCTGGCGATGCAGGTTACGGACATGTTACGCGGGGGTGAAGGGGACATTACGCGTAGAATGTGGGCACGGATGACGGGTAGCCGAATCACCGACGCAGAGGCAGCAGCCTTGAAGAGATGGGCGCCGGGGGAGCGTTTCTATCATCCGTTGATGGCTCGAGTCGTCATCGCTACATCGCGGTTCATAACCGTCCGCCTGAACGAGCTCGAAGTTGTAGGCCGGGAACTCCTGGATGAGGCTCGTTTGCGAAGGAGCGGCGGCCTCCTCACTATCAGCAACCACGTATCGTTGTTCGACGACCCCCTGCTAATCGCCAACTTTGTGAGTGGGCCCTACCGGGACATTCGCTGGGTGGGCGCCGATGCGATCAATTTCTTCGGGTCACCTCTCAAGTCGTGGTTGTTCACGGCCGGTAAGTCGGTGCCGATTGTGCGGGGCGCCGGGATACAGCAACCGGGAATGGACTTCTTGAGGGACCGTTTGCTGGATGGCGAGTGGGTGCACATGTTCCCCGAGGGTGGAAGAACGCGCGATCCGAATTCGCTGATGAGCGATTTCCATCCGGGCGTTGGCTGGCTCGTCTCTGAGACCAGGCCACTGGTGCTCCCGTTCTACCACTACGGCATGCAGAATGTTCTTCCGGTCGGATCCATCCGTCCCCGCGGTGGCAACGTTGTGAAAGTGTGGTTCGGCGATACCATCGAGTGCGACGAGGATTGGGTAGCCAGCTTCACGGAGCGGGCAGGTACCCACTTGTGGCACGCGATTGCCGGGAGACTCCAGGAAAAGGTCAGGAAGTTGGAGGGGAAGGTGAATCCGTTAGCGACAGCGGAGGGAATAATCAATGCTTGAGGCGGGGTTGCTCGGCGGGCTGGCCATCCTCGTGTACGTGTGCTCCATATGGCTGCTGAGCCTCGCAGTCCGGAACGCCAGCATCATCGACATCTTCTGGGGGCCTGGATTTCTGCTGGCTTCAATCGTGTATCTCCTCGCGTCGCCGGATGGCTATGCGGGGAGGCAGGTTCTGGTTGTGGCCCTGGTGGCAGTCTGGAGCCTGAGGTTGGGGGCGCACATCTTCGTGCGGAACGCGGGCCAGGGCGAGGACTTTCGATACCAGAAGTGGCGCGAATCGGCGCCGGAGACGTTCTGGTGGCGCAGCTTGTTCCAGGTCTTCCTGCTCCAGGGACTTCTTTGCTGGACTATTTCGATGCCGCTCCTCGTCGCCATTTACAGTGACGAGCCCTCGAACCTCACTCCCTGGGACTACCTGGGCCTTGCCACCTGGATGGTCGGCTTCGGCTTCGAGGCGATCGGCGACTACCAGTTGATGGCGTTCAAGAGCGATCCCGATTCGCGCGGGAGGGTGATGGACCGGGGGTTGTGGCGGTACACCCGGCACCCCAACTACTTTGGCGAAGCAACACTCTGGTGGGGCTACTTCCTCATCGCTGTGTCGGTACCGTGGGGATGGCTGACGGGTTTCAGTCCAACCCTGATGACATTCCTGCTGGTGCGAGTATCGGGCGCTGCGCTGCTCGAAAGGGGCCTGAAGAAGCGTCGTCCTGAATACGAGGATTACATCCGGCGGACGAGCGGCTTTATCCCATGGGCGCCGAAGCAGGAAGAGACGAGCTAGGGAACAGCGCGGAACCGGTAACCGACGTTACGCACAGTTTCGATGAAGGTGCGGTGACGGTCCTCGATCTTCGAGCGGAGGCGGCGGACGTGGACGTCGACGGTGCGGGCGCCGCCGTAGAAATCGTAGCCCCAGACCTTGCTGAGGAGCGTCTCGCGGCTGAAGACGCGCTCACGGTTGGTCGCTAGGAAGCGCAGGAGTTCGTACTCCTTGTAGGTGAGATCGACGTGCCGCCCTCCCACCTGAACCGTGTAGTTGGCCAGGTCCATCGAGAGGTCACCGACGGCAAGGATATTTCGCGCATCCACCCGGTCGTGCTTCCAGATGATCCGTCTCACACGTGCTACCAGGTCCTCCACTGGACTTCCCTGGAGGACGAAGTCGTCAAGATCCCTGATGAGCTCGAACGAGTCGATGTGTTGCGGCGAGGCGAGGCCGATCACAGGAATAGGGTCTGCCCCGGACACGCCGGAGAGTAGAGACTGGATATCCGAGTCCTCTCTTGCGGACGCGAGCTCAACAACAACCAGTCCGACATCTGACGCGACTGGCTCCCCGTTGCCAGGCGGGCGGACGGTCACCAGGAAGCCCTGCGCTTCAAGTGCCCGGGCGAAGGGCGTGAGCGTCTCGACATCACCGGCGAGAAGGAGATTACGCACCTTTGAAGATTAAAGAGTAAAGAGTGAAGAGTAAAGGGAGTTAGAAGTGCCGAGCGCCGAGTGCTTATCGTGCGAGGTTAATTTGAAGTAACTTCTCAACTATCTCTGCTCGCTTCGCGGCATCGAGTGGCGACGCACGTTGCTTACAATGGGAGTATGAGCGTTGATCCGGCCGCCGTGAACTGGGTTGAGTCCGGGCGGAAGCCTCCCTGGCTGAAGGTGCGGTTTCCGGGTGGGGATAACTACATCAGGCTGAAGGCGCTCATGCGCGAGCAGCGGCTGCACACGGTCTGCGAGGAAGCGCACTGCCCGAACATCGGGGAGTGCTGGCAGGCTGGGACAGCCACGTTCATGATCCTGGGCGACACGTGTACACGGGCCTGCGGGTTCTGCGCGGTGAAGACGGGCCGACCGAAGGCGATCGATAACCTGGAGCCGATGCGGGTGGCGAACGCGGTGCGGGAAATGGGTATCAAACACGCGGTGGTGACCTCGGTGAACCGCGACGACGAGGCCGATGGTGGGGCGTCGGTGTTCGCACGGACGATCAGGTGGATCCGGAGGCTATCACCAGGGACGAGCGTTGAGGTCCTTATTCCGGACTTCATGGGCAACGACGACGCGCTTGCCACGGTGATGGATGCCCGGCCGGAGATCCTGAATCACAACACCGAGACGGTGCCGCGGCTGTACAGGACAGTGCGGCCGAAGGGGCGGTACGAGCGAACGCTGCACCTGCTGCGACGGGCGCGGGAGCTAGATCCCGAGACGGTCACGAAGACGGGGGTGATGGTGGGACTGGGAGAGACGAAGGAAGAACTGCTGCAGGTGTTCCGAGACCTACGGGTTCAAGACGTCGATGTGCTGACGATCGGGCAGTACTTGCGGCCGAGCGCGAAGCACCTACCGCTTGTGCGTTACTACGATCCGGCCGAGTTCGACGAGCTTCGAGACGAGGCGTTATCGCTCGGGTTCCGGCACGTGGAGTCGGGGCCGCTGGTGCGGTCTTCGTACCACGCGGAGAAGCAGGTCGCGGGGTTGCGCGACGCTCAACGCGAAACATCCGCGTAACCTCCGTCGGATAAACTGTAGGCATCCCACTGCGGCCTTCCGCGTGGCCGCATATCCATTGCTATGGAAGAACTTGGACTCGTTGGTGACCTTGCGATCGTCGCTGTTGCCGCCGTTTTCGGCGGGGTAGCCGCGCGCCTGCTGCGGCTGCCGACGATCGTCGGGTACCTGGCGGCTGGAATCGCGATCGGGCCGCAGACGCCGGGGCCGTCAGGAGACATCGAGGACGTGCGGCTGATCGCAGACCTGGGCGTCGCGCTCTTGATGTTCACACTGGGGATCGAGTTCTCCCTGCGGGAAGTTCGCCAGTACAAGTGGATGGCGCTGGCCGGTGGAGTCGGAGTGAGTGTCGCGATGGTTGTGCTGGGCACGATTGCCGGCCTGGCCCTCGGGCTCGGTACAAAGCCGGCAATCATCGCCGGAATGGCGGTATCCGTGGCGAGTTCGATGGTTGCCTTCCGGTTGCTGGAGGACCACGGGCTACTGGGCGCGCCTGCCGGGCGACTGACCATCGTGACGGCGCTGGTGCAGGACCTGGCTGTGATATTCATGCTGACCACGATCCCGGCGATGTCCGGTGACGCCGAGGAGGTGCCCGGAGAGCTTGCGCTGGCGATCGCCAAGGCGGGAGTGTTGCTGGTCGCAGTGTTCGTGGGCGGTACGTGGCTGTTGCCCAAAGTCATGGGAAGGATTGCAACTTCGCGGGCACGGGAACTCTTCCTCGTTGCAATCGTCGCGATGGCGCTGGGCACGGCGGCGATATCGGCGGAACTCGGGTTGTCGATCGCCTTTGGCGCCTTCCTGGCGGGCCTTCTCATCTCGGAGTCGGAGTATGCGCACCGCACGTTGACGGAGGTCTTCCCCTTGCGGGAGATATTCGCGGTCGTGTTCTTCGTCGCTATCGGGATGCTAATCGAGCCGGACGCGTTCAGGGAGAACCTGGACATCGTGCTGATCCTGACGCTGGTGGCGGTTTTCGGCAAGATCGTGCTCATCGGAGGTGTGGCAGCGGGACTGCGATACCCTCTCAGGACCGCGTTGCCCACTGCCGTGGCGCTGGGTAGTATCGGTGAGTTCTCATTCATCATCGGTGAAGAGGCCCTGGACGAGGGGATAATTTCCGCCGACCTCGCAGATGCCCTGCTCGCCAGCGTCTTGCTCTCCATCATCATCGCGCCCTTGTTATTCGCCGGGCATGATCGCGCGCTCGAGTGGGCGCGTGGGGCCCCGGGGATCGGCCCGATACTGCGGCCGCGGACGGAGGTGTTCGTCCCCGAGGAGCCGCGGCTTGTCAATCACGCGATCATCGCCGGGTACAACGCAGTGGGGCACTCGCTGGCAGCGGCGTTAGCCAGGCGAGGTTTCCGCTACGCTGTGATCGACGAGGACCCGGTGGTGTTCCGCAATCTTTCTCGGGACGGTATCCCGGTCGTGCTTGGGAACCCGGCGCTACCATCGATCCTCGAACAAGCCGGGGTGGAGACGGCCCGAGTGCTGGCGATCACGCTGCAGGACCCTGGGCAAGTGGAGTCGGTGGCTGCAACGGCGCGCCAGCTGAACAGGCGGCTGGACGTGATCGCACGGGCTAACGCGGACGAGAGCCCGGACCGGCTGCACTTGATCGGCGTGGCGCGCGTCGTTGACCCGGAGCTAGAGGTGTCGATGCAGTTCGTGCGTCATACTCTGCAGCGCTTCGGGATGACGAGCCAGGAAGTGCAGGCTCTGGTTAACAGGCTGCAGCAAGACCGCATGCGCGAAACGGGCGAGGAGCGGCGTTAGGACTCGGTGATTTCGATCGAGATGATCTGGTCGCCGGGTGGGAGGCTGCCGCCGGTACTTGGGTCGCGGGGGGTGATGCAGTCCACGACCTCCATGCCCTCGGTGACCTCGGCGAAGATCGTGTACTGGCCATCGAGGCTGGGGGTGGCGGCGTAGTTGATGAACCACTGGCTGCCGGCACTGTTGGGGTCGCTTGTGCGGGCCATGCCAACGCTGGCGCGCTCGAACTTGACCTTGTTTGTGAACTCGGCGGGGATGGTGTAGCCGGGGCCGCCGGATCCGCTGCCGGTGGGATCGCCGGTCTGGGCGACGAAGCCGGGCAGCACGCGATGGAACGTGACTCCGTTGAAGTAGCCGTCGCGAGCGAGGAAGACGAAGGAGTTGACGTGCTGGGGCGCGAGGTCCGCCCGCATGTTCATCACGAAGTCGCCGCGGACGGTCTTGACGGTGGCGGTGTACGTCTTCGAGGGGTCGATCACGTCTTCGGGTGCTGCGTATTGCTTGGTCATATCTGCCTCCGGAACTGGTTCCCCGGGTTCGGGGCACTCGATTTGGGGAGCGGGCGTGGATGCGGCCGTGTCCGCCGGGGTGGTGGCGGTCTCTTCCTCTCCGCCATCGTCCTCGCAGGCGAGGAGAAGAAGGGGCAACGTGATGAGAAGGAGCAGAGCGAGGACGGTTCGGCGCATCAGGGGAGATTATGGCAAGGCGGCGGTTTACAGGCAAAGGTATCCACGACGGGCTCACGGGCGTTGATATGGATGTTCGGTGTCGTAGGATGGAATGATCCGGGCTTAGCAGGGAGTGGAGATGGACAATCGGCCGATTGGCGCATTCGACTCGGGAGTGGGTGGGCTTTCCGTGTGGAGGGCGATACGCAAGCTGTTGCCGTCCGAGAGCATAACGTTCCTGGCGGACAGCGGGCACGTACCGTACGGGGAGAAGACACCAGCGGAGATCGAAGACCTGACTGGCCGGATCACGCAGTTTCTGCTGGACAAGGACTGCAAGATGATCGTCGTGGCCTGCAATACGGCGACTGTTCACGCCATCGGCTACCTGCGCGAGACGTTCCCGGAAGTGCCGTTTGTGGGCGTGGTTCCGGTGGTGAAGACACTGTCCAGCCGGACGAGGACCGGGACGATCGCGGTACTCTCGACGCCTTCGACGTCGAAGAGCGCGTACCTGGCGGGGTTGATCGAGGAGTTCGCGCCAGGCAAGCAGGTAGTGAACGTGGGATGCGACGGGCTGGAGGACCTGGTCGAGAGCGGCAACGTCGGCACGAAGGCGACGACGGCGCTGCTCGAGCGCCACCTGGAACCGGTGCGCCAGAGCGACGCGGACGTGGTAGGGCTGAGCTGTACGCACTACCCGTTCCTGCGGCACCGGATCAAGACGCTGCTGGGGCCGGGGATCACGCTCTATGATCCTTCGAGGCCGGTTGCCAGGCGAGTGCGCCAGGTGCTTATCGAGAAGGACATGCTGGCGGAGGGTGCGGAGCCGACATTCGAGTTCTGCACGACGGGGAATACGGAGACGGTGAGGAAGGTGGCAAGCCGGCTGCTAAGGATCCCGGTGGCGAAGGTGACGTACGTCGACCTGGAAGCGGTAACGTTGGCGGGTGCGAGAAGCGTCCCCTAAAATAGGTACTCCGGACGCCAACGTAGCTCAGCGGTAGAGCAGCTGTTTCGTAAACAGCAGGTCGAGAGTTCGAATCTCTCCGTTGGCTCCATTCATTTGTATCTGAGACGGGTCTTCAGCGCCCTCTAATTGTTCAGAGTCACTCTCATTTGCAATGCTGCCGTAGTCGTCAATGATTGTCGCCTGCCACTCGAGCGATCGAGTGGGCTGAGTTCGCGACCCGTGCGATGAAGGCCTTGTCGAAGTGAGCGCCCGTGACGAACGATCGCAGGAAGACCGGAGCGATGAGATGTTCGATGATCTCGTCTGCGGCGGCTTCGCTCACGGCAGGCATCAACAGGGTGCGAGCCGCCTCGAAGCGGGTCTTCCAGAACTGGGCCTGTGCCTCCCTCACTTCCGGATCATCGCTGGCGGACACGGTAGCGATCACAAGCGCGCGCCCAATTGGAGAAGCCACGTAGTCGGCCACCGAAGCCAGCGTACGCCTCAGGTCCTGCTCGAGATCGCCCGTCGGCTTGATCTCGATCACAGACGCCGACCGGTCCTGCGCGGCGGCCTGGACCAGCCGCGCCTTCGTCGGCCAGTTGCGGTAGATAGTCGTCTTGTTGACGCCCGCCGCCGTGGCTACCGCCTCGATGCTCAGCGCAGGGTAGCCATCCGCGGTCAGAAGCTCCAGTGTCGCGTCGAACACGGCTCGCCGGACTCGCGCGCTGCGCCCTCCCGGGCGCTGGATGGCTGGCTTCGGGCGACCCGTCGTGGTGGTCTTCGTCGTCATGCGTTCCACTCCTAAAGCGTCGTTAGTTGCATTTGCAAGAGCTCTTCGATTACTATGCTAACACAACAGTCGTTGCTATAAGGAGGCTCGCCATGTTCGAATACTTCCCCGATAACTACAATTGGTCCCTCGCCGTCTCCCTCGCCCTCGCTATGGGCGGCGAACCGAGCGAGATCGACACGGCCTGCCGTCCCCTGCGCGGCCTCGCCGCCGCCGCCCTCGATGACGACACTCAGCAGGCCTGGTTCGACTCCTGGACGGCGGTCGCAGATCGCCTTACTAACCTCGCCGCACAGGACGATGCCGCAGGCCACGCACTCTCCGCTGCGCGCAAGCAACGCCGCGCCTGCGCGTACCACTTGATGGCCGAGCGCATGATGACGAACCTGTCGCCGCTCAAGTTGCAGTCCTACAACAAGGCACTCGATGCCTTCCGCTCAGCCACCGCCGCCGAACCGATCGAGTTTCTGGACGTGCAGTACGAAGACGGCCCTCTCCCCTCGCTATTCATTGCGGGCGAGGGGCCTGGCAAGCGCCCTTGTCTCGTCTTCTTCAACGGCTACGACGTGACGAAGGAGGTCCTCTACCTGATGGGCCTCGGCGGTCTGGCGAAGCGTGGCATCTCGGTCCTTCTCTGCGACCAGCCCGGCTCCGGCGGCGCGCTGCGACTGCACGACATGCCCACTCGGCCCGACATGGAGGTGCCCGCCGGGGCTTGCTACGACGCGACGGCGGCCCGCCCAGATATCAACGCTGGCCGAATCGCGCTCGGCGGCATCAGCATGGGCGGATACTTCGCGCCGCGCGCGGCCTCCGTCGACCACCGCTTTGCAGCGTGCGTTGCCTGGGGCGCTTTCCACGATCT
>Ga0105347_1000522_pt1 | contig 18021 bp, 20 predicted proteins | sample EasRivMeERMLT890_FD_89677 | JGI IMG/M metagenome (GOLD analysis project Ga0105347, IMG submission 89677) | Soil microbial communities from meander-bound floodplain in the East River, Colorado, USA - East River MetaG ERMLT890 | ecosystem: Environmental > Terrestrial > Soil > Floodplain | place... | reverse complement strand
GAGGTCGCGTGAATCGTCGTTGTCGATCGAGCACCAGAGAAGCGCCCGGAGATCGCGGCGTTCATTGGTCGGCGGAGCGGGCGAGAGCCTGGCGATCTGCGCAAGAGCGGCAGGCGAGAAATCGGGTTCGAAACCGCGGTCGCGCATCGCCTGACGCGCGATCTGCTGGAGGAAGGCACGGGGTGACGACATCCCACAACTGTAACAGCGCGCGGCCGGCAGCCGTCGGCGGGCCGATACCGTACGGGGGCCACAGAGACGGATTGGCCACAAAGAACACAGAGGTCTCGAAGGAAGACAACCCAATAGTGGTCTTAGTGATCTTTGTGGCAAATTCGTCTTCGTGGCGGTCGTACGCTGTCGAGAACCTGCCGGCGGCCCGCTCTCACGGCGAGGCACGGCGATTGCGTGACCGGTTGTGGCGCTACGTATGTCGAATCTAAAGCTCGATCAAGGTGGCGTTTTAATAGCGTGCGCGTCGTGCGGTAAGACAAACCGCATCCGGTACTCGTCGCTGGGCGCGAGTACGCGATGTGCTAAGTGTCACGTGGCGCTTTCCCCGCCGGCCGAACCGGTCGAGGTGCTTGACGCTGCGGCCTTTGATGCGCTCATCTCCGGGTCGTCGCTGCCGGTGGTCGTCGACTTCTGGGCCCCCTGGTGCGGTCCCTGCCGCATGATGGCGCCGGAACTCGAGAAGGTGGCCAAAGAGGCGGCAGGCCAATGGCTCGTCGTGAAGGTCGACACCGAGGCCGTACCGGAACTCGGAGAACGTTTCCGGATTCGATCGATTCCAACCCTTGCGCTCTTCCGGGGTGGACGGGAAGTGAATCGCGTCGCGGGTGCGCGCCCCGCGGCCGACATTCGCATGTTCGTCTCTTCGCATCTCACCTCGGAAACAACGCCGAAGCGCTGAATCTCACAACTGTATGTCTGCCGGCAATTTAGTCGGACCGCTTGATCCGCCCGACGACCGTTCTATACGATGCCCATCACTCCAATCGCCCGATGAGTGATAGCTTTCTTTTCTCGTCGCTCAAGGGAGAAGTCGCGTGCGTCGAGCACGTGCCGGACGCGGCAAGCTCTCGCTGGCACGCCGAAGGCTGGCGTGCGATTGCGCCTGAGGATGCTCGGTACGTCCGTTATCGGTGCCAGCACTGCGAACGAACGCCGATCCGTCCCCTTCAGGATGTGGCGCGTTTCGACGACGTCGTGACCCACCTCCGCGATCTGGTTGCAGCTGGCCACTCCCCATTGCGGGTCGTGGCGCATTACATCGCGCGAATTCTCGTCCCTTCCCTGGTTGCGGACGATGCGGGCTGCTACATCGCTGCGAACGAAGCAGCATGCGCGCTAACTGGGTTTTCACATCAGGAACTCTTGCGTCTTTGTGTGGCCGACTTGACCCCACCGGAGGGCATACCCATCGGAGAACGCCTCTGGAACGCGTTCGTTCGTGCGGACTATCAGCACGGTGACTACGCGCTCCGATGTAAAGATGGGTCGATCGTCCTGGTGCACTATGACGCCTATACGAACATCGGTCCCGGCGTCCACATTTCGTTCCTGACAACTGGCGATCGACAAGTCAAGTAAGGGCGTCGACTTCCGACCCCATTTCAGCGGAGGCGCGAGAGGAAGTCGCGCACGGTCGCTGCCACGTCGCGGTGCTCCACATCGACGGCGGCGTTCATCGCGCGCATGTCATCTTCGGAGATGCGACCCGTCAGCTGCGCGAACGCGTCGCCGATCTCGGGGTGCCGGAGCAACACCGCGGAGCGGACGATCGGGACGGCATGATAAGGAGGAAAGTACCCGCGATCGTCGGCCAGCATCGCCAGCTCGAGCGCCTTGACCAGACCGCTCGTCGCATCGCCCGCGATGACGTCCACCTGATTGGTGGCCAGCGCGCGGTAGACGAGATTGAGCTCCATGACCCGCGGTGGCTGGGCGAACTGGAGTCCGTACGCGGATGAGAGGCCGGCGTATCCATCTCCGCGCTCAGCGAACTCGTAGCCGAATCCCGGCCGCCAACGGCCCGCCAGCGCACGCAGATCGCCAATCGTCCGCAGCCCGAGCGCGTCGGCATCACTGCGCCTCACCAGGATCGCGAACGTGTTGTTGAAACCGAGCGGCGCCAGCACGCTCAGACCGCCGCGACTGTAGGCGTCGCGGAGATTCGACAGGATCGCATCGGGATCCTTCAGCACGGGTTGTTTCAGGATGGCGGTGAACGCGGTCCCTGTGTACTCGACATATGCGTCGATGTCGCCGGATCGGATTGCGCTGTCACAGATGAACGTGCCGCCGAGATTGAGCCGCCTCGTGACGGGTATCCCGCGGCGCTCGAGCGTTTGCGCGAGCAGCTCGCCCAGCAGTACCTGCTCGGTGAAATTCTTCGATCCGATGACGATGGCGTCCGGTCGCGCGGAAGCAAAGCCGCCGGCCAGCACGGTGACGGAGATGACGGCTGCGGCGCCGATCGCAATTGCGGTCGTGCGTGCCAATCCCCGCCGACCGGGCGACAGCCGTCGCTCGAGCCACGTCAGAGAGGCATCCGCGATCAGGGCAAGGACCGCGGCGGGGATCGCGCCCGCAAGGATCACGGTGGAATCGACCATGGAAAGGCCGCGGAAGATGTACTCCCCGAGACCGCCGGCGCCGATCGCGGCGGCAATCGTCGCGGTGCCGATGCCGACGATCGTCGCGATGCGGATCCCGGCAACGATCGACGGCAACGCCAGCGGCAGCTCGACGAGCCACAGGAGTTGCCGCTTCGTCATGCCCATAGCAACACCCGATTCGATCACCGCGCGATCGATGCTCTTGAGGCCTGCCGCGGTCGACCGGACGATCGGCAGCAGCGCATACAGAATCAGCGCGACAACGGCGATACGCGGTCCGATGCCGCCAATAAAGGGGATCGGCAGGAGAAATCCGAGCAGCGCAAGGCTCGGCACCGTCTGCGCAATGCTCGCCACGGCAAGCAGAGGCCGTCCCACGCGCGGCCGGTGCGCGGCGATGATGCCTGCTGGCAGGCCGATAGCGATCGCGACCAGCGTGGAAACCGCCACGAGGAAGAGATGCCGCTCGACCATCGCCGCCAGCTCTGACGAATGCGAAGCCCAGAATGAAAGTAAACGCATCAGTCCGTGACGGTAGACGGTAGACGATCGACGGTAGACACCCTGACTCCCGGCACCAGGGCATCCAGAAACTGACGCACCCTCGGATCGGTTGTGTGCGCAAGACGATCGGGCGTCTCGCACGCGATCAGTCGCCCATCGTCCAGCACACCGACACGATCGCCGAGCGCGAATGCTTCGACGACGTCGTGCGTGACGAGGACGACCGTTTGCTTCAGGTGACGCCGGATGCGTTGGAATTCGTCACGGAGCTCGACGCGCGTCATCGGATCGAGCGCGCCAAACGGTTCGTCCATCAGGAGGACCGGCGGATCGACGGCGAGCGCTCGCGCCACGCCGACACGTTGTCGCTGGCCGCCTGAGAGTTCGTGAGGCCAGCGGCCGGCAAACTCCGCGGGCGGCAATCCGACGAGCGCGAGCAGCTCCAGGGCCCGTGTGTGGCGCCGTGCGTCGGCCCATCCCTCGAGTCGGGGGACAAGCGTCACGTTGTCTTCGACCGTGAGGTGCGGGAAGAGGCCGACCTCCTGCATCACGTACCCCGTGCGCCGCCGCAGCTCGATCGGATCCCATTGGCGCGTATCGCGCCCGTCGACGAGTACCGTGCCGGCCTCGGGCAGAAGCAGCCGGTTGATCAGCTTCAGAAGCGTGCTCTTTCCAGTGCCGCTGCGTCCCACGAGCGCGAGTGCCTCGCCCCGTGCAATCGACAGGTTCAGGTCGTTGAGCACGACGCGCGTTCCATACGCGTGCCGTACGCTGACGAAGGCGACGACGGGAACATCGGCGTCAGATGGGGCCACGGTCTGGTTCGGCTGGAGAGACCTCGATGGGCACAGGGTCTACCATCGTCCACTCCGCGGCAGCGTATCATGGCGGTCGTGGCCCTTCGAGATGCTCGGGGTCACCGTGAGGAGAGGAGTCGAAGGGTGAGTGACGAACGCTGGCCGGAGCTGCCTGATGCGTGGAAGGACACTTACGCCACGCTGCACATGTGGACGCAGGTGGTGGGCAAAATCGCGCTTGCACAGGCGCCCCCGCTGAATCATTCGTGGGGAAACGCGCTGCAGATCAGCTCGCGGGGGCTTGTCACGCGGCCGCTCGCGCACGGCAGCCGCACGTTCACGATCGGCTTCGATTTCATCGACCATCAGCTTCAAATCGCGACGTCCGACGGGATGATCCGGACGCTGCGCCTCGAGCCTCGCACGGTCGCTGATTTTTATGAACTGCTGATGCGCACGCTTGAGGAGATGAAGCTGCCGGTGCACATCTGGCCGATGCCGGTCGAGATTCCGAATCCCATACGATTCACGGAGGACACGATCCACCATTCGTACGAGCCCGTCCACGCCAACCAGTTCTGGCAGATCGTCGTGCAGTGCGAGCGCGTGTTCTCGGAGGCTCGCTGCCAGTTCGTCGGGAAGTCAAGCCCGGTGCATTTCTTCTGGGGCAGCTTCGATCTGGCGGTCACGCGCTTCTCGGGAAGGCCCGCACCCCCGCGTGACGGTCCCGCGTTCATGCGCGAGGCCTACTCGCACGAGGTGATCAGTCACGGATTCTGGCCGGGCGGCGGAGTCGGGACGGTGTTCGGACCGGGCCCGGTCGAGGAGCCCGTGTTTTACGGCTACGCGGCGCCATCGCCGCCGGGATTCGACCGGATACCGGTCAGGCCGTCCGCCGCCTTCTATCAGAAAGACCTCGGCGAGTTCATCCTTCCGTACAGCGCGGTACGAACGGCTGCCGATCCCGATGAGGCGCTCGAGGCATTTATCGACAGCACGTACACGAACGCTGCGACCCTTGCCGGGTGGGATCGCGCGGCGCTGGAGCGAACCGCGACATGAAAGTGATCGTTCAGCCCAATGAGGGTATTGCACCGCTGCTGACCGCAGTGAAACGCGCGAAGCGCACGCTCGACATTGTCATCTTCCGATTCGATCTCGACGAGCTCGAAGACGCGCTTGCGGCGGCGGTGAAGCGCGGCGTCGTCGTGCGCGCACTGATCGCGCACACCAACAAGGGCGGGGAAGGGAGCCTGCGTAAACTCGAGCAGCGCATGCTCAAGGAGGGCGTCACCGTCTGCCGCACCGATGACGACATGGTGCGGTACCACGGCAAGCTGATGATCGTCGACGGCCGCGCGGCGTACGTCCTCGGCTTCAACTTCACATCTGCGGATCTCAAGAGCCGCAGCTTCGGCGTGATCGTCAAGTCACGGCGGATCGTGAAGGAGCTTACGCGGCTGTTCGAGTCGGATGGCAACCGCACCGACTACACGCCTCGCGTACGCGATCTCGTCATCAGCCCCGAGAACGCCCGGTCGCGGCTCCAGTCGTTCTTGCAGAAGGCGCGGGTCAGCCTCGACATTTACGATCCGAACGTGTCGGATGACGAGATACTCGCACTGCTCGCCAAGAAAGCCGCGCGCGGCGTGCGAATCCGAATCCTCGGCTTGCTCGAAGAGAAGTGGGCGAAGTCGGGGTTCTATGCGAAGCCGTATCCTGGAAAGCGCCTCCACGTCCGCGCCATCGTCCGCGACGGGCGGCGCGCGTTCATCGGCAGCCAGAGCCTCAGGAGACTCGAGCTGGATAGTCGCAGGGAAGTGGGCGTCGTCATCCGCGAGCGCAAAGCCGTCAGGCGCGTGGAGCGGGTATTCAAGGAAGACTGGAAGTTGGCCACACAACCAAAGAAGAAGAACTGACGAGCACTCGGAAAAAACGAGTGTCCTTTCCGTGTTTATTTGCAGCCTTGTGTTGCAAAGCCGTGTGGAGGTCATATAGTGCCGACGTAAGTGATTTTTCGTTGCTTGTCAGGACGAAGGACCCCCGTGAATACATCCCCGCATCTCCAGATACTCGAACGTATTCGTGCCGAGTATCTCGAGATGCCGGGCATGAGGCTCAAGGTCGAACAGGTGCAGCGCCTCTTCGGCGTCGACCCGTCAGTCTGCCGGACAGTGCTGGACTCGCTGGTGGAATGCAAGTTTCTCTACGCGAACCCGGACGGCACCTACGTTCGGTTCACCGACGATTGCCCCCATGCGCGTCCGCTGAAGGCGGAGTTGACGTTCAGTTCGTATTCTCGCCGCGCAAGTTAATCTCTCGTCCCCCGCCGCCAACGGCTGCTACCAACGCAGCCGGCAGGCGTTCACCGCAGATCCAACCTGGAATTCACCTGATCCCGTCGGACTGTCGCGCGTCTGCGCTGACCTACCAGACGTCGCCCAGACGCCAGTCGCAGACAATTTCTCCGTCGAGGTCGAGATGCGGTGAGCATGATGTCCGGAGGATCATGACACCGCCATCGTCGCCTGGCGTACGCGCACGGCCGCGGGGACCATCCACGAATGTCGGCCCACGCCACTTCTCCCAGCCACACGTCTCATAGAAGGCATGAGTCCCCGTCGACAGAACGCCCAGTGCGTAGTGCTCACGAATCAGTTCGCCGATCTGCTTCATAACCGTCGCTCCGTGGCCCTTATGACGAAGCGCGGGCGCGGTGGCAACGGCCTCCACGTATCCAACATGCAGCGTCTGACCTGAACACGCGAAGGTGCGCTCGACGAGCGACCCGTGGCTGATTAGACCGCGTGAGCCGCTCAACCAGACGTGCACTCCGCCGACAGCGTGATTCCAGTCTTCATCGGTGAAGTCGCCTTCAAACGCCGTGTCGAGCAGGGCGCGAACATCGGATAAGAACGACGTGGAAAGGGCGGATGTGGACGCAGCGTGGAGCGTAACCATTGCGACAGAGGCTGTCCCGGCGCGCGCGGGGCCAGTCTTCATTGACGCCCCGGCCACCCGACGATAGCATTTGTCCTCCGAGGAGTTTGCGACCATGACCTCACGTGCCCTGGGTATCGGTTCCGCCGTCCTGATGCTGGCCGGACCTGCGTTCGCTCACCATAGCTTCGCGATGTTCGACTACAACAAGGACGTCACCATCGTCGGCGATGTAAAGGAGCTGCAGTGGACCAATCCACACATCCACTTGCTCGTCAACGTCCCCGACGGCAAGGGGGGCGTGAACGAATGGGATATCGAGGGCGGAACGCCCGGAGGCCTCCGACGCAACGGGTGGACGCGCGACATACTGAAAGGCGGCGACAAGGTGTCCGTGCGGATCCATCCGATGAAGGACGGCACCAATGGTGGACAATTGGTCCTCGCAAGCCGTGACGGGAAGCCGATAGGCGCCGCTGCGACACAGACGCCATAAGAGGTGATGATGATGAACGCGACGATTTCCGGTTGGCGGACGGCAGGCCTCGCTGGCGCTGCGCTTGTCCTGGCGTTCGTCCCAGTACGCCCGGCCTTCGCGCAGGCGCCGCAGGCAGCAGCCCGCAGCGCCGCCGTCACCACCAGCAGGCCCGATTTCAACGGCGTCTGGCGGACCATTAACGCGCCCGCGGCGTCGCGTGAGGGCAGTTCGCTCCGATGGCTGCCGGCGCCCGGTGAGCTGCCACCATTCACACCCGAGTACGAAGCGCGCTACCGCAAGGTGCAGACGTCGCGGGAAAGCGGGTCGGAGGACACCGAGCCGGTGACCCGGTGTCTCCCGCCTGGCATGCCGTATTTCACGCTCGCGCAATACGGGCTGGAGGTCGTACAGTCCCGCGATAAGATCGTCTTTTTCAGCGAGTGGATGGATGCCTATCGACGCGTGTACATGGACGGACGCAAACCGGCGGACGACCTCGATCCTTCGTACTTCGGCTATTCGACGGGGCACTGGGACGGCGACACGCTGGTCGTGGAAACTGTGAGCCTGCGCGACGATACGGTGCTGGACCGATACGGTTCGCCACACAGCGACGCGATGCGCATCACGGAGCGTATCCGCCTCAGCGCGCCAGACGTGCTCGAGGACGCCATCACGGTGTACGACGCGAAGGCGTTCACCAAGCCGTGGGAAATCGTCAGGCGGTATCGCCGCGCCGCTCGCGACAACGACGAGCTTCACGAGAACACCTGCACCGAGGGGTTGAACCGCCGTAAGTAGCGCGGCTCTTTCTCTCTCTTCTTTGTTCTGTCTCGGAGCCGAAGTGAGGCTCTTTGTGGCGAGAACACCAACTGCCGGCACGATCAGCCCGGAGTAACATCGCCCAGTCGCGAAGGGAGCGTCGTGCCTAAACACAAGTCGGCACAGGGCTTCCAATGCGGTTCGCGGGAGGCGTGTTCGGAGTTATGCTGCGAGCCACGCGGGGCCGAACCGAGATAGGCCTGTCAGCCTACTAGTAGTTAGGCCGTCCGAAGAATCGCCACATGCTGTTCATTAGTCACGATCAGGACGACCAAGCGCCCCTGTCGCAGCTCCGTCTCATCGTCAAGCTGGCTGGAATAGAGTGTTGGAACCAGGATGCCATGCAGACTGGGCTTTCGCTCCGTGAGCAACTTCGTCAGGTGATTCGTGAGTGCGACGTCTGCCTTTTTTTAGCAACCCGCCGTTCGATCGGGTCATCGTGGTGTCGCGCAGAACTCGGCGCCTTCTGGGGCGCAGGGAAGCGTGTCGTCTCGCTGCTGCAGGATGCTGATCTTACGGATGCCGATTTGCCGCCGCAACTCCAGGGTGATCTATGGACGCGCAACGCCGAGCGAGCCTTTGATGCTATCCGAGAGGAGATCATCGCCGCGAGAGCTCGAGGTCCTCTGCGCGACGCGGAGGTAAAGCGCTCAGTGTGCCTGGTTCAGTCAAATGATTCTGCCTTGGCGACAGGCTACCTCGCGGCGCCTGATCTCGTCGTGTGTCCGAACTATTGTGTGACGGACCGCGAGGCACGGTTCAACGTAACCTTCTCAGGCGGGGGAACAGTGTCCGCACTGGTAGCGTTGGTCGACGAGTCCTCCGGCACGGCCCTACTGAAGCTCGAGACACCGATGCCTAGCCTCGTACCCTTAAGATTGGTTGAAAACCCACAAGCGGGCTCGTCCTGCCGAGGGTTTGGCTTTCCCGATGTTGCGTCTGGTTCGGCGCTCCCATTCCAATGCGAGATCGTCGATGCAGATCACGTGGACAAGGACGGATCTCGGTGGGTGATGGTGCACTCGCCGATATTTGCAACAGGCCCTCTGGAGGGTCTTGGCGGAAGCCCAGTTTGGACGAGCGCAGGCGTGAACGGGCACGTCTACGAACAGCTTCGGCAGGAACGCTCCGGATCTGCAGCTTTTGGAATGGTCTTCCTCACGCCTGCCCCCCTCATTGTGCAGACTCTTGGTCGTCTCGTATCTGTCAGCGGCCTAACCAGGCGATGAAGCTGACCGAGGCGCTAACATCCCTGACTTCCACTGGCACGATCTGCGGCACACCTTTGCTTCGCGTCTGGCGATGTTCGGGGTGGGCATCGGCACGATTCAGCTCGCTTTGGGTCACAAGAGCATCGCAATGACCGTGCGATACTCTCACTTCGCGCCGGACTACATGATGGACGCCGTCGAGAAGCTCGTTCCTCCGTCTGTGAAGCCGAAAAGGCGGGACACCACAACTGACACCGCAGCGTTGGCGTCAGCGAGACCACAGAGCGACAGTGTTCATTAAGTCCCTGCCTTCCAGTAACATCCAGTCAGTGCGCCCGTAGCTCAGGTGGATAGAGCACCGGCCTTCTAAGCCGGGGGTCGAAGGTTCGAGTCCTTCCGGGCGCGCCAACGCGCTTCGCGCGTTGGCCACGCCCGGACGTCTCTAGGTCACGCCGTCCCTCGCTGCGCTCGGGACGAGCGTGATCGAGTCCTTGGCGCGCCGAAGCGATGACCGGTGTCGCATCGCGAAGGCGGCCTTCCGGGCGGCGCCAAGCACGCCTTTACTGGCCTTCGCAGACCGTCAATCTCCGCGTGACAGACCGCGTGGCAGTAGTCGTGCCGGATGCGAGCGAGGCGCTCGCACCCGGCACGAGGGACACTACGGAATGACTTGCACGACGGTGCCGACGCCGTTCGGCTCCACTGAGTGGTTCGTAACGTAGATCGATCCGCCGTTGTCGATCGCGATTCCGCCGGGAGCGACCAGGCCGCCGCCTGGTGCCACGATCGTCGTCTTGGTCCCGTCCGGGGCCACGCGGATCAGCGAGCCGGGCCCGCCGGCGGGGGGAAGTCCGCCGGCCGCGCTGATCTGAAGCACGTACAGAGATCCGTCCGGTGCAAATGCGATGTCGATAATCTTCGTGAAGCCGCTGGCGAAGATCTCCGGCGTGCCACCGCCGGCAGGCACGCTGTAGACGTTCGCTGCACCCGCCGGGAAGGGGAACCCGGTGAGCTGGCCGACGTACAGCGCGCCGTCCGGACCAGCCGTTACCGTCGTCGGGACCGCTTGCATCGGAACCTGTCCGCCGCCGAACGGCACCAGGCGATTGGGAAACGCGGCGAGGTTCGAGATCGAGCCGTTGGCGGCGACAGCGTTGAGCGAATTGCCTCCGGCGTCGGTGAACACCTGGCGACCCGGTTGGGCAAGAATGCCGTACGGGTTCGAGTCGAACGCGTTGCCGTCAGGGTTCGCAAGTAGTTCAAACGCCGAAAGGTCTTCCTCGAACGACCACTTGCCGTTCGGCCGGAAGCGAACGAGCCGGCCGAACTGCGCGCCGACGGCTGCGAACTCGGGGTGAGCGCCGTCAACGAACCGCCGGGCAGGATCGAGAGCCGCACCGATTGTGACGAAGCCGTTGCCGCGTCCCTGGAAGTCGACGTCGTGCGGGCCCGTTGCTGATGCGCCATTTGCCCCGGCGAGCGAGGGGAGCCCGGTTACGACGCGTGTCTGCGAGGGCGCGCCGCCGAGGTCAATCCGGGTAATCGCACCGGTGGCGCCGTAGCACACAAGCTGGCCGTTACTATTGACGATGCACGGGCCGGCGCCGCCGCTGCCGGCTTCCGAGACATAAAGCGCGCCTTCCGGTCCGAAGTTGAGACCGCGCGGATTGACAAGACCGCTGGCGACTACCTGGAGTGTGGCCTGCGCTGTGATACGGACGGCCGCCGGTTGCGTGACGACCATCGCCGCGATCGCGGTTGCGACCGAGACGAAGCGCCGTGTGGTTGATGACATAGACACCTCGCAGCTGTTCATGTGGATGACGTCGAGACCAGCGTGAGAGGCTACTACAGTCGGTGTCATGTGCGGAACTCAGTTCCGGGCGCGCCATGCTGGCTGGCGTGCGAGGTCACGCCGTCCCTCGCTGCGCTCCGGACTTCTCCGATTCATTCAGTGAGGGTGCCATCGGCGAAAGCGTGGCTCCCCGCCAACGGTAGCGGACAGCCGCTGCAGTCTGGTTCTCGGCACGCACGATTCTGTCAACGCTCCGGCGTGAGCAACTCGACACACTCGTTGGCATTCAGGCGCAATCGAGGAGCATGCAGCATGCCTTCCCTTGAATCGAGAGTCCCGCCACCAGCGGTTGTGTTGGTCATCGGGGTGTTCATGTGGCTGCTCTCACGGGCTGCACCATCGCTTCACTTTGACGTGCCTGCGCGCAACTGGCTCGCCGTCGTTCTTGTCTTGGCGGGGTTCCTGACGGGCATCTCAGGTGTGGTGACGTTCCTGAGAGCCAAAACGACAGTCGATCCGACGAAGCCTCGCGCTTCGTCGTTGGTAACGTGGGGCGTCTATGCGATCTCTCGCAATCCGATGTACTTGGGCGGTCTCACCATGTTGCTTGGTTGGGCAATCTTCTTGTTGAACGGGCTTACCTTCTTGTTTCTTCCCGTGTACGTCCTCTACATAAACCGTTTCCAAATCGCACCGGAGGAGCGCGCGCTTACGTCATTGTTTGGAGAGACGTACGTGGCCTATCAAGCGCGCGCTCGACGATGGTTGTAACTTTCGAGTGTCGGCGGCGGATCGCGCTCTGTCTTGAGTAGTCGCGGTGTTATCGAATCGGGGCGCGTACTCGCCGGTTGCCCGGCGTCGTGGTTTGCGGCGACGCGGGGCAGATCAAAACGCGTGGCACGTCCGCGTGGCAGTCCTCGCAACCTATTGACACGCAATCGCCTCTTTCACAGGCACGCACCCTTCTAAGCCGGGGGTCGAAGCTTCGAGTCCTTCCGGGCGCGCCACCTCGCTCCGCGAGGTGGCTGCGCCCCGAAGTCTCTAGCTCACGCCGCGTCTCGCTGCGCTCGACGCGAGCGTGGACGAGTCCTTCCGGGCGGAGTCTGCTTCCTTGTTGGACGTCCCGATCGAAACGCTGCGAACGTGGGATAGCGGACGTCGTCCGGTTCCTCCGCAAGGAACGCGGATTCGACATTAGAGCGAGTCTTACCCGCCGATACGTTGGCCGCCTTGTGGTCGCATCGACGCCGCGTGACCGACCATTTGGCGCGACCGCGGCGATGGCGAGATGTCGCCCGATCGTTGTTGCTCCACGTGCACGTGCCCGTAATGGCCAGGCACCTTCCAGAGAACTCGGTAGCCGGCGAGCCGGAACATCGTTGACAGCCCGTCCGGATTCGACGATTGGAAATCCAGGGCCAGGCCGGCATAGTGGGCAGATCCCCGGCTGTGGACATGGTCGTTCGCCGATACGAGACGGACCGCTTCGGCGGTTCTAGCCGCCCAAATATCAGCGAGGTAGTACATCCGCAGCGATTCGTGCGACGTCATGTGGACCGGCACCCGAAGGCCCTGAATCACTGCGGCTTGGCGAAAGGGGGGAGAGTGTACCCTTGCGAGGCGAGCAGCGCGCGGACGCCGTCCAACGCTTTCCCTTGCTGTTCAACTGCATTCGCCAGACGGGTGTTCGCGTCCAATAGTGCGGCCGTCGTTCGGCGATGCTCCGCGATCAGGAACGCAACCACAGCACCTGCCAGAAGCCACGGCAGAACGGCGTTCTTGAACTCGGTCCAGATATTCATTCGAATCCCCCTTTGCGCCGTCCGTTCCGCCACAACTGCTCCGCTGCGTCGCGAGGACGACGTTGTTATGACATCAGTGCGTTCCGGAGATATAGAAAGCAACGGTCACTGCCTCGTACGAATCACTTCGACTTGAACGGATCGCCGACCAAATCGCCGGGCAGTCCGGGATGTACAGATCCACGTGTCGCCTTCGTACTAGAGCGCCGGTGTCGAGGACGCGGTAAGTTCCGTCGTACGACGCCGCTCCAGTGACGCGAATGACGCTTCCGAAAGGCAGGACCGCAGGATCAGCCGCGGCGACACCCCTCGAGACGCGGGCCGGCGCTTGTGGTGGCGGAGCCGGCTGGATCCGGTGGCTACACGCTGAAACGGTCAGCAGCAACATCCCGAGCCAAACGTGACGTCTGCCGTTCGTCATAGCTCGGGCATCCATTCGGCAAACGGCGATCCGATGCTCACGGTCCTCAGAATCCGGAGGAATGTTGGAGTGCACCCTCGATGGCACGAATTCGCGCCGACAGATTCGATAGCGCGATAACGAAGCGTGTTGGTCCCTGGCAACCCCGGGAGCGCCCGGTCGTGCCGATACAATCTTTGTAATGCGGGACGGACGCGTCGTCCCGCAAGCACCAGGCATGTCAGCAGCCCCGACAGCGGACACACCTGGCCCCCCGCCGGCGTAGCGCATCGGTCTTCTAAGCCGGGGGTCGAAGGTTCGAGTCCTTCCGGGTGCGCCACCTCGCTTTGCGAGGTGGCTGCGCGCCGAAGTCTCTAGCTCACGCCGCGTCTCGCTGCGCTCGACGCGAGCGTGGACGAGTCCCTGGCCCGCCGAAGCGATGACAACTTGTCGCGAAGGCGGCCTTTCGGGCGCGCAGCCTTCTTTGATCACTCAATCATTTACCGCCTTGAGCACGCGTCGCCCGATCGGATCTCCAAAGCCCGCGCGGCGTCTGCGCTTGTGTATCCTGGGCCGTCGACAGCTTCACCGCTCAGGGACGGCGAGATACTGCAAGGGAGACGCGTCTCGTGGACACAATGGAATCGCTCCTCGTCAAGCGCTTCGGCCCGCGTGCCGGTTACCTCTACATCTGGATCGGCGGACCGCTGGTCGCGCTCGGAATTTTCGCGTATGGCGGACGAGCCATCCTTGAGGCGTATGAACGCGGGCGCATCGGCCTCGCCGTGTTCCTAGGGCTCATGACGCTTGGTCTCTTGTTCGGGTTCGCGCGCACACTGCGTTCCGTGCATCGTTCAATCCGATTGGCCCAGGATGAGAATCGGCCAAAGGGGACCAGGTGAGGTGGTGGGTCTACAGCGTTGCCGCGATTACACTCGTCGCCGGGTTGACAATGACGATGTTGCCTGAACAATCGACGACGACGATCGCATCGGGTGCAGCTTCAAGAAACCCTTCGAGCGCCAGAGGGCTCGAAAGCGAGGGTCGCCAGGTACGCGCGATAATCAGTCATCATGCTGCGAATGAGGCTGTCGACGATCGCTCACCCTCCACGCTTCTGTTAACCTTTCAAGTCAGGAGATGTGAACATCGTTCGGTCCGAGGTGCCACAAGCGCACCTGATGCTGCATCGACGAGCGGACGACGCACGAGACCTGCCCGTCCTCCGACGCCACGAACACCACGCTACCGGGATGCCGTGCGGCATAGCTGAAGCCTGCGCGATGGCGAGTGCCGCGACTCCCGAGATCGACGATTCGGCCATGCAGACCCTGGGAATCCACCGCATGGACCACTGCGGTCGGGGAGCCAACAGGCAGAATCACCCCGAAGGCGATGAGCGCCAGATCGCGGTTGAGCAAGACCGCGCCGTCGATGGCCGTCAGCGCCCCGAACTCTTCGATGACGCGTTCGACTTCCGTGAGCAGCGCATTGCGGAGGAGGCGGCCGAACGGCGGGATCCCTGCCCCACTAGTTCCCGGCTCGGATGACTGATGTGTCTTCTGCGCAGTTGGCCTGACCTGCGGATCGACGCTCTGTCTTGCTCCTATGCGCCCGACCAGTCGGAAGAACGAGGCCAGTGAAGAGTCGCGCGTCATCTTGTATGTCGCCGACGCGGCGACTTGTGGTTCCTCCTCGTGGCTGATGATCACGATGCCGCCGTGGCCGTGTGCGGCCATCTCGCGCACGATTGAACGGACGGCATCCAGGTAGCTGGTGATCGCGTCGCCGCCCAGGCCGGCGGCCTGTGCTGTCATCTCGAGCGCGTGGCGAATGGGACCGGCTGAAAACACGAGTTCCTCGCCGCCCGTGAGGATCGCGCCGCGCTCGTATCCGAGCAGAAGATCGCGGCCGCGACGGATGGACAAGGACCCGGGATTTGAAGCGACGATTTTGACGAAGGCCTTCGAGTCGGTGTTCGCGCCTTCGCGCGCGAGCCCTGTGATGGCCAGGCTGCCATCCTCGAGGACGCAGACCGCTGAATAAATCCGGCGGTCCACTCCGGCGACAGCGAGCTTCACGAGCTCGCGGATCGCAAAGGGGCGAGGCGAGCCGAACTGCATGACCTTCCACTCGTAGAGCAGCGCTTCTCCGGACTCGGTTCCCTCCGGCATGATGAAATCTGATTGGCTCTTACCGAGGAACGCGACGCCGATCGGATTGCGTTCGCCCTCGTACGTCTCGAGCCCCGCAAAGAAGATCGTCGTCAATAGCTGCACAATGATCTCGTCGGCAACTTCCACCAGGCATCCGTCCGAAGCCAATCGTTCGCGCAGCACGCGGACTAACGCGGGCGGGAATACGAGTCCTGTGGGCTCTGCCGGAGCGGCACGATGCTGGGGACGCATGATTACCCGTCCTTCACGTACGACCGCGCAGCGACGAGGAAGAGGTCGTGATTGGAATCATCGTGCTGTCGAGCGGTATAGCAAGGTGTCGACATCAGGAGGCTCCTTCGCACGAACTGATCTCTGGTCCAATCCTCAAGTATCTTCGCGCCTCGAATCTCCTTCAGGTCTTACCCACCGCCGAGTGGCTCTCGCGGCGAGTCCCCTTGGAATTCCTGCCCGACAAGAGCAGAAGCTGCGGCCTCGAGCTCGCTCACCGCGAAGGGCTTTCGCAGGAGAACAGCATTCGCGCCCAACGACTTCACCTGCGCTGGAATTGCCGGATCTGACAGAGCCGTCATGACGATGACCGACGTCGCAAGCCCGGCCGCGCGTATCGAGCGGATGGTCTGGAGACCGCTCATCCAAGGCATGCTGATGTCGGTGACGATCAGATCGAAAGGCCCCGCGGTCGCCAGCTGCTCGATGAGGTCGGCGCCGTTGAATGCGCGAGCGACATCGGCACCCAGACGAGTGAGAACTTCACACACGAAATCCAACAATTGAATATCGTCTTCCGCCACGAGCACGCGAACCCCAGATAGCATCGACTAACAAATCAGCATCAAGTGTGCCTTGGCCCGGTCAGGGGGCGGAAGAGGTGTCGCAACGACTTGGACCTGTGCGCGACTGGAATTGGCCGTCGAGGTCGCAAGAAATCGTCCAGTGCTTGAGCGTGACGATCCTCACTGTCAATGGTCAGGAGTGACTACCCGCTGTCTGGACAGTGCGGGCTCGCCGATCCATCCCATTTGAACTTGAGGTTCGCAGCCACGATGCGTCGCGTCGCCGTGCCGGGGATGTACTTCCGCGAGATCAATCGGATGAGCAGAGGCTTGGGCAGAGGCACCGGGCCGCTTCGGTATCGCGCAGGATCGACAGCCCTGGTCTCGATCCTTCCGAGCCCGATCAGATGGGATTCGTTCCTCCGGATTAGAACCCGGTTGAGAAGTGCGATTAATGCAGCTGACCCACGCGACTCACCGCATTTGGTGAGGATTGCCCTTCGGCGGCGCGTGGGTCCGTGCGTTCCCAGGCATGCGACAGGCAGCGGCCTTGCACTTTCAAATGTATCGCTAAGAGGAGGAGGTCTCTCATGAGAACGATCCCTCGGATATTCATCGGCTTGGCCGTGTCCCTTGCTCCGCTGGTAACCACAGCCGCCCTGGCGCAGGACAGCTACGACTACCGGCGCGACGTCAACTTCGCGGGCATCAGGACATTCGCATTCAAGGCCACACCACCAATGGATCCGGTTGCTGCGAAAACAACCACGTACGACAGTCCGCTCGTGCGCGAGCGCACGAATGCCGCTATTGCCGCTCAACTCGAGAGTCGAGGGATGAGACGCAACGATGAACACCCTGACGTCTATATCGTCTCGCGGCGAAGCTTCGAGATGGAATACAGCTACTACGGCCCGTCCGGCTATGGATGGGGTCCGTATGCGGCGTTTGGATATGGCGCGCCTTACTACGGTGGCGGCTGGGCCGGCTGGAACGGATGGAACGGCGGCGTGTATGCGGAGCTTCAAGGCACGCTGACGGTTGATATGGAAGATGCCAAGAGCGGTGCGCTGCTCTGGCGCGGCATCGAGACAAAACGTGTCCATCAGACGTCGAAGCCGGCGAAGCGGGACAAGCGCGCGTTCGAGGAGGTATCGGATGTCTTCAAACACTTCCCGACGCCGGGAGCGGTCGCGACGACTGGCATGCGCTGAAGCGGATCGAGCGCACGTCGTCTCGTAGCGGCGAAGACGTTCGCCAGATGGCTACACTACCAGTGTGGCCAGGCCGGTGATCACAAGGGCAGCGGCCCACACCACGTCGAGATTGAGCAAGCAACATGGTGAGACCGCCCAAGTACATCGGATTGCGAGAGATCGCATAGACGCCCCACGTTACCAACGACGAAGCGCGAGGCTTCGTCGGATCGACTGTCGTTTTGGCTCTCAGGAAGGTCACCACACCTGAGATGCCCGTCAGGAACCCCGCCAAGACAAGAACGACGGCGAGCCAGGCGGGCCGGGCGCGCCATTTCACAGCCAGCGTTTGCGCCCTACCGCACTGGTGTAGGATTGCCCCCACCCAATCCCGCCAAGAAGGATCCGCGCACATCGGCGCGTGAGGCGTTTCGCGTGCGGGCTGGGCACGAGCCGCGGAGGAGACGGCACTCTTGATGGAACGAGCCAGGCTGAAAGAGTC
>Ga0105347_1000521_pt1 | contig 18045 bp, 24 predicted proteins | sample EasRivMeERMLT890_FD_89677 | JGI IMG/M metagenome (GOLD analysis project Ga0105347, IMG submission 89677) | Soil microbial communities from meander-bound floodplain in the East River, Colorado, USA - East River MetaG ERMLT890 | ecosystem: Environmental > Terrestrial > Soil > Floodplain | place... | reverse complement strand
GACAATCTTTTACTAAGGTTGGTTCTCCTGGTACATGGGGCAGCTTTGAACGGCAGCGTCGAAATCGTGGTCCTGTAACTGGACTCTCCATTACGCCTGAAATGTTGCGTCGTGCCGCTAGCCAAAGAATCGGTTAGAAAGAGCTAGATTATGTCTGACCCATATGCCTGGGTTGATCCTGTAGCTGCTCAGAAACGAGTATTAGCTGCTGCAAGTCCTGTTGCTGCGCCACAACAACAGCCAGCATCAGGTTCTACTGTGCCTATTACTAAGGCATTTTTGGACGCCTACAGGGCCGCTAATAACGGACAATTGCCGCCTGGAATTACGCCGGAACAAGCCGCACAACTTGATTCTGGTGCAGTAGCTTCTATTAACGCTAACATGGCTACAAACATCATGCAGCAGCTTGCTACAATGCCTGCTGAATTTGATGCTGCAAGAGCCTCTGTTAATCAGAACTACGCTAATCTAACAGGTGACGTCCTACAGGGCGGTCAGAACTGGATGCAGGCACTTTATGGGAATCTCTTTGATCCTGCCGCAATGGCCGCTGATCCCAATGCTCAACTAGCTTCACAAGATCCAGCATTTGCTGGCTACGCAAATACTCTAGCCCAAATTGACGAAACATCTGACACGAACCAGGCTACCGATCTTGCTTGGTTTGATAAGATGCAAACCGTCATGAACCAAAACTACAACGCCCTTCTTGCTAATCCTCCTGTAATGGAAGGCGGCGGAGGCGGAGGTGGTGGTGGAGGTGGTGGAGGCGGCGGAGGATATCGTCGTGGCGGATATGGTGGGGGATATGGCGGAGGTTCTGGTTATGGAGATGGTGGTGGAATTTGGAGTGATCCAAAAACCCAAGACTATCAAGAAGAAAAAGTAACTGACTATTGGAACTGGTACTCTCCTGAGTCCTATCAGGCAATGGTTGGTGTTGGTACTAATCCAGACGATCAAGAAACCATTCAGCGAATGCTTGATGCGTATGGTAAGGCACCTAGAGATGTTACTGCTGGAATTGTTAAAAATGAACTCCCCGCTACAGAAGCACTAATTGATGCTGCTAGAAAACAATTGGAAGATCGACGTAATTACTATGGTACCCTAGATGCAAGAATGCAAAATACCTTTGGTCAAGGTGAAGTTGTAGAAAAACAACTTCCAAATGTTCTAGCGGGTACGGGTACTGGTATTGTCACACCTGCTGGTCAGCAAACTGGTGGTGGTGGACCTGATTTTGCTAGATTAGATGAAGAAGGTCTTCCTGTTGGTTCTAGATATGGTGGGCTTTCAAAGTCTGAAATGAATGCACTTATGACAAGACTTGCATATAGGGTTCAAGTTGCAAAAGCACAGTCTATGGTGAATGCTGGTCGTTGGACAGAAGATTATAAAGATCAAATCCTTAATCAGTGGCTTCGTGCAGTTCAGCAAAATCAAGATAAAAGAGAGTATGAGGAAGCCCGCCAAGCGGCTACTACTACTGATCCGTTTACTTTCGACGAGTGGCCTGGATATGTTCCTAACATTGATAATGAAGCATTTAAAGAACAAAAGCACCTACGTGACCTATCCGCTGCTGTGGTAGCTGAAGGTCGTAAATGGGACCCCAATATTCAGCCCAATACTACCCGTATTGCTGGACAAAATGTAGGTAAGCTTAGTTCAACTTCTTATTCATATGATCCTAGTGTAGCTGTTGGTGGCGATCCAGATGATCCAGCACCTTCTGGTCCATTTACTGGATATGAAGGTACTAGTCTTACTCCTTCTGCTGGTACTGGTCGTGGTATTGGAAATCGTGATCCTAAGATTGAAGCTTCTGTAAAGGCTGCTGCTGCACGACACTTACTGCAAAATAGAGAAACAGAACAAAAGAAGCCTAAGAAAGAAGATGAGAATCTTGTGGATACCATTCGGTCTATGGGTTCTAAGGTTGCCAGGGGACTAAGTTCTACTGTTACTGGTGGCGTTCTAAAGATGCCTAGTAGTGGAATAAAGGGTTCGGTCTCTCCGAGTTTGCGGAAGCCTGAATCCATTTCTTCTGGTACAAAGTCGAAGCCTATCACGAAGGCTGCTAAAGAGAATAGTCAACCATCGAAGCCGCAACCTAAGTCGTCTTCTTCTTCGTCTTCTAGTAAGAGTTACTCAAAGCCATCTTCATCGTCTTCGTCCTACGCAAAGTACAGCCCAAGTAGTTTCATTGCTCGTGCCAATGCTGCTGCAGATGCTAAGAAGAAGGCAGATGCTTATAAGGCTGCTCTCTTGAAGAAGACAAGCGGTAAAGGTTTCAAGTAATGCCCCTCCGTCCTGCTGGAAGTTATATTCGGGACTACAACCGACTGCTAGGTAATAGACAAAATCGCCCAATTTCACATCCGTATGAGGGGCGTTCTTCCAGCTACAGTTCTGGACGTGATACTGGCGGTGGATTTACCGCTGAAGGCGTTAAAAGGGGAGCTTCTGGTAACAGAGCTAGAATTGCTGCTGGTACAATAAAGCTGCCCACAGCTACTCGTAAGCGATATGAAGCTTCTTTCGGTCCAATCGAAGGTAGAGCAGGTAGAAGTGGTGCATCATCTTCAATGCAGCGTACTCTCAATGCTGCCCTACAGGAGATTGAGAAGGAAGCTGTAGAGAACTATCAACAGAAAGTCTCTTTGCTTCGTGCTGAGGAAAATCAACGACAAGCTCTTGCTGGTGCATTTGATGGGTTCGATCGTACCCCTGCTGGACGTGCGTTAGATCTTGTTTCTCGTCCTGCTTATAGCCTTTTTGAGGGTCTTAAGGACATGCTTGATTATAAGTATAATTCAGATGAAAGAGTACAACCTAAGACAGCAGAAGAAGCCCTACAGGGTAGATTTGGTGCTGGATTAGCAGGTGCCGGTGGTGCATATCAAGGTATTTCTGGTGAGGAAAAAACTGGTGCTGGACAAGTTTACGAGACATTCAAAACTCGTGACCCAGGTGACTTTGCTGGTCGTCTTCGTGAACTAGAGAAAGAACACCCAGCACTAGAATCGTGGCTATCTCGTGGAGTAGGTGCAGCAGGAGAGATTTTCCTAGATCCCACTAACTTGGTTGGTGCTGGATTTATAGACGAAATCGCCGATGTTACACGAGCAGGTTCTAAACTAACTCGTGCCTCAGAAGAATCTCTTGTAGCTTTAAACAGGCAAGTAGCCGAAGACGCCATTAGGAAATACGCCGATCAGGCATATTTGAACTACCCGAATAAGGGTGGTTGGCGTCCCACTACGGATTCTCTTATTCGGCAGGGTACAACAGTTGCCGAAGATCAAGTCCGCAACACCGTTCTTTCTACTCTCAAAGGTTCTCATGCTTCAAGAGGTAGAGCTACTCTAAAGCCTGCCTATCACGCTCCTGCTGTAGCTAACAGAGTTACTGAGTCTGTTCGTGCTGGAATCAATGCAGACTTGGATCAAGGTTCGCAATTCATCATTGACGCTCTTAAGAGTGGTCAGACTCTCTATCCCCATCAGATCGACAAGTGGCTCTCTGCCAGTGACGACTTCAAAGACTTCATGACGAAGATTGACGACAATCTAGTTCAGACTGGTCGTATTTCTTCCGGTGCTGGAATGGATGAAGTTCTCGACGCACTAACGAAGTCCGATATTGGTCGTATTCGTGGTATGGCAGATGAAATTCGTGTTACTTACGAACCTGACCTACAGATGATTTATGACGAGATTCACGCTACTACACGTAACCCAACCTATAGGTCGCTTTCCATTCGTGTTGGTAACTCTCATATTCCCTTGCGATTTACTGGTAAAGCTTGGCAGACTGCGAAGAAGGCCATTCCTGACACAGTTAAGGAATCGGCCGAAGCTACTGCTAAGTCTATGAGTTTCGAGCATAACTTCCCAGGTAAGCTTTCCTTGGTTACTCAGCGAGCACACTCCCTGGGTGTCAAGAATATGAACGCTTATCGAGATGAGCTACAAAAGCTTGCTCGCCAGTTTACTAAAGAAGACGCTACTCGTTTGCACTACGCTATTGAGCGGGGCCACGTATTGCTAGATCCTAAGCTAGAGGCTGCTCGCCAAAATCTTATCCAGATGTATGACGATATTTACTTCAAGGAAGTAGCCGCTGGCGCTCGTAACTCACCTAATCCTGGTGGTACTGGTGGTATTAAAGGTTGGCGTAAAGCTGACAACTATGTATACGTTTTCAATCGCCGTAAGACTACGAAGGCTCGTGGAGAGTTTAAGGCTCGTCGTAAAGACTGGGTACATGAGCACGGTAATGCTGGTGGCATGACTACTGAGGCTGCTAAAAAGGCTGGCCTTAAGCCTGTTGAAAATGCCTTTGATGCATTGATGATGCGGTACATTAAGATGCAACGAGAGATGACTCGTGCATACGTACATGCCGATTTGCTAGATAACTATGGTATTCATGCTCAACCAATAAGTGGCAATGCTATGCAAAAACGTGGTCTTACTAAGATTAACTATGATCGACTGCGAGATGATTTCAAGAAAATTGTAGATGATGACGGCGGTGATTGGTATATGCCTTCTGAGCAAGCCGATCTAGCAAAGACGTTCAATGAACTTACGAAGTGGAACTCTGCTTCGATGGGTGGAGTTGTTCGTCAAATCAGCAAGGCTACCAACCTGTACAAAGCTTCCGTCATTATGCCGTTCACTGGTTATCATGTTCGTAACATGATCGGTGACGTATTCATGGGTCTTTTAGATAAGATCAATCCACGAGTCTATGAGGAACTATCTCGCAAGATGGCTCGTGGTAATGCTGCTTGGAAGATTTCAGACTCCTGGACTCTTACTACAGATCAAATGCGTGCCCTATACGAAGACTTCGCTGCAACAGGATTCGTACAAGCCGAATTAGATACATTGGGAAAAACAGCGACGAGCGGTGCAATTTCCCGATCATGGAATAGCACTCGTAGAGGATTGCGTGGCGCTTCCCAATGGCGTGAGGATTTCGGACGTATCGGTCACTTCATAGAAGCTCTACGTCAAGAAGCTCGTGCTTTGGAGAAAGCTGGAATTAAAGACGCAGCTACTCTAGAACGTCGTGCTCTTGACGCTGCTACTTGGAGAGTTAATCATTTCAAATTTGATTACAATGCTCTGACTGCTACAGAACGACGGATCAAGACTCTTGCGTTCCCGTTCTATACATTCACTCGTAAGGCCATTCCTACACTTGTAGAACAGCTATTCCTCAATCCTCACTGGCTTGCTACTTACAACCGTTTCCAAACCTATAATGACGGTTCGGCTGGTGACGCTATGAATAATTACTTCGTACCTGAATGGTTGGAACAAGTTGGCTACGCAGATGTAGGTGGTTCCGATGAAGAGCCTTTGCTCCTACACGGTAACCTGCTGCCAACTAACACATTGAACACTTTCGACGTTAGAAACTCTAGTGAGTTCTTCCGGTCTGGCTTAAGCCAATTGAACCCGATCTTCCTTGCACCTATTGAGTTGGCTACCCGTGAAAGAATGTATGATCGGCAGCCTACAGGGGATATGATGGAATATCTCTGGAACAAGTTCCAGGTTCCTCAGCAAGCTGCTGGCGCTCTAGATGCCTCTCAAAACAGTACAGATCCAGCTTGGTTGCAGACAATACAGCGGCGATTCTTTGGTCTTGGTGTTCCATTGCGTACTCTTACTACTGGTCAACAGGCGCAAGCTCAACAGCAAGTTAAAGATGAATTAGTGGACGATCCCTTCCGTGAGTTTAACTACTCACAGGAAAACTTCTCCATTTACGAAGATAACACCGCCGGCGAAGGTACTACTTACGTTCTTCGGGATAAGAACTCTGGTCAGGAAATCGGCCGTTGGTCCGATCCTCGTCAGGCATTGGACGCTGCTCGGAACCTGGGGGGCGGGTAAGATGCCATGCCATAAGTATCATGGTAATAAGAATGGTTACTGAAATAATGAGAGCTAGTAGTGTCACACTTCCTTCTCTTCGATAGTCCAATTACCCCTCGCTCCGCAATGACTACAAGTCAAAGCGTCGAGCGGAACGCCAGCCTTATAGGCTAGCACTAAGTTATCCTCGGCACAATTCTTTCTATCCCCATCTCTATAAAGAACTCGCTCGTGATCCTGTAGGGTCCGTCCAATTCTTTTCTCTACGATCGCTCTGGCTTTGAGTATTAGCTCGCCAGTCTCAGCATAGACGTATGCGTAACCCTTCCCGTTATGAACAGTCCTATCAGACTTCGGTGCTTTACTGTGTTCACGTTTCTTAGTAACTGCACGTATAGGCTTGCCCGTCTCCTTTAAGAGTGCCTTTGATTCAGATAGCAGTTTACTGATATCGTCCATTTACAATCCTCTCGATATTAGGGCTTAGCGTGTAAGTGGTACACGTTGCCCTGTGTGGGGCGATCCTGCGCTCTGGACCCTGGTGTCGGATAGCGCCCTACTCCTGCCACAAACGAACCTGTACCCTTTACAGGCTATTGTGCCTGAGGATACCATGATGTAGGATAGGGGTCATGAGGGAGCAACCGGCCTGGGTCAAAGACCGAGCCTGCGCTAATATACCCACCGGCATTTTCTATATGTTTAATGCCGAAGACGATAGACGCGCAAAAAGAATATGCGTCGATTGTCCTGTCAAAACAGAATGTCTAGAACACGCCATCAAGAATTCTGAAACTGGTGTGTGGGGAGGTATGAACGATCTAGATAGAGTTAGGTTCGTCCGGCGTCGATTCCAACGGGAAGGGCTTGAAGCTTTGTTACCGCGTAGAATGTCGCATGTGCCAAAGCATCTTGCCAATGAGTTCCCTGTTTTCCCTTCACATATTTCATCCCAGCAAAAGAATAACCAGGAACCTTCGATGAAGGCTGCTGCTTTATCACCTGTTTCTTTTCCAGGATACGGCACAAAGTTAGCAGTGAACCTATAACTTCGGGAGCCTCCATCGGCTTCCAATCAAACGCTCCCCTTTGAGCTTTACTGGGTCTGGTCCACCAACCCTCGTAGATAATAATGTCTGCTTCCTTTAGCAATGGCATTATCTCTACGAGGGTTTTGTCTTTTGTGGCTCCAAACATTCCTAAATGGAGAGATCGGCCCTGTAGGGAAAGTTCTGCCCAACCTGTAGTTTTCCCCGGATCTATACCTAAAATACGAACAGGAGAATCTAACAGCGGATCGTTGCTTTCACTCATCAGCGTCCGTCCTGTGGCATGAATGGCACGACCATCCATCGGTGGGGTCATAGAACACGTCCGCTGATCCGCAAGCAGCACATTTGGCGGGCGTTAATGATTCATCTAATACTGGCTCATCCATTTTGTTCTCCATCTTTTGGAAAGCGTACTTCCTGTAGGTTACTCTTGGGATCACGTTCACGCCAGAGCGGACTATCTAGAGCTTCATGCAATTCGTGTCCGAGTCCTGCTGCTTCCATCCAGGAAAGCTTTATACTGTACTGCCAATTCAAGTCATCATCTTCAAAAAGCAGTATGATACCACTCTTCATCTGGCCGATCTTTGTTGTTATCACTTAAGTCGTTTCCTGTCTGTGCTGAAGGTAAGTCCGAAGAAGTCTTTGGTCCATCCTGACATGATTTGTTGGGCATCGATGACATCTCGCTCAGAGTCAACGTTGAGCCATACTGAATCATGAACCTGATTGGACATAGTAAATCCGCTAGCTCGCAGTTTAAGCATCGCTCGCTTGACAATCTCGAAAGCTCCGCCTTGGATAACTGCGTTGAAAGCCTTATGACATTCGCTTGGATATCTAAAGTGACGGACTCTCCCATTCCACATTGGAACTTCCAGGTCATTTGCTTCTGCCGCATGTTGAGCTTCTAAGGCTTTATCGAAGATAAGCGGGTAGGAGGCTTTGTATGCCGAGTGAATGCTTGCTGCAATTCCAACCGATACACCAAGCTGCTTGGCCAATACTTGCTTTCCACCCCCAAAAGACATGAGGTAGTTAACCGTCTTAGCACGTTGTCGATCGAACTTGACTCCAAGCTTACTTGAAATGTCGTCCGCCACAAGTTGATGGAAATCTTGTTCGTTCTCGAATAAATCAATGAGCCTATGATCGGCTGCGTACACAGCTTGTAGCCGATACTCAATGGTCCGAAAGTCAATCTCCCAGAGTTGTTTTCCTTGCTCCGGTAGAAATACTTCCTTAACTCTAGCATCTTTGTACTCGTCTCTAGGGATCTGTTGGAGGTTGGGTAGCTCGCATGACAGACGGCCCGTCTCGGTGCCATGCTGCTTGAAATTGCAGTGTAACCTGGCATACTCCCTGGTAGTCAGCCTAAGATATGCCGAGAAATAGCTTGACTGTTGCTTCGCAGTCTTCCTATACTCATACACAAGGGCAGTAGTGGGATGCCCGACCCGCTGTAGCCATTCTAATGAAACCTGCGGCTTTCCACCAGGAGTAAGTGATGAAGGCTTTAGACCCAAACCAAACGGAGGATCAGAGAAAAGTTTGGGATGCAGTTGAGATGGTTTGGCTGGATCAAAACCTAGTTCCCGTCGTATTTCCTCCATTCGACGGAGACACTGGTAATCCAATTTCTCGCATAGTTCTCGATCAATCGGAATCCCAAGATCTTCAAGCTCTCCCAAACAGAGCATGAAATCCCGATCGACTTCCTCCCACTGCTTTATCAAGGCAGCAGAAAGTTTCGGACGAAGTGTCTGATAAAGCAATGGGAGGGGGCGACAGTCCTGTTCTGCGTAGATTGCCATGTACTCAGGCGGACTGTTTTCCCAACCGAATTTCTTTAACGCTGACGCCTCTACAACTTTTTTCTTTTCTGTACCCAGGTACTTCGGAAGCACTACTTCTAGACCATGACCCGAATTCACCCCCTTGTTAGTCTCGTCGATATAGACACTCATGAGCATAGTACACCAGAGATTGTCGGTCGGTACTTTTATGCCGTGCCTGGTAAGAACCTGATAATCGAACTTCATGTTGTGAGCAACAATGGGAGCAGTCAGTCCGACAAAGAAGTCCTGAGGAATCTCGATATTGTTCGTCTTTGAACCCATGAATGACTTGTGACCTACAGGTATGTAATAGGTATCACAGTCCGTCGCAATAGCAAGTCCAAGGAGATGCCGTTCATTCAATTGGTCCGTGAAATTAGTCTCTGTGTCTAAAGCCAAAATCTGGCTTGTCTCCATCTCCCGGCGAATCTTCTGGAGGCTCAGTGGGTCTGTTACTAGCATCCGTACTCTCCTTGTTTATACGTGTAAACCAAAGGTTCTTGTCCCTCTTTATATAGAACTCCTCTTTAGCACCAAATCGTGCCTTTACAAGTGAAAGTTCCATCCCTTTGTGATCCTCCCATAGTTGGACCACAGTGTCCGAGTCTTTGCCGAACTGGAACGAACCTGAAAGATCGGCGAGTCCCTTGGGTTTCTTATTTCCTTCCGTTGCCTTTCTATTATGATGGATGAGGATGATAGCTAGTCCGTAGCGGCGTCGAATCTTTCGGCACCACTTCATAACCCGCCTTGCTTCCCCGTTGGCGTTTTGGGCTGTTTCGTCAAAGAGTTCTGTTAAGCTATCGACGATGATAACTGTAGGTGACAAGTCTTCAATCAGTGATTCGTATTTCTTAAACGAAGCGGCTTCGTCGATTACGTGTATTCCTGTAGGTTTCTTCGTCCATGCCGCCTTGTGATGTTCGAGAATGTACTTCAAACTCGTAGTATCCATCTCCAAGCTCATGTAGAAGATGGAGTGCTGCATAGGCGTGGAGCCTTTGATTCCCAGAAAGGGGTCTCCCACGCTTAGTGCGTAAGCCAGTTGAAAGCTTAGTTGTGTCTTCCCAACACCGGGTGCAGAGGATAAGATCAACTGGCCCGTATGATGGAGCCATCCTGGGAGAATCCATTCTAGTCTCTCTTTCTTATTAAGAATCTGTTCAGGAGTCCAGACGATGACACTTGTGTTTGCCACTTGCTTTGCAATAGCATAGTCAGCAATTTGTGAGAGTCTGAGAAGCCTGTCTGTGCGAGTTGTGAACTTTTGGATACGATCATCGATCCTATATAGGAGTGACACGATATCCAGGTGAGTCAGTTCTTCCTCAGCTAGTTCGTTGGCTACCTTTGCCAAGAAAGATGATCGATGAGGCTCACCAGGAGTCTCTGACAAGACCATCTTTTTCAGAGTATAAGATAGCTCATGCTCTGCTAGGACAGAGCGAACGTCACGAATTTCAGTTTCAAGTACGAGTGAACCTACAGGTGGTCCGATACTAGGTGCCGAACCAAATGAAGGTAATTCGTGATACGTATTGTCGAAAGAAACAAGTTTGACAGGAAGCTGCCGCTTGTGATTAAAAGTACCTGGCGGCCTGAGCAATTGTGTACAATCCCACCCACTACTATCAGCTTCTAAATGGAATGTAAGTCGCCGATTTAGGTCTTCGATAACCTGCTTTTTGCTGGGTTCCACTTTCCAATAACAATGCGTGTGGGTTTCAAAGCTTGTCTGAACGATGGCAGAAGGTATTGGTAGTGTATCGAAGTTTATTTGTTCATTGCCGTCGAACTCAACCCAAATGACTTGGCTGGTTTTGAATGAGTCTTTAGTGGCTCGTTGTTCTGAGTATAACGCTGGACTCAGATATACGTCGCCGCTACTGTTTGACGACAACCACTCAACGAGTTCCGAACGTTGGTTGGGATAGTCAAAGAACTTCTGTTCCCAACTATCACTTCTTTTGATTGGTGCGTAGACATAGCCAGTAAGTCCGTCGTATAGCATATCGACGTAAGCTTCTAGCTCATTTTCCATTTTAAATCCAAAGATAGAAGTACCCCTATGACCTTGTTGGTCATAGGGGTACTTTGTTTTAGGCTTGGAAGAAAGCTTGCGGTGAAGCTACTGCAAGCTTCGTCTTCGTTGTTCCATCGTTCGCGGGATAGCTTTCGTGGATCAACGCAGCACCGACTCGCTCTCCGAGGAACAAATCGGGGTCTTGAATGTCAAGGGAATCGTCGCTGAGTTCCTTACCCGTAAGAGCCTCGAAGAAGATCTTGGCTGCCCACGGATTCTCATACGAAACCCAAAGGTTGTGATAAACCTTCAGGTTCTCATTCCCTTCCGGCGGCTCAACGAATTGGAAGATCATGGAAACATTGTATCCCTTGCTCCGTGACTCTTCGTTCTTAGCCGGCTTGATGACGTAATCGGTGATGTACAAAGTGTACGTTCCCTCATCTGGGAGAACAAGCTCTCGTGCATTACCGAAGTTAACGCGAAATACATCGCTCATTGGAAGATACCTTTCCACTCTGGGTTTTCGACGAACACTTCTTGAATGTTCAAACGGTTTTTTGCTTCGATGGTTTTGGTTCTGTTCAAATAAAGTTTTCTTGTAACTCCTTTGAGTTGGCTTGGTTCTGCATCAAGATACCCAACAACGTTGACGAGTCGAGTAACTGCTTGCTGCAACCTTGGAGTAATGTCTGGTACAATTCCTGTAACGTTTCCTGTTTCATTGTCCCGAAATACACGCTCATGCCCGATGATAACAACGTTGATGGGTTGGTCTTGGAGGAAACCAAAGAGATCCGTAAAGACCTGAGTTGCGTATTTGTAATCGGCTTCGTAAAGTGTATATTTGTCCCGTTTGGAAGCAACAGCATCCATCCTCTGTCGCAAATAATAATCCAAACTGGTTGTGATGGTGTCGATGACAACCGTTTCAACTTCTTTGCCACTCACACACTCCTTAACATCTTTGCGTAGTTGATCTACATTGTCTGGTCGTTTGACTGGAATATGCTCGTATTCGGGCCAGTGGCGCAGTGTTTCTGTGCTTGATTCAAAGTCGAACCATTGTGGGGTCGGTGCATCTGCACAGAATCGGGTCTTGCCTGTTCCTGCTGGCCCGTAGATAAGAGCCTTGACGTAGGGTGTAACGTCCTTGATTGGTTGAGAGCCTTTTATCATTCTGGAAAGGACCTTATTTCTATTTTTACTTCACCTTCTCTTACTGCCTGACAACCCCTTGAGGAAAGAGGACAGAAGTTATCCTGTAACTCTAGCGTAAGGCAAATTTTGCACATAGGTTGTATACGAATCGTATCGACATTTGGTGATCCGCACAAAGAAAAGTAAGATAGACAACAGTAAATATGATCTACTCTGTTCTTAATCATTTGAAACTCGGTAAAACCTTCACTCGTCCGTTAGCTACGAACACTTGCTGAGTTGTGAAACTCTTCTCAGTACCTTTAAACACCTCCTGTCGAAAGAAACCTTCTCCGTCGTTGACCATAATCTGTAAGACTCTCCCGTCTTTCAGCTTGACCGTGAAATAGTCAATCGGCGTCGTCCCCATTGGAGTCGTCGTCGGTAAATTTTGCGTGTTGTCTGATGGCATTTCTGTCCACAACCGTATATTGCTCGTTGATGATAGGGGATGGATCGATCCCCTTCCGCTCCAACGTACAAGGTGTCAGAAATGGGCACCAGTTACACTGTGAACCGTAGTGGGGAACTGGCTTAGAGTCTAGCATATCGTCAATCAGAATCAAAATCTGTTGAAGATAAAGTTCCAGTTCCTTCTTAGAGTAGTTGACAACTACGAAAGAAAACGCTTTGTCAAACTCCGCTGGCTTGCGAACATAGTCCTTCGAGTTGATATACGAAATCTCCGCCATCGGAGCTTCTCGTGTACGAAGGTACGTTGCAAGAGCGTAATGCAATAGCTGATTGCTAGCTACTGCTTCACTACGGGTCCAGGCTTTCTGGCCAGTTTTATGGTCCCTGATTCTCAGGTGCCCGTTTGAATCCCTGTAAATCAGGTCAATGAAACCGAACAGGGAGATAACGCGACCCGCAGGAGTAGTTACCTCATAGTCCAGCTCTTGTTCAATACCAAGCACCTGTATGTCTCTGTCGATAATTGGAGACTGCTCTTTAATAAAGCGAGACATAATCTTCGTCACAGTAGCGTAGATCGGCACAAGGTCGATTGAAGGAGCCTTGTCTAGATCGTTGCGAATCCGTGACATGATATTAAGCAACGCTTCGTCTGAGCCAGGCTTTGCACCAGCCTCGATCAATTGGTAGTAGACGTGAGAAAGCTCGTGAAAGTAGTTACCCTTGTGGAAGAAGGCTTGGGCTTTGCCCGCCTGAGTCAAGCCTAATGTATAGGCATAGTTATACTTCTTAGGACAGTCCTGATAGACTCGAACTCTTGAAGGGGATATTCTTACTGGCTGATCCATCCTCGATACTTTCTATTACATCTCTCAATGTATAGCCAGCCTCTTCCTGGAAGATAAGCCAGCGCAGAATCTCTGCTACTTGATCGTCGTCAAATGTAACCATTACGTTAGAGTCTCCTTTACTACTCTATTGTTGTGCTTGCTAACATACACAAGCTCTGTGACTCCTTTCTGCCGAATCTCAGTCATGCATCTCACACAAGGCCGAGATGGCAATGGCATTCCCTCTGCATTGATTCGTGCAATATAGAGGGTAACTCGGGGATAGTCTTTGTCTTGCACCAAACGCAAACAGTTCCATTCAGCATGACGTGAAGCCTCACCGAATGGAACATTCATTGCTGGGTTGCGTTGCGTATTGAACGCTCCACCAACCAGTTTGTTGTTGATCGCTGCTATACACGCAACCCTCTTTGCGTAGGAACTCTGAGAAGCTAGGTTCACAGTTCTCTGGAAGAAATCGATATCCCTTTTATAAACTTCTGTATTGGTCATAACTATCATAGAAAATTACTGGGCGACTCAACCCATTGGCGTGGGCTTCGTTCTTTTTGGAGCGCCAACTCCACAAGTATCCAACCTGTCCTTTCAAGGGACTAGGCTACCTCTTTGGTACTTCGGGACCCAGTAATAGATTTTGCGGGGAGTCTCTTTGGTGGACCCGATAGAGACTCCCCGCTCGCTAAGGTTGCTACAACTTGCCTGTAGGAGAAATGGAAAAAAACCTACAGGTAGGAGCTACCATTTGCGAAGGTGGGGAACAAGCGAATGGAGGCGATTCCTAGACTCTTGTTCCCCATGAAGGTGGGAGATAGACGACGCGCGGACGAAATCTATCTCCCATGAAGGTGGGGGAAGTAGGGCCAGCATGCAATACTTCCCCCATGAGAAAGGGAGCAGTTTAAACCTCATGCTCAGGAGATTGTGTATCAGCCTTCGGCAGTAACGGTTTGCTCGTCATCCGAAGAGGCGTCATCCTCTTCGGTAATCCGCTTACCGTAAACCTGCTTGCCCTTCAACTCGACAGTGAATTCCTCGCCGGGATTCGTTGTGTCGATTCCAGCATCACGCAAAGCCTGCGTGAAGTCCTTTGCGGCTTCAAAACCGACCAGAGAAGAAACGCCCTTGACGGAATCGTTTTCCTCATCGACGGCAACTCCATCGATTTCCCAGGTGAAAAGAGTAAGCGCACGCTTTCCACGGGGACCAACTCGACCGTGACGAACACGGGGAGCGGGCCAATTGGGATCGGGATTCTCGGCCTGATCGCCTTGTGCCTCACCAAAGACATAAGCCATCTCGATGATGGTCTTAACCTGCTTGGCAAGATCTGCACGAGTTTCGAGAAGCTGCTTCTTCTGCTCTTCGTCAATCGGAGTGACTTCGATCTTCGGCTGCGATTCGATTGCATCGCTAACCCACTTATCGACGTTATCCTTGAACTCGTCGCTGAGTGAACGAACGATGCCGTAGAAAACCCCAGCCAAAACTTCGGGGTCCATCTCCTTCATCTGATTGACGAGATGCTCCGTAACGGGCTTCCACTCTCCCTCGTTCTTCGTAACGAGTTCCTTTGTGAACTTCCGCTTACCACCAGTTGCGGCATCGGCTTGTTCGTCCAGAACTTCATCGATCTGGAGAGTTTGAGTCATCAGCTTCTTGTACCACTGACGAACCTGAGAATCTTCTGCGTTCTCCGTCAAGTCAATCTTGAAATCGGTAGAAACTTCCTGGTTTGTGTCTGACATTTGTTTTCTTTTTCCTTCTTGAATGAATCACTCGCCGGGGACGGCGGGGACAGCACTACTAATACACCCGTGCCCACTATGCTGTCAAGGGGTAGAGCACAAGTTTCTGCTATCCTCGTAGCCATAGCTGGGGTGCGGTGTGGGCTTCTAAAACGAGGACGGCTACCATACGTTTACAGTGGTTTGCGCTACTCCTTTACTCGTTGTTGAATCGGCCTTCTTGTGACAAGGGCTACAGCGCCAATTGATATACTCTAGCTCGTTGTTAGTGTAATCCTTTGACTCATGATCGGCCTGTAGGGGATAATCTAGCTCACGTCTTTCCTCGGGCCAAATCTCGTCAAAGAAACTTTTCTGGTAATCTGTAAGCTCGCCGGGAGGTTCCTTCGTAGTTACCCCACAATCAGCACAAGCATACGGAACCCTGGATTCAAATAAAGCGCGACGCGCCTTACGTCTTCCAGTAGATCGCCAGTCCTTGATCTTAGACTCATCCAACGTCATCGTCTAGAGCCTTTCTATCTGGCGCACAGGGATGTTTGATACCTCGTCTCATTTCCCACTCATAGACTTCTGGACCCGAAATCAGGAAGCGCAACTTATTCTTGGTATGAATATAGAAGGCATCCATGTTGGGCGCTCTGGTGAAAGATTCTAGAAACTCTCCGGGGATTAGCAGTCCACGAGTACAGTAATCCATAATGGATTGTGCCTCTTGTGAGTGGACAGAGAAGTGAATCTTTACATCAGGAAGCTCTAAGTCCCATTGACCCATTTCGCATTCCACCTTTTCAGGAAGGCAGGATGTTCGTCTCCTACAGGTACATACCCTAGCACATGACACATATCCTGTGCAAAGCATGTCTTACCATTCTCATGACCGTGGTAAACTACGGAAACACCTACAGGAGGCGATTCGTACGAAACCGTTCCATCATAAAGGTTAATGACGATCTCGTCCCAAACGTACCCTTCTGGAGCAAGCACCATATAGCACTTATAGATGAAATTAGGTACCCTGATATCATCCGCCGGCCTGGCAATTGAAGCTAATAGATCTTTGCTACCTTTCAGAAGGAAGTCAATATCAATCTTCAAGTTTTAAATCCTTTCCCAATATTTCTTCTGGGGTATGATGACATACGCAACCAATCATTTCATACGCACCTGATGGCAATTTCTTAAGCCATGCATAACTACCACCACATCTACAAGATGTTGGTGCCACCATGTATATGGTTTCAATCTTCAACTTCTCTCCTTACGAATATATCACACTCAGGCTTCTCACACCTATAACATGGTTCGAGTAAATCTTGTTCATCTTCCTCTACAACAAACCTATGCGGTGGACGTTCTCCTTCTTCTTCAAGCCAATGTCTATCACAAATGGCTACAGTTTTCCAACTCATCTCATCCCTATGTATTCATAGATAGCTGTTTTACCTCGTGTTATCTTTAAGTATCTATACTCATGCCGAGGAGTTAGTATAGCGGCTGTTTGAACACTGTGAACTATTAGTCCGGCCGTATAAATAGTATTTGGTAGCTCACCTTCTAAGTTCATACCCATTGAGTGAGAAGGCCCATCTATTAGAATAATACGTGCTGCTTTCATTCAGATGTATCCAGTATGACACAGATCCTGTTGTCTACGTAACCTGAACCTACTGTGAAGTCTACAACATCTCCGTTAGCATCGAAGATGACTACCTCTATAGGGTCGCCGAAATCACCGAGAAGTTCCCTCAATTCTCTTACATTCATACTGCCTTCAATCCTCTCTGCTTTGCTAGTTTCTCTGCAATCCAGACACGTCGGTAATCAGTCTTCGTGGTACCTACAGGTCCTCTGTAATCCGTTGGCAACCTGTAGGTACGACTGATGAACACTCCGTTTCGTGAGAATAGCTCACGCTTTGTGCCGTGGCAATTTACGCAATGCCAGTCGAACGCAACCCCCATAGATGGAGCTTTGAGAAAAGAAGTCTCTTCCCAATCGTGTCGTACTGCGTGGCATTCAAGATAGGTCAGAATGTCCTGTGCCATTGTCATCTCCAAAGTCTAGAAGCATTTGTTTGAATTCTACATATGTAGCTTCGCTTAACATTCTTTCCCTGAACCCTGGCATATCGGGAACATAGGTACTCATACTGATGAGAAGCATTGAGATGTTCTCGGCTAGTTGAATAATGTCTTCCTCGTCATCGTATTGAGTCAGAAGATCTACTACTGTCTGTAGGTTGTACTCATCGACAATATCGAGAAGTACCTTCATGTCTTTATACTCGGTTGTCACTTTTCTTTCCTCACTTCCATCTCTCCATATGCGTATCCTTCTTTCCAGTCGTCTGACTTCTCCTTCCATTGATCTTCTGGTACTGACAGCTTGTTAGCGTAGTTATATACCTGAGTGGCATAACCGTCTCGGAACTCTGGTGATTCAAACATTATTTCTCCTACAGGTTGTGCTTACCGACAAAGAACAGGAACGCAAAGATACATACGACTACGAGAGTATCTCCTGGGTATTCAAGAAAGGCAGTGATCCAATTGATAAAGCCGGTATACCAATGGCCGTGATCGACCGTGTACCATTTAGTATCTTCGCCTGGATCGATCCTTAGAAGAAGCTCTATCACAGTAGACCCTTCAAGTAGTTCTTCCAATCATCGGACGGACGAAGTTCCTGTGCCTCAGTCAATGCGTCGAACTGAGCGGACTTCTCGTCGCAAAGAGCCTTGATGAAGTAATCAACGCTATCTTCGCAATACAGATGGTAGACCATAACAGGCTCACCAGAATTGGCACCCGGACGAACTGCACGAGAAATCATCTGACGATTCCTGGCGTCGTTCCACCACCTATCAAGAGTGATAACTGCTCGTGCGCCACCCTTCCACTTGTCGGAATCCTTATGGAGGTTCAGACCTTCACCCATTGCAGAGTTAATCAGTAGAACGTCAATGTCCCCACGCTGGAAACCCATCTCGTAATCGCCCATCTGACCGGAATACTTT
>Ga0105347_1000515_pt1 | contig 18120 bp, 15 predicted proteins | sample EasRivMeERMLT890_FD_89677 | JGI IMG/M metagenome (GOLD analysis project Ga0105347, IMG submission 89677) | Soil microbial communities from meander-bound floodplain in the East River, Colorado, USA - East River MetaG ERMLT890 | ecosystem: Environmental > Terrestrial > Soil > Floodplain | place... | reverse complement strand
TCCGTTGACCACTTGATCATGTTCCTCGTCTCACCACTCCGGTTCCACTTGATCATGTTGCGTGCCTGCTTCTTCATCTCGTGTTTCCTTTGCTCGTTCTACCCTGTGTCAACAGTTTCGCAAGTCCCTCTCGCCGAAATCTCGCCGAAACTCGCCAGATACGGATTCGTACGTAAATCACATATGAAATGGGCATAAAAAAGGCGGCCCTGAGGCCGCCTGGAAAGATTCTCGCCGGAGAGTCAGACGCGCAGCTGTCCGGCCTTGATCTCGCGCACGAGGTCATCGAACGACGGGATATCCTCTTCGTCCAGTTCTTCCTTGGACAGGATCTGCACGTACCGGTTGAAGCTGTACTTGGCCGCTTCGGTCTGGCCCGACTGGATGTAGTTCGCCATGAGGCGGTACCACGCAGCCTCGTTGAGATCGTCCACGTCCAGGATCTTCTGGCATATGTCGGCGCTCCGCTTGTACTCGCCGGCCTCGTTGTAGGCGGCAGCCAGGCGCGCGAGCAGACTCATTTGCTGCTCTTCCATCTGCCAACGGAGGTTTTCCGCCCATTCCGAGTAGAAATCAGGAGCGAACTGGCCCTTGTAGAGCGACAGAGCCTTCTCAAGGTGCGGAATGGCGTCTGGTGTGCCCTTCGCCGCGTCCGCCTTACTGAGCGCCTCCTGGTAGTCCTCCACGTCGAACGCGAACCTGACACTCGGATCAAGCACATAGCGCCCGGAATCCTTGGCGATGACGCCCTTGTAGAGTGCGGCGCGCAGCCGGTACATGTTCGAATGGAAGGCGTTGGTGGTCTTCTCTTCCGGAGCGTCGGGCCACATAGCGGTGACGATCTCCTCCTTACGCAGTGGCCTGCGATTGGCGAGGAAGAAGAAGAACATTTCCTTGCTCTTCTCGCTCCGCCATTCAAGGTCGGTGATTTCGTGCCCGCCGGCTTCGACCCGGGTGTTTCCGAAGCCGAAGGCGCGCACAGCGGCTGCGGCGCCGTCTTCGCCTTCCTCCGCGTCCGCTGCGTCTCGTGACCCGGACGCGGCCTTAATCAGCTTCATCACGCGCGAGTAGTACCCATCGGCGGCCTTGTTGGCGGTTGCGTACTGCACGAGCAATGGATTGCGTTGCGCCACAACGACCAGGAAGTGATCGTAGCCAAGCTCCTTGACGACCTCGGCGCAGCTTTCGAGCATGTCCAGCGCCATCTTCTTTTTCTTGAGCGAGAAGTAGACGTCAGCAAGATGGAAATAGGCAGTCGCCAGCTCGCGGTGGGCGCCCTTGTTATTGAAGTATGGCAACGCCTCCTCCAGCTCGTTCACGGCCTCCTTCAGTTCGTCCTGTGCCTGCTTGACGAGCGCGGACGCAACGAGGCTCATCCCCACCTCCAGGTCGCCGCCCGTCTTGTCAGCCTCCGCCCGGGCACGGCTCACCCAGGACTCTGCCTCAGAAGTCTCGCCGGACAACCGATATGAGTCCGCGATTGCGTTCATGAGATAGACACGGATATAGGCGTCCGTCACCGTCCAGGAGTCTTCCAGCGCGGTCGTGTACATTTCGATGGCAGGCCGGTACTCACCAGTGTCCTTCTTGACGTCGGCGATGCAGGCAGTCAGGTAGACCTGCTCCTTGATGTTGTCCATGCCGCGAGCACCATCCAGCCCCTGCTGGAACGTGGACTCCGCCTTCACCAGGTCACCCTGCAAGTAGTAGATCGTCCCGAGGTTGTTGAGTGTCCACACGAGGAAGCGGGCGTTGCCCAACTCCTCCCATAATGTTCTCGCCCGCTCCAGGTAGACGATCGCCTCTCCAAGGCGGCCAGCGAAACCGAGCGAAGGCGCAAGCTCGCCGATCGTGTGGGCGATGTTGTACTTGTCTCCCTGCGCCTCGTAGTAATCGACCACCGCAATCAGTTCCTGGATCGCCTCGTTCAACGCCTCGCAGCGGCTGAGGGTCATCCCCAGCTCCTTCCGCAGTTCCGCTGTAAGTGCAGCAGGGGAATCTTCCGGCAGGAGCGAGCGCGCTTTAAGGAGGACGTCAAGGGCCTCTGAGTAGTCGCCCTTCATTCGAAGGCACATCCCCTTGGCCATCATCGATTCCGCAAGTCCGGCGGGCTCGTCGCGGACCTCGAAGATCTCGGTCGCCTGGGAAATTAGGGCGAGAGCGCGGTCGATCTGGTTCAGGTAGTAGAGGCTGCGGGCGCGCCACAGCAGCAACCGTGGCTGCGCTGCCAGGGCTTCGTCGGGAACTCCGTCCAGCCACTCGGCCATCGAATCGTGGCGTCCTTCCTCGAACATTCGCGGCGCGACCTTCTCAACGATTTCGACGATCCGGTCCCAGGCACCGGCCTGGATGACGTGGTAGAGGGCAGATTCCCACTTGAGCGCCCGTTCACTGATCGCCGCCGCCTTCAGGTTCAAGTCGCGGAACATTTCCGGCTCGGTGAATCGGAGTCGGCTGACGAGGAACGCGCGGAATACGCGCCGGTAACGGTACGTCTCGGGGTGATCACCCACCGTTTCGACCTGGAGGACACTGTGGACGAGTGACTCGAGTGTCTTCGCCGCGTCCTTGATCCCCAGCAGTTCGTTCACTGTGGGCACATCGAGCGTGAGGAGCACCGCGCTGCGGAGAAGGAAGTCCTGGCGGTCTTCGGGCAGGTCTTTGAATTGGTCCTGTTCGATGTATTCGTACAGCGGATCGGTGCTGCGCAGGTATTCGAGGGATCCCGCTGGCTTGCCCTCCTCCAGGCGATCGTTCAGAAGGATCAGCGCCGCAGCCCATCCCTCGGTTGTATCGGCGAGGTGCTGGGCGTCGTCCAACGTCAGTTCCCGGCCAAGACCGTGGAACAACTGCACCACCTCGTCAGTCGTGAAGGCGAGTTCTGACGGGCCGATCCTGTGCACTTGCTGGGCGACTGACAGCGACGCAATTGCGGGTAATGGGACGATGCTACCGGAAAGCACGAAGCGGCAGGCTTCAGGTGCTTTGCTGATCCATTGCTCAACGACACTCGTCACGTCGTCTTGCCCATGGAGGTGCTGTGTATCATCCAGCGCGAATGTCACCTCGCCAGCCGACCGGGAGGCTTCGAGCAATACTTTGACAGCGGCATCCGGTTTGGCCGGGTTGCTCGATGTTCCGGAGTCACTAACGCGGCTAACGAGTTGATTCACGTCCTCGACGCCGTCAAGGTCGACGAAGATAGCCGACCGCCCGCTGGCTGCGGCGAATTCTCGGAGCAAGGTCGTCTTGCCCGACCCGCCGGGCGCGTTAATGACCGTGACTCTGCGGTCTGTTTGGAGCGCCTGGAGCAGGCGTTCGCGGCTGACGACGCCGGTAGCCGTTTCGGGCGCCTGCCTGGCGGATGGTTTTAGCGCCGGCGTGGCCGCTTTGCGGCTGACCTTGCCGGTACCATTCTTTGCCATATGCCCCCGGACGCGGATGCGAGCCCCCTGGCCCACGTAGGCCAGGTGCTGAGAACGCGCATCGCTACGCCAATAGTTGCCCATTGGCGCGCGCCTCAACGTAAAGACGATTTCAGTAGGCGCACGTTACACATTGGTGAATACCGCGGTTATTCGACCGTTGACGCGTTGCCCTCAACTCGGCAGACTTATCAGCGCCATGGCAACCGCCCTCGATCCAGTTGCATTTCGCGACACCATGGGCGCCTTTGCCAGCGGTGTCACGGTCGTGATGACCCGTGAGCGATCGGGCCTGGTCGTTGGGTTCACGGCCAGTTCCTTCTGTTCTCTCTCGCTCGATCCACCTCTGCTGCTGGTCTGCCTGCAGAACGACGCAGACTGCTACGACGCCTTCATGCAGAATCCGGAGTTCGCGGTAAGTATTCTCGCGCATGGCCAGGAGGAGACCGCTCGACGTTTCGCTACGAAGGCAATCGACAAGATGAACGGGACCATCTCATTCGACGGACCGCACACCGGCCTTCCGTTGATCACGGACGCCAGCGCCTGGGCAGAGTGCGTTGTCCAGCAGCGAGTAGAGGGCGGAGACCACACGATACTCGTCGCGGAGGTCATTTCGGCCACGACTAACGATGCTCCGCCGCTTCTTCGTTTCAGCCGGCAGTTCGGGCGATTCGAGGCCGAAGAGCCGATCAAGTGATCAAGCTTGTCTTCTGCCTGCGCCGGCTACCCTCGCTGTCCCTTGCCGAATTCCAGGACTACTGGCTGAATAACCACGCCCCCCTGGTCCGGAGCCACGCCGGAACGCTGAACATCCGCCGCTACGTCCAGACCCACACTACTGCTGATCCCGCTCTCCAGGGCGCTCTTGCCGCATCCCGAGGCGCACCCGATGGGTTCGACGGAGTCGCCGAGTTGTGGTGGGAGAGCCGCGAGGAGATGGCTGCGGGAACGGCCACCCCGGAGGGACGCGAGGCCGCCCGTGCCCTGCTCGAGGACGAGCGCAGGTTTATCGACCATTCCCGCTCGCCGCTCTGGATCAGCGAAGAGCATCCGATCGTGGAGGCCGGCCGTGGAGCTTGACCTGCGCGGGATCATCCCCGCAACAATCACGCCGATGCGCGACGGCGAGGTCGACGAGACTGAACTCCGCCGCTATATCCAATGGCTCCTGGGCTATCTGGGCCTCAAAGCTCTGGCAGTAAACATGGACACCGGCGAGGCCCCGCAACTCCTGCGAGACGAGCGCCGCCGCATCCTGGAGGTCTACGCTGAGGAGGTAGCTGGCAGGCTTCCTGTGCTCGCGGGGATCGGCGCTCCCAATACAGCGGTTGCGTGTGACCTTGCACGCGATGCTCGCGACGCCGGGGCAGCGGGCGTAGTTGTCTTTCCCCACCCCGTGTTCGTTGGAGAGCCGCTGCCGACGGAGGTCCCTTACGCCTATCACAGCGCCATCGCCGCGGCCTGTGGTCTGCCCATGGTCATCTTCCAGCTGCAGGCCGCGCTGGCCGGAGTCATCTTCTCGCGGGAGGCGCTGCTAAAGCTGGCGAGCATCCCCAACGTCATCGCCATCAAGGAGGCTTCCTTCGATGCCGTCCGCTTCGTAGAGACGATCCGGGTTTTGCAGGAAGCGCCCCGGCCGCTGCAGATCCTCACGGGCAACGACAACTTCATCCTGGAGTCGTTCCTGCTCGGCGCGGATGGGGCGCTTATCGGTTTCGGCACAATCGCCATCGCAGAACAGATCGAGATGGTGGAGCGGTTCCGTGGCGGCGATCTGCACGGCGCCCGAGCGATCTACGACCGCGCCGTGCAGCCGCTTGTGTCAACGATCTTCGCACCACCGGTACGCGATTATCGGGTCCGGATGAAAGAGGCGCTGGTGGAGCTCGGCGTGATTTCGCGCGCTGACTGCCGGGAGCCGCTACTTCCACTTGGCGCCGCCGAGCGCGCCGCGGTCAGGGGCGCCGCCCGCAGCGCCGGCCTCCGAATGCCGGCTCCGGCGTGACCCGCTACTTCACGTATAAATCCCTTGATGAACTTCGTGCCGACGTAACATCACGTGGCCTCGATGTCCCACTGACGGACGACCTCGGGCCATTGCTCCAACCCGTCGCGATTGGGCCAAGGACTGTGGGCAACCGGATGGTAGTCCACCCCATGGAAGGATGCGACGGGACTCTCGGCGGAGAGCCAGGGGAACTGACGTTCCGGCGCTGGGAGCGGTTCGGAGCGGGCGGGGCCAAGGTGATCTGGGGCGAAGCGACGGCTGTCGTGCCGGAGGCCCGTGCCAACCCCCGGCAACTTCTGCTCAACGAAACGACGGCACCTGCGATCGGGAAACTGCTGGAGACCGCCCGAAAGGCCCACAACGACCGCTTTGGACGGACGGACGACTTCCTGGTTGGAATCCAACTCACACACTCGGGCCGGTGGAGCTATCCTTCGCCCCTGATCGCGACCCACCTTCCTGCGGTGGAGGCCGTCAAGCACATCGAGCTGGACGCTCCGGTCCTCAATGATGGCTACCTGGAAGCCCTGGAGGAGAAGTACATCGAGGCGGCGATGCTTGCCCGGAATCTTGGATTTGACTTCGTGGACATCAAGCAGTGCCATTCGTACCTGCTCAATGAACTCCTCGCTGGTCACGATCGGAAGGGCACATACGGTGGCGACTTCGAGGGGCGCTCACGCTTCGTGACCAACGTCTTCAGGCGCATCCATGACCGGGCTCCCGACTTGCTCCTCGCGACGCGCCTCAATGTCTACGACGGACCGCCATACTCAGGGGATGCAGGGCAGCTGGGAGTCCCGGCGGTTTCCGGTTCATCACAATGGGGGGCGGCAGGCCTCGATGAACCTCTGCGCCTCGTTGCCCACCTGCGCGATCTCGGCCTGTCGCTCCTCAACGTCTCGATGGGCAGCCCCTACTACAACCCGCATGTCAGCCGCCCGTTCGAACGCGCACCCGTCGACGGCTATGTCCCGCCGGAGCATCCCCTTGAGGGCGTTGAGCGCCACCTGCAGCTGTCCGCGCAGGTGCAGACGGCGAACCCCGACCTGGCGGTGATTGGGACGGGATACAGTTGGCTCAGACACTATGCGGCGAACGCCGGCGCCGCTGCCGTCGCGGAGGCCCGCGTATCGATGATGGGACTGGGCCGCGGCGCGCTGGCCTACCCAGACTTCGCGGCGGACATCGCGGAGCATGGGGCGATGGTGGACCGTAAGTCGTGCATCGGGATCAGCTATTGCACCGCGCTGATGCGGGCCAAGAACAACGAAATGGGACAGTTCCCGGCGGGCTGCGCGCCCCGCGATCCGTACTACGCAGAGCAGTTCAAGGTGGCGACAGGGCGGTAGTGGACGCCAGGGCGGGCGCGCCAATCTGATTGCACGCTTGCTTCGTTGTCTGTTAATGTAAGGGTAACTATTACTTACTATTTCCCAGTTCCGACGTTCACTCGTAACTTTTCAACCCCCGAAAGGACCGTTTTCCTTGCCCTCGTTCTCTGACTATACCCTGCGCCGCTCCAGCCTCGATGCCCTCCGGCGCATGGACATTCACACACCAACTCCCATCCAGGCGGAATCGATTCCCCACCTCCTCGAAGGACGCGACGTCATCGCCCAGGCCCAAACCGGCTCCGGCAAGACGCTCGCCTTCGCCCTCCCGATCATGGATCACACGGATCCGGGCCAGAAGAACACCCAGGCCCTGATCCTGGTACCGACGCGCGAGCTTGCCCGCCAGGTGGCATCCGTCTTCGAAGCCCTTAGCAAGAACTCCGGCGTGCGTGTAACACTTCTCTACGGCGGCGTCGGCTACGAGCCGCAGGAGCGAGCGCTCCGCAACGGTGCCCAGGTTGTCATCGGGACGCCGGGCCGTGTATTGGACCACCTCAAGCGGCGTAACCTCCGCCTTGATGGCCTTCGGGTGATGATCCTCGATGAAGCTGACGAGATGCTAGACCGCGGTTTCGCCCCGGACGTGGAGCGCATCCTCGCGATGACGCCGCGCAGCCGGCAGACCGCCCTCTTCTCCGCCACAGCTCCTGACTGGGTTCACCGAATCGCCGGCAAGTACCTGAACAACCCGGAGACGATATCCACTCAGACGATCGCTGAGGAAGCACCGGACATCGAGCACGTCGTCATGGAGGCGTTCCGGGAGGACAAATTCCAGGTACTCGTGAAGCTGCTCAAGGACCCGGTCGACGGCACAACCGTCGTTTTCGGTCGCACCAAGCATGGAGTCCGCAACCTCGGCAGCAAGCTGCAGGCACAGGGATTTCGCGTTTCAGTCCTCCAGGGAAACCTGGGCCAGAACCAGCGGGACCAGCAAATCGAGCGCTTCCGCTCCGGCAAGACCGAGATCCTCGTCGCCACTAACGTGGCCGCCCGCGGCCTGGACATCCTTCACATCGCGAGGGTCATTAACTACGACATGCCCGACACCATGGAGCTATTCACCCACCGCGTCGGCCGAACGGGCAGAATGGGCCGATCTGGGCAGGCGATTACGCTTATGACCGCAACGGACCTATCCAAATTGCGGGAAATCGAGCGCGGCCTCGGGCGCACGCTCCCACGGATCGACAGCATGGGCGACTCTGTTCGTGCCGGGTCCACCAACGGCACTAACGGCCACGCGCCGGCAGGAGTCGCGACGGCCCCGAATGGCGCGACGGCCCCGGCGGGAGCAAAGCCGTTCAAGTCCGTTCGTCCGAAGAGCAGCGGCCGCAAGTGGTCGCGCCGCCGCGTGCGCGCCTAAACCCGCCACCTATACGGGCGAATCCCAATCGCCCAATCGTGACACTTCCCCATTGACGGCGTAGCCTCGCGCGCCGGATCGTGGCCACTAACGCTTACGAAACGCCCTGTCTGGCGTTACAATTAGCGAAACGCGCAAGCGCTTTAGCAATATGGTCACGATCCTTCACACGGCCGATGTCCACCTGGACCGCGCCTACGCCGGCGTGGGCATGACCTCTACCATCGCCGCCGCTCGTCGCCAGGAACTGCGTGAAGCGTTCCGGCGCTTCGTCGATCTCGCCCTCGAACTCCGCGCCGACGCCATCACCATCGGCGGCGACCTCTACGAACACGAGCGCTCAACTCTCGACACCGGCAACTTCCTCCGCGCCCAGTTCGAGCGAATCGCCCCGACCCCTGTCCTCATCGCGCCCGGCAACCACGACCCCTATGTGCCTGACTCGCTGTACCGCCGGGTAAATTGGCCAGGCAATGTTACGATTTTCAGCGAGCCTCGCCTGCGACCGACCAAACTCACTGGAGACGTCACCATTTGGGGAGCGGGCCATAACGCCCCCGATCTCCGCAACAACCTGGTTGAAGGCTTCCGTGTGCCGCCGGAGGGTCAACACATCCTCCTCTTCCATGGCTCTGACATCTCATCCGTCCCCGAAGGCAAGCCCGCACACTGCCCGTTCCGTCCCGAAGACATAGACCTTACGGGCGCGGCCTTCGCCCTCCTCGGCCACTATCACGGCTCCCGGTCGCGCGACCGCTTCGCCTACCCGGGATCGCCCGAAGCGCTCGATTTCTCCGAGGCCGGCGCCCACGGCATCCTTCGCCTCGACGTCGATGGTTCAATGGTCTCCGCCCAGCTCATCGAGAACGGTACCGTCCGCTACGTCACCCACCGCCTCGACGTCGCCGGCATCGACTCCTCCGACGGTCTCCGCTCAGCCATCCTCTCGCACGCCGATACCAGGGTGATCACCCGCCTCATCCTCGAAGGCGACCTCGCCCCTGAGGTCGAGCTTGATGTCGCAGCCCTCTACGACGCTTGCGCCGAGGGCTTCCAGTTCCTCGACCTCGTAAACCGCACCCGGCCCGCCTGGAACCTAGACGAGCTTGCCGAGGAGTCCACCACCAAGGGCGCCTTCGTCCGCCTGATGCGCGTGAAGATCGCCGCCCTCCCGCCTGACGACGCCGAGACGGCTGAGCTGGCGCTTACCCTCGGCCTACAGGCCTTCGAGCGCAAGGAGGTGACGATCGGATGAGAATCTCCTCGGTGCACCTCCCCGCCTTCGGCCGCCTCTCGGACTTTTCACGGGAGCTTTCTCCCGGCCTCAACGTCTTCTTCGGCCACAACGAGGCCGGCAAGTCCACCCTCCAGCAGGGAATCTGCGCCCTCCTCTACGGCTTCTACGATGGCGACCGCGCCCGCCAGGACGAGACCGCGCGGCATCAGCGCTTTCGCCCCTGGAACCTGGGCCACTACCGCGGCTCGCTCCAGTACACACTCGACGACGGCCGCGAGTTCGAGGTGCGCAGGGACTTTTCCAGCCCAGATGTCGCCACCCAGCTCATCGACTCTGTCCTCGGCATCGATGTCTCGCCCCAGTTTGGACGGGCACGGCACGGAAATGTCCCCTTCGCCCGCAAGCACCTCGGCATGTCGCGCGCCGTCTTCCGCTCCTGCGCCTTTATCTCGCAGGGCGAAATCTTCGAGATGGGCAAGGCCGCCTCGCCCTCCGAAATCGGTGACGCCATCGCCGCCCTCGCCGACTCCGCCCGCCGCGACGTTTCCGCCGCCCGGGCCATCGACCGCCTGGATGCCTCGCTCAGCAAGGTCGGCTCAGACCGCGCCCGCACCGCCAGGTTGCCCGTCGCCCGCGAAAGGCTCGCCGAAACACGCCATGAACTGGAAGTGACAGACGAACTGCGCCGGGAAATCGCCACCAAGGCCGCGCAGCTGGACGAACTCCAGCAGAAGAGCACCGCGATGGCACAGAGGGAGACCGAGCTGCGGTACCTACTGCACAGGTGCGCCCTCGACTCCATCGCCCAGAGGCTCGCCGCGATAGACCGGGCCGCTGGCAAGCTGCGGGACGCAGAGCAGAGATATGCGGGCCTGAAAAAAGGGCCGTTCATCGAACCAGCCCTCCGGGACCAGGTTGTCTCGCTTACGGGCGCCCTCGCCCGTTGCCGCCAATCCGTCGCCGACAGCGTCGTGGCAAGAGACGACGCAGCCGGGGCCATCACGACGATGGCAAGGCTCGAATTCGACGCGCTCCGCTCGTCCTCGGCCGTGATGACGGACGAGGAGCGTCGCACCCTCGAGGCAATCGCCTACCAGCAACGGCCCCGCCGCGGACTTATCGCAGCCATCCGCCGCTTTTTCCGCAACGCCCTGGCCGCCCTCGGCAGACTGATCGCCCGCCGATCCGCCCCTGCCGCTGAGCCGTTAACCCCTGCCGTAACCCAAACGGAGGCTCTCGAACTCCTCGATAACCACCGGCGCTATCTCGCCTTGGGGCCGCTCGCCGAACGGCTCGAGTCTGCCGAGCGCCGCCTCGAGGCCGAGGAGGATGCACTCGCCGGAACCGAAGCGCGCCTCATCGCCGTGATCAGATCATCGGGTATCGAATCGGCGACTTCGGACCATGCCCTCGAAGCCTTTGAGGCGGCCTGGAAGACCGCCGAGGATTGTCGCGCCGCGCAGTCTGCCCATGAGGCAGCGAGACGGGAGCATGAACTCCTGCTCCAGGGAACGTCAGAAGATCGATTGAGCGCGCTTCTCCAGCAGCACGGTGATGCCGCTGCCGCACTCGAGAGCCAACAGCCTGGCCTCGCGGACCGCCAGGCGCGAAACGACCGCGAAGGTCTGGAAAGGGACCTCACGAAGGCGCAGGAAGAAGCTCACGCCGCGGCGCTCCTGACCGGCACTCTTGCCGAAGAAGTCCGCGTCCGGTTGGAACGCACCCGTCCGCGCGCCGAGCTGGAGGAGGAGATCGCGGCCTACTCAGGCCAGGTCGCGGACCTCCAAAAAACGCGTGCCGCGCTCACCATGGCGAAGTCTACCATCGAAGACGCGATGATCCAGGTCTACCGCGACTTTGCACCGGCCGTGAATAGCTTCCTCAGTGACGGGATCGGGCTCGCGACGGACGGCCGCTACACCCGCGTACAGGTCGATCCTTCCACCCTGCGTGTATCACTTCTCGTTCCAGAGACCGGGATGGTTGTCACCGACCCCCCTGTAAGCCACGGGACTCGGACCCTGATCTACGTTCTGATGCGCATCGGCCTCGCCCAGCACATGAGCGCGATCGGCGAAAGTGTCCCACTCATCCTCGACGATCCGTTCGTCGATCTCGATTCACGACGACTCCCGAGGGTTCTCGACTTCTTGCTGGGGCTGAGTGAGCGGATGCAGATCCTGTTATTCACCAAGGACGAGAAGGTCCTGGAGTGGTTCGCACAAGCCCAGCGCGGCAGTGAATGCCGAACGCACGAAATAGACCCGCTAATCCCTGCGCGGATGTAACGTCTTTACCCATAAGGCCGTCCAGATTCACAGGTGGGTTAGTCCCCCACTGGGTGGTACTTATGGAAATCACAACGATCGTTAACAAGACCGCGACGGGCACGAGGACTGCCTGCGTGCTCGCAGACCCTCAGACCTGGCCCTCGCTTCTCAATGATGCACTTGAGGCTTTGGACTTCAGCGTCTTCGGCTGTCATGACATCAATACCCTGTTCGAGACATGTCGGGATAGCGACGCCGGCCTGATCGTGATCGCGCAAGCGGACCCCGCTGGCGCCGTCCGGGCCTGCCGTGTCACCGACAACATCGCGCAGGTTCCGATCATGGTGGTGATGCCGCGCGAAGCCGACTTGATCCCGGTGCTCGACGCCGGCGCCGACGACGCCGTCGTGGCACGCGCCGAACCTGCCGTCTTCATTGCGAGGGTCCGGGCGCTTCTTCGCCGCACTCAGCCTGCGTCCGCTGCGAACAACACCATTGCCATCCGCGAACTCACGATCAACCTCGAGCGGTACCACGTGTACCTCCAGGGAGAACTGATCAACCTCACCCCGACCGAATTCCGCATCCTCGCCGTGCTCGCCAAGCAGGCCGGACGGGTCGTCGACCCCCGCGCCCTCCTGGCCTCCGTGCACCAGCACGAGTACAGCGAGAAGGACGCGCAGAACCTGGTCAAGGTCCACATCGCGAACCTGCGCCGCAAGCTCTGCGACGATTCCCAGTCCGACAACCCGTACATCCTGTGTGTACGCGGGTTTGGGTACATGCTGGAACGCCGTGGACGGGCCCGCGAGGACGACCCGTTGGCCCCGCTGATCGAGACTGCGTAGTCCCGGCTGTAGCTCACCGATTCCCACGGCTTCGTTGGCACGCATGACTCTTTACCGCATCTAAACCTGCCCTGAACCCGTCCTCAACCGCCGGAGTGTCACAATCGCGAAATCCTCTGTTAGGGTTGCTCTCAACAGCGAATTTCAGGAGGGCAGCCGAGATGGGGATTAGCGGAACCAAAGAGCGCCAGCAACCGAGGGTGACAGCGCGCAAGGACTTCCAGCAGAGCCGATTCGAGGCGTACTTCCCGAGGGTCTTCGCCTACGCGCTATGTGCAGCAGGCGACGAGGACACTGCAAGGGCCATCACGATCAACGCCTTTTCCGAAGCCTTCCTGCTTCCCGACATGCGCGAGGACGAGTTCGAGATGGAGATCTTCCGGATAGCGCGACAGGTCGCCCGGTCATCGAGCCGCGCGCCGGTCCGCCAGTCCGACGGCCTCACCGGCCGGGAGCGAGACGTTATTTCCCTTGTCTTCGACGCGCAGCTTCACCGCGACCAGGTGGGCTCGCTGCTGTCACTGCGGCCCGAGACGGTGCTGGGCATCATGCTCAAGGGTTTGCGCAAGCTCCAGGACCCGCTCCCGGCAAGCGCCGCTCCGCCGGTGGTCCCGGAGATGTTCCGGGCTTCCGCCTAGTAGGTCGAGACGTTGAGGTCGTGGATGCGGCCTTCCACCAGGTAAACCACCGCTTCGCAGATGTTTGTGACACGGTCGGCGACCCGTTCCAGGTTGTGAGCTACCCAGATGAGATACGTGGCGCGTTGGATGGTCTTTGGATCGCTGATCATGAAAGTCAGCAGTTCACGGTAAACCTGCTCGTACAACGCATCCACTTCGTCATCCATGTCGATGACTCGCCTTGCCTTATCCGTGTCCCTCGTCCGGTAGGCGTCGAGCGCCCCCTCCAGCATGCGGATGGCTATTTCTGACATGCGTGGGATGTCTATATAAGGCTTGAGCGGCGGCTCATCGGAGAGCATCAGTGCAATCTTGGCGATCCCCTCCGCGTGGTCGCCCATGCGCTCCAGGTCCACTGTTATGTGCAGGACAGAGATGATCGTCCGGAGGTCGCTGGCGAGAGGCGCCTGCAGGGAGATCAACTCGACACATTTCTCCTCCGCGTCGTACCGCTTCTGGTTGATGTCAATGTCATGCTCGATAATCCGCTGCGCAAGCGCGACGTTACGCGTCTTCAGAGCCTCGATGCTCTGGAGGACAGCCGTTTCCACCATGCTGGCCATCACAAGCATGTCTTCCTGGATCTCGTTCAGTTGTCGCTCGAAAGCCGCTCTCGTCATTTCCCCTCCACCTATCCGAACCGGCCAGTGATGTAGTCCTCGGTGCGCTTGTCCCGCGGGTTCGTAAACAACTCGTTGGTCGGGCCATATTCGATAAGCTGGCCGTTAACGCCGTGTTCCTGGGCCAGGAGGAACGCGGTGTTATCGGAAACACGGGCAGCCTGCTGCATGTTGTGGGTGACGATGATGATCGTGTACTCCTTCGTAAGCTCTCGGATCAGGTCCTCGATCTTAAGCGTGGCGATTGGGTCCAGCGCGGAGCACGGCTCGTCCATCAAGATGACGTCAGGCTGGACGGCGAGGGCGCGGGCAATGCACAACCGTTGCTGCTGACCGCCTGAAAGAGCGAGGCCGGACTTGGAAAGGTCGTTCTTGACCTCCTCCCAAAGAGCAGCCTGCCGCAACGCGCGTTCGGCGATTTCGTCGGGGGTTCCCTTGATCCGGTTCACCTTCGCGCCAAACGTGACGTTGTCCCTGATCGACTTGGGGAACGGGTTTGGCTTCTGGAAGACCATCCCGATTCGACGACGGACTTCTACGGGGTCAACCTTCTTCGCGTAGATGTCCGTCCCGTGGTAATTGATCTCCCCTTCTATCCGCGCTCCGGGGATCAGGTCGTTCATCCGGTTCAAGCAGCGGAGGAGCGTACTCTTGCCGCATCCGGAGGGACCAATGAGCGCGGTGACCTTGCGGACCGGGATCTGCATGTTGATGCCGCTGATGGCGTGCTTATTCCCGTACCAGACACCGACATCACTCAGCTCGAAGACGGCCTCTCCATCCGGAACCCTGATCGCTCCGAGTTCGGAGCCCGGCGTCGGATCGGCAAGGCTGGCAAGCGGTGCCGCAGCAGCCTGCAGGCGATCTTCGGTCTCTCTCAGCTCGGCTTCCTTCATTGGCGTCAATTGTCGCATCGCTGGCCCCCCTTGACCAATCACGACGGGCGGAACCGTTCCCGGATCACGGCTGCGAAGATGTTCAGCACCATGACGCCGACCATGAGCACGATGATCGCCGCGGCTGCGTTTTGCCGGAACGCCTCGCGAGGGTCGATCGTCCAACCGTAGATCTGGATCGGCAGGATCGTGAACGCGTCTGTCAGGCTTTGCACCGGAGTAAGGAAGCTGGGTGAGAACTGCAGGAACGTGAAGCCGCCGATCATGATGATCGCGGCGGTCTCTCCCGCCGCCCGGGAAAGCGCCAGGATGATGCCGGTCATTATTCCGGGCATGGCGCTCGGCAAGACGTTGTGGCGCACGGCCTGCCACCGCGTCGCTCCGAGGGCAAGCGCGCCGTCGCGCTGGCTCGGAGGCACTTGCCGGATCGCCTCCTGCGAAGCGATTACCGTCATCGGAATAATCATCAGGGCCAGGGTGAGGCTACCCGCAAGAATCACCGGTCCGAGGCTGTAGAATCGCACAAACACGGCCAGACCGAGGATGCCGTAGATGATGCTGGGCACACCGGCGAGGTTGGAAAGATTCAGTTTCACGAACGAGAGGAATCCGTTGCGCGGAGCAAATTCTTCAATCCAGATAGCTGTGCCCACAGCGATGGGAACGGCGAGGATCATGGTGACACCGACCACCCAGATAGTGCCGAGGAGCGCCGGGCGAATACCCGCCTGTTCGGGGAATCGGGACGGATAGTTCACAAGGAAGTCCCAGTCCAGTCGCTCGAGACCCTCCCTGAGCGTAATGAACATGAGCAAGGCGAGGACTGCCAGGCCGCAAAGGGTGGCGCCGAGGAACAGGTACCTGGAAGCTCTCGATAGCCACTGGCGTCGCGCGACGGCGCCCTCCGCCCGCAAACGCATTGACGAGGAAACAGCCACTATTCGTACTCCTCGCGATAGCGGCGGACGAACCAATAGGCACCCACGTTAATAGCGAACGTGATGACGAATAGCATGCTGCCAACGGCGAACAGCGCCTGGTAGTCCACGGTCCCACGTGCCGCATCGCCCAATCCCACTTGCAGCATGAAGCCGGTCATCGTCTGGACACCTTCGAACGGATTCAGCGTCAAGTTGGGCGTCGACCCGGCGGCGATCGCCACGATCATCGTTTCGCCGACTACCCGCGCGATCGCCAGGAGAATGGCCGCGATGATGCCAGATAGCGCCGCGGGGACGACGACCCGGGTGGCGACCTCAAGGCGGGTCGCCCCCAGGCCGTACGCAGCCTCCCGGAGGTCGCGGGGTACATTGGACATGGCATCTTCGGAGATCGAGGCGATCGTCGGCAGGATCATCACGGCGAGCATGATGCTTGCCGCCATGGCGTTAAAGATCGGGACGTTCTCCTTGCCGAGCAGCGGTTGAAGGACATCCTGTGTGATGAACGTGAGGGCGAAGTAGGCGTACACGACCGTCGGCACGCCGGCCAGCGCCTCCAGGACTGGCTTCACAAGCTTGCGGGTACGGTTGTGCGCGTACTCGCTCAGGTAGATCGCAGTCGCGAGTCCGAGTGGGACCGCAAACAGCAGGGCCCAAAACGTTGTGTTGAGCGTGCCAGCGACCAGCTCCCAGATGCCGAACGAAACCGGCTCGAAGAGAGGTTGCCACTCGGTTTCGAGAAAGAAGTCCTGTAAAGGCACGACTTCAAAGAATGTGATCGTCTCGCGAACGAGGACAAGGATGATGACTGCGGTGGTTATTAGCGAAACAGCCGCACAGAGGAGCAAGAGCCCCATGATTGCCGTCTCCGTAGGACGGCCGAACGTACGCTTATCGAGGGCCCCATCGGCGAGTGTTCGGGAATCGCTGGCCAGGTTCATCGACGTCCTGCCGCCCTATCAGAGGTTCCCAGGTTGACCATCCCGCGCAAGTATAGAGGGCGGCCACGATAGAAATGACCGCCCTCTATAGCCTGCATGTTGATTACGGCAGGTACGGGTCCAGCTTCGCGAGCTGCTCATCCAGGAGATCCTGAGGCAAGGGCACGTACTTGACCTCCGGGACGATTGTCTCGCTGTTGATCAGGTAGAACTCGGCGAATCCTAGGGCAGGGCTGCTCGTGTCCTCTAGGAGGGTGGTGGATGTATAGATAAAGAGTGGCCGGCTCAGAGGAGCATACGTTCCGTCGAGAGCGGTATCGAACGACGGTTCAACGCAACCCTCACCATTATCGATCTGAACTGCCTTTAGAGCGGACCCAGCCCCCTGGTAGTAAGCAAAGCCGAAATAGCCGATGGCATTGGGGTCGTTCTCGATCCCAACAGCCAGCACGTTGTCATCCTCCGACGGTGTGCCATCTCCGGTGTGTGTCGCGGTCTCTTCCACTCCCTCGATGATCTCCTCGACGAAGTAGTCGAACGTGCCGGAATCAGTGCCCGGGAAGAACCGGACGATTGGCTCATCGGGGAACGAAGGATCGACCTCGTTCCAGTTGGAGACGCCACCCTCCTTGAAGATAGCGTGCAGCTGATCAACCGTCAGACATTCCACGAAGTCATTCTCCGGGTTCACCATCACGGTGAGCGCGTCGATGGCCACCTGCAGCTCCACGATGTCACCCTCGGCGATACCACCGTCTGCGCAGAGCACTATCTCATCCTCGTCGATCGGTCGCGAGGCGTTCGCCACCTCGATCTCCCCGGCGCAGAACTTCTCGAAGCCGCCGCCGGTTCCAGAGAACGCCACGTCCACGCGGGCTGGTGATATGCCGCCGAACTCCTCGGCCATGGCAGCCGTGATCGGGTAGACGGTCGACGAGCCGTCGCTGGCGAGAGAGCCACTCAGGCCTTCGAGGTCGACCGAGCCCGTGACAATTTCGGTCTTGCCACCACCGCCTCCATCTCCGCCGTCGTCACCCGTATCGTCGTCGTCATCGCTGCAGGCCACAAAGGCCAGCGCAAGCGCCAGCAATCCCACCAGCATCGATAGACGGATCAACCGCGTGTTCAGAACGTGCATGCGTTGTTCTCCTTCTTAGCTGTAATCTGTCGGCTTCAGCGTAGGTAGGCGGTATGGTGTGCGTCGTTTAACGGCCTGTTAACAGCGTTTAACTCCAAGTAAAACCACGTGAATTAGTTTCTTCGCTCCTTCCTCGTTGAGTGCATAGACGTTCACCGCTGGATGCGGTAAAACCAATCTTGCGGCCCCGCGAGGGCAAGACCCTCAGGCACCACGAAGGAGAACTCCATGGGAAACAAGGTTTACGTCATCGGCGTCGGCATGACCAAGTTCGAGAAGCCTGGCTCAAAGGCCTGGGACTACCCGGACATGGCGAAGGAAGCAGGCGAGAACGCCCTCAAGGACGCCGG
>Ga0105347_1000514_pt1 | contig 18133 bp, 18 predicted proteins | sample EasRivMeERMLT890_FD_89677 | JGI IMG/M metagenome (GOLD analysis project Ga0105347, IMG submission 89677) | Soil microbial communities from meander-bound floodplain in the East River, Colorado, USA - East River MetaG ERMLT890 | ecosystem: Environmental > Terrestrial > Soil > Floodplain | place... | reverse complement strand
TCGTCGCACAACCACAACGTAGTGCCGATAACCTGGAGACAAATCTTGGGCCCATGAGGAGGTAATCATGAGAAATGACGATAGTGTCAGCAACAATTCCAACAACCAGACCTTCCAGGAGGTCATCGAGGCGCGCGTGTCTCGACGCGGCTTTCTCGGCGGCGGTCTTGCCACGGCAGCGAGCCTTTCGTTAGGCGGCGTTAGCGCGCTGCTAAAAGCGGTTCCCGCCTCGGCCCAGAACCTTGGCCAGGGATCGCGCCGGCCGCTGCTCGGTTTTCAAGGCATCCCGGTGTTGGCCGCCGATACGGTCGTGGTACCGCCGGGGTACAGTGCTGAAGTGCTCATCGCTTGGGGCGATCCCGTGTCCGACGGACCGAAATTCGCCCAAGATGCCAGTAACAGCGCCGCCGACCAGGCACGACAATGGGGTATGCATAATGATGGCCTGGTGTACTTCCCCATCGACGGATCGCGGCGCGGCCTGCTGGTCCAGAACCACGAGTACACCGACGACGGCTTGCTCTTCACCGACGGTGTCGCCAACTGGAGCGCGGAAAAAACCAACAAGTCTCTCAACGCCCAAGGCGTGTCGATTGTCGAGATCAGTAGGGGACGCGATCGCGGTCGTCGCCGCAGCGAATGGCAGGTGGTGCAGGGGTCGAGGTACGCGCGGCGCATCACCGCCCAGACCCCGATCGAGATCGGCGGCCCGGCTGCGGGCGACCCCAGACTAATGACCAGCGCTGACCCCACCGGCAAGCTGGTGCTCGGCACCTTGAACAACTGCGCCATGGGATTTACACCCTGGGGCACTTATCTCGCGTGCGAGGAGAACTTCAACGGATACTTCCAGAAGACCCTCGCCAGCAGGACGCCATTGGAACTCCGCTACGGCATCTCTCCCTTCGGTTCGGGCGTCAGATACTTCACCACCCACCCGAGGTTCAACGCCGACACCGAGCCCAACGAACCCAACCGGTTCGGCTGGGTAGTGGAGATCGATCCTTTCGATCCGAAATCCATGCCCGTGAAGCGCACCGCGCTCGGTCGTATGAAACACGAGGGCGCGTGGGTTCAGGAAACGAAAGGCGGCAATATCGTCGTCTACATGGGCGATGACGAACGCAACGAATACATCTACCGCTATGTCTCAAACCTGCCGTGGTGGGTGGCGCGCCGTCGGTGGATCAATCCCCTTGATGACGGCATTCTCTACGTCGCTAGGTTCAACGCCGATGGCACGGGTGATTGGCTGCCGCTTACGCCTGACAACCCGGCTTTGGCAGGCCGGTCTTTGAATGACATTCTGATCAATACCCGCGCTGCAGCCGACGCGGTCGGCGCCACGATGATGGATCGGCCTGAGTGGATCGATACGTTCCCGAAAGCGCTCACCGCCATCGCCACGCTCACCAACAACAACCGGCGCGGCACTACCCCGGCTTCAGTCAACAGCCCCGACGGAACGATTCCTGCCGGTTCAGCCCGGCCACCCGTGGACGCAATCAATCCGCGCGTCAACAACGTGTACGGGCACATCATCACGTGGCAATACCGCAACGATTGGACCGAGCCGACGTTCAAGTGGGACATCTTCACCCTCGCCGGCGACCCGTCGGTCCCAGCCCACGGCTCGGACGTCGACGGCGACAAGTTTGGCTCCCCCGACGGCATCTATGTGGCGCCGAGCGGCAGACTCTGGATCCAGACCGACGTGTCGACCTCGACGATCAACGCGGGCGACTATGCCGGCTTCGGCAACAATCAAATGCTCTGCGCTGATCCTGAGAGCGGAGAGATTCACCGGTTCCTTCAGCGCCCCAAGCAATGCGAAGTCACGGGCGTGCAGGTCACGCCGGACGAGCGGACGATGTTCGTCGGTATCCAGCACCCCGGCGAGACCCCCGACGACTCGCCCAACAACCCGGCCAATCCGAAGCAGTTCAGCAGTTGGCCCGACGGCGACGAGGGCGGACGGCCACGCTCGTCCTGCATCGTGATCACGAAGGACGACGGCGGGGAAATCGGCAGCTGACGTCTGAGGCGCGGTGGCCCCCGGACATCCTCGATCCGAGGGGGCCGTCGCCTTCGCTAATCGGCTTGAGTGGATCAGACGAATTGGCGAGGTACAAATTAGCGCTATTAACTTCTCGTATGTGTTCGCGCCGGATGTAACCGTATCTTCACATTCGACTCACATGATCTTAACGTTTTCTTAATGAAGTAGTCGCAGCTTCGTAACATGCTGTTGTCAGCTTCTCTCGATAGGATCGCTGACGACAAGGGCAGCTCCAGGGGCGCTGGTTTTGCTCAGAGTTAACTTACTTGTCATCACGGCTTAACCGCATCCTGGCTAGAGTCCCGTCCAAACAGAAAACACATATAAACAAAAAGGAGGGTACCATGGAGCAGGTAAATCTAGGATCGGTGATTGAACAAGCGATCACGAAGTTTAGCCAGAACCGCATCGGCGACAAGCCTCCGATCTTTGTCACGGCCTCCCCCGCCTTGATTCCTATTCCGTGGCACGACCGCAGCGCAAAGGAATTTGTCAGGATGTTTCTTTACGAGGCGTTGCAGACCAACGATCCTGACGCGACCATCGAAGTTACGCTGCGAAAAAAGCGGGAGCTCAAAGATCTCAATGCGTTTGTCGGGATACAACCGTCGTGCTGGGTGCAGCTGAGAGTTGCAGGCAAGGGTCTTAAGGTGATGGAGCATTCCATCCAGGAATTGTTCAACGACGTCGATTACCGCTGCGAAGAATGGGTAGGGGTTGAAGATTCCGGCGCGCGTTTAGGAATTTTCGCCCCCAGCGACAAACCGGGGCTAAAAATCGTCTTCTGCCTCGAATCAAGTCGGAATATTCTTAAATGCGACCTGCTGCTGCCGGTTTTCGAAACGCTCCCGTTTCCCTGCCCGGGAGATGAGAGTAGACATGCAACGCCGCGAACTTAACCCACCGCTCATTGGGATGTCATTTCAATCTAACACTCGGATACTAAAGTCCATCTCAGAACAATGATCGAAGGAGACTTTAATGAAAAGAATTGAAACAGTTCTGGTGCCCACGGATCTTTCTGAGAATTCACGACATGGATTACTGTATGCGTGTTCTCTGGCAGCGGAAAACAACGGCGTCTTGACCGTATTGCACGTAGCCAACGAATTTGCAGCCTGGGAGCTTTATTCCGATTATTTCACGTTTCTGTTATCCGGCAGACGGCTCTGGCCTATGGATCGAGTGCTCGCCGAGGCGAGTCTGGATCTCCATCGATTTCTAGAGCCTCATCTGCCTGCGTTGAAAAAAATATCCACCGTAACCAAACGGCTTGTTTGGGGAGCGATACCGAATCAGATCGTCGCGGTGGCGGCGGAAGAAAAGGCGGACCTGGTGGTAATGTCGCCGCGACGGCATCGAGGCCTCGGTCGGGTTTTTAGCGGCAACATTACGGACCGTGTGACTCGGATGAGCCCCTGTCCCGTGCTATCGGTAACACCCCCGCTACCCTCGCGCAACTGGAGAGGCAAGTTGGTTCCCACGTTGTTTGGTTGGCCACGACAAAGTGCAGCGAGAATCTAAGCGGATCACCACTGGAGAAAATCAACATAGGGGCAGGGAGACACCCACCGGAACCAATTACGTTGGCTTAGCTTCTATCGACGTGCTCGGTTGTCTTCTGCGGTCTTAGGGTGAGACCCATTGACCGTCCATCATAATCTTTCGCCTTGGAGCAAGAATGAGCAACGCAAAGCAAACGATTCCTTCAGCATTAGACCGCATGACCCACGATATCATAAACCGGCTGACCGTCATTCATCTGTGCTCCTGCGAGTTGCGACAATCGATCGCCGAGAAGCTCGAACCGGATCAACTGAAAGAATTCAACCGGCTCGAAGTCGCTGTTTTGGAGGCCGCCGACATGATCCACCAACTTCCGAGCCAGCTTTGCCAGAGCATGAGCATCGCATTAGCCGGCGACCATTCACCCCGGCTTTGAAACTGATATCCCATCCGGTCTCGTATTACCTTCTTGCGATAGAACACAAACAGTAAGTTCAGTCCATTTTCTTTTGGTTCCGGGCAGTTGGCAAGACAGGAGTGGGTTTTGTGTGGGGTCGCCGTGCCAATCGAGTTACGGAAACCACCCATAACGAAGACTTCAACAAAAATTAATCAAATTGTAATAAACGAATCCGTGTTTTCTATGATATGGAGCAAACCATAATGGCAGATCATTTCGCAGTCGTGGACGTCGGCAGCAATGCCATGCGGTTCCAAGTGGCTTCGGTCATGGACCGCGGGCGACACTACCGCATCGTCCATCAGGACCGGAAACCCGTGCGACTCGGCCATCGAGTCTTTCAGACCGGCAAGCTCGATCCAAACGTTACCCAGGCGGCGATCAAAGCCCTGTCGGAATTCAAAACGATCGCGGACCGTCACAAAGTAAGGGCGACACATTCTGTCGCCACGGCCGCCCTGCGGGAGGCAAAAGATGCTCGCGGCTTCCTGTTGCGCTGCAAAAAAATCGGCATGCCTTTGGAAATCCTTTCCGAGGAAGAGGAAGCTCGCCTGATCAGCTCCGGCATAATCAGCGGTCTTCAGTTTCACCTACCCTTGGGGCTTTTCCTGGATATCGGCGGGGGCAGCCTGGAAATGGCTGTCGCCAACACGACCAACAACTACTGCCTGTTTAGCCTTCCCTTAGGAGCCGTGCGGTTAACGGAGAAATTTCTCACCTCTGACCCGCTGCGGCACAAAGAGCTAAAGAATCTCGGCTGCTTTGTCGAACAGGAGCTGCGCAGAGTGGTTCGGCGGATCCGAAAAGAAAAATTCACCATGGTGTTTGGCAGCGCGGGAACGATAACAACGCTCGCCGACACCGATACACGCCTGACCGGCGAGACCAAGGTCGGCTCCCTTACCGTACTCCGCCGGCCCCGGCTGAAGACACTGTTGGACATACTAAAGAGCGAGCCGGTCGAGCGCAGGGCTTCTCTCATCAGCGGCGATCCCAAGAGAGCGGACATTATCATCGCCGGAGGCCTGGTGCTCCTGCAAGTGATGACCCAGTTGGAGCTTGACTACATTTTCGTTTCTCAACGCGGCCTGCGCGATGGCCTGATGATCGATCTTCTTCACAAGCATTATGCCAACACCGCGCCCGGCCAGCAGGACGCGGAACACACCGAGTCGCTGGAGCACATCGGCCAGAAATACAACTTCGACGCGGCCCACGCGCGCCAGGTTGCGCAACTCGCGCTGAGCATTTTTTACCAGCTACAAAAGCTTCACCAGCTTGATGAAAAACACGCCGCCATTTTGCGCGCTGCGGCGATGTTACACGAAATAGGCACTTTTATCGCTTTTCCCAAGCACCACAAGCACTCCTACTATCTGATCAAAAGTTCTAGACCCAGCTCCTTCAATAAGGAGGACATCGATCTAATCGCCAACGTCGCGCGTTACCATCGTAAAGCCCATCCAAGCCCGAAGCATCTCGGCTTTAGCCAACTCTCACCTAATAACCAGGACGTGGTGCGCAAGCTCAGCGCTATTCTCCGCGTTGCGGATGCCCTCGACTACAAGCGGGAACAAAATATTAGAGAAGTGAAATGCGCGTTGTCCGCGCCGAAGAGCCTGTGCATCGAAGGCATCGCATCCACGAAACTCAAAGGAGAAATCGAGCGTGCCCTGGCAAAGGGCGCATTGATGGAAGAAGTTTTTAATGTTAGGTTGCTGATTCGTCAGGCCAAAGGATCTCTGTCTCACTGATCGAAAGGAAATCGATATGCGCAGGACCAAACTGGAAAAAAACATCCTGTTTTTATGCGAAGACAACGCTTGTCTGAGCCTGATGGCGGAGTCCATGGCCAAGCATATCAGCCCACCGAGAACGCGTATCTTCAGCGCCGGGGTCAGGCCCGGGCAGATCCCTGCCGAGGTGCGCCGGGTATTGCAGGAAATCGGCGTCGAGCTGTCGGGCAACACGTCCAAAAGTTTGGATCACGTTCCGTCGAAGGACATTGACCTGGTGGTTTCCTTCGGCGACGCATTCGAGCAATGCAGTTCTTTGCCTAACAAAGCGCGAGTCGAGAAGTGGCCCATCGCAAACCCGATGCGGGCGGCAGGTGAAAGTTCCGCGGTTCTTTCCGCCTATCGCCACGGCAGAGACGAGATCAACAAAAGAGTCGCGGCCCTGTTTCTAGATCACTGGCGCCATTCCACGTAACCGTGCGTCGCGCTCTCCCCAACGGTTTTCTCTATGAATCTCTACCTTATGCGCCACGGAATTGCGGCCACCGTCGAGCAGTCCGGGATCGACTCGGACAACGAGCGACCGCTTACCCCGAAAGGGATTAAGCGCATGCGTCGAGCAGCCGAGGGGCTGCGCCGTTTGAAGCTGCCCGTCGACGCCGTAGTCACCAGCCCGCTTCTGCGAGCGCGCCAGACGGCGGAAATAGTCGCCGAAGCTTTTGGTTTGGAAGGACGCCTCGAGGAAATACCCGAACTCGCTCCCCAACACTCGGTCGACCGCCTAATCTCCGCCGTCACTCGTTTTTCCGATAAGAAACATTTACTTCTCGTCGGCCACAACCCGCTTCTCAGCCAGGCATTTTCATTCTTAATCGCGGGCAACGAGATTGCTCTAACCATCGAGCTGAAGAAAGGCGGACTCTGTCGCATCGAGATCGACAGCCTGCCGCCCCCGAGCCCCGCCACCCTCCACTGGGTTTTGACGCCGAAACAGCTGCGGCTTTTGGGAGACTGAATAACCGATTTGGCTGATCATGAGCGGGATAGACCAAGATACCGCCGCGACCCAGGGAAGCGACAAGAAACTACTGAGCGTAACGCAACGGCGGCTTGAGAAGTTTGTCTCCTTGTTCGCCAAGGTGCTGGTCAGCGACCAGCCCGATACAATCCATGACACGCGGGTTTGGAGCCGGCGCCTTCAGGAAGTCTTCCGCGTTTTGTTCCCCAAACCCAGAGTCGGCAAAAGCCGGAAGCTCATACGCACCCTGCGCCAGGTACGACGGGCTCTGGGCAACTGCAGAAATATCGATGTGACTATCGATTTGATCCAGGACAGACTTAATACGTCAACCGACTCTTTCGCCCATGAGCCATGGAATCTGATAAGAGATTATTTGCTTGAAAAGAGGGCCCGGCAGATCGCCAGGGCCCACGAAGAGCTAACCCGGCACGATATTATACAGTTTGTGACCCGGACACAGCATCTGCTCCAGGTAGACGGGCTAGAGAAGGAACCGGAGGCGCTGCTGAAGCAAAGCCTCGAAGAGGCGCTTACGGATTGGAATGAGGTTCTTCGAGATGTCCAGGAAACTCCCCAGCCTGAGCAAATCCACGGGCTGCGCATTGCTGGCAAGCGTTTGCGTTATCGGACGGAGTTGCTCGCCGATTTAGGCCATACGTCGGTCAAGCCGAGAATCAAATCCTTAAAGCGACTTCAAGACGAGCTGGGCAATTGGCACGACCGCTATGTGTTGTTGCAATTTATAGCGGAGTTCATCGGCCGGCCGGATTTTCTTGTCGATCACCCGCAGACCGGCCGCGATCTGCTCGCTGCAATGGAACGAGAGCGAGACAAGAACGCTGCGGCGGTAAGCGTTATTCTGAGGGACGCCGAAAAGGCTCGGCAGGTATGGGGCGAGCCAAAGACGGGCATCACCCAGGAATAACCTCCAAAGAGTTCAAGAACGGTGCCCGTTCTGAGCCACCACACGCTCTACACGGAAACGCAGTTCCTCAAATACCTCCTCCACAGCGCCGGAACCATCCACGATCTGAAAGCCGTAGTTTTCAACCATCTTGTCGAACTCCGCCAACAACCACTTCTGATAGCGCACGAAGCTTTCGTACATGTCCTCCCCCATGTGAAGATCCATTCCCGACTCCCAGTAGTCGAAGCCTGTGCTCTGCAGCACCCGCGTGACCAAGTCGTCGACCTTGATGCGCAGATAAAAGATCGCATCCGGCTTCAACGCAAATCCGTAGACCTCGCGCAACCACTCCGGGTCTGCGCCGCGAACGATAGCCCGCGCCATAAGCGAATAGATATAACGATCGGTTAAAACAATGAAACCGGCGCGCAGTGCCGGAATGATTTCGTTCTCCAGCCGGTCGGCGAAATCCGTCGCATAGAAGAGACTCATAGTGATGCCACCCAGGGTATGGCCTTCTTTGGCTTGCTTTAGCCGCTTTCCCGCCAAGGCGGACCGGGTCATTCCGGTGTCCAGCACCGCATGACCATTGTTTTCCAACCACTGTTTCAAGAGACCGATATGAGTGGAGCGCCCCACGCCATCGGTCCCTTCCAGCACGATCAGTCTCCCCTTCAGCTCTTCCAGATCTATATCTGGGAGGGCTTCGCCAAAGAATCCAAATCTATCCATCTTCTTATCCTGGTCTTTTTTGTGCCGGTCAAAGCCTCGGTGACGATTTTTCGCACCTCCAGCTGTTGTTGCTCGATGGAACGCGTCGCATCTATGGCAACGAGACCGAACTCATCCACCATCTTCTCGTATTCCTCGATAATCCGCCCCTGAAAAATGCGAAAACTCTCTTCCCGGTCATCGCTCAATCCCATATCCATGCCCGCCTCGTAATACTTGATCGCGTCTCGGCCTCCGAGGATCCTTTTCATCGCCACATCCAGCGGCGTGCGGAAATAGAAGGTAATCGTCGGCTTTACCGCAAAGGCATAGAGTTCTCGCACCCATTTGGGGCTCACCCCCCGGACAACATCCCGGGCAAAAGCAGTATAGATATAGCGATCGGCCAGAACCACGGCCCCAGCCTTAAGGGGCGGGATGATATGATGCTCGGTGCGGTTGGCGAAGTCGGTGGCGTGAATCAGGCTGAACGTCATGGAGGTGAGCATCTTTTTTTTCTTGCCACGCTTTGTGACGTCCTGCACCAGCGGCGACGAGTTCCATTCGCTGAAGTAGACAACATAGCCCTCGGACTCGAGCCACTTCTGGAGCAGCATTAGCTGGGTGCTCTTACCCGAACCGTCAATCCCTTCAACGACAAACAGCCGTCCCGGCAAACGGTGCTTCCCGTACATTTTCATTCCCCCAGCCATAATTTCCTCGGTTATTCAGCTTACTGAGACTTAAGATGCAGTCACCGAAATTTGTTAGCAACTTATCAAAGACACGCTACGAGAGCTAACAGAAACTTTTCTCCCTTAGATTAAATTCTTGTTACAGCCAGGTTAAACACCTGTTTTTGATCCTGCTTTTTAACCTGTTCTTCATCTCGACTTCACAAAACCTTCAATTTCGACCTTTATATTCACGTCCAAATCAAGAGCGAGAAAGACAAGATGAAATCGCGTTGTAGGAGTCCATGCTGCACTTCACGAAACCTTAAAAGATTCGTAACAGGCTTGTAACATTGCATAGATAAATAATTAAGAAATAGGAGAAAAACATGCTGCAGCAGAAATATAAGGGTGTTTTGCTCATAGCACTACTGGCAATCGGCGTCTTAGGAACCTTTCCAAAAGGCGTCAAGGCACAGATCGTACAAGTTGACGGGTCCAGCACCGTCTTTCCGGTTACCGAGGCGGTAGCCGAAGAGTTTCAGAAAGCCAAAAAGGGCAAAATGAAGGTTACCGTAGGTATTGCCGGCACCGGCGGAGGGTTTAAGAAGTTCTGCCGTGGCGAGACCGATATCAGCAATGCATCCAGGCCGATCCTCAAACAGGAGATGGACGCGTGCAAAGGCGCCGGCGTCGAGTACATCGAGCTACCCATAGCGTTTGACGCCCTTACGGTAATCGTCAACCCCAAAAACACCTGGGCCCCGTCGATGACCGTGGCCGAGCTTAAAAAGATCTGGGAACCCGCTGCGCAGGGAAAAATTACCAATTGGAACCAAGTTCGGGACAATTGGCCCAACGCGCCATTGAAGCTTTTCGGCGCCGGCGCGGACTCCGGAACCTTCGATTATTTCACCGAAGCTATCACCGGCAAAGCGAAATCCAGCCGGGGAGATTTTACCGCGAGCGAGGATGATAACGTCCTCGTTCAGGGCGTAGCCAATGACGCCAATGCCCTGGGGTTCTTCGGCTACGCCTATTACTCGGAGAACAACAAGAAACTCAAGGCGGTGGCCATAGATAACGGCAAGGGGCCTGTGGGCCCGTCGGAGAAGACCGTGCTCGACGGCAGCTATCAACCGCTATCTCGGCCAATCTACATTTACGTGAGCAAGAAAGCTTTGGAAAAGCCGGAAGTCCGGGAGTTCGCGGAATTCTATCTCAAGAACGCTCCCAAACTCGTCAAGGAAGTCAAATATGTCCCGCTCCCCGATAAAGTTTATGCGGTCGGGGCCGCCCGTCTGAAAAACGGCAAAGTCGGGACCGCGTTCGGCGGACACACGGACGTCGGAGTCACCATAGACGATTTAGTGAAAAGAGAGCCGAAGTAACCGGTCTCAAGAGGGGTAAGAGTTGATCATACGGGGCGTGGAGCGCGCTCCGTATGATTTTCGCTAAGTGCTCAAATCCGTACACGCCAGGAAGGAAGAAGCATTTGAAGACGAATCAAGCCGACGCTGCGTATCTCGACCTACAAAGCCAAGTCAAAGGTCGGGCTTCTGGGTTAACCCTCCAAAAAATTCGCGAGCGCGCCATCGAGTTTAGCATGTTCCTCTGCGCATTTTTCTCGGTCGCGGTCACCGGGGGCATCGTCTGGGTCTTGCTTTACGAGTCCTGGCACTTTTTTGAGAATGTATCGATCGTTGAATTTCTCACCGACACGCAGTGGACGGTTTTGTTCGAGAACCCGCGCCATGGCATCATGCCGTTGGTGACCGGAACCCTCGTGACGTCAGGCATCGCTCTGCTGGTGGCGCTACCGCTGGGAACTACCATTGCGATTTATTTGAGTGAATACGCCAACAGCACGGTTCGTGAAATCTTGAAGCCGGTTCTGGAGCTGTTGAGCGCCGTGCCGACTGTAGTTTTCGGCTACTTTGCGCTGCTGTTTGTCACGCCCCTGCTGCAGAGCGTGCTTCCCGAGCTGCCTGGGTTCAACATGCTGAGCGCCGGTTTAGTGATCGGCATCATGATTATCCCCTATATCAGCTCGCTCAGCGAAGACGCGATGAAGGCCGTCCCGGTGCATATTCGTGAGGGTTCCTACGCAATGGGGGCTACTCGCTTACAGACGGCGCTTCGCGTGCTAGTGCCCGCCGCATTCTCCGGCATCGCCTCCGCCTACGTGCTGGGGTTCTCCCGCGCCGTCGGCGAGACCATGGTCGTAGCCCTCGCCGCCGGCACCCAGCCCAATCTGACGTTGAATCCCATGGAAGGCGCCGCGACGATCACCGCCTTCATCGTGCAGGTGAGCTTGGGCGATCTGCCTCACGGCAGCATCGCTTATCAAAGCATCTTTGCCGCAGGATTGACTCTGATGTGCATGACTCTAATTTTTAATATCGCCGGCTACATGCTGCGAAAGCGCTTCAGGGAGATTTACTGATATGGAGAAGCCTTCTCAATCCGACGTCGAGAAAAGCGTCGCCGGCAATAAGCACCGCGACAAGCTATTTGCTGTCCTCGGCTTGCTCTCGACTTTCGTCGGCATGCTCACCTTGGCTGCCTTGCTTGCTGACCTCGCCGTCAACGGATTGGCGCGTCTGCAGCCACACTTCTTTACGTCGTATCCGTCGCGTTTTGCCGGCCAAGCAGGGATCCTGTCCGCTTGGGTGGGCACCATTCTCGTCATGATCGTCACGGCAGTGACCGCGATTCCCGTCGGCATCGCCGCCGGTGTTTATCTGGAAGAATACGCTCCGAAAAACTGGTTCACCGCGCTGATTGAGATCAACATCGCCAACCTCGCCGGGGTGCCGTCCATCGTTTATGGTTTGATGGCGCTGGGCCTGTTTGTTTATCAGTTCGGATTCGGCCAGAGCGTGCTGTCAGCGGGGCTTACGCTAGCCTTGCTGATCTTGCCGATCGTCATCGTCGCCACCCGCGAATCCATACGCGCCGTTCCCGGAAGCATGAGAGAAGCGGCTTATGCTCTCGGCGCGACTAAATGGCAAACCACCAGCGACCACGTGTTGCCCTATTCCATGGGAGGCATCTTAACCGGCGTCATTATCGGACTCTCCCGGGCCATCGGCGAAACCGCGCCGTTGATTACGATCGGCGCTTTAACCTTCATCGCTTTTCTGCCGGACTCGCCCTTCAAGGCAGAATTTCCCTTTATTTCCTTCGACTGGCTTTGGTCGCCCTATTCGGTGCTGCCGATTCAAATGTTTAACTGGGTTTCGCGGCCTCAAGCCGAATTCCACCTCAACGCCGCCGCCACGGGCTTAGTGCTGATGGTGATGACCTTGGCGATGAACGGCATTGCGATTTATTTTCGCTACCGCTTCCGTAAACGTATCAAATGGTAGGCGGCGAGCACCCAATGACAAATACAGCCGATGGAGGTAAGATGAGCGTACAGGAACCAACGGAAGCCGTCACCCAGAGCCGGCCTTCGATGAAAGCTATGGACACCTCTGTGATCACAGCGAAAACCGTGGAGCCGGTGAACAAGATTTTCAGCGTCGAAAACGTCAACTTTTACTATGGCGACAAACTCGCGCTCAAATCCATAAATTTGGAGATCGGCGAAAAGAAGGCCACGGCGTTCATCGGCCCTTCCGGTTGCGGCAAGACCACTCTGCTACGTTGTCTGAATCGAATGAACGATTTGGTGCTCAACACCCGGGTTACCGGGCAGATAAAGCTCGACGGCAAAAATATTTACGATCCGTCGATGGACGTCATCAACCTGCGGCGGCGGGTCGGCATGATTTTTCAGAAATGGAATCCTTTTCCCAAGAGCATTTACGAGAATATCATCTATGGCTTGCGCATCGTCGGCGTGAACAACCGCGCCTACCTTGACGAAGTCGTCGAAAAGAGCTTGCGGCGCGCCGCTCTGTGGGATGAAGTCAAAGACAACTTGCACAAGAGCGCCGCGGATATGTCCGGCGGGCAGCAACAAAGACTGTGTATCGCCCGGGCCCTGGCCGTGGAGCCTGAAGTCATACTCATGGACGAACCTTGCTCAGCCCTCGACCCCATCTCCACGGCGAAGATCGAGGAGCTGATTCACGAGCTGAAGGACACCTTTACAATCGTTATCGTCACCCACAACATGCAACAGGCCGCCCGGGTATCCGACTACACGGCTTTTTTCTACCTTGGCGAACTGATAGAATTTGGGGAGACTGGAAAACTGTTCACAGCGCCGGAGAAACGCCAAACTGAGGACTACATCACCGGACGGTTCGGTTAAGGGAGATAGGCCATGGCCAACGAGCACACCGATAAGCGATACGAAGAAGAGTTAAAAAAACTTCGCGAAGAAATCCTCTATATGGGAGGCTTGGTCGAGGATCAGATTCAAAAAGCAGTAAAGTCACTGGTCGACCGGGACTCCGAGCTGGCCGAGATCATTATCGAGCGCGACCATGAGGTCAATCGTTTGGACGTTGATATCGACGATCTCTGCATCCGTCTGTTGGCGCTGCATCAACCGGCGGGCCGCGACCTCAGATTCATCACCACCGGCCTGAAGATCACCACGGACCTGGAAAGGATTGGAGATATGGCCGTCAACTTTTGCGAGCGCACTTTGGAACTGAACCAGGAGCCCCAGCTCAAGCCCTACATCGATATTCCTCGGATGGCTACCATCTCCCAGCGCATGATCCGCGAGAGCCTGGATGCCTTCGTGCGCGAAGACACCGATCTGTCTCTAAAGGTCTGCAAAGACGATCAAGAAGTGGACGATCTCAACAGCCAAATATTTCGCGAAACCATAAGCTTCATGATCGCGGACCCGCAAACCATTAACCGGGCCATGAAGATATCCTCACTTTCAAAGTATCTCGAGCGTATCGCGGATCACGCAACCAACATCGCCGAGATGGTCATTTTCATGGTCAAGGGCAAGAGCATTCGCCATCTGAAGGAACTTCCCGCTTCAGTCTAAACCTCCATGGGACCCGCGCAGAAGATTTTGGTCGTCGAAGACGAACCGGACATTCGGAAGCTCGTTCAATACAACCTGACCCAGGAGCACTTCAACGTTGTGGAAGCCGAGGATGGGGAGCAGGCGCTCAAGCTACTACAGCGTGAAAAGCCGAATCTCGTCATACTCGACCTCATGCTCCCGGGACTTTCCGGCATGGAGCTTTGCAAGCTCCTCAAGCAGCGTAGCGAGACCGCCAAGCTGCCGATCTTGATGCTCACGGCCAAGGCCGGTGAAGCGGACCGCATTGTAGGACTCGAAATGGGAGCGGATGATTATCTCGCCAAGCCCTTCAGCCCGCGGGAAATGGTCGCACGAGTTAGAGCCATCCTCCGTCGGTCGGAAGCAAAACCCGCTACGGAATTATCGCCTTCCTACGAGCGGGGACCTTTGAAGATTGACTTTTCTACATACGAGGTGTTCGTGCGGGGCAAACCGGTCAAGCTGACTTTGAAGGAGTTTGAGTTGCTTCGCTTCATGGTCCAGAACCCTAATCGCGTGTTGAACCGGGATCAACTTCTCGATCGGGTATGGGGAGGAGAGACCTTCGTCACGCCAAGAACCGTGGACGTTCATATCCGTCGTCTCAGAAAAGCAGTGGAGAAAGATGACCGCAACCCGAGGTGGCTACTTACGGTTCGCGGGGTTGGATACAAATTCGATGAAAAGGCCGTGGAATAACAGACTCATCTTCACATTCTTCCTTTCCTATCTCGCTATCATAATCCTCCTGTCGGTAGGTTTCTTTCTATATTCCAGGAATCTGGTGCGCGAGTTCTACGTTGCTTCACTTGGCAAAGTAATGGAACAAAAGACCTCGGTTATCGCCCGGCTGTTGCCTTGGCAGAGTGAACCAGGTTCTCTCGACCTCATCTGTAAGAACCTCGCCAACGAACTCGGAGTACGCATAACAATAATCGCCCAGGATGGCACGGTGATCGGAGATTCGGACGAATCCGCCCGCGAGCTAGAAAATCACGGCTCGCGCCCGGAGATCACAGAGGCTTTGTCGCGGGGAAGCGGCTCGGCTCTGCGTTATAGCACCTTTGCCAAGGATGATCTGCTGTACCGCGCGTACCGCCAAACCGAGGGGAATAAACAACGGATCGTGCGTGTGGCCGTTTCATTCAGCGAGGTTCAAAACGTGACGCAATTTCTCGGTCGCACGTTGTTCTTTGGGCTTTTGTTCTGCTCGCTTTCCGGGCTAGCGGTGGCGTACTTTTTCTCCCGCCGATTGAGCCAACGCGTCAACCGATTAACCGAGTTTTCCAAAACGGTTGCCGAGGGAAAGTTCACGCAACCCATTTTTCCGCGCAGCGGGGACGACGAATTGAATGTACTGGAGCAGAATCTTCACGACATGAGTCTTAAGATCCGGAACAATATTAACGAGCTACGATCTGAGAAAGAAAAAATCGACTCGATCCTCAGGTGCATGGTGGAAGGACTGGCAGTGATCGATCCAAAGGGCAAAGTTCTGCTGATCAACGAGCAGGCAAGAACCATGTTCGGCGTCACCGACGAACAGATCCGCGACGGTTCGTTTGTCGAAATCTCGCGTAACCCCGAAATACGCACGGTTCTTCGAGAGGTTTTGGCGTTCGACTTTTCAAAGGATACCTACTCCAAAAGGGTATCTATCGAAGACGGGAGATGGTTCAGAGTCAATGCGGTGAGCTTGAGAAACGGAAAGGAGCAGTCCAGCGGATCTATATTGGTATTTCATGACATCACGGAAATCCAGAGACTGGAGACGGTTCGCTCCGATTTCGTTGCTAACGTTTCCCACGAGCTACGTACACCCCTCACCGCGATTCGCGGTTACGTGGAAACTCTGCTGCATCATCCGCCGGCCAATCGGGCGGATGCCAATCAGTTTTTGGCTATCATCGATCGGCACTCGGAACGGTTAAGCCGGCTGACCGAAGATCTCTTGATCTTATCGGATCTCGAATCAGGCACACGGAAAATGACGATCAAGCCAGTTGAGGCGGGACAACTAGTTCAACGGGTACTGGAGGTGTTCTGGGATCGGGCGGCAAAGAAGACCGTTAACCTGACGTATTCGTTACCTCCAGGGTTGCCTTTGATCCTCGGGGACTACGACCGGCTGCAACAGTTGTTCATCAATTTGGTTGACAATGCAGTCAAATACACACCGGCAGGGGGATCGGTCACGATCACCGCTACCCACGCCCATTGCGGCCCGGAAACGGACGCCGGAATAGAAATCGCGGTGGCCGATACCGGCGCGGGAATTTCCGAAAAAGACTTGCCACGATTGACCGAGCGCTTCTACCGCGTCGACAAAGCACGCTCCCGCGAATTAGGCGGCACCGGCCTAGGCCTCGCCATCGTGAAACACATCGTTCAAGCGCACGGCGCAGAACTTAGGATCGAAAGCACCCTTCAAAAAGGCACCACCGTACGAGTGATTCTGCCGGGCGTGGCCGCGCAAGAGAGTCCGGATTCAACCCTTTTCCTTTGCAGCGCCAACTCCTGCCGCAGCCAGATGGCCGAAGGGTTCGCGCGACACCTGGCCCCCGACAATCATCGCGTCCATAGCGCGGGCACGGCGCCCACAGAAATTCATCCCCTCGCGATTCAGGTCATGAAGGAAGTTGGCATCGACATCTCCGGGCAGCGTTCAAAGGGGCTGGACGCCGTGCCGCTCGACGAGATCCAGCGAATAGTCACGCTCGGCGGCCGGGCAGTGCCGAACAACCCGACCCTACCTAAAAACGTCGAACGTATCCATTGGCCCGTGCGCAATCTCGCCCTAGCCCAAGGTAATCAAGAGGAAATTTTGCAGCGTGTCAGAGAGGTGCGAGATCAGATCCGCGAGCGCGTGGAAAAACTATTTTCTTCAGCCCGTAGAGACGCCACCAGATCACCCTCGCTGGAGCAGCCGCGGATTTTGAATTGATTGTCGATTGAATTGCCGGCTATCTGCCAGTGAACGAATACGTGCGGACGGTCTGATCTTTGTTGAAAACGACCTAAAGCTCTTTGAAGTCGCGCAACTGGCCAAGCTCATAATATTGATAAGAGTAAGTCCAGGTCTCATAGCCGTTCTCAAGACCGCGCCGGACGGGTTCTCCAAAGTAACCGAAGACCTCCTTTTCCGTCGTCACATTATTCTCGATATTCCTGACCGGGGTCGTGACAAAATCCCGACCCATATAAAGGCAGCCGGAAACCAGAAAACAAGCAAACAGGCAGGCCAATCTCCCGTACATCGCGGCTTCCTTTAGCAGGTTGCTCAACAACTCTGATTGCAGGCTGCTCAAAAAGACTTAGAGGCGAGGCGCGCAAAAAATCGACGAGCGGAGGCGTACTGAGTCTGTACGTTGGAGCGAGGCGTTTGAGCGCAACGAAGCCTATGAGGCTTTTTCAGCAGCCTCTTAGATCTCTCTCCGGCCCTCCAGTGCTTTTCCCAGCGTAACCACATCGATATATTCGAGATCACCGCCCATTGGCAATCCCCGGGCGATACGGGTAACAGCGACACCGAAAGGTTTGATTACCTTGGACAGATACAAAGCCGTCGCCTCCCCGTCCATCGTCGGATTGGTCGCCACGATAACTTCGCGGACGCCGCCATTCTGAATTCGATCCAGCAATTCTCGAATCCGCAAAGCGTCCGGTCCGATACCGTCGAGGGGCGAGATCGTTCCGTGCAGCACGTGATAGAGTCCCTTGAACTCTTGCGATTTTTCCACGGCGATCAAATCCGCCGGCTCTTCGATAACGCAGATTATGCTCTGGTCTCGCTCCGAATTGCGGCATACGGCGCAGAGTGCGCCGTTATCGCTTTGCGGCTTGACCTCGCTAAATCCAAAACAATGGCCGCAAAGCCCTATCTCCTGGCGCAGCTTGCCGATACTATCCGCAAGGTTCGCAACGTCTTCCTTCCGCCCTTTCAACATATGAAAGGCAAGACGAGCCGCTGTTTTCTCGCCGATGCCGGGAAGCTTGGAAAGCTCTTGAATCAATCGAGCAAGGGGCCCGGGATAGCTGGTCATGGCATCAGCCCAGGGAGTTTGAATCCGCCCGT
>Ga0105347_1000513_pt1 | contig 18223 bp, 12 predicted proteins | sample EasRivMeERMLT890_FD_89677 | JGI IMG/M metagenome (GOLD analysis project Ga0105347, IMG submission 89677) | Soil microbial communities from meander-bound floodplain in the East River, Colorado, USA - East River MetaG ERMLT890 | ecosystem: Environmental > Terrestrial > Soil > Floodplain | place... | reverse complement strand
CCGTTGCGGAGTCGTTGCACGACTTGCCGTTGGGCGGCCGTTTGAGCTTCGGCCTGCGCCACCTGCGGTTCCAAACGCCGCGTATCCAGCCGGGCGACAAGTTGGCCCTGTCGCACGCGCGCGCCCTCTTGCACCAGCACCTCGGCAATGCGCTCGCTATTGTTAAAGGAAAGCTGCACCTGCCGCAGGTCGACGTTCCCATAGAGCGTAAGCTCCCGCGGGTTGCTCTGGCGTTGGTTGAGCCACCAAGCCAAGCCGGCTACGAGCCCGATCACGATGAGCACCGCGCCGATCCAAATCCCCCGCCTCATGCATCACCTCGCGCCGACGGCCGGGCGGTCCCACGGCTTTTTTTCTCCCTGTCTCCTTTTCTCCCAGTCTCCTTGTCTGCTCGTCTCCTTGTCTTACCCAACCTGCCCTTCTCCGTAAGCACTCCTTCGAGAATAACCGTGATGATCGCGGCATAGCCGGTGGCCGGTGTCAGTCCCAGTTCCGCCATTTTGGGCGGATTCATGATCGCTTCCACCGCGCCGAGCAGAGTCTCGATCATCAACCTCGCGGATATGTCTTTACGGATAATTCCCCCTCGGCGGCCTTCCTCAAAAAGCCTGCCGAAGGTGCGCTCGATCACTTGCCGACGGCGCTGCTCCACCAACTGGAAAATATCCGGCGCCTCCCGGCGGATGTCGCGCACGAAGGGCGGGTGAATCTCTTCCGTGTGGTGCTGCATGCAGGCGAGCAACCGCTGCAGGGCCGTGAGCACATCGCTAGAGCAGTCCGCCATGATGCCATCGAGATCCATCTCGACGCTCTGGAATTTGTCCAGCAGCACCGCCCGCAGCAGAGTATCCTTACTGGGGAAAGAGCCGTAGAGCGTCTTTTTGCTCATACCGAGCGCCTCGGCTAGATCATCCATGGTGACGCTACGGAATCCGTGGGCAAAAAAATGACAGCGGGCCGCGGTGATCATCCGTTGCGCGGCGGCATTCTCGGCGGGCGGCCGAGACGGGGCGGCCTTGGTTCTTTTGGCGGCTTGAATCGTCATATACTTAGGAAACTATAATCGTATTATCAGTTTCCAACTGGCGCTACAAGAAAGGTTCTGGCAACTCCCGCTTCGGGTTAGGAAGTGTGTTTCTCTCCGGCGACGCCACCGACGGCGACGGCGCGCTCCGAGCGGAAGAACGAAGTGCGGTCCAGCACGCTTTCCTGGAACTGCTCGAGGTAGAGATAAATCACCGGGGTGACGAACAGTGTAATGAATTGAGAAAGAATGAGACCACCGACGATAACGAGACCGAGGGGCTGACGCGAAGCGCCGTCGGCGCCGAAACCAAGCGCGATGGGGAGGGCGCCAAAGACCGCGGCTAGAGTGGTCATCAGGATAGGGCGAAAGCGGTCCATGCTGGCATCGTGGATCGCTTTGTCGGCCGCCTCGCCGGCAGCGACCCGCTGCAAAGCGAAATCCACAATCATGATGCCGTTCTTTTTGACGATGCCCATCAGCATAAACATGCCGACAAAGGCATATAGCGACGCCTCCTGGCCGAACAGATAAAGCGTCAGCAGCCCGCCCACGAGGGCGGTCGGCAAGGTCGAGAGAACGGTTATTGGATGCAAATAACTTTCGTAGAGAATCGCCAGGATCACGTACATGACGAACACGGCCAACACCATGAGGATGGTCAAGTCGCGGACCGTATTGCTGAACGTCAGCGCCTCGCCCTGCAGGCTTGCCCGCACCGTCGGCGGCACCACTTCGGCCGACGCCTTGTTGATAAAATCCGTGGCTTCGCCGATGGCGACACCCGGTTTGAGGTTGAAAAAGAGCGTGACGGCGGTGAACTGATTCAGGTGATTCACCGCCTGCGGGCCGACGGATGACTTCCAGTTAACCAGGGCACTGAGCGGCACGAGATTTTTCCCGTCGTCGGATTTGATATACAGCAACGACAGATCGCTGGACTTGGTCCGCGCTTTGTCGTCCACTTCCAGGATCACCTGATACTGGTCGTCGGGCTGCTTGATCAAATAAAGGTAGTTTTGCGAATAAGCGTTTCTGAGCAGCCCAAGGATGCGCGCTTCCGAGACCCCGTACATCCGCGCCTGGTCGCGCTGGATCTCGATGTCCAGATTGGGCGTGTTGTTAAAGAAATCCGAAGAAAGAGTCAAAAAGCCCGGGAAGGTATGCAACCGCTCCATCAGCTTGGTGGCGGCGGTGTAAACTTGTTTGGGGTTCACGCCGGACAACGAAAAGGCATACTGCCCCTGGTTCTGGTTGGTCGCCCCCGTGCTGATTTCCAGCACCGGAAATGGCCTCAGGAACGGCATGACCCCGGGAATGGTTCCCAACTTACCCATCAACTCCCCCGCCACCTGTTGGATCGGCGGCCGGTCCTCAGGAGATTTTAGAAAGGCCAGCAAAAGGCCCTGGTTGGAGGAAAGGAACGCGGCATTTCCGGTCATCGTCAAGGTCGCGCCGACGCTCGGATCCTGGCGCAACATGCCGTCCGCCTGGTTCTGCAGCACGCGCATCTGCTGCGGCGAAGAACCCTCGCGGCCGATCATCACACCCCAAACGAAACTGCTGTCCCCCGGGGGCAGGAAGGCTTTCGGCAGCACCATGAAGAGCCACACCGTACCGGCGATACAAACTACCCAGATCAACGCCGATACCCAGCGAAAGCGCAGGAACCACCAAAGCCATCGCGAGTAAACCCCTAAAACGCGCTGTTCGAAACCGCCGACGACGCGCTCCATCCAGGTTTTCTTCGAACCATGGCCCCGCTCTTTCAGCAGCCGCGCACACATCAGCGGCGTCAGGGTCAGCGACACCAATCCGGACGCGATAATCGCCACCACGATGGTGATGGCAAATTCACGAAAAATACGGCCCACCAAACCGGACATGAAAACCAGCGGGAGGAAGACCGCGGCCAAAGAGATCGTCATGGAGAGAATCGTAAAGCTGATCTCCTTGGCGCTGTTAATCGTCGCCTCCAGCGCCTGCTCCCCGCGCTCCATCCGGCGAACGGTATTTTCCAAAAACACGATGGCGTCGTCCACCAGAAACCCGATGGCCAGGGTCAGCGCCATCAGCGAAAGGTTATCGATGCTGTAACCGGCCAGGTCCATCACCACAAAGGTCAACAGCAGAGACAACGGCAACGCCACCGCCGGAATCAACGTATCAGTGGCCCGGCCGAGAAACAGGAAGATCACGATCACCACCAACACGAAGGCAATGGCGAGGGTGATTTGCACGTCCAGAACGGAATGAACGATGGTCTGGGAACGGTCGTAGATCGGCGTCACCCGGATAGAGCCCGGCAACTCGGCGCTGATCAGCGGCAAGAGATTCCGCACGTTCCTGGCTACTTGCACCGCGTTGGCCCCGGCCTGGCGGTTGACCGCGACAACCACGGTAGCCGTGGGCTCCGGATAGCCCCGCACCCAGAAGCGCATCATGATCCGTTCGTCCTCAATGGAGTCCTTGACCTCGGCCACGTCCCTCACGTAGATGGGAGAGCCGTTCTTGGTGCTGACGATCAGATTGCTATACTGCTCGGCGTTTTCCAGTTGGCCCTGGGGACGGAGCAGCAAAGTGCCGGCGGAACCGTCGAACTGTCCCGCGCCGACACTGCTGGTGCCGTTTTTAATGGCGTTGGCCAGATCATCCACGGAAATGCCCCGAGACCACATAGCTGAAGGGTCCGCCTTGATGCGCACCGCCGATTTGGCGCCGAAGACGCTCACCCGGCTCACCCCCGGCACGATGCTGATTCGCTGCCCGACCTGGGTGCTGGCGTAATCGTATAGTTGTCCCGGCAGCACCGAATCGCTGGTCATGGCGATATACATGATCGGCTGGTCGTTAGGATTGGTCTTGGAAAAGGTCGGCGGCGACGGTAAATCCGCGGGCAGGCTACCCGTCGCTTGTGATATCGCCGTCTGCACGTCGGTGGCGGCCGCGTCGATGCTCTTGTCGAGAGCGAACTGGAGGGTGAGACTGGTGTGACCCTGAGTGCTTTTGGAGATCACCAGCTCCAGTCCGTTGATCTGCATGAACTGGCGCTCCAGCGGGGTCGCGATGTTGTTCGCCACCGTATCGGGGCTCGCCCCCGGATAGCTCGCCTGCACCTGGATGACCGGGTAATCCACCGCCGGCAAGTCGTTGACCGGCAACCGCAAATAACTGAGGACGCCGAAGAGAATCACCGACACCGTCAAGACCGTCGTCATAACGGGCTGGCGGATGAACCGTTCCGAAAAGTTCACGACTTGCTTTCCGCTTTGGTTGCGGGTGAGTTATCCGGGTTGCCGGAGGTTGCGATGCTAACTTTGCCTCCAGGGGATACCCCGAGTTGGCCTTGAACCACCACGCGTTCGCCCTGCTTGACCCCCTGGTTGACAACGACCCGCTCCCCCTGGCGCTGGCCGAGGGTAACGGGCCGCAATTCGGCAGTGGCGTCTGCTTTTACAACATAGACAAAGGGTCCTTTGACGGATACTTGCGGCGCATCGGCTGGCACCAGCACCGCTTTTTCCTGCATGCTCAAAATCAAACGGACATTGGCGAACCGCCCCGGCCAGAAATAACGATCGGCGTTGGCGATGGTGGCGCGCAGTTTCACCGTGCCGGTTCCGTCCTGCACCGCATTATCGAGGAAGGTGAGAGTGCCGCTGCGAGATCTATCAGGCTCATCGGGCAAACGGGTTTCGACTTTCAGAGTTCCTCGCGTCATATTGCGCTGCACGGCCGTGAGGTCTTTCTCCGTAATGGTGAAATCGGCATAAATCGGATCCAACCGCTGGATTACCAGGAGCGAACCGCTGTTTGCCGTCACCACGTTACCGAGATCTACGAGACGCTGTCCCGTCCGGCCGTTGATCGGCGAACGGATCGTGCAATAGTCCAGGTTCAACCGGGCACTCGCCACTGCAGCCTCGTTCTGTTTGACCTGGGCGTCCGCCACTTCCACGGCATTTTTCTTGGCGTCGTAGTCTTGCCGCGAAACAGCTCGCTGATCGGTCACGCTGGCGACGCGGTCGAAATTGATCTTGGCCAACTCCAGTGCCGCCTTTGCCTGGGCCAGATTGGCTTCGGCAACGTTGAGCTGAGCCTGGAAGGGTCGCGGATCGATGGTGAAGAGAACCTGGCCGACCTTCACGTCGGCGCCGTCGGTGAAATGGATCTGGGTAATCCGCCCCGATACCTGAGGTTGAATAGAAACCATCTCGCGAGCAACGAACTTACCGATGGCATCTATATAGTTAGGCACATCCTCCGCCACCGCTGTCGCGACTACTACGGGCGCCGGTGGGCGCTCAAACGAGGCCGGCGCCGGTTTGTCGCAACCGGCGGCGAACACAACCAGGACGCCCGCAACAAACAGCACCGTTGTGGAAACAGAAATCCATCCCTCCGTCTTTTTCACGGCGCGGAATTTCATCGTTAGGCGACGAGACGCTGCGGCCCGGGTACACAGCCCCGTTGCTTCTTTTGCTTCTCACCAACCGCCCGCTCTTCCCATTCCCTGAGCCCTCTCCGGAGGTAACCCGGATCAAGACCGAGCACGGCGCAAATCGAAACAAAGGAAAAGACCCCGCTCGATTCGTCGCTAAAAAGCCATTCGGCAGCCTCGTCGAACAACATCCGCTTTTTCTTATTTTCCGAAAAAATATTGTCCTGAAAGCAGCGAACGCCATCGTCCAACACGGCGAGTATGAGCGCCTTCTCGGGCTCCAGCGCTAGCTTCCTGCGACAATTCTCCAGATATTGCTCGCCCAACAGCACGTCGGGTTGAAAAAGCGAGGCGATCCTGTCATCCCCCCCATGGCCTGTCGGCACCGCAGTCTGTGGCTCACCCTTCTTGGCTAATTTCATCTCACCTATCTCCTAATTTAAAGGTTAGTGTGTCTTCACTAACCGACGTGACAATCCAAAAAACTATTGGGTCAGCAGGGACAGCGCCTTGGGGTTATAGTAACGCGCGATCGCCTCTGCCTTCACTCCAACGCCCAACAGCGCAAACCAGACCGTTTGCTCGACCAGAGATTGCTTCGAAACTTTATAATCTACCGCCGGAAGCTCCGGATGCAGATGAAGCATTAAAGCAAAAGCGATGTGATGCACCAACCAGGCCCTGAGATCATGCCGTAACGGGATCTCCTGTAACTCCCCGGCCTTGGCTGCGGCCTTCAAGCAGGCATCGAATTTGGCCAACCAGGCCGGCGCGAACTTCTTATGCGTCAACCTCACGAAAGCTCCGTCCCCCAGGAGGCTACGTACGCTTAAACGATCCATGACTTTCTGGTTAGGGTCACCCGCCCATCCCTGGACGAAACGGGAGACGACAAAATGGATCATGAAAACCAATGTCGATGTAGACGCATCCAATGTTAAGATTCGTTTAAATTCTGCAAACGTCGGCCCTTTGGCACAGGCATCCAGCATCGCGGCATACAACAACTCCTTGCTGGGAAAGTGCTTGTAAAGTAAAGCCTCCGAAACACCGGCCGCCTTGGCCAATTCCCGCGTCGTCGTGCCGTCGAAACCCTTGTCCGCAAAAACTCCCCGGACAGCATCCACAATGGCATGCCGCCGCTCCTCCGAAGACAACCGCAAAGCGTGTTTCACAGCTCGTAAGTTAGTATTCACTTACTAGATTGTCAAGCCTTTCGGCGGAAAAGTTTTGCTGTCAAAACGCCAATTGTTTATAACGCAGTTATCCGGCTAAACGGATGCTTGTTCCAATCGTTCTGCCGTTCCAGACGTTCCAATCGTCGATGGGGAACCAGGATAAGAAATTCGGATAAAATAATGACGGTGGATGTCGGATCGATAATTGAGAACCCCAACCCCGAACCTGGATCCCCGTTTCAGCCTTAGGCTGATCCGTCCTTCGGCGGATCCACGGGAATGACGAAATCGGAGCACGGCGAACCGTTGGATGTCGAAGCTGGCTTTGGACGTTGAATTTTGAACTCGGAACTTTGAACGGCGTCAGGCTTTCAACGATTTGAACGGCTGGAACGTTTTGAACGAATTGAACGCCTTTTTCTTTAGTCGCCCTCCCGCAGAATACGAAAACCGATGCTGGCACTTTTGTTGGCTGGGTCACCTCTACCCCGGAACGATGAACGCAAGCCCCTCGCTGCGTAATTCCATGCACCGCCCCGGAAAACGCGCATATCGCAGTTGTCCCCGCCTTCCTTCTTCCAAGCCGATCCGTCGGTGGGAGCGCCGTTGTAATTGTCATGATCGCAGTCCTCTACCCACTCCCAGACGTTACCGGCGGTATCGTAGAGTCCAAAAGGATTAGCCTGGAAAGAACCCACCGGCGCAGTCAATTTGTTGTCCCATTGGCTGCCGCAGCCAACGCAGTTCGCCATACCGGATCTCAATTGGTTCCCCCACCAATAACTGGTTTCTTGACCCCCGCGGGCGGCATATTCCCACTCTGCTTCGGTAGGTAAACGGTAGCGCTTGCCGGCTTGCGTCGACAACCACTTGGCATATTCGACGGCGTCTTCCCAGGAGAAGTTGATGACGGGTTGCCGGCCACGGCCCCCGCCCCCATCGTTCGGAAGCTGTCGTCGGGTGGCTTGGGCAAAACGATCATACTCGTCGAATGTCACTTCGTAGCGGCCAATAGCGAAAGGCTTCTCAATTCTAACCGTGCGAACCGGCTGCGCGGCTTTGTCGCGGCCTTCGAGGTCGCCCATCCGAAACGCCCCGGAGGCAACGGTAACCAGCTCAGGTCCGTCTCCCCCACCCTTCAGGCGGTCGCGAAAAACTCTCGGGTCTGGAGCAGCTCGGGCTGAGCTTTCCGGGCTTTTTACAATCGGGCTTTGAGTGATGGATGGGTCTGGCGCTAGTTCGGGTCGGTTGGCTCCCGGCTCAGTCGCCTGCTCGAGCCACTTCGCCCGCGGTGCGGACCCAACCGGGGTAGTATCTTCACCTGATTCGGCAAAAATAAACCACGCGACCACAGCCACTAGGATAACAACGACTGCTCCGCCAAGGTAAAACCATTCGGTGTTTTGGCCCGTGCCCACTTCCGGTTGCGGCTCTAGTTCCTGCACCCGCGGCTCCGGTTCCTTAAGACGCGTGCGATCCCGACCCTTCTTCCTCGATTTGTTTTTGACTCGCTTCTTCAACTTCGGCTCAAAATGCGGTTCAAAGTTCCGAGTTCAAGGTTCAAGGTTTGAGGTTTGAGGATTATGAACCAATCCCAAAAGCCTTGGGTATTCAACTTTGAACCTTGAACTTTGAACCTTGAACTACCCCGGCATCAACCTGCCACAAACTGCGCACCCGCGCCAAGATCTCGTCAGTGATTCTCGGCTGCAATGCTTTGAGCCGTTCGTCGACCTCGGCGCGCACGGAATCTTCGCATTGCTTTCGACCGTCCTCAGCCAAGCGCTGAAAGCGCGACTCCCAGAGCGCGGTCCGGATGACGGCCCCGGGCAGTTGGAGCGTTTCAATCGCGCCCGCGATTTTTTCCTTGCCCAACCACCACACGCCGGCGGCCACTACGGCGCCAACCAAAAGACCGATCACGAATCCCACGGGGCCGGTGGTTTGCAATAACGTCGCCACGATGGCGATTCCCAGATGCTTGCCGAGCCCGCCGCTGACCGCGGCGATGGCAAGGGCGATGGAAGTTCCCACCGACAGACCGATGGCGCTGGCAAATTGCTGCGAGATACCCATATCCGGATTGCTGCCGCTGGCTATTTTCATCCCGCCAAGCACCGCTTGCGGTTCTTTGAAAACCATAAAGTCCGTACCCAGGCTTCTTAGGATCTCGCCGACGCGCTGCGACAAGGTTCGCTGAAATTCGGGCAGGCGGGTTTGTGATACGTATGACTCGATCTGCGGCGCAAATGCTTCCGCAAGAGACTCGATCTCAAACTTGAGGTCAGCAATTTTTCCGCCCTCTTCCCTGAATCGTTGTAATCGTGGAACGATCTGCTCGCTATAGAGCTGCCGGCCGACGAAGACCGCGACGTCCTCGGAGAAGCGCTTCGCCCCATTGGTAACTTCATTCTCTATGAGCGCACGGACCGGAGCCTCAATAATCTCGCCGTAGTAGCGGTCCAATGCAAGGCCGATGTCGTTTCGTCGCCGGTTGATGTTTCGCCATTGCCAGGCGGCCAGCGCCGCCCGCGGGATGACGATCGTAATCAACACCGTGATCGCGAATAGATGAATCCACGTCGCGGCTTTATCGCCTTGCTGGGAAAGCAGCCCCGCGGTGTCGATCCCGGCCGCCAGTCCAAAACCGAGCAGTTCCGATACCCAAAGACTCGGACCGAACAGCGAGCGGATAAAGTTAACGACGGAGGGGTGGTCTGTGATAAATGTGCTGCTCCAGATGACCTCGTAGCCCTGGAAGAGTCCCTGAAAATACATGCCCGCCACCGCGCCGATGGCCAGACACAATGCCCCCAGATGAAGCATGACTTCCCATCGCGCAACCACCAGCGGCGCGGCCACGGCGTACCAATTGATGCTGAAGCGGCTGACGACACTGGCGAGGGTCTTTTTTTCCCGCGCGCCCAGGGCGATGCGGTGAAAAAAATGCCAGATGCCGGGCATAAGAAACTGCGCCAACCAAGGGATATTGATCTTACCTTGGGCTAAATCAGGCCGGGCGTCCCGAGTCGGCCGTTCGGCATCGCCAAGTCGAGAGAATGCCGAGAAAACCGGGGCGTTTTTTCGCGGCTTGAACAGGAACATCAGAAAAAGCGCAAGATAGACAAATAGATTCCACGCCACCAGCAATAGCACCGGGTTGCGGACGACATGAATTTTCTCCGCCGGTCCTAACAAGTTTGTGGCAAAGCCCACGACCAAAGCGATCAAGCAGACTGGCAACGTCAACGGCGTCGGCAGCTTCGCCAGATAGAGAACCGATTGGTAAGCGGACGATAGATGATCAAACAGAAACTGTGCCCGGGCCCTGACCCAACTCAACCCCGGGGAGACGTTTCTTGCGGCGGCAACCCCGTCCATCAGCAAGGAGTCCGAAAAGAAACTCCGATCGCACTCCTCGACGGAACGAATCAGAATAATCTTCGCCGCTGCATCTTCTGTCAGAGCCATAACCTGTCGATTGCGTTCCTAAGCTGAGCACACGGGATCATGAAAGTCGGCCAGGCACGTTAAAATTCCCGCCGATATCGTGCCCGCCTGCGCGAGGACTCCTGGCCGTTGGACGCGTGAGCTTTGCCCTATTGGCGCAGTAATTCCTTCCACCGCTCCTTGCAAGCGACGGCGATGCGCAGTCTTTCCAGATGTTGCTCCATTTGCTTCGCACCCTGCTTCACCGGATGCTTCGCAAAAAATTCTTTGACGTCGATTTCAAGCTCGGGCGAAGCCAGACCGATGATGCCTTCGCACATGCGCGGAATGGAGTTATCCGGATAACGCCGGAGCATTTCTTGCCAATGCGCCTTCATGAAAGACCATGCCCTTTCTCTTCCCGCTTTATTCAGGAGAATACCGCGCATGAGGTACGGCGCATTTTGTGTCCGTACTTCGCCGTCGACGGTCATATTCAGCGTTCGGTCGATCAGGTCGGGCTGGCAAAACGCACCGAGCGCAAAAAGATAACGCGTCTCTTCCTGGGGAGTTTGCGCGTTCTTGAATTTCGCGTAAAACTTCTCATAGTCCGCGCCGCTACCCGTATGGGCGACAATGGCGACCAAAGCCGGAACCAAATTGCGCTCGACGGCGTTGGGGTCTTTTTCGTATCGGGCATAGAGCTCCCGCGCCCGCTCCTGGCATGCCTTGTCGTCCGCCAAGGTGCCGAGCGCGCCGATCAACTCGCCCCGTAGTTGCCGCTCGAGCTCGCTCTCACCGTCTTTAGGTAACCAGGTGAGACGCGCGAGGGCTGGGTTAAAAATGGCGCGGATTCGCTCTTGAAACAACCGTTCCTGAGCGTCATCGAAAATTCGGTGCAGATGGTGACAAGACATGATCACCGTGGTCCAGACATTGATATCGGTCTCGTCACGGAGCAGATCGATCAGGCCCAGGTAGTCCGTCAACGACGTCAGGCTGGCCAAGGTCGTCGCCCAGGAGTCGTTGACTAGATTGAAGCGTTCCACCGGCAGCAAATTGCTTTGGAGGCCGCTCTTGAGCGCCGCCATGAGCTTCCCGCTGTAGCGGACCCGGTAAAAGCCATGACCGCCGGCGTTGACCACCAGCCAATCAACTTCATCGGGCAAGTCGACACGAGTTTGCCCGTCGATTAACAGCAACGTCTGATTCCTCACCTTGCCCTTCGCCGCAATCCGCAGAAAAATCGGCACATGAAATCTTCGCTCCGGGATATCACCGTCCTGGAGATAACGAAACATGCGCTGCGACAGGACCAGACTGCCCCCGTCTTGCTCAACACTGACGAGCGGATGGCCCGGCTGAAAGATCCACGAGTCCATGAGAGCGCGGGCCGGCTGCCGTGTTGACTCTTCCAGGGCATCCCACAGGTCCGTGGTTTCGGCGTTAGCATAGGCGTGGCGCCGGAGATACAACCGGATGCCGTCGCGAAACGCCTCCGCGCCCAGATACTGCTCGAGCATGCGCAGAACCGATGCGCCTTTTTCGTAAGTCAGCACATCGAACATACCGGCGGCTTCCTCCGGTCTTTCCACAGGGAACTCGATGGGTCGAGTGCTTTTGAGACCATCGATCTGCATGGCAGCTGCGCGGGAGACCGTAAAACTGTCCCACCGCCGCCACTCGGGCTTCCAGGCGTCCACCGCCACCATCTCCATGAACGTGGCAAAGGCCTCATTGAGCCAGAGACCGTTCCACCATTTCATGGTGACCAAATCGCCGAACCACATGTGGGCGTTCTCATGGGACACCACATCGGCGACCCGCTCCAACTCCGCGCGTGTCGCTTTCTGTTCATCCACTAGCAGCGCGGTTTCGCGAAAAGTGATCGCGCCGAGATTTTCCATCGCGCCGGAAGCGAAGTCTGGAATCGCGATCAAATCCAGTTTATCCCCGGGATAGGCGATGTCGTAGTAGCCGCTGAAGAACGACAGCGAAAACCCGCCGATGTCCTGGGCAAACTTGGCAAGATGACGTTTCCCCGGCACTGCGCAGACGCGGAGCGGCGCGCCACCCGCCATCACCGGCTCCGTTCCCTCGAACTCACCGACGATAAAGGCAACGAGATAGGTGGACATCTTGATGGTATCCGCGAAGACCACCGCTTTTTTTCCTGTACCCGCCAAAGGCGTCTCACGGACCGTCCGGGCATTCGAGATCGCGGTTGACTTTTCATCCACCACCAGGGTCACTTGAAAAACCGCCTTGAAGGCCGGCTCGTCCCAACAAGGGAAAGCCCGCCGCGCGTCGGTGGACTCGAACTGCGTCGAGGCCAGCGTTCTCTCCTGTCCGTCGGGGCCTTTGTAGGTGCTGCGATAAAAACCGTGCAGCTTGTCATTCAAGATGCCGGAGAACTTGATCTCAAGTTCCCATGGCCCGGGATTCAGGGTTTCTGCGAAGTTGAAGGCGGCCCGCTCGTTCTCGCCGTCCAAAACCGTGCTTCCCAATACCACCTCGCCGCCGGGTCCTCTGATGGCAATCGCCTGGAATTGAAGCTCGGCAGCGTTAACGACAATCTGCCGAACCGGATCGAGAACTTGGACAAATACTTTTTGTTCGCCAGCAAATGTCGCCGCAGCGAGGTCCGGTGTTAATTTGATCTCGTAACGTTCGGGAATGACATTGGCAGGCAGCCTGTAGGGTTTTTGTTCCGGCATTATATCTCCTTGGGCGAGGAAATTGGCAATGAGCACAGACTAACGGCGCGAGGAAAGTATTTTTTGTTTGGCCGAACTTGGCGTCCCTTCGACGTCGCTCAGGACATGCTTTGCGTCTTTGCGCAAGCAATGTTTTTGCTTCTCTACTCGACGTTCAGCCGAAATTCTCAATCCTCTCAGCTAAGCTTCCGCCCGGAGCGTTTCCAGCGCGGAGCGGCGAAAGATTCCCCAACAGCCCAAGGCGCCTGCGAGGACCGTGATGCCGGTGACCAGCACCGGCACCGAAACCACGGCACCAAACGAAATCGCGCCCGTGGTCTTGAAAAAGTACAAGCTCAGCCCCCAACTCGCTGCAATAGCGAGTAACGCTCCGGTGACGGCGGCAATCAAACCCAGGAATACATACTCCGCGATCACGCTGGTGACGATTTGGCAACGCGGCGCGCCGAGGGTCCTGAGCAGGATGCTTTCCTTGAGACGCTGGGAACGGCTGCTGAGGACAGCGCTGGCGAGGACGGCGCAACCGGTCAGAATAGTAAACAGAGCCACGAAGCGAATGGCGTCGGAAACTCGGCTGAGTATGGCGTCGAGAGTATTGAGGACCAGCGTTAAATCGATGGCGGAGACGTTGGGGAAACGCTCCACCACGGCGTTCTGCAGATTCGCCGAGTCGCGGCTCGACTCCGCGCGCGCGACCACGGCATAGAACTGCGGCGCATGCTCTAGAACCCCTTCGGGAAATACCACGAAGAAGTTGGGCTGCACGCGCTGCCAGTCGACTTCCCGCAAGCTGGCAACGCGAGTCCGCAGGGGCACCCCCTGGAGCTCGAATCCCAATTCATCGCCGAGGCCGACCCGCAGGGTTTCCGCAATGCCCTTCTCGACGGAAACCGGTATCGGTTGCGCGTCGCCGTCGACCCTTCCCTGCCAGGTCCCCGCGACGATCTCTTCGGTGCCGGCAAGCCGGTTTCGATAGGTCGACCGGTATTCCCTGCGCAGCGCCCAGGCCGGAATCCTCGACCCGGGATCGGCGCGGATCTCTTCCACCCGCTTGTCCTTCACCGCAGCCAGTCGCATGGTTACCACGGGCACTTCATCATAGAGGCTGAGATTGAAAGATCGAACCAGCTCTCCGATGCCTCGCCGCTGCTCTTTCTGCACGTCGAAGAGCACGAGATTCGCTTCACCTTTGCCGCTTCGTTGCAAAACCTGGCTCATCAACATGCTACGAACATTGTAAAGGGTGAGGATTAAGAACGTGCCCAAACCGATGGCGAGCATCACGGCTGTGGTCTGGTTGTTGGGGCGGTGGAGGTTCGCTAAACCTTGGCGCCAGGGGAAAGGCAAAAGCCCGGGGACGAGCTTGCTCATTAACGCCGACATGCCTCGAGCCACGGCCGCCAGAAGTCCGTACGCAACCGTCACCCCCGTGGTGAACCAGAGGCCGAACATCCAGCTCGACGTGGTGACGACGGCAAAGCCGACCACCGCCACCAAGATGCCGAAGCAGATCAACCAGAGCAGCGGATCCCGGCCCCGCCGAGGTGGCTCGTAGGACGAGCGCAATGCCATCAGCGGCGAAATTTTTCTAAGGGGTAGCAAAGGAATGAGCGAAAAGAGCAACGCCGTGCCTAAACCGACGGCCAGACCGGCGCCGATCCCAATGGGCGAAACCGTCATGACGGCGTTCACGGGAAGAAAATCTTTGAGCGCCAGGGGAAGCAAAAACTGCAACGCGGCGCCCAGCGGCGTGCCCACCAGGGCGCCGGCGAGCGCCAGCATCAGAACTTGGATGAGATAAACCAGCATGGTTTCAGTGGGGTTGGCGCCGACGCAGCGCAGCACCGCCACCGCAGGGGTTTTTTCTTTGGCATAAACGTGAACGCCGCTGGCCACGCCAACACCGGCAAGCAGTACGGCAATGAAGACCGCCAGTTGAAGATAGCGGGAAAGATTGGTCATGGCCGCCGAGATGGCGGCGGTGCGCCGGCTCACCGTGTCGGCCTGCAACTGCAAGCGTTGCAGCTCTGGATTGATGCGTTTGACGATTTCGTCGACGTCGGATTGACCAGGCAATTTAAAATAAACCCGGTAACGAACCAGACTGCCTCGTTGGATCAGTTGGGTCCGGTCTAAATAGGCGATGGGAATATAGATCCGGGGGCTGATCAAGGAAAAAGCCAAAGTCTCTCCGGGAATCTTGCGCAGCTTTCCGGCGATGCGGAATTCGTGATCGCCGATCCTCAGGCGATCCCCCACCCGCGCGTTGAACTGCAGCATCACATTTTCATCCACCAGTGCATTGGCCCCCTGCTGGAATTCGCTCACTGCCGATGCCGGCTCCGTTTCGAGGGCGCCATAGTAAGGAAAGGCTCCGCTGATGGCTCTGACCTGAACCAGGCGGGATGCGCCACGGGCGGGAAAGTAGGCCATGGAGGAAAACCCGATCTGCCGCGCTTGATCGCCGCCGAGGGAAGCAATTAAGGACTCTGCTTCCTGAGAGAAGGGTTCCCGGCCGTCGATGGCCAGGTCGGCACCCAGCAAACTTTTCGACTGCGTCCGAATGCTGGATTGCAGGTTATCGCGGAACGAGAAAGCGACAACGACGGAGGCAACTCCGAGGATAACGCAGGACATAGACAACAGCAGCGGCTTCAAGCCGCGCCGGCTGTCCCGCAGCGCCATTTTCCAAATCCACATTTTGAAGATTGATCCCATCGTCACTCAACTCTCGCTGTGAACCGACGGCCTATGGCACGACGACAGCGAACCAAATTCGAAATCCGAATATTGAACCGGAGACTTACTCACGCCAAGGCGCCAAGAACGCCAAGTTGGGAACGTTTTTCCTTTGCGTCTTTGCGGGAGACATTCCGAGTTTTGGCTGCCGCTTTGCCGCGCTAGGTGCGCTAGATTCGATGGTCTGCAACCAACCTCCCTGCCTTCAAGCTAAGGACGCGACCGGCTTGGCTGGAAAGATCCGGATCGTGGGTCACCAGCATGAGAGTTGTCCCGGTCGTGGCGTTGAGCTCGAAAATCAACCTTACGATCTCCTTGGCAGTCTCTGCGTCGAGATTGCCCGTGGGCTCGTCGGCGAACAGAATCTTGGGGCGATTCATGAATGCCCGCGCGATGGCGACGCGCTGCTGCTCTCCACCGGAAAGCTGGATAGGATAATGATGCAGGCGACTTTCGAGACCGACCCGCTGCAAGAGCTCCGCGGCCCGGCTGCGTGCATGATTTTCGCCGCTAATCTCGGCCGGCACCATGACGTTTTCCAGTGCCGTCAGCGAAGGCAGCAACTGAAAACTTTGAAAAATAAAGCCGATCAACTGGTTGCGGATGCGGGCGAGCTCTTCTTCGCTGGCGCCCTGCATGGCGACTCCATCGAAGACCACCGATCCCTCACTGGGCCGCTCCAGGCCGGCGCAGATGGCGATGAGGGTGGTCTTGCCGCTCCCCGAAGGGCCGATGATTGCGCAGGCGCTTCCCTCCTCGATCTGAAAGGAGACGTCGCTAAGAACCGGCAGAATTTGCTCCCCGCTCTTAAAAAACTTGCGCAAATGCTCTACCTTTAAGATGATCTTGTCCCTCATTTTTCACTTGATGGAAAATCGAATCGGGCAGGTAATGTTACAATTGACACAGTCAATGGTTTTAACTGTAAAATTTTTATGAACACGACACAACTCACCTGCGCTAGAAAGAGGATCGGAATCTTGGGCCTTTATCTCATGCTTGTGATCGGCCTCTCCGCCGCTGCTCCGGCGCCCCGGATCCTATTGTTTCTTGGCGACAGCGTTACCGCTGGCTACGGTCTCGATCCGGAGCAGGCCTTCCCCGCGCTGATTCAGGAAAAAATCGATGCGCGGCGCTGGAATTTCAGAGTTGTCAACGCCGGCCAGAGCGGCGATACCAGCGCCGGCGGTTTGAGCCGGCTCGATTGGCTGCTGAAGAATAGGGTCGACGTGTTGGTTCTCGAGCTCGGCGCGAACGACGGATTACGCGGCTTGCCGGTGGAAACCACCGCGAAAAATCTTCAAGCGATTATTGATCGAACCAAGACTAAGTATCCGGAAGCTAAAGTAATCGTCGCGGGAATGAAGGTGCCGCCGAATATGGGCGGCGCTTATGGCCGTAGCTTCGAAGCGGTTTTCGTCGATTTGGCAAAAAAGAACAAAGCCGTCCTCATCCCTTTCGTGCTGGAGGGAGTGGGCGGTGTCCGCGACCTCAACCTGGCCGACGGCATCCACCCGACAGCCAGGGGCCACGAAATAGTCGCCGCCAATGTCTGGAAGGCTCTGGAGCCCGTCTTGAAGGCTCTGGCGGGAACATGATCAGACAAGAACATAAACCCAAAAGTCGAATTCCTAAATTCGAAATGAATCCAATTGAATTTTGTTTTTTTGGCACTTGGCGAAATGGAATGAACTACCCTGCAGCAAGCTGACGGGGCATGAGAACATACAGCACCGTTCGCTGACGATGTGTAATCAAGCCTCTGATCGCCGCGGCGTGTAGACTACAGCCGGGGAACTACCTGTGATCTATCTGGTGCGACATGGTGAAACGACCTGGAACCGCGTCGGACGGCAACAGGGGCACGACGATTCTCCGCTGACCGAAACGGGCGTCGACCAGGCGCGGGCTGCCGGCAGGACACTGCAGCGGGCGATCCCCGACATCCAATCTGTCTGCCTCGAAACCAGTCCTCTGGGGCGGGCACGGCAGACGGCCCTGATAATCGGCGACGTATTGGGATTCGATCCCAATAAGATTTTGGTGACGCCGTTACTGATCGAGCATCACCTGGGCTACTGGCAGGGACTCACACAGGCAGAGATCGACACGCGCTATCCGGGGGCCTGGCAGGCACGTGAAGAGAACAAGTGGGACTATGTAGTGCCCGGCGGCGAGAGCTACGCCCTGGTTGCCGAGCGCGCCAAGCAATGGCTCGCGGGCGAACGGCACGCTGCGATTACGATTGCGGTAACTCATGCAATAATCGGCCGGACTCTGCAGGGGGCCTACGGCGGATTCACTCCCAGCGAGACGGTGGCTCGGTCCCATCGTCAGGATCGCATTTACCGTTTAGATGCGGGCCGGGTTGAGGAAATATCATGTGACGCGTAGCGCCCCGACCCCGACTATTTTTACTTGCGACATCGATCGAAGACCAAGCGCCTCCAGCGGAAATCCCGATACATGATCCGAGTTCGAGGTTTCCTCGTTCAACGTTCAACGTTCAAAGTTCAAGGTCCCAAACGTTAAGCCTCTCACGCCCGCTTTCTGATCTGCGCTTTCTTGGCGGAGGCGCGAATATATTTTATGGTAACCGGAGACAGATCTCTCGAACCGATCACCACTTCGATGATCGCAAAAGCCGAAGACTTCGCGGCCTCGTCTAGGGCGCGTCGCAACTGCCTTACTGTCT
>Ga0105347_1000512_pt1 | contig 18224 bp, 17 predicted proteins | sample EasRivMeERMLT890_FD_89677 | JGI IMG/M metagenome (GOLD analysis project Ga0105347, IMG submission 89677) | Soil microbial communities from meander-bound floodplain in the East River, Colorado, USA - East River MetaG ERMLT890 | ecosystem: Environmental > Terrestrial > Soil > Floodplain | place... | reverse complement strand
GGACTCGGTGCGATTTACCCTCGACTTCGTCGGCCGCCTCTATCCCAAGGCCAAGGAAATGAAAGTAACGGCTTATTCGGATCTGTCTTTGCTGGAAGAGATCAGCAAGTCAGGTTTCGTAGAAAAACTGTATCAGGAGAAGTTCAGGCGCTGACGACTTAATACCGATGCCCGTTCAAAGTTCAACGTTCAAGGTTCAAAGTCGGAACCTACGTCGTTCCAAAAGCCTGCCCTGAGTTCTATCGAAGGGTTCAATCGCTTTCCTTCGGCTTCGCTCCGCTAGGCTCATGACAAACGCTGCGTTCAAGTAGTTGAAGACGTTTTTTCAGCGACCTGCCGGACCATTCCGTCACCTCGGTTGCGTCGTGATGTTTGCCGCCTCCGGTGACAGCATCGGCCGGGTGAGCACGTCGTCCATGGTGCCGCCGATGAGGATCAGCAGCCAGAAAAACCCGGCGCCGACAAATACCCAGGTGAGGCGGTCGCTGTAGCGGACGTGCATGAAGTAGAGAATCACCAGCACCGCTTTGCACACCGCGATGGCGAGGGCGGCCATTTCGCGCAGGCCTTCGCCGACAAAGGCAACGGCGGTGGTGAGCGCCGTAAGCACCAGCAAAGCCGCGAACACGAGGGCGTAGGTTCTTACCGAAACGACCGGTTTGCCGCTCATGAATGGCGTCCGATCAAATACAGCATGGGAAACAGAAAAATCCACACGATATCGACGAAATGCCAATAAAGACCCGTCAGTTCCACGGGGGTGTGATAGGCCGCCGAGAACCGGCCCCGCCGCGCTTTCACGATCAACGCGGTCAGCAGGCCGATGCCGACGATCATGTGCACGGCGTGCATTCCCGTCATGGCAAAATAAAGGGAGAAAAAGATTTCCGCCGGCTGCGCCAGGGATTCTTCGAACTTGAACGAAGCGCCGGGCACCAGATGCTCTTCGAACTTCGAGTGATATTCGAAAAGCTTGATGCCTAGAAACACCAGCCCCAAAACAATGGTGAGAATCAAGTACCTGACCAGGGGCTTTGGCCGGTCGATTTCCGCGCTGTAAACCGCCATCGCCATGGTGAAGCTGCTGCAAATGAGCACCGCCGTATTGATGGCGCCGAGCCAGATGTCGAGATGGTTACTGGCGGCGGCAAAGGCCTGCAGGTACCAGTGCCGGTAGACGAAGTAGCACAGGAACATCCCGCCGAAGAACATCACTTCCGTGGCGAGAAACACCCACATGCCGAGCCACGAGGCCTCGTGCTGCTGCTCGACATCCTCGAAATGATGCTGGCGAAATGTTTCTACCTTAGACATGGGCCGGCTTTCGGAGCGCGTAAATCTCTGCGGGCTCCTTTTCGTAGGCGTAGGCGCCTTCTGTGACCACCGGGGTTCGGTCAAAGTTTTCCGTCGGAGGCGGCGATGGAGTTTGCCATTCGAGCCCCCGGGCGCGCCACGGATTGGCCCCGGCGACAGCGCCGTAGCGGAGCGACCAAATGAGATACATCAGAGGCAATAGATAACCCACGGCGAGGATCGAAGCCCCGGCCGTCGACATGACATTCAACACTTGAAACTCCGGCGGATAGACGTGGTAGCGCCGCGGCATGCCGAGATAACCGAGCACGAACTGCGGGAAGAAAGTCAGATTGAAACCGACAAAAATAAGCACCGCGGCGAGCCTGGCCCAGACTTCCGGATAGGTTCGCCCGGTCATCTTGGGCCACCAGAAATGAATGCCGCCGAGATAGCCCATCACCGCGCCCCCGACCATGATGTAATGAAAGTGGGCGACGACGAAATAAGTATCGTGAACATGGACGTCGATTCCCAGGGTGGCGAGAAACAAGCCGGTCAAGCCGCCGATGGTGAAGAGGCCGATGAAGCCGAGAGCGTAAATCATCGGCGCATCGTAGGAGATCGACCCTTTGTAGAGGGTGGCGGTCCAATTGAAAACTTTGATCGCCGACGGAATCGCAACTAAAAAGCTCAGCAACGAAAAGATCATGCTGGCATGCACCGACTGTCCGGAGACAAACATGTGGTGACCCCAGACCAGGAAACCGATTACGGCGATGGCCAAACTGGCGAAGGCGACGACGCTGTAGCCGAATATCCGCTTGCGCGAAAAACAGGCGATCAGCTCGCTCACGACACCCATGGCCGGCAGAATCATGATGTATACCGCGGGGTGGGAATAGAACCAGAAGAGATGCTGGAACAACACCGGATCTCCCCCGAGAGCCGGATCGAAAATCCCCAGGCGAAAGATCCGCTCGAGGCCTACCAGGACCAGGGTGATGGCGATGACCGGCGTGCCCAGAATAAAAATAATGCTGGTGGCGTAGTGCGCCCAGATGAAAAGCGGCAAGCGAAACCAGGTCATGCCCGGGGCGCGCATTTTGTGGATGGTGACGATGAAGTTGAGCCCCGTGAGAATCGACGAGAAGCCGGTGATAAAGACCCCCACCACCGTGAGCACGACGTGGGTATTGGAATAGATACTGCTGTAGGGCGTGTAGAAGGTCCAGCCGGTGTCCACCCCGCCGGCGGCCGCCGCCATCAAGGTGAACGCTCCGCCAATAATAAAAATATACCAGCTCGCCAGATTGAGCCGTGGAAAAGCCAGGTCCCGCGCGCCGATCATCATCGGCACTAAAAAATTGCCCAGCACCGCGGGAATGGACGGGATCAGAAAGAAAAAGACCATGGTCACGCCGTGCATGGTAAATAATTTGTTATAGGTCTCCGCCTGGACCAGGTCCCCCTGGGGCGTCAACAGCTCGACCCGCATCAACGTGGCGAACAAACCCCCGATGAAAAAAAATACCGTCACCGACAAGAGATAGAGCCAGGCGATGCGTTTATGATCCGTGGTGAAAAGCCACGATCGAATGCCGTAGTTGACGTTCAGATAATGCTCGCGCCGCTCGATTTCAGAGACGTTCATCGTTGCGCTGCTTTCCTTTCTGCCCCGTTCAAGGATTTGATGTAGGCGATCAGCTGGAGCAGTCCCTCTTCGCTCACCAGGCCCTTGAAAGTGGGCATGATCGGCTGGTAGCCCTCGACGATTTTCGCCCGGGGGTCGAGGATGGACTCACGGATGTAATCCTCGTCCGCGGTCACCGGATTGCCACCCTGAAGCTTGACGGTTTTTCCGAACAGGCCCGCGAGGGTCGGACCCTGGTTGGTGCCGCCGGCTCGATGGCAGGTTTCGCAGCCGAATCTTTTGAACAGACTCGCGCCTTGATCGACCATGGAAATGCCCGTCGCGCCGCCGCTCAGCCACTTTTCAAACTCCGCCGGTTCCAAGACGAACACCCGCCCGATCATTCCCGAGTGCTGGGTGCCGCAATATTCGGCGCAAAATAGTTGATAGACGCCCGCCTTCGACGCCTCGAACCAGATCCGGGTATAACGTCCGGGCAGCACGTCTTGCTTGACACGAAACGCCGGCAGATAAAAATCATGGATCACATCCTCCGACGTCATCATCAATTTGACGGGTTGCCCCACCGGCACATGGAGCTCGTTGATTTCGCTTTGGCCCGTCGGATGCTGCGCCTTCCACATCCACTGCCTGCCGACGATGCTGATCTCCAGCGCGTCCTCCGGCGGATTATAAATGTCAAAAAAAATGATCGCGCCCCAAACAAACATTACCATGGTCAAAGCGAAGGGGATGACCGACCACGCGACCTCCATCCAGAGCTTTCCCTCGATAGGCTCGGGTCGTTCATCGTCGGCGCGCCGGCGATATTTGACGGCGAAGACGAAAATGAGCAAAAAAATCAGGCCGACGAAAAAGACCGATACCGCGACGAGAAAAAAAAATAGCGCGTCCACCCGTGACGCCAGGGTGGATGCTTGCTCGGGAAATAGCGGAAAACCAAGGTCCATGATGTCAGGTTATCTCCCTGGGCTGCAACCCGCGATTTCGATCCCGCCGTAGCATCAGGCCGATGAACATGGCCAGGGCGAGCACGGTGGCCACGGCACCGAGGCGGATCAAATTCGTGATCATCAGACTGTATTTTCCGGTGGCAGGGTCGTAGTGATAACAAAAGAGCAAAAGCTGATCGATGGGTGAACCGATCTGGTTGGCAGAAGCTTCGATCAAGCCGAGGCGCAAATCCCGGGGCGCAAACTCGATGCCGTAGAAATAGCGCGACACCTTGCCCTCCGGCGTAAGCAGAACAATCCCGCTGGCGTGGCCGAAGCGGTCTTTATCGCTCTCATAGTTGTAGCGGAAGCCCACGGCTTCGGTTAAGCGCCGGATGGCGGTTTCGTCTCCCGTGAGAAAATGCCAGCCCTCCGCCGCCCCCGTCCGCGCGTACTGTTTCAGGGCATCGCTCTTTTTTGCCGCCGCCAAGGCGGGGGTATCGCGAGCGTCGAAGCTCAACGTAACGACATCGAACTGATCGCCGATATTGAACGTCAGCGGGCGCAGGCTTCGGACCAGGCCCTCTAGCACCAGCGGGCAAAGGTCCTCGCAGTTATAATAGACGAGGTTTAGGATCACCGGCCGGCGGCCAAAATAGTCATTGAGCTTAACCGTTCTTCCCGCCGCGTCGCGAAACTCCAGGTCAAGGGGCACCTGGCTTCCCAGTTTCTGTTCCAGGTCCACGCCTCGGAGCGCCACCGGCCGTTCGTCATGGGCAGACAACGGCGAGGCCCAAAAGGAGCTCAGTGTAAAAAAAAGCGCAAGAAGAATGGCATTTCGGGCGCGAGGGGGAATCGACCCCCTCTTTGTCTCCCCGAAGCTGTGAAAAACATTCGGCATCCCCCTCTTACATCTCCCCCGTCGCGGGGGAGAGAAAGAGAGGGGGCAAGCAATCACCAATTTTTTCACAGCTTCGCCCTTAACAAGCTTAACAAGGGGGAGATTCAGTGAGGCTTGTGGATTATCTTCGCGCTTCCGAGACCCGAGCCCAATATCATTCTGAGGCGTCAGCCGAAGAATCTGTGTGGTGTGCTGCATTGAACGCACCAGATTCTTCACTGTGTTCAGAATGACGGATACGTCACCGTCCATTGGCGATGGTAAACACATCATTGTTTCTTTTGCTCCTGCTGCCGTGCCGGCAAACCCTTCTTGGCGAGAATCTCCATCGCCCGATCGATGGGGATCTTGACGATGCCGGCGTCCTTATCTACCCAACCATAACTACCGAGCGCGGCGTCCTCGGCGGCCCGCATCTGGCGCAACTCTTTCGGTGCATCGACTTGCAAGCGCTGCTGCGGAGTGATTTCACGCTCCCGCGCCAGGCGTGGAACCGGGGTTTCTTGCCTGGCCTGCTGGAACGCTCGGTATCGCAGGAACAAGGAGGTTACGATCACCGCCAGAGCGACTGCGACGACGAGTCCGATACCGAATAGCGCGATGAATCGGGGGTTGAGGTCGGTAAGCTCGTAACCCCGCTGCACATCGGCTCTTCGGTCGCGATCGAGATCGGCTTCCGGCATGTTCAGGTTTCCTGCACTTGCTCCAAGAGTTCGGTAAAACGCGGATCATGCAGCGGCACCAAGGAGCGCGCTTTCAAATAACCGATGAAGGCGGCGAGCCAAAGACCGCCGATGCCCAGTGCCGCCGCGATATCCAGCCAATGGATGTGGAATCGCGCCGGATAAAAAGACGGCGTGATCATCCAGAGCGTGTCCAGCCAATGCATGAAAAGGATCGCCCCGGCGACTACCGCCAGTATCTGCGAGTTGCGTTTGGTGTCACGGGACAGCAGCAAGACGAAAGGCAGCGCGAACTGGAAGACGATCAAGGCGATGGCAACCCACTCCCATCCTCCTTCGATGCGGTGCAAATACCACGGGATTTCTTCGGCGAGATTCGCCGCCCAGATCAACAAGAACTGAGAAAAATTCAGGTACGCCCAAAACATTACCAGAGCGAGCAAGAGATTGCCGAGATCGTGCCAACGGTCCGGCGACACTACCTGGGCGAGGGGCTTCTCGCTTGCCAAGAATCGCGTTGCCAGGATCGCCAGGGCCAAGGCCGCCAGTCCAAAGCTGACCATAAAAATCATTCCGAAGAGGGTCGAATACCACTTGGGCTCGAGGGACATTATCCAATCGATGGCGGCAAAACTCACAGTCAAGCCATAGAGCACGAGACCGGGTCCGCTGAGCCGCTGTAGTCTCAGGGTCAATTTATCGTCGGCGCTCTGGTCCTGTTGCAGCGACCAGGTGACGAGCAAGCGTCCCAGCACGATCCACACGGCAAAATAAAAGACCGCCCGCGCAATAAAGAAAGGCATATTGAGGTAGGCGGCTTTCTGTTGCAGCAGCGGATCGGCCGCAACCACTTCCGTTCGCGCCCAGGGATAAAGATCCGACAACCCAAAGAACAACGGAATAAACAGCAGGGCCATCAGTGGCACGGTTTGAATCGCCGCTTCCAACACCCGCTGGATCATAAAACCCCATCGTCCGCCGACGAGATGATGCAGCATGAGCAGCGCCAGGCAGCCCACCGGAATGCCGAGCCAGAAAATAGTGGCCGACAGGTACGCGCGGAAAAAAGACGGCGGAAAGACCAGCGCTCCACCGGCACACAACACCGCGGCAATCAACCCCACGGCCAGCGACCGCTTCTGCATGAGATCCCAGCGCATGGGCGAGCTATCACCGTTCATGGTTTGATCCCGAGTTGTTGACGTTGATCCTCCAGCACGTCGGCCAACCTCTCATATTGGATGCAACTGCTATTCTTCACGGCTTGATCCCGAGCTGCTGCCTTTGGTCGTCCGGCACGTCGGCCAACGTTGCGTGCTGGCTCAACTGCAGCGCGCGGATATAAGCCACAATGGCCCAGCGATCTTCAGGCTGGATCTGCTGCGCGTAATCCGGCATCACGCCGAAGCCGTTGCTCATGACGTCGAAGAAATAGCCGGCGGGCGCCTGCCTTAGCCGGTCGATATGAAACGAAGGGGGCGCACGATAGCCGCGCCGCACGATCATCCCCTGCCCCGTGCCCACCCGATCATGGCAGGGCGAGCAATAAATATTGAAACGCTGCTGTCCCCGCGTCAGCACGGCGAGGCTCACCGGAAAAGGAAACCTATCGACCGTCTTTCCCCCCTCTTTTCCTAGATATAAGTGCTCATCGCTGCGCAACTGGCCCCTGGCCACGGTGCCTTCCACAAGCGGTCGCGCGGCGCGATCGTCTTGGAAAAAGGTGCTGCGTGCGAGGGGCTCGTATCTGGGTTGATCAGCCATCTTCTGCTTGCAGCCGGCAAGGGCGCAAAAACCGAAAGCTATGCACACAGACAGCCATAGATTTCGCTCTAATGAGATGGACTTTCGGGCTCGCCCAAAATGCCGCCGCGCGGGTAATGAATCACGACGCAAGTAGCCAACACGAAAATTATTAGCCTCCTCTCCCTCGACGGGAGAGGATAGAGGTGAGGGTGATTGGTCCTTCTTGTGCCCCCTTACCCTAGCCCTCTCCCGCGAGGGGAGAGGGAACAATAGCGGGAGATTTCCTCTCCAGAGGAAATTTTTCTGCTGCCTCAAAACTAGAGACATTCTTCGAGTCCGCTCACGGTTCAACTTCATACACTCCCTGGGGTCTGCAGCTTTCGAGAAATCGCCGCGTCGCTTCGTGATCGAACTTTGGATCGGCGGATTCGATGCACAGAAAGAAGCGATTTCTCGTGGCGAACTGAAAACGCTCCACATTGAAAACCGGGTGATAGGGCATCGGCAGACCATTGAGCGCCAGCAATCCGAGAACGGCGGTGAGCCCCGCGACGAGGATCGTCAGCTCGAAAGTTATCGGAATGAACATGGGCCAGCTATTCAGAGGCCGCCCGCCGATGTTCATCGGATAATCGATCACTGAAGCCCAATACTGTAGGTAAAATCCGCCGGCGCATCCGATAATGCCGCCGATCAGGACCAGCAACGGCAGCCACGTCTTGTGAAAACCGATGGCTTCCGCGAGACCGTCGACGGGAAACGGGCTATAGGCGTCCATCCGGCGATATCCCTCGGCAAAGGCACCACGGGCCGCTTCCAGTAAAGCTTCCGGTCCATCGAACTCCGCCATCAGACCGTAGATGGCCAGTGGCTGGCTTTTTTGTGTTTCCGCCAAGGTCATTTCGGTTCCTCTGTATCGTGCACCAGTTCGCGCATCTCGAAAATGGAGATCATCGGCAGGAACCGGACAAAAAGGAACAGCGCGGCGAAGAACAAGCCGATGGACCCTATGAACACGCCGTAGTCCCACGCGGTGGCTGAATACCTGCCCCAGGCTGACGGCATGAAGTCGCGGGCAAGACTGACCACCACGATCACGTAGCGCTCCAGCCACATGCCGACATTCACGCAGATGGCGATCACGAAAAGCGCCACGACGTTGGTGCGCACGGCGCGGAACCATAGCACCTGCGGCACCAGTATGTTGAACAGCAACAACGCCCAGTACATGTACCAGTAAGGCCCGAACATCCGGTTCCACATTAGATATTGCTCGTAGATATTGCCGCTGTACCAGGCCATGAAAGTCTCCATCAGGTAGCCGTAGGCGACGATCAGTCCCGTCGCCAGCATGACTTCGGCCATGTTTTTCAAATGGCGCAGAGTGATGAAATCTTCGAGGCCGTACATCTTGCGCAGCGGGATGGCGAGAGTCAGCACCATGGCAAAGCCGGAGTAGATCGCCCCCGCCACGAAGTAAGGCGGAAAAATCGTCGAGTGCCAACCCGGGACGAGGGCCACGGCGAAGTCGAAGCTGACGACGGTGTGGACGGAAACCACCAGCGGCGCGGCCAGGCCCGCCAACAAAAGATAGGCCATCTCGTAGCGGTGCCAATGAATCGCCGAACCGCGCCAACCCATGGCCAAAATCCCATAGGCAAAGCGCGCAAAACGCTGGCGCGCTTGATCGCGGAGGGTCGCAAGATCGGGGATCAGCCCGACGTACCAGAACAGCAACGAAATCGTGAAATAGGTGGAAACCGCGAAGACGTCCCACACCAGCGGGCTACGGAACTGCGGCTGGATTCCCATAGTGCTGGGGTAAGGAAATAGCCAATAAGCATACCAAGGGCGTCCCAGATGCAGCAGCGGAAATAATCCGGCGCAGGCGACGGCAAAGAGCGTCATGGCCTCGGCGAAGCGATTGATCGACTGGCGCCATTTCTGCCGCAGCAGCAATAGAATGGCCGAGATCAATGTGCCCGCGTGTCCGATGCCGATCCACCAGACAAAATTGACGATGTCGAATCCCCAGGCCACCGGGATATTGATGCCAAACAGACCGACGCCGATGGTCAACACGGCAGCGATGGAATAGAGCAGCACCATCAACAATAGGAATGAGATGCCGAAGCCGACGTACCAGAACCGCGGCGTCTTTTGAGTCAGCACGATGGCGCTGATCTTATCGGTGACCGAAGCAAACGTGTGTCCCGGCTCGATCACGGGATGCACCGCCTCGATCTCTGCAGATTTGTTTAGCGGCTCGGATTCCATCTTCAGTCCGATTTGATCTCCGGGTTGGGGTTCTTCAGCTTGGCGAGATAGGTCGTGCGCGGTTTCGTATTCAACTCGGTCAACAGGCCGTAGTTGAGCGAGTCGCCCTTCGCCTTGGCAACGACACTGTCCCGATTGTTAATGTCGCCAAAAAAGATCGCCTCCGTGGGACAGGCGGCTTGGCAGGCGGTGACGATTTCGCCGTCGCGCACCGGACGGTTCTCTCTTTCCGCCTCGATTTTCCCGCCGTTGATGCGCTGCACGCAGTAGGTGCATTTTTCCATGACGCCGCGGCTGCGCACCGTGACGTCGGGATTTCTCAGCGGCTTCAGGCTCGGAGTTGCAAAATCGGCGTACTGGAAAAAGTTGAACCGCCTTACTTTGTAAGGGCAATTGTTGGAGCAATAGCGGGTGCCGACGCAACGGTTATAAGTCATGTCGTTCAACCCCTCGTCGCTGTGGCTGGTGGCCCCCACGGGGCAAACCAACTCACAGGGCGCGTTCTCGCAATGCATACACGGGACGGGCTGATGAAAGGTCTCCGGATTCTCCGGGCTTCCTTTATAATAGCGGTCGATGCGGAGCCAATGCAGCTCCCGTCCGCGGGTCACTTCGGTCTTGCCGACGACTGCAATATTATTTTCCGCCTGGCATGCAACGACGCAGGCGTTGCAGCCGATGCAGGCGTTGACGTCGATAGCCATGCCCCAGGCGTAACCTTCGTATTTGAAGCCCGGATAAAGCGAGCCCGCTGATTCGTGATGATGCTCGCCCTGGGCAAAGTCCGGATTTTTGCGATACTCCTCCAGAGCCGCGGCGCGCACCAGGTCGCGCCCCTCCATGCTGTGATGGAACTGCGTGCAAGCCAGGGTATATTGCGTGCCGATTTTACGGATCTCTACGCCGGTGCCATAGCTGGGAGCGCTGGCGGTGCGAATCCCATAGGCATTGAAGCCGGTGCCGTTGCCGACCTTTCCCGCGCGGGTGCGGCCGTAGCCGAGATGTACCGTGATACAGTCCTCGGCATGTCCCGGAACGATCCAGGCCGGAGCGCGCAAGCTTCGCCCCTCGTAGCGCAGCTCGACGAGATCGGTAAACACTCTGCCGTGCTCGCCGCCCCGGGCGCCGATCCGATAGGACAAACCCAGCCGCTGGGCAGTTTTTGGACTGACGAGGGCAGCATTGTCCCAGGTAAGCTTGGTCAGCGGCTTCGGCAACTCCTGCAGCCAACCGTTGTTGGCGAAGCGTCCGTCGAAAAGCGTCGGATCGGGTTGAAAGGAAATTTCCAGGGAACGCCCAGGCTCCGCCTGGGGGTTTTGGGTTTCGGGTTTCGGGTTTCGGGTTTCAGATACGGATGGCGAACCGGCAAACCAGTTACTGCTTGGCGCCTTGAGGTTAACAGACTTCGGTTGAAACGTGGTTCCCGCGATGATGCCGTCGTGCACCGCCCTCCGCCAGCCGGTTTCAAAATCGCCGGCGATCTTCTGGCCTTTCCAGTAGTTGCGAACGATATCGTAGGATGTTTCGCCGGACCGGCCCAGCAGCGCCGCCAGAATTTCGTGGGACGATCTGCCGCTGTATAGCGGCGCGATCAACGGCTGCAGGATCGTCGCCGTGCCGTCGTAGGCGCGGATGTCGCTCCATGATTCCAGATAATGGGTTTCAGGAATATGCCAGTGGCAATAAGCGGACGTTTCATCCTCGTAGAGCCCCGAATGAACACGCAGCGGAACCTTCGCCAGCTGTTCGGCGAAGCCAAGATCCACCGGCGCCGTATAGACCGGGTTGCCGCCCAGCATAAGCAGGATTCTCACGGCTCCGGACTCCATGTCCTTCACCAGCTCGCGCAACGACGCCATTTGATCGAGGGGATTGGCTTCGATAGGGTTGGTGTAAACCACCGTCTTGCCGACGTTGTCCAGCGCCTGGTTCATGGCGTGGGCCAGCGCATGAACTCCCGGGGGCTGTCCGTCACCGGCCACAACGACACTCGCCTCACGATGCTTTTGCAGGTCGCGGACTAGAGCGTCGATCCATTGAAAGCGCTGGGCGTCGATCGTCGACTGCACGGCAAGACCGATTTTAGCTGCGACGGCGGCGGCAAAGTTCGGGATCTCACTGGGACGCAGCGCCATGCGGTGATCCGCCATGGCGCCAGTCACAGACGGAGTCGCCTCGATGACGTAAAGCCGGTTCATGCCGACCTTGCCTTGACGCACGCTTCGTTTGCCGGCAAAGTCGCGCGCATAACGTACGTTTGCCGGGCCGCTGAAAAGAAAATCGGCGTCCAAGGACAAGATCACTTCGGCGTTTTCGAACCGGTAGATCGTGTTGACATCGGTGCCGAAAGCCAGGCGGCCGCCGGCGCGGGCGTTATCGCGGCTTACCGGTTCGTATTGGTGCCATTTGGCGCTTGGAAATTTTGCCAGCAACTGGCGCAGCTGATTCCCAAGCGTTGGAGATGTGATGGTTTCCGTCAAGATCCTGAGCCCCCCGCCGCCAACGACCCGCTCGGCTTCAAGATCGTCATTGACCGCGGTGAGAAAGGCACTCCACGTGCTGATTCTCCCGGCGTTTCTAACCACCTGGGAACGATCGGGGTCGTAGAGAGTCAAGATCGACGCCTGCGCAAACGCATCCGTCGCGCCCAGGCTGGCGGGATGATTGGGGTTGCCTTCAATTTTGGTCGGGCGTCCTTCGTGGCTTTCGACCAGGACGCCGGTACCCACACCGCTCAGGGGAAATGCCGTAGCAAAAAACAGCGGCCTGCCGGGGACGATCTGCTCCGGTTGATTCACATAGGGCACAATCTTTTCGTCCACTGAGGCCGGCCTACAGGCATTGAGCCCCGCCAGCGCCAGCGAGGCGCCCATCAGTCTCAAAAAATCTCTCCGGCTGACTCCGTCCAGCAAGCCCGCCGCCTGTTGCGGAAATTCTTGTGTTAAGAGTTTGTGAAATTCTTCGCTATCGGACAGTTCCTCGAGGCAACGCCAGTACTCCTGACCTCGAGACGATGCCAACCGTTCCCGGATCGAAGCGAGATCGAGGCGCGCATTCGCGAGTTTCGAGTTTCGGGTTTCGGGTTTCACGTTAAAACTCGGGAGTGCTGAGGATTGAAGCGATGGATCGCATCATGGTTTTTCCCATCACTCCACTACTCCAATACTCAATCACACTATTCTTCATCGGTGACAAACCGAGCAGCTCGTGAGGCTTTCGATCTTGTAGTCCTGCACAAGTTTTTGCCCCAGGGCGATCTGATCCGAGGGCGGCTGCCAATCCATGTTGAAGACCTGATCCCGGGGCCGAACGAATCGCTCCGGATTGCGGTGGCATTCAAGACACCACTCCATATATAGCGTGTGCTCGCGCCACATGAGCGGCATCTGATCCACCCGCCCATGGCACGTCGTGCAGCCCACGCCTTTGTGGACATGAATGCTGTGATCGAAATAAACGAAACCCGGCAAGTTGTTCACCCGCGTCCATTCCAGTGATTTCCCAGTGCGGAAACTTTCGCGTACCGGCTCCAGAATCGGGCTCTCGGCCCAGATCTGGGTGTGGCAACTCATGCAGATTTTGGTGGACGGGATACCGGCGAAAGAGGACTGTTCCACCGAGGTGTGGCAGTAACGGCAATCGATGCCGTCGTCACTGACGTGGTGTTTATGGCTGAATTGCACCGGCTGGTCGCGGGCGACACCCACCTCCGTCACATAGGAGGACCGGTTGATCGCGGCGAGGGTGGCGACGAGGACTACGATGATACCGATGCCCCCGAATACGCTCACCCTGGAGATTGTGTTCGTGCTCCGGTGAAATATCTGAGCCATCGACTTACTCTTACTTTAGCCTGTTGATTCAGCTAAGCAAGGTCATCATCGTGTTTCAAGATATTCGTCCGAAAAGTAACCCGGTAAAATTTGGCCGCAGCGATCAAATTTCTCCTTGCTACCTTGCGCAATTCGATCGCCGTGATTTAATATACGAGGAAATTACTCTCAAACATGAGTGTTACTGCTGCCATTTTGCAAGTGATCTAAGCTTGGGTAGCATTCGCTTAACCAGGATCTTGTGTCCGCATCCCTCGAACACATCACCCCGAACACCCCGATGGGCGCCAATCTCGTCGCCGACGGCGCAACGTTCCGCGCTTGGGCGCCTCATGCGCGGTCCGTCCATGTGATCGGTGACTTCAACAATCGCCAGCGTAACGACGCCAGCCTGCTGACCCGGGATCACCACGGCCACTGGCGTGGTTTTATTCCAGGCGTGCGCGATCGCCAGCGCTACCTGTTTTATGTCGTCGGCGACGGCGGCGAAGGTCCCAAACGCGATCCCTATGCGCGCGAGCTGCAAACGCCTTTTCCGAGCGAGTGCATCATCCGCAAAACCGATTTCCCCTGGCATGAGAGCGGATACGTCACGCCGAAGTTTCACGACTTCGTGATCTACCAGCTTCACGTCGGAACCTTTTTCACTCCCAACCTGCCCCGAAGAGCCGGGAAATTCCTCGACGTCGCGCGCAAGATTCCGCACTTCGCGGATCTCGGCGTGACCGCGATTCAGCTCATGCCGATCCAAGAGTTCCAAACCCAATTCAGTTTGGGTTACAACGGCACCGATTACTTCTCGCCAGAAATGGATTTTGCCGTGGAAGATGCCGACCTCGGGCCCTACGTCACCGAGGCCAACAAGCTGCTCGATGTCATGGCACAACTGCGCTATCGAATCGAAGACTTGCGCGGCGAGATGAACCAGCTCAAGGCGCTGGTGGATCTCTGCCACCTCTATGGTCTCGGCGTTATCCTGGACGTGGTGTACAACCACGCGGGCGGAGACTTCGGCGATCAGAGCCTCTACTTCTTCGACCGCCAGTCGAGCCAGGGCGGTAATCGCAATTCCCTCTACTTCACCGGTGTGGGCCATGCCGGCGGACTCGTGTTCGACTTCGGCAAGCCTGAGGTTCGCGACTTTCTGATTCAGAACGCGAAGTTTTTTCTCGATGAATATCGGCTCGACGGTTTGCGCTACGACCAGGTAAGCGTCATCGACCACGATGGCGCGCCCCACGGCTGGCGCTTTTGCCAGGATCTCACTTCGACGTTACGCCATCACAAACCGGGCGTGCTCGACAAGGCCGAATATTGGAACGTCAATCCCTACGTGGTGAAGCCGCCGCCCGAGGGAGCGGGCTTCGATACTACTTTGACCGACGGGCTGCGCATCGCGATTCGCAACGTCATTGGTAACGCGAGCGCGCCGAATGAGCGGCCGCTTGACCTGTCCGGCCTGGCGCGGAGCCTCTGGCCGGAGGGCTTCAACGAGCATTGGCGCTTTGTCCAGGGACCGGAGAACCACGACATTGTTTACAACGGTCGCGAGCAACGTATAGCCCGGCTTGGCGACCCGAGTAATCCACGCTCCTGGTACGGCCGCAGCCGTGCCCGGGTGGCCACTGGCATCAGCCTCACCGCGCCCGGCATTCCGATGCTGTTCATGGGGCAGGAGTTTCTCGAGGACAAACAGTGGTCGGACAACTTCGAGTTTCACCGGAACCTGCTGCTGCACTGGGCCGGACTCGACGCCGGCGACAAGCAAATGCTGGATCATGTGCGCTTCACGCGAGAGCTCATCAAACTTCGCTGGCGCTATCCGGGCTTGCGCGGTCAAGGTTTCCGCGTGGTGCATGTCCACGATCAGAATCGCGTGCTCGCATTTCACCGCTGGGTGGAGGGTAAAGGCCACGACGTGATCGTGGTCGTGCACCTCGGGAACTTCAACCGCTTCGACTATCGAATCGGCTTTCCCGGCGGAGGTGATTGGCGCGAGGTTTTCAACAGCGATGTCTACGAGAACTGGGTCAACGCCAACACCGTCGGCAACGGCGGCCGCGTCTACGCGGAGCCCCAACCGCTGCACGATTTCAGCCACTCCGCAGCCCTCGCGCTGCCGGCGAACAGCCTGCTGGTGTTCGCCCGGTAAGACATCAGACTAACGGGTGCGCCGAGCGATAGTTCCGACGCGCTAATGAATCAAGCTGCCGGTAACTCGGATGAGTCCTTGCGGATGGCGACCATAATGTATACACTTTTGCCGTATGGGTCTTACACTCACTATTCGACTGAGCAAGGAACTCGCGGTTTGGCTGGAAACGGCCGCAGCCAAGAGCGGCGTGTCGCAAGGCAAACTCGTCCGTGAACAATTGGAAAAGGCCAGGACGAGCAGCGGTAACCAAGCCTTCATGCGGTTGGCAGGAACCGTGCGCGGGGCGAAGGATCTCTCCACGCGCAAAGGGTTCTCCCGTCCATGAAGGGCATTGCAGACACCGGGTTCCTGGTTGGCTTTGCCAATCGGAACGACAGACATCATGACTGGGCTGTAAGCGTTGCCGCGCGGGTGACCGAGCCCCTGCTTACTTGCGAACCCGTTTTGGCGGAGGCCGCGTTTCATCTGCGCAATGTGCCGCTGGTTCTCGCTATGATCCGAGACGGACTGATCGGCCTCGCCTTCGATTGCCAAGACCATTTGCCCCAACTCGCAGCTCTAGCGACCCGCTATGCCAACCGCCGGCCCGATCTGGCTGACCTTTGCCTCATCCGCATGAGTGAGCTCTATCCAAGCCACAGCGTTATCACGGTCGATCGCGAGGATTTTCGTATCTATAGAAGAAATAAGCGCGAAGCCATCCCGCTTATCTGTCCCCCGCAAGCTTCGTGAGAAGCCGAGTATTTGTAGAAACCTCTTGATTTGTCGTGCTGGAGCCCAAATTTCTAGTTGATTGGATGGCGAGCGATTTTCGGCCCGGTAAATTCTAGGCTTTGTAGGAAAGGCTCAACTTCTCGGCTCAGCTTGGCTGCCGTCGAGTGATCTCCCTGACGAAAAACCTCGACGAAACTGATCCATACTAAACTGCTTTTAGCAGACGTAGGTTTTGGGTGAGCACATAATAAATTGCTGAGAAAGTTTAGATTAACGACGACATCCGCCGGTGCCAGGAAAGCGCCTTGCTCTGCTACTTTCGCGTCGAACCGGACGCAACTGGCACCGAAAGATCGGTCTATCGCAGACTGCGATTCCACCAGTTGGAAACGCCGCTCGGCAGAACTGATTCCTCCAACTACTTGCGCGAAAAAGTGATGGCTGATCAGCTCATCCACTGCGATTCTTAGTTGCTCAGGCGACGGTCGGTCGGTTCCGAAAGCCGGGAGCGCCAGAGCCATGCCCATGAAGCGAACTGTTTGGAGGACCACTTGGAATAAATCATTGGGCGACGGAGGCTGTGCAGGAATTTCCACCTTCGCCGGGTGTTTCGAAAAACTGAGCCCGGGTGCCGTCGATCTCACGCACCAATTCTCGCCTTGAGGGGGGAGCACCGAAAAGCCTGCTGCCGGCACCTCGATACGTTGCTGTCCAGTTTCCGAAGCTTGCAATCCTTTGCAATCCAACGGGATTGATATGGAATCAGCCGCGCTACAGACCCCCGCAATCAAAAGACATAGCCCACAAGCCAGCCAGGAAACATATCTTTTCATCTCAGCTCCACAGTTGATTTCCGCCGCGACGGCGGTTTGCTTCGAGCGCGAATTCGCAGAGACGCGTCCGGCGTCATTCCCGCGCAAACGGGGAATCCAGAAGTCTTGGATTCCTATTACGAGCTCACCGCAATCCGGATGCCAGGCTTAGATTTTGGTCCGCCAAGCAAAAACGTCTGGAGTTTTGAGAAGATGCGAAGAAGTGACTCTGGGTGTCCGAATAAGTCGCGATCACGCGGAGAAACTTTGGATACAGTGATGTATACGAAGTTGCTAACTAGTTGTGGCGCCCCGCCTTAACTTGAGATAGCTCTACGATTCTGCATTCAAACTCGGCACAACTTTGTATCAATAACAATCCTACGAAACAATAGGAGACTGTCCCATTCCTCAACAAAGGGCTTGCGCTGAACTGTGCTCTATCAAACTTAGAAGATCCCCTCCCACGAACCGCCGCCCCCACCCGCCAGGCTAACGTGCGCATGACCAATGGTTCTGTTCAATCACTCCGGGTTTGATTCCGAGAGCTCGCAGCGTAAAGAGCTATTCCCAGACCTCTTAGAGTCCGTCATTCGCGAATGCTTCTGTCGGGAATCCAGGCGAGACTGGAAACTGGACCCCCGACCCATTCGACATGGCTCAGGGTCGTGGTGAGCATAGCCGAACCACGGTTAAACCATTCGGGGGTGACGCCTTTGGAACAAATTCTCATCGCTACGTTTCGCTATCCCGTGAGCGCGCTGTGAAATAGCTCAATTACCTTGACGCGTCGCTGGCGTTGACCGTATACGTGATCCGGGTATACGACATCGACTGGCGAAACGCTGGCGCTCACTCTTTTCGTCTAGTTCGGGGTGAGTCCGGGCGTGGCGTCGACGGCTGGTCGCCAAAGCGCTTCTTGTCCTCTTCGATTTGCTTTTCGAGAGCAGAGATCTCCGCGTGATAGGTTGCCACCTGCTGATCGAACTCCCTGACCGCATCGGCTTTAGCTTTGGTGAGATTGGCCACCCGGCTCTTGAGCTCGGCCACGGTCGCTTCCTTTGCCGCAACTGGACTCGTCGTGGGTGGTCGTTTCTGCGCGGCTTCCAGGGTCTTTTTCGCCTCCGCCATCAATTTGACCTGCTCGGTTAAAATTTCTTTCAGTGTTGCCATGGTTTCTCTCCTTAGTACTTCGGTACTTCGTCGATGGTTCAAAGTTCAACG
>Ga0105347_1000509_pt1 | contig 18288 bp, 22 predicted proteins | sample EasRivMeERMLT890_FD_89677 | JGI IMG/M metagenome (GOLD analysis project Ga0105347, IMG submission 89677) | Soil microbial communities from meander-bound floodplain in the East River, Colorado, USA - East River MetaG ERMLT890 | ecosystem: Environmental > Terrestrial > Soil > Floodplain | place... | reverse complement strand
GGGCTGTCTCGAGTATTGAACACGCTGCAGAACATCGCCTTGTACAGCACCGGTGTCGGCGCTCGCGCCTTCGGCTTCCATGGTGCTGCGGATGCGCTGCGGGATGCTCGCCTGGGGAATGGGTCAGCCAGTGCGCCCGCAGAGGAGCAAGACATCCGCTTCTTCTCGACGGGCGGCTTCAAAGGTCCGGTTATCAGCCTGCCAGGCATCGAGTCCGGTGTGAACGCGGAGACCCGGAAGAAGATGCGCGAGGACGAGATCATCGCGGACCTCACGCGCAAGGACCTGCTCGCCCGCCTGCACGCGATTCGTGAGAGCGAATTCAACCGCATGGTGGTCGACATGCGGAAGCGCGCCAACCTGCAGCTCGGCGGTTATGGCTCCTTCCCGCAGCTGCCGACCATTCGAGATGTGTCGCCCATTCAGCGGTCGATTCCGCTGGTGCCGCAGACCATCGGCGCGCCCATTCGGTTTGTAGAGCCGCTGTTCGAGGGGAAGCATGTGAAGCGCCCGGGGCCCGGCCTGGCGGACCGGTTCGGTGGTACCGAATCCAGTGTGCTGCTCGCACTGCAGGCGATCCAAGGCGCCACGAGCGGCGATCCTCTGCAGGGCATTCTGGGCGCCGTGAGCAGTGCGGGGTTTGCGATGGGCGGACCTGCGGGTCTCGGTGTAGCCGCGGGCTCCATGCTGCTCTCGACGCTGTCCAGGTTCTTTGGCGACTCGCAGCAGCGCGAAGAGGAGATCTACCGCGCGACCTTGAGGGCGGAGCGCGAGGCGCGCGAAGAGTCACGGCCGGTCGTGAACGTGTACATCCCGCGCGATGTGTTCAACCCGAAAAGCGGGAACTGGCGTGAACTGTGGGCCGCGACCGCAAAGGAATCCGGCATCACGCGGACCGGTGGGCACACCTTCAGAAACTGGGATGGCTGATGGCGCTTCCTCCGACTCCGAAGATCACCTGGGGCGCGAGCTTCGTGAACACGTGGGTGTTTCCGAACGCCATCGATATGCCCGTTCCCAGCTTCGAGATTGTGGGGGCAGCGTTCCGCTCGAACTCGGGGCTGCGTGACCAGTGGATCACCAGGGAGGATCACCTCCTGTCGTTCATCGCCGGCCACGTCCCGAAGCTGGCCGCTTATGGTGCGACGGGTCTGTCGGACGCGAATGGTGTGTACGCCGCGCTGCTCTGGCTCGCAGAGGGCAACCTCGGGCGGTACTTCCCGGACCAAGGGTCAGGATCGTTCCACAACTTCGAGCTGATCAGTCGCCAGATTGAGCGCCAGCTGCCAGGCGGCGCGCGCTATCGGATCTCGATGACGATCCGAGACACTGACGGCACGGCCTTCACCAGCGCCTACTGATGGCAGTCCTCAAAGCCCAGTACCGAGTCACGATCTACGCCGCAGATGACACCACGCCGCTGACGCCACGCGTTGGTTCTCCTCACTCCGACAACTTTCAGGTGATCACGAAGGCAGGTGTTGGAGGCTGGAAACCGTACCTGCGCGTGAACCAGCTCGGCGCGCCTGACGAGCCGCGCATTGGCCTGAACCGCCTGACCGGGCTGACGGAGATCGGCCAGATCACGGTCCAGGTGGGCGACGTGAAGTTGACGAACAACGTCACGCGCTGGGTGACTGCGTTCTACGGCGATCCGAAAGGCCGGAACCAGTTTGAGGGCTACCGCCTGCGCCGTGAAATCTCGCTCGACGATGGCGCCAACTGGGCTGACGACTACGTCGGCCGGATTGTGAAGTTCACCGCGCCGGATCCTGACGGTGAGCTCGGCCCGCACTTCGAGTTCATCGTGCGCGATGAGCGCATCCAGGAGACGCGCGATCTGTTCGTGGGTGTGCCGCACCACTCGATCACCTACGCGCGGCCCGCGACGCTGCTGCCCAACACCATCCCAAACGCGCGGCCGGACGCCACGAGCTTTGCGTGGAATGGCTGGCCAGGCATCCACAGCATTCTGCTGCGCGGGAAGATCGCCACGGATGGTGACGGCCGGTACATCATCCTGACCACGCAGGGTGGTGACCCGATCAGGAACCCGTACGCGAGACTGACGCGCGCGCTCGCGGTAGTTGCCGACTACACCGCGAAGTCAGCCGCATCGGGCCGATTCTGCCCGTTCGGTCGTGTCTGGCTGCGCAACATTGGTGCGGGCACGAACGGTCACTTCTGGCTGGCGCCAGTGACCTGCCGGATGAAAGGCGTGCTCGCCTACGACGGCAACACGGCGGGCAACCGCAGTGCTTTGTTCATCGACGACGGCCAAGGCGCGGATGAGAAGGGTGTGGTGCGTGCGGTCGGAATTACTCCCCTGCCCTCGACGCATCCGTCCTTCATGGCGCTGCCGGCGGACGGCACGCTGGTCGACTTTGAGGTCTACAACGCGGGCCCGCCCTCAGCTGATGCGCCGTTGCTGATCAAGCCCACGGACGCTGCCACGCTGCTGGAGGACATCTGCGCGGGCAAGTTCTCCCTGCTCAACGACACGGGCTTTGACGACTCGGCGAACGATGGCAGCATCGCCGTGCAGCCCATGCTCACGGACGCGAGCTCGTTTACCACCCTGAAGGCAGACGCCACGGTGCGCAGCCTGGTGTTTGCGATCGATCGAGTGTTCCCCGCCGGCCAGTTCATTGCCGAGCAGATCGTTCGAATTGCGCACATCTACGGGCAGCAGCGCGCGGACGGGAAGCTCTACGCGACGGATCTGCGGCTGGCCTCGACCACAGGCGCCGGGCTGAACACGCTCGACAACACCGACTGTGACGCCGCGGACTGGGAGCAGGGCGAAGAAGGCGTGAATGTGATCTTGGTCACGTCCTATCAGGACACTCCCATCGACACGGTGCCGGCCGATCACATTCTGAATTTGCCGTCCAACTTCCTGCGCAGCACGCCGGTCACGAACACGTTTCTGCTCGATAGGCTGAAGCGGCTGCCGATTCGCCCGTTGAGGCTGGATGCGCTGGGCGCGCGCGCAGTGGTGTGGGACACGGAGCCGAACTGGGCAGGCAAGCTCGACTCTGTGACCGAGCCCTACCGCCAGCTGTATGGCGATGGCGCCGCGGTGCTGTCTGTGACGGCCAGGCGCTCCAGCAAGACCAATGATCTGTTCCCGGGCCACTGGATCAAGGTCAACCTCGACAAGGTGCCGAACGCGAGCACGAACACGCGCGGCGGCACCAGGCTGTTCCAATGTTTGGAGCGCGTGCACTCTGGTGCTGGCTACCGCTTTCGGCTGATCGATGCCGGTCCCGACTCCGTGGCGGTGGTGCCCACGGTAGCCAGCCCCGCCTATGTCACGCACCATGGACTTTCCTGCGCTATCACCCTCAACGCGAACGCTGAGCCGGTCACCTTCCAGATTGCCGTCGTCGCGACCGGAGCTGGGCGGCCGGCAGACTCCTCCGCGCTGTGGAAGACGCGCGCGACCGTGACGAGCTCGAGTACGGTTCAGATTGGTGAGATCCCGCGCGGCAAGCGCATCTACGTGCGAGGGATCAGCACTCCGGTCGCAAAGCTGCCGTCTGGCCCGGCGTATCCTGCGGGCACCGACTTCATTGACAGCACAGCAATCACAGCGCCGAGCGCACTGGCGACATCAGTGAACGGCCGCTCAGTCGTCCTGACGTGGACGGTCGGCGATCAGGACTATGGCGTGATGCCGACGCTGAACGGAGCAGCGCATCGGCAGGAGCCGTTGCCGCCCGCCTCAGCCAGGTACGCGTTTGATGAGCTCGACGCGTCGACGCTGTTCACGTTCGGGGTGAAGCATGTGGACGCCTTCGGCGGTGAGTCAGCGCTCACCACCACCACGGCCACCACGGGAACTGCTGACACGCTCTCTGCCCCGCGCGCGCTTCAGATCCTGCAGGGCCGTGCAACAGGCACGACATCGAGCCTGGCACCAGAGGCGAATCAGATCGGGTTCGGGTTCGAGCTGTCGCTGCGGCCGCAGACCAAGCACGCGCACATTCGGCTACAGGTCGGCCTAGACGTTGGCTTCAGCAGCATTGAGCAGGACATCACCCTGCAGCCAGGCACGACGGTCTTTCGGGTGCGCACACCCATAGATGGCGCCGAGAGGTTCTTCCGCGCGCGCCACGAGCGCACGGGCTGGGCGCCGTCAGACTGGTCTGAGATCGTGAGTGCGTTCCCGACTGCACTCGTCGACTCCACGGATCTTGGTGGTGACCAGTTCGCCGGCGGCTGGGCGTACCTGTCTCTCGATTCTGATGGGACAGTGCGGTTGCACATCGGCACCGATGATGGCGACACCGAGGAAGCGTACTACGAGATCAGTGTTGCTTCAGGCTTCGCCGCCGGGACGTACCCGACTGTAGACACGAGCGACACGCAGGTGCTGGAAGGGAGCATGCCCTTCCACTCCATCGTGACGGTGAGTGGACTGCCCCTCGTGTTGCGCCTCGATCAGAAGGTCCTGGTCACCGTGCGCTTCCGTGGCGCAGGGATCTGGGGCCAGACCGTGTACGACGACGAAGTCCGGATGGGCACGCCCGCGATTGTGGCGATCAGCTCGGCGCCAGGCGTGCCGCTCGCTGACGTGCGGCTCGGCGGATTCCAGAATGGCGATACGGAGCTGGTGGTCACGCGGCGCATCGATACGTGCATGGGCTTCCGCTACACGTTCAGCAAGAACGTCCCGCTCCCCGACCCGCAGCCCGCTGACGGTACCGAGTATGTGTTCCTCAGCTCGGAGGGCAGCAAGGCAATTCCCTTCGATGGCGTCAAACAACTGGCGGCCGGAGAGACTGCCTACGTCTACGTGTGGCCGATTGGCTTCCCCGTGAGCGGCGGTACCACGGGATCGTTCGGCTTCCGCATTCTCGCGAAGTGGACGAAGCCAGGTGGAGGCGTTGACACTCCGCATTTGCAGATCGGCTACGACCGAGCTGCGCTCGACATCATTGGTATGGTGGCCATCAAGGTCGACATCAGCGACCCGCAGAACCGCGGCGGCACCTTCGAGTGCTGGACGTCGCCGCTCAGCGGAACGGGCGTGCCGAATTCCGGAGGTGCTGCGGACGCGACCGTTGCAGTGTCGTCGACGCCGGCGCAGATGCGAGGTCCGTCGCGCTTCGTGCCAGCGGGCTCGTACGTGGTTGATGCGTTGGTGTTTCCGATAGCTGACGGTGTCGACAAGACGATCTTTGTAGAGTACGCGCCGACCGGTGGCACCACGTCGGGTCCAATCGCGTTCACTGTTCCGAAGCCAGTGATGTCCGCCGGCCTGCCAGGCACTGAGCTGGATGGCCGGATCCGAATTGGCTTGCCCAACATCATCCCGGGCACGAGCTCGATTGGCATCAGCTCAGGGAACCCGAATGCTGCGACGCCGGGTCCGACGCTCAATGGTGTGTACACGACGGCCGTCAGCCCGAACGGCAACATTTTCATGCGCGGCAAAGAGAACGCTGGGTGGTGGGGCCTGCCCGTCACGGATGCTGCTGCGGAAATCTTCTCGTATGCAAACGGCGTATATCAGACCGGCATCCGCGGGCTGCCGCTGTCGTTTTCTGCGATAGTCAAGCCGCGAGATGAGAATTCCACGTTCGGGCTGCGTGTGGAGTTCAGGGCCATAGGCGGCACTGTGCTGGCGACCCATGACAGTGTCGGGACGTTCACGACCCCAGACACGCCAGTGTCCGGATACCCGCCTGACCAGATCCCGATGCTTGAGGGACCAGTATCGATGGGCCCCTTCACTCCGCCCGAAGATGCAGTGTCGGTGTGGATGTTCCCGCGGTACGTGTCGAACGGCGCCGGCGGCTCGAATGTCGGCTACATGAAGTTCCCGTCGTGTGTTGCCGCAGGATTGCCGCAGACGCCGAACCCCGCGCCGACGCCTACGATGACGGCTGTCGTCCAGGCTGCCGAGCAAGTCTCCGCACAGAACCAGACTCTCTTCGCACAGTTCGGTGCGCAGTCGGGTGCAATGATCGGCCCTCCCGCGCAGGCTGTGACGACGCAGCCCGTGTACGATGACTCAGCAATATTCGCGCTGATCGATACGCTGCAGCGGCGGCTGGACAACCTGACGCAGATCCAGGGTGAAGGCACTCTCTCGATCGGACCAGCCACGATCAGCGATGGGCTCAATCAGCGGGCTGTGGCAAAGGCGCACGGTCAGGGAACGTGCCAGGGCGGTAGTGTGTCAGGGTCAGCGTGGGCCAATGGTTCGGCTGTTACGTTCGCGGAAACTCTGCAGGACGTGCCCTTCATCGAGCTGCTCGGCGGCGCGGAGCATGAGCCGCGGTACAGCAAATGGACGGCAGGCTTTGACCCGTGCAAACCGGTGCGGCGAGAACGCGTGGCGATCAATCCCTCAGCGACGGGCTTCACGCCGCAAGCGCGGTTTGCCCAGGACACAGGAACAGTCACGACCATTGACGACAACTTCGCGGGCACGCTCCTCGACTTCATCACCGAAGCCGATACGGTCACACTTTCGAGTGCGCCCGCGTCGAACAATATCTACACATTCCGCGTATCGATCACGACGAACCCGGGTGGCTTCCCTGCTGACATTCCGAACGGCGTCGTCGGATACAATGGCTACGTCGAAATTCTGCTGGCGTTTGAGTTCAACGATGGTGGTGGCTGGGTGGAGCGTGGCTCGCTGTTCATCAGCGACTCGGGCTTCAACAGCGATAACCACACGGTCAATCACTCGATCCCGATTGCTGTAGCTGGCATGGGCGCGAGCGATCAAGTTCGCGTTGTCGTGAAGAATATCTATTTGCAGAACGGGCTCGGCTCGGCAAATGCACAAGCGACTGACGTCCAATATCCGAACAGCACCGGCGTTGCGACGTATGCATCCATGACACCCGACCAGTCCAGCAACGCCAACGACCGCGTGCTGTACCGACTCCTCGCAACCACCTGAAGATGCGAACGTACCTGGAAGTGAAGGGGCTGCCGCGCAACGAGTACGTGATCGCGCCGTGCTGCGGCCGCCGTGTCCTGGCGGACGTGCTGTTGCACGCCCACAAAATGCCGCTGGAGTTGCGGCCGCGCAGCGCCGAGTTCCTCTGTGATGGCTGCCGCGAGCGGCTGGTAAACAGCGGCACGCTCACGCGGGAGCAGCTCATCCTGCTGCTCCACGTTGATCCGCCTGCGCATCTGATCCAGAAGATGCGCGGGATCGATCGGGAGCTGAGAGGCGATGGCGTTCGCCAATCCTGACCTGGCTATCGGTCCGCCGAGTGGTGGTTCCTTCGACGGCCACAATCACACACCGTATCGCGCATTCAAATGGGACATCGGCGCGAACGTGGGCAGGCCGATCATGCCCACCGACCAGAACTACTCGGGTATCGCTGGCCCTGACGGGAAGATCTGGTTCAGTGCAACACCTGGTGAGATACGCCAGCTGGAGGTAGTTGTCGCAGTCGCGCAGTCGATCACGGCGGGCAACCTGTACGCGATCAACACCAGCGGCCTGGGCACGAGCGGCGCGGGCACGGCTTACAAGGCGTTGCAGTCGGCTACGAACACCGGTGGCGTTGGCAATGAGTTTTACGTGATCCTCGTGGAAGTCTGGAAACCGAAGGGCTGAGATGCTCACAGCTGCCTCGCCGCTGCACTACGTCGATCTGCGCTATGGCCCGAACCCGATCATCGGCGGCGATCCCGTGTTCGCGCGGGACTCGGCGGCGACGATCGTTGACCAGGCTCGCAAGCTGATTCAGTACCCGCGGCTGCAACCACTCTGGCCTGCGTGGATTGACCTGCACGGCTCTCGGCGGCCCTCCATCCTCACGGAGCCAGCTCGGCAGAATCGCGTGACCTGGGCCCGCGATCTGGCGCAGTGGACGAACACGAACACGAGCATCACTGCAGGTCAGCTGGATCCGCGCGGAGGAGCTGGGGGAAGGCTGCTCGATGCAACGAGTTCGGGCGGCTACCGCGAGATTGTGGTCACGTTCGTTGGTGATGGCGCGAAGGCGCTGAAGTTTCTCCTGAAGAAGGGCAGCGCCGCCGTCTCGGATCTTGAAGTGTGGGACAACACGGCCGCCGCGGTGCGCCACCGAATTCGTGCGACCTGGTCGGCGAGCGGTGTGCCGACGCTGTCGTCCACGTCCGGCTCGGGCACGCTGTTCCCCGTGAGGCAGCTGGCGACGGGCTTCTGGGAGATTGAGTTCACTGCCGCCTCGATCACAGCTGCCAACTCCAACCGGCTGCGCTTCTATCCTGCCGGCACAGCGGCGACCGGGACTGCCTACTTCGATGGCGCACAGGCTGAGGATGCCCTCTACTCCACCAGCCTTGTCGACACGGCCGGTGCTGTGGGTGCACGCGCGGTCGATCAACTGTACTGGAAGATCCTGTTCGGGCCGGTAGCCATGGCAATCTACACGGACCTGATCATCGGCAACGCGCTGCAGGTGTCAACTCGATTCTGGCACATCGGCAAGTCGGATGGCTCGACGCCGTATGTGTTTGCGGGCTTCAACAGCTCGGGCCATGTGACCACGCAGGTGCACAATGGCACCGCGTCTCAGGAAGCTGCCGTGAACGTGGCAGCGGTTCAGGGTGACCGCCTCAGGGTGCTGTCGATCATCCACTCGACCGGCGCCCCCAGAACCATCGTCTCGAAGAATACGGATGAGACCGCGCAGACTCTGGGCAGCACACCCAGCGGTGGGCTGCTGACGTCCTTCAGCGAGTCAAAGTGGTGGCTGGGCAGCCAGGGCACGAGCAATGTCGGGCGCGCGTATGTGCAGCGCCTGTTCGCGGTGCCGCTCTCGGAGATGATGATGGTTCCGGGCACCGATCCATCGGACCACGTGCTTCGGGAGCTCGAGAACTTCGAGCTGAATACTTCAGGCCAGGTGGTGTGAATGCTCTACGAATATCGGGAGATCCTGCCGGAGCACCTCCCGCCGGGTGATCACCAGGACCTCATGAATCAGGGCATCTTCGAAATCGCTCCCGGTATATACCAGTGTATATGCGGGGCGCCTGACAACCGCGGCCAGCACCCGGCGGGAACGAAGCTGCCAGGGCACCGGCTCGGTGTGACCGGCGTGTCTCGGCACAGGTTATTGCCCAAGGATGTGCGCGCTGCGGTGCTACACGCCCGCGTGATGAGGCATGCCGATCGAGCTGCAAGCCTGCGCCACCTGGTGAACGACAATGACGATCCTGAGCGCCTGCGCGCTGGCGTGCCTGCGCGTGGCGGCAGCAGGAAGCCAGCGAATGAAGCGAAGGCGTTGGCGTCACTCGGCCGAGCCAAAGGTTTCGTTGAATCGGGGGAGGCCGAGACGCTGCTCGTGCCCATGATGGAAGTGCAGGATGGAGACGTGGTCGAAATCGACGCATTACCCGCCATGCGATTTGCGGGTGAGACCGGGTAACAGGCTACCGCGTCCGCGCGCCAGCATGTAGACTGTAGTTGACAATTCGATTGCGCCCCTTTGGGGTCTTGTTCGCGGAGGCATTTCTCGCGGGCACGACCCCTTTTTTCGTTTTCTCAAGGGCACAGCATAAACGGTGGATGCAACAGCACGGATTCCGGGAGGCAGAGCGATGTCGCGGTGGCTACAGGAGATCGGCATGCCGGTGCAGGATACCGCTCTGGTCGTGGCCACGGTTGGCACCATCACGAGCGCCGTGTTCAACGTGCAGAACGTCGCGCTGCTCATCGCGCTGATCGTCGTGTTCGTCCTCGACATGCTGGCCGGCATGGCCAAGTGCTACATCCGCAATCCGGACGACTGGTATGACGGACAGGTGATGATCCGCGGCGTCGTCCGCAAACTGCTGATGATGGCGCTGGTTGTCCTTGCGGGCATGATCGACTCGCTCGCGATACTCGTGCCCTCATTCAGTACGTACGTAATCGAATTGACGCCGATCACAAAGGCTGTGCTTTGCCTGATGCTGGTCGGGCAAATGGGGTCCGTGCTCAAGAACATCCGGCGCGCGGGAGTCAGGACGCCGGCGCTCGACCTGCTGGTCAAGCGAATTGGTGGTGAGGAGAGCAAAGAGATCCCGGCCGTGAAACGCGAGCCGGACACCAAGTAGACGAATTCCGATCGGAATAACGAGAGGCCCCCATGAAAGTCAACTATGCCGGCATGAACAAACAGGAGCTGCAGGCCGCAATCGCGAACGCGGAAAGCGCTGACGTCCTCGACGAGATCTGGGCTCAGCTCGCGCCGCGCGGTTACGCGATCGAGGGGCTGATGCATTGCTCGATTCTGGAGCGCAAGGCTTCCCTGGGTGCCACGCTCTCCGAGGTCGAGTCTGCGCTGGTCAGGCAGGCCCGGGAGCGCGCTGCTCACGGCGCAACACTGGCCCCCATTACTGGACAGCGAGGCTGATCGATGGCGTATACCCTGAGCACTGGTGCGCGTGATGACGCCGTCGATCGGCACAGCACGCAGCTGTACGACAACGCGATCCTCGAGATCCGCACTGGCTCACCTCCGGGTCCCAACGCAGCTGCGACCGGGACGTTGCTCGCTTCGCTCACACTCCCTGCGTCTGCGCACGGCGCACCATCAGGCGGATCGGTTTCGCTTGCCGGTACGTGGCAGGACGCGTCAGCCGACAACGCCGGCACTGCGGCGCATTTCCGGATCCGAGCCAGCGGTGACGCCAACGGCGCTGACGCCACGCAGAAACGGGTCGAGGGAACAGTGACGGCAACCGGTGGTGGCGGCGACCTGACCCTGGACAACACGTCCATCGCGGCGGGCCAGCAGGTCACGGTCTCGAGCTGGACATTGACACAGCCTGCGAGCTGAGTGAGCGGCGAGGCTTGGCTGCGCACGCACGCGAGTCTCGTGATCCGCAAGGCTCCGACCATGACGGCCGCGCAGCGAGGCGCGGTTGCGCACTGGTTGCGAGAGCAGGCCGAACTGGTGGAGCAACGAGCTGCGGAGATGGGTGAGCTCTACTGCCCGCGCTTCATGCACGGCGACGAGTTGCCGTTTGACGACAAGGAGGCGCACCTGCGCGCAGCTCGCGATCACGAGAACGCGTATCGGCGCTCCACAAACAGAATTGAGAGGAAAGCATGACCATTCGATTCCGGCCGGTGTCTCTGATCATCGCCGGCATTCTGCTCTCTGTGGGCGTGGTGCGCGCCGCGCCGCTCGAGCCGCGCGTGCGTGTGGTGCAGCAGGCGCCCGATAGCGTGCGTGTGGAACTGACGTACTCGGCGCCGGGTGTGATCCGCAGCGCGGCACACGTCGGCTACCAGATCCGCGCGCGTGGTATTGGCGTCCCTCTCGCCCTGTTCAATGTGGGGCTCACGCGGGTGGACACGGTTACTCTTGCGCGCGACTCGGTGGACCGGACGGCATGGTTCGCGGTGAGAGCGCGGTCCGAGCCGGATGGCCCGTGGCCGTTTGGCGACTCGGCGTCCGCGGTGATTCCTGCGCGCGCCCTCATTTCTGCGCCAGGCGCGCCGACGATCCGCATCATTGGTGCGCTGCTGGAGCAGTCGGACAGCTTCCGCATCTGGCCGCGCAACGTCGTGCTGGCTGCGATCGACGAGCAGCGCCAGCTCGCTGTTGTCGTGTGGTACCCGTCCGCAGTTGGTAGCACACCAACGGTCTGTGCCCGACACCATGATGGGCGAATTGGCTGGGCAGAGGTCGTGCTGACGGACAGCACCTGGGCGGTACCTGTTGGCGACTTCGGCTGGCTGGAGGACGACTGCGGCCCGATCTACGCGCAGATCCTGCCGCCCGCTCCCGCCCAGCGCAGCCTGCGAGGTCTGTGAATGGCTGAGCTTGAAGCTCGTGGTAAGAATTTCGTCGCATCCCTCCGGCGCGGCGCCGAAGTGGTCGTCGGTGGTGAATCTGATCTCACGTTCCGGCCGACAATCGCTCTGAAACGGTGGGGAGAGGTGGGCGCGGAGCTGAGGGTCCCCACAGCAAAAAATATCACTCCGGCATTCGATGGCTCGCGCCTCACGTGGCGCGACGGTGACATTGCTGCACGATACTACATTCTGCCCGATGGTGACGGCGACGAGGATGATGCTTTCGAGTTCGAATTCATCCTTTTCGCACCGCCAGCCGTGCCGACGCTGGATGTGGAGCTGGACCTGTCGCGACTCGACCTGTTTTTCCAGCCGCCTCTGACGCGCAGCGAGCGAGAGCGCGGCAACATCCGGCCCGCGCGCGTCGTCAATTCTTTCGCGGCGTACCATGCTGCGAAATCGCCGCTGCACACTTTGGCCGGGGCGGCGGACAAATATCGGGCGGGCAAGGCATTTCACATCTATCGCCCAGAAGCCATCGACGCGGCAGGAAACCGGCGCTGGTTTGATTTTCTGCTGGTGGGGTCCACACTAAAAATCGTACTTGATACTGCGTGGCTTGCCACTGCTGCGTATCCGGTTGTGGTGGACCCGACGATCGGGTACTCGACGCTCGGCGCGAGCCTGGATGGCACGAATAACTACATGCTCGCAAATAATCAGACAGCACCACAGGCCGGTGATGCGAACCCGGGTACCGCCTTTGTCGGCGGGCAGTGCGGCTCTGGCACGACTATCTGCATGTTTGGCGCGTATGTCGGCGGCGGCGCGGCACCGGATGGCAAGGCGCTGCTGGCCACATCAGGCCAGATCACGATTACTACGACTCTGGGCTTTCGGTCTGCGGCGATCACGTGGACAGGCATCACGGCAACGGACTACTGGTTGTCAATCAACCAGCAGACGGGCGCGTCAACAGCTTACGATGCGGGGCTCGATGGTTTCTTTGCCGGCCGCACCCACGCCAACGACATGCCCAGTACATGGCCGGCGAATGAAGGCAGTGCGAGTTACAAGATCAGCATGTATGTCGATTACGCCGCATCGGGCGGTGGCGGTGGCGCTTTGCCGCCGCTCCGGCGTGACCGCCCAACGTCCGTAGTTCCACTCTAACTCAGGGAGTCGCAAGTGAGTCGCATCTACACGGTGCCGTTTCGCAATTCATCGTTCACGACGGCGAACGGTGACTATGATTTCTTCGAGCTGACTCCTGCGGATGATCGGCCGATCCGGCTGGTCGGGCTGTTCATCGGAGTCAAGAGTGAAGTAGGCGATGCGCAGGAAGAGATGATCGACTACTCGATCGTCACGGACAATGCGACGTCGGGCAACGGAAGCGCCGTCACACCAAAGCCGGTGGATCCGCGCGATGCGGCGGCCGGATTCACCGCGGAGGCCGTGGCATCGACTCCTGCATCTACCGGCACCGCAGTGGAAGTGCACGCCGACACGTTCAACGTGCGCTCGGGATTGCAGCTGTGGTGGCCGGAAATCAATGGGCAGAGTACGGGTCCGAAGGTTGACCAGGCGGACACGATGCTGTGCGTGCGGCTCGGCACGGCGCTCGCCGATGATGCCACGATTTCCGGCACTGCATACGTGGAAGAGTTGTGAGCTTTTTCGGCCGCCGGTATCGCCTGCCGGCAAAGCGCCGGTGGATACCCACGGCCATCGCGGCCGCGGGGATCGTTGGCGCCGCTGCGGTATCGATCCCCGCATTCTCGAGCTCGGCTTCCGGCCTGGTGCGCGTGGCCGGCGATGCGTCCAGGAACATACCGGCCTTTGCTGTCGCCTCCGCTGGCCAGGTGCGTGTTGCGGGCGCGGCCAGCCGCACGATCCCCGCCTTTACACAGTCAGCTGCTGGAACGGTCCGCGTAACCGGTGCGGCCAACCTCACCATCCCGCACTTCACCACGTCAGCCGCCGGCGTTGTGCGCGTGGCCAGCACTGCAACGCAGAACATTCCGCACTTCACGATGGCAGCGGCGGGCGCTGTTCGTGTTCTCGCCCAGGCCTCACTCACAATCCCTGCATTCCAGGCAACTGGCTCGAGCACGCAGGTCGCGACGGGTCAAGCTGCGCTGACAATTCCGCCCTTCACGCAAACAGCAGCGGGAGCACTACTCGTTGCCGGCGCGGCGACGCTCAGCCTTCCGCACCTGACAATGGCGTCGGCCGGCGCCGTGCGTGTCGCGGGTGTAGCAGAAATCGCAGTCCCACATTTCGCCATGGCGAGCGCGGGTCGCGTACTCGTGCGCGCCGCCGCGGCAATCGCTATTCCGGCGTTGCAGTCTGTGGCCAGTCAGGTCGCACCGGCGGTCCATTTCGTTCATCGCGCCCATTCGCTCGAACGCCGGCACGCGACAACGCCAGCCGAGCGCACGCATGCTGCGCGTTCTCGTCCGACCATCCATGAGGTGACCTAATGCACCAGGTGCTCACAAAGCATGCGAACGCCGAGGATCGGTACGGCTCCGACTTTACGAGTCAGCTCGACGAAGGCGAGACGCTCTCAAACCCGGTGGTGGTGGTTACGCGTGGCGCAACGAAGACCTACGATCCCGAGACTGGCCGCTTCGTGCCCGTGGGGCCGTGGACGGTTGTGACGAGCGAGTTCGTGAGTGGCAGCCCGACGATCGCAGGCGGCCTGGTTTCCGGCACGTTCAAGACTCGAGCTGCTCCTGGCGAGCAAGCAGCAGGCACCTACGTGGTGCGTGTGGAGGCGGACACGAGCGGGAGTCGTACGCTGGTCGACACATGGGAGCTCGAGGTCACGGAGGCGGCGGTTCCGTAGCGAGATCCACGCGTTCCAAGAAGCGTTGCACGTCCATCGAGGCCGCCAGGGTCTGCCCCACCGACAGCAGCTCGAAATAGACAGCGTCTTTGCCCATAAGTCTAAGCCTCTCCCGCACTTCATCCAGAAGAGCAAACTGCCTTTCTTCCAAGCTAGCGCCGCGCGAGGCATCGAAATGGGCGCCCCCTAGCTTGTTAGAAATGAACTTGACTAGGACTCTTCGAGGAACCGGAATGCCTTGGACCACCATGCATGCACCCTCGGTCCACCCTCGTAGCCCGAGCTTTTCTGTTGCGAACGACGCTTGAGCCATCTCGTATGCTTCGGCGTTGCCTAACTCATTGTTGAGGCTCATCAATCCTCTAATCTCGCCGCCCTCGTACTTCGCACCCCCGACCGATGCTAGCGCAATTTCCTGCACTGGCACAATCTTCAATATCTCTTTTAAGGTGCCTCCTTCGATCTCTGGTTCCTTCTCGAAACCGGCTCCCTTCCAGGCGCGCTGCAACTGGGCGTCTACAAGCAGTCTGCGCAACAACGTGCTGCCGCGTCGGAGTGTGTGATCATCCGCCGCATCTCCCCAATCTTCGTGCAGAAGCCGCAGGTCATCGGCTACGCCTTCGATCAGTTCCTTTTTTGCCCTATCTATCCGGCTCAACCCTTGTCTCTGCTCGTGTTGGAGATCCGTTTCGTCGCCAGCTGCGAGTCACGCAGCTCAATCCGATCGAGCGGTGGCGGCTGGTCCGGCACCGCGACATGGTCGCCGGATGGCAGCGTGACCCATCTCACCGGCTCGGGCGGAAAGGGTCGGAAGAGGTCTTCCCAGAACGGCGGATAAAGGCCCACGGCATCCTCTCGGTTGGCGTGGGCCTCAGTGTATCTGCTAGCTCGAGGCGATCAAATAGGTGGCTGGGTCAGGCTGCGGCTAACGTGGCAGCTTCGACAACGGTTGTCGGTTGCGCTGAGTATGCGCCAATCGAAATTGTGTCCTGATCCGTTTTTGCAGACGCCTGAACAAATTCTTCGAGCTTCACCGGATCAACGATCATCGCCGTTTCCGGCAAGGGTGGCAGCACGCCATCCTCGACATAGCTCTCCAGCAACATGGATAGTGCCGGCCAAAACTTCTCGGCGGCGTCCGCTTCGTTCTGCCCTACCACCAAGAAGTCCAACTCAAGTACTGATAAGACTACTGCTTCTTCGCCGTCATCCACACGCTTGGTGGATTCAACTGTCCACGGTAGCCGGAGGTACAGATCTAGAGCGGTCATTGTCCCAGTTCCTTGACTTCGTTCATTGCCTTCACAGCGCGTTCAACATACGCCGCATGGACCCTGCCGGATCCATGGTACGAAATGAACAGCCGAACATTTAGGGTCTCATGCTTGAAAATGCAATCGCTGCCCTTCTGGCGATCCAAACGAATCCCGAAAGCCTCCAAAACGTTACATAGAAGCCCGAACCGCTGGCCGTTGGGGTTGGACTCCATCTCCGCCCGAATTCGCTCTGCGCGCTGCCTGGTCAACGTCGCGGTGGCTGGGCGTTGGTGAGCTCGAAACCGATGGTCGCCTTGTGGTGACCGTCGATCAGAATGTGAAACTCGTACGACCCAAATTTTGGGAACACGAGGTTAACAAGCTGGATAATCACATTTGCCCTCAGAGGCTTACCTGGCCCCTGGGCAGCGAAATTGGCATCCAACTCGGGCACGGTCAGCGGAAGATCGTTGCCGTCCTCGTCGACCAGGACAACCTTCAGCTTGTGCGCGGACCCCTCGGTAACGGACGCCTCAAACCTGGCCACCAAGAACATTAGCTGATGCCGGGCCGGCACTTTTGTGCCGAAGATGTGATCGAACTCGCCGACGATGATGAATTTTCCTCCCTTGGTCTCGGTCACGTAGTCGGCGAGCATCGCGAATTTTAGTTCCACTGCACACCTCTTCCTTCCTTGAATCGCACATTGGTTTCTACCGCTCCGCGTAACCCATTCCACCAGTCATTCACTGCCCACTCCAGCTCGCCCATGCCCGCGCGGCTTGGACCGATCGCCGGAACCCTTGAGGGGAAGGTTCAGGATTCTCACGAGCGAGGCGGCGCTAGGTTGGCATCTCTGCATTGCGTCCAGTCAGGGTATACCTTGCCGTCTCGGTGAGCGATAAAGGCGAACGTCGGCAAGCCTGCCTTTTTGCTAACGGTCTTCTCTCCTGGCTTCACCACGACGCATTGGTGAGCCATCGAAATGGAGGCATAATAGTCGCCCTTAAGCCCCTCCGTTTTGTCTATGAAAATGGTGGCGCCGTCTTCGCCAACACCGGCTATCAGGACCACAAGGGATTGACCGATAGTATAAGTGCATTCGATGTGTCCCGTTGAGGCCTGTCTGCAGCTCATGCCCTTCCGCACGACTTCCGCTGTGGAGTTGGCGGACTGCCCGGACAAGCCCTTTGCTCCTAGCAGCATGAGCATCAAACAAAACCTGAGCATAACTTCCTCCGGCATGATCGAAGTCGAACGTGGCGTGGATCTTCATCCGGTTGTTGCGCGCCTGTTCCAGGATGGGGCGGTAGCGCTGAGTGGCTTCGAGGATGCGACGATCGACCTTTTGAGGTACGGGCATCGTTAAGGCTCCTTCGGGGAAGAGTGGACTTATCTGGCCGACTCTATCCAACAACTCATCTTGGTGAAATCTGTGCCGTCAGTATTAATTGGAATTTCTTCCGTGCCACGAAAACCCGGCTGGATGGGCCCGTGTTTGAACACAAAGAAGCTGCGCGTGTTCGTCCCGATCTTGCCGCCGCCGGTGTCCAACGCATCACAGCGAATAGTCACCGCCTGCTGGAAGGTCCTGTTGGTCGTATTCTCATAGCTCACCAGGGCGTAGCCCGTTGCGAACCTGGTGCCTTCGCCTGTCTCCCACGCTCGCTCAAGCTTAAGCGTTCCGTGCTTATCCAGCGGCTCACTCAATGCTTTGGTAATGTCTCCAGGGAGCGCGGAATCCGACGCGGGCCGACCTGGGTCACGGGCTGACTTAGCTGCCTTCTCTTCGGTGTATCGCGCGATGCTGGTGATCACCACGACGAGTACCACCGTAAGCGCAATCAGCGGCACCGGCCGTTTCCACGCCGGAATCTCAGGTTCCCGAACGGTGATTGGCGGTTTCGGAGACGCTCTTTTAGCTGGCTCTGGCGCGCCACAGTGTTGGGCACGCGACTGCTTCGGTGCTCACTTCCCTTCCGCACTCCCTGCATTTGGTTAGCGCCATGCTCAATCGCAGAAGAGAGTGTAGGAGCCTGTTCTTATTTCGCCGGTCGGCAACAGGAATCTCAAGAGTGTGGATGATGCTGAATGGCCCGCTCCAGCTGGCGTACGCACTGGCAACCGGCGCGGTTGAAACCGACAACCTCTCGGCTGGTCAGGTCACTGGGAGTGAGCAAGCCTAACGGCTCGTACGAGTGCCTTTACGAAATCCGGCATTGAGTCGCCAATCCAGCCGTCCGCCATCCCATGTCGCAAATTGCTCCGGCAATCCACCCACACCGGTCGCTCGGATTTCGTAAAGGCACTCGTACGAGCCGTTAGGCTTGCTCACTCCCCTCAGGCGCGGGGATCCAGTGATCGAGACTGTAAGAGGCGGCACTATGTTCACCGCCGCAGTCCCGATCTGGCCGTTGAGC
>Ga0105347_1000508_pt1 | contig 18306 bp, 13 predicted proteins | sample EasRivMeERMLT890_FD_89677 | JGI IMG/M metagenome (GOLD analysis project Ga0105347, IMG submission 89677) | Soil microbial communities from meander-bound floodplain in the East River, Colorado, USA - East River MetaG ERMLT890 | ecosystem: Environmental > Terrestrial > Soil > Floodplain | place... | reverse complement strand
TCCCTGGCAGGCCCGCGCCAAAGCGATGAACGGCCATCCCCCCTGGTTCATCGTGCGTCCTCGAGCCCAAAGTACACCGGGGGTGGAACCACTTCAAGCCGAATCCCCTGGCAGGACGAGGTGTCCTGTTCGATCTTGGCTGTGTGCGTCACAACAATTCGCGCTATGCCTTCCTGGTGTCATCTCCGCTCGACCTGCGCAGAGGTTACGGCACAGCCGCCGCCGTGCTGGGTCTGCTCGGCGCGTTACACAGGAAGGGCAAACGCGTGGGACTGCTCGAGCCCTCCCCCTTGCCCGGGTCCGACCTCTTCAGAAGCTGGTGGTTCAACCGCCATGTCTCCACGGAGCTGGCGCGTCTCGACGTGGACTGCGTCGTCGGTGTGGACTTTGACGGGTACAGATACGCTCGCAGAGCCACACGAAAGCCGTTCGTGTCGCTGTTGCATGGCGTGAAGGCGGACGAGCTGTTGTGGGAAACGGGGAGTTCGAAATCGCGGCTGGCCCGGCAGGCCCGCTGGGAACGTGTGGCGGCCCGCCATGCCGACCTTGTGGTGGCTCCTTCCGCCTACGCGTGTCGCAGGGCGTGCGAAACCTACGGCCTGTCCCCCGACCGCACCCGCGTGGTGCCCAATGGTCTCGACCTGGACCACTGGCCCGCCATGCCACAGCCTGCCGGAGCTCCCACGGTCACCGCTGCGGCGCGGCTGGTGCGTCGCAAGGGGCTTGACGTGCTCATTCGTGCCTGGCCCGAAGTTCGTCGTGTCGTCGCCGACGCACGCCTCCAGATCGTGGGTGACGGTCCCGAACGAGATGCGCTGACCGCTCTCGCGGCCGACCTGGGGCAGAGTGCGTCGGTGCACTTTCACGGCGTGATGAGTCAATCCGATTTCCGCAGGTGCCTGACCGACACACACGTGTTCTGCTTTCCTTCACGGCAGGAAGCGTTCGGCCTGGCCATGCTCGAGGCCATGGCCTCCGAGCGCGCCGTGGTGGCCTCGTCCGAAGCGGCGCTCCCCGAAGTGGCGGGCGATGCCGCCCTCTTCTCCGACCCGTCCCCGGAGTCGATCGCCGACGGGCTGGTGCGCCTGCTCACCGACACAGCCTTGCGTTTGTCCATGGCGCAACGGGCCCGCAGGAGAGCTGAATCGTTCACCTGGGATCACGCGGCGGCGCTCTTTGGTGAAGCTCTGTCCGACGCATGAAGCGGTGTCCACCGCATGACAAAACGCTTGGGTTTGCGCGCCCGGTATGCTAGCCTTACGAATCGGGCCGATTCGGCCCTCGCAGGAAAAAGGGGCTAGTTCAAATGAACGTTTCTACAGTACTGCCCCCGGCCCAGGAGGCCGCGGGGCCGGCCGGCATTCGTAATCCGCACCTCGACAGCTGGCTGTCCGAATTCACGACTCTCTTGAAGCCGGAGAGCGTGCGCTGGTGTGACGGGTCCCCCGAAGAGTATCAGCGTATGCTGAACCTCATGGTGGACAGCGGCACCGCCGTGTGGCTGAACGCTACGCACCGCCCCAACAGCATCTACGTGCGTTCCGACCCGGCCGACGTGGCACGCGTCGAGGACCGCACGTACATCTGCTCACGGCGCAAGGAGGATGCCGGCCCCACGAACCACTGGGCCGACCCGGCGGAGATGAAGAACGTGCTCCGGGGCCACTTCGACGGCGCCATGGCAGGTCGCACGCTGTACGTCCTTCCCTACTCCATGGGTCCCGTGGGCTCGCACATTTCCAAGGTGGGAGTCATGCTCACCGACTCGCCCTACGTGGTGGCCAGCATGCACATCATGACCCGCGTCGGCACACGCGTGCTTTCGGTCTTGGGCGAAAGCGCCGAATTCGTGAAGGGTCTGCATTCGGTGGGCTATCCGCTGGACCAGCCCGGCAAACCCGACCTTCCGTGGCCCTGCAACGCCGCGCACAAGTTCATCTGCCATTTTCCCGAGACGAGGGAAATCTGGTCGTTCGGATCCGGGTACGGGGGAAACGCGCTGCTCGGCAAGAAGTGTCACGCGCTGCGGATCGCCTCGGTCCAGGCACGCGATGAAGGCTGGATGGCGGAGCACATGCTCATCCTCAAACTCACGGATCCCAAGGGAGACCACCTTTACATGGCGGCCGCCTTCCCCTCGGCCTGCGGCAAGACCAACCTCGCCATGCTGCGCCCCACACTCCCGGGCTGGAAAGCCGAAACCATCGGCGACGACATTGCCTGGATGAAGTTCGGCGCCGACGGGAGGCTCTACGCCATCAACCCGGAGGCCGGATTCTTCGGCGTGGCGCCCGGCACCTCGAACAAGAGCAATCTGCACGCGATGCAGACGATCCGTGAGAATTCGATCTTCACGAACGTTGCACTTACGTCCGACGGCGACATCTACTGGGAAGAGATGCAGGACGAGCCCCCGGCGCATGCCACCGACTGGCTCAGGCGTCCGTGGACCCCCCGCTCCGGGCGCAAAGCGGCGCACCCCAATGCGCGCTTCACCACGCCGTCGCGACAGTGTCCCGTGATCGCTCGCGAATGGGAAGACCCGAATGGAGTCCCGATTTCAGCCATCCTGGTGGGGGGACGGCGCGCCAGCACGGTACCGCTTGTCACGGAGGCTGTGTCATGGCAGCACGGCACCTTCCTGGCCTCCATCATGGGCTCGGAAATGACGGCCGCCGCCGTGGGCAAGGTGGGAGCGTTACGCCGCGACCCCATGGCCATGCTCCCGTTCTGCGGCTATCACATGGGCGATTACTTCGCGCACTGGCTTGCCATGGGCAAGAAGGGCGGCGCGAAAATGCCTCGCATTTACTACGTAAACTGGTTCCGGAAGAGCGCGGATGGCCGCTACCTCTGGCCTGGATACGGCGAAAACTGTCGCGTGTTGAAGTGGATCTTTGAGCGTGCCATGGGTACGGCGGAGGCGCGCGAGACGCCTGTGGGCTGGCTGCCCAGGGCCCTGGACACCACCGGGCTGGCCGTCGCACCCGGCGACATGGAGACCCTCCTGTCCGTGGACGAGCGTGGCTGGAGAGATGAAATCCCCTCGATCCGCGAGCACTACAAAACTTTCGAGGACAAGCTGCCTCGGGGCCTTTCGGAGGAATTGGACAGCCTCGCGAAGCGATTGAAGTCGAGCAGCTGAACCTCCGGGGGCTCTGGGAGTTAGAGGCGTGCTTTGAATTGACGTTTCGCGGCCCAGGCCAACGGGGTATATTGCGCCTTCCAGCGCACGTGTAAACCGATTCAATCCTGGAGGATGTACCACAGGTGGCTACTATTACCGAAACCGTCAAGAACCCTTTCGCCAGCCGCAACCCGCGTCCGGCGCTCGAGGACCTGCTCGACCTGGTGTCGGAGCGAGATCAGATCCGCTTCGCCCGGCTCGACAACTCCCTGTTGGAGGGCGGTGCGTTTCGTGAGTTGTACTACTACGGCACCTCCTGGGGCTGGGCCGTCCGCTATCGCCACGGCCGTCAGACGCTGATGACCATCCACTTCCTGCCCGGTCGGGTCGAGGTGACTGTGGCGCTCTCGGAGCGCCAGGCCGAGATGGTGGCCAGAGATCGCACCTGGCCTGCCTTGTGGAAGAAAACGCTGAAGGAGCTTCTGGCTCAGAACCGCATCAAGTGGTTCCGTGTGCCGATGAAGACCAACTCCGACGTCACCTCGCTCATGAAGGCGGCACAGCAGAAAATCGCGGCCGCTGAGCAGCGCCGCGGCTCGGGCTGAACGAGTTTCGATTTCGAACGATCCCTCCCCGGCCCGCCGATTGGCGGGCCCTTTCTTTGTTGCAGCCGAAACCAAGTCCATCCCGGCCGTTCGATACGCCCCTCTATCCTCCATTGACAAATAGCTGACATGGGACTACTCTTCTCCCGTACGCGCCTGGCTCGCGTGTTCGAAGTACGAGTCAAAAGGAGGGCGGCGATGCGCTACCTTCAGACGGCAGTTTGTATTCTTCTTTTTCAAGCTCCAGTAGGACGGGCCCAGGAACTCGACACCGCACTTCAATACTGGTACCAGTCGCCTGACGTAAACGTCTCGGGTCAATTCGACCTCGCGGACGTCATCCACATGGTCAATTACCTGTTCCGGAGCGGCCCCCGGCCTGCGCCGACACCCCTGGTGGGCGATCTGGACTGCAGCGGTGCGATCAACACCCGGGACCTGATTCTGCACGTCAACTGGTTGTTCCGTAACCAGTGGCAGTTTCTGTGCTATGGCGGTTATTTGTACCGCGACTCCACCGGCCAGACGGAAGCCGATCGGCTGGCCATGTTGTTGTCAGGAGAATTGCGAGCGCCCGATTCCCTCAAGGCGAGGGTCTGGTCCGATCTCGACTTGATTCGTCGTCGATACGGCGACTCGCACCCGGGAACCGCCGCGGTGGCATTCGTTGTCCCCTGGCGGATCGGGCACCTGTTGGTGCGACCGGACAGCGTCACCCTGGCGACCATCCTCATGGGATCGTATACCGCCTGGGACAGTCTCAACACTGAGTTCGCATTCGAACACTACTACCAGGTCGGCACGTTTTTGTGGCTTTGGTTCAACACCACCGCGAACGCCAGGGCGATGGCCGGGCTGTATGTTCAATTGCCGGGGATGCTGAGCGCATTTCCAAACGGCTGGCTTGGCGACTGGCCCTCCATCTGGCCCCAGGCTGCGGGCGACACGATCAAGTACGTGTTCCGCATGGGGTGGGGAGATTGTCCAGGCATGTGCATGTACAGTCAGTATTGGTTCTTCAAAACCACGCCTGGGACTGCGTGGCCCGTGGGATTCTGGGATGAAGCGGGAGGGGCCCCGGTTCCCGCGTGGTGGCCGGAAGCCCTGGCTGTTCGGCAGAACTACTGGCAGCTCTAGCGGGCTCTACGCCATCAAGGCACGCTTCGAAAGTACCGACTCGAGCGCCTTAACGGTGAACTCGCCATCCTTGCGGATGAGCTTGTCGTCGAAGTAGATCTCCCCGCCACCGTACTCCGGCGTCTGGATCAGCACCAGATCCCAGTGAATGGCGGAGCGATTCCCGTTGTCGGCTTCGTCGTAGGCGTTGCCCGGCGTGAGGTGAAGGCTGCCGTAGATCTTCTCATCGAACAGCGTATCCCGCATGGGCTTGTTGATCTCGGGATGTAACCCGAGCGAGAATTCGCCAATGTAGCGCGCCCCTTCATCGGTCTCGAAGATCTTCTGAAACTTGGCGGCGTCCCCTTGAGCGTCGGCCTTCACGATGCGGCCCTTCTCGAACACGAAGTGAATGCGTTCGTACGTGGTCCCCTGGTACAGCGAAGGCGTATTGTACGTGATCTCACCCTCAATGGACGCCTTGACGGGTGCGGTGAACACCTCCCCATCCGGGATGTTCCGGTGTCCGTCGCACTTGCGCACTCCGATTCCCTTGATGGAGAATCTGAGGTCCGTCCCCGGACCTTTGATGTGGACTCGATCCGTCTTCTCCATAAGGTCCTTGAGCGGATCCATGGCCTTCGAAAACTTCGCGTAGTCCAGCGTGCACACCCGATAGTAAAAGTCGGCGAAGGCCTCCTGCGACGTCTCCGCCAGCTGCGACATGGCGCGATTGGGATAGCGCAGCACCACCCAGTTCTTGTGGGGCACGCGCACCTCGAAATGCACGGGTTTATAGAAGTGCTTGTTGTACCAGTCCATGCGCTCCGCGGGCACGTCGCGCAGGGTGAACGAGTTGTCCGAGCCGCGAAGGGCAATGTAGGCGTCGGCGGCCTCCATGATCGGCCGGTGAAACGCCCCGAAGGCCCGCAGTTGATCCTCGGTGGAGTTCAGGAGGAAGCGTCGCACCAGCGAGTCGTCGTTGAAGAACCAGAAGGGTACGACGCCCCGTTGTGCGGCCACGCTCACCACCTCCCTGGCCAGTTCCAGCGTTTCCATGCCGATGACTTCGAGGTAGAGCTTGTGGCCCGACTTGAGGCCGAGCGAGTAATCAATGAGCAGTTCCGCGAGCTGTCGATTCCGTGGATCCATCGTCGTCTCCTTCCCTTCCGCCGCGAATCAATCGCCGGAATGGAGTCAGGGCAAGGCTTGACACACCCTGCGTGCGCCGTCTATCCTGGCGTCACGGCCGGAGTGGTGAAATTGGTAGACGCACGGGACTCAAAATCCCGCGGTGGCGACACCATGTCGGTTCGATTCCGACCTCCGGCATAATGTGAGAGCCCGGAACACTGACCTTTCGTGTCACCCTCGCAGCGCTCCGTGGGTCCAACGCACTGTTTTGACTGGGGAGCACGCCGATCGGCAACCGAATCGTCCCCTCGCCGGTGAAGCCTGACGTTCCGCACGGTCGCAACCGCACCATGGAACCGTCTTCCGGTGACCTGTCGCCATCGGTCCCGCACCACTCGATATGCGGACCGGAAACACCATTGTCCTGAGCTGGCACGTCCAGAGACGCACCAAAGGGTTTGCCCTGGAGCTGGCCCACCCCCTGGTGGCCAGGCAATTCGAAGGCGGCCTGATCCGGCGGCAGTGCAGAAGCATGCTTTGGACGGTGGTTCAATTGTTGCGCTATCGCCCGCGATCCATATTCGTTGAGTACTCCTACCTGCTGCTCTTCCTCTTGCGATGCTACTCCCTGTGCACTCCATTCAAAGTGAGGATCATCTGTGATTGTCACAACCGGTCGCTGAGACGCGACCTGCCTGGCATCTTACACGGCTGCTTTCGATTCTTCAAGGCCTGGAGTTTCAAAGCGGTGGATTTGCTGGTGGTGTCCAATGAGCTGTTACGCAAGGAAGCTCTCGCTCTGTGCCCGCGTGTGACCTCCCTGCCGGATCCGATCCCACGGATTTCCGTGGCCGAGGCGGGCGCACAGAGGCACGGTCGAAGTTGCGTCATGATCTGCAGCTACGGAGAAGATGAGCCGATTCGCGAGATGATCGAGGCGGCGGGTCTGTTGGCGACGAGTGGGTGTACGGTGACTTTTACGGGGTCTATGCCTGCCACCTGGCGTCGTCTGCTTGCGCACATGCCGAAGGTGTCGTGCACCGGCTACCTGAGCGATGAGGACTACCGGCAGTTGTTGGGCGCCTCCCAGTGCGCCGTTGTGCTTACGAACGACAACAGCTGTCTCGTCTGCGGAGGGTACGAAGCGCTAGCACTCGGCGTGCCTCTGGTCCTGTCCGATACGGAGGCTCTGCGGCGATACTATGGAGACGCGGCCATGTTCACCCTGCACGTGCCTCAGAGTATTCATCAAGCCGTGCAGCAATGCTGCTTGACTGCGCCCGTCCTGAAGGGGCGACTTTCAGTCCTCCGATCGCGCAAGCAGGACGAATTCAAGGACCTGTTGAAGAACGAGCTGATCCCCTATTTAGCACCCGGCACGAACCAGGGTTGAATCGTCTGGACCCCGGCAGCGGCCTCCCTTACGGGCAGGTCCAGTCCCCTGCATCGATCAGGTCGCACACGTCGCACGGGGGCGTTCCGCTTTTGAAGATGAAATTCACCATGCGGATCACGTCCGCCGACGTCACCACCTGATCGCAATTCGCGTCGCCTGAGGCGGGGCACGGTCGCGGCGCCACTCCGCCCTTGAACACGTAGTTTACGAGCCCAATGATGTCGGCCGACGTGAGCGTGCCCGATGTGTCCACATCGCCGGTGTTCTTCACCTGCAGCGTGAAGCACTCGCAGGCATCCCCGAGGCTGTCGGCATCGCCATTCTCCTGGCCCGGATTGTAGTGATTGGGGCAATTGTCCATGCGGCTTGCCACCGCGTCGAAGTCGGGGTCCTCGGCGGCGATCCACGCCTTGGCCGCCTCCACCACATCGTCCACCCCTGCCGCCACCCCGTCGCGAGTGAACCAGACGTCCTCGTACTCCACGTCGGGATAGAACGTGGGATTGGGAAAGTCCGAGTGGATCATGAACTTGGAATTGTCGGAGCCCAGGGCGGTGGAGATGTTGGAAATGGCAAAGTACCAATCGGGCTGAGTGATGGTAGGGCGAGGATTCCAATACCCGTTGAAGTGGCCTCCGGTCGGCTTGCCGAACACTCTTGCGCAAGGATGCAGCGAAATCGCATGCGGCATCTGGTCGCCCAGGCTCACGGCGTTGGGCCCGGTGAGAATGGCGATCGGGCCCTTGAACCACTGATTGGGATTGCCGCGAATCGTGAAGAACGGATCCGCCACCGACCAGTCGCACATCAGTTGCCTGCAGCAGCTGTTGCAGCGGGTGAACCAGTTCACGGGCTGAAGGGTGTCGCCGAACAGCCGGTCCAGATTCGGAAAGCCGACGAACAGCCCGCCCATATTGAGCCGAAAGTCGATCACCAGGGCGTTGACCTGCTGTGAGTCGATGAGGTCGATGAGCGCGTCCCTGAACAGAGTTCGGGCACCTGCATCGGGCACCCAGAGGTGGTAGATGTAGCCCGTATTGGTTCCCGGCAGCACACCCCACTGGATGGGTTCACCGGCAAACTCAGGGCGCGGAATGCCGGGAATCGGCAGTTGCTCCGATGCCCAGAGCTGGATTGGCTGGCTGGCCAGAGGCGCCGTACTCAGGTGCAACGTATCCCCCGTGCTGTACTTCACAATGTCGATGGTATCGAACAGATGCCAGTTGCTGCCAGCAGCGGCCAGGAGGTTGTGCAGGCTCGAACGATCACTGCCCCCCCACAGGGTACCCCCCAGGTAACCGATCGGGAGATTCGCCTCAATCAACTCCGGATACAGACTCTTCCAGGGCGTCCCGTCGTATCCGAGAACCTGATCTCCCGGCACGAGCCCCAGGGGATGCGGACTCACGGCATCGTATACGAGAAGCGTGCTGTCAGGCAGGGGTGTAAGGGCCGCGCCGAAGTGCGTCACGTTGCCGGCACCTCCAGCGTACATGATGGGTGTGCCCGGCGCCGGAAACGAGAAGGCGACCCAGGTATCGGTCGCTTCCAGGTGAATGTCCTGCTGACGCCGGCCGCTGTGAGACATGAGTCCGGCGTACCAGCCGCGACTCACGGTGTCGTAGTCCACAACACCGGGATTCAAGCTGTTCCACACGGAGTCCCACAGCGTGGTATCCGCGTTGTGAAACGCCGTGGAGTTGGTCTGCACCAGGTTCCACCACTGCACGAACAGGCTGCTCTTTGTGCCTCCCGACAGACCCGGACCCCAATAGGCGTCAATGGCAGCCTTCCAGTCGGTGACGGCGTAGTGCCCCGGTCGCTTTGCCATGTGAACGGGAGGCTGGTGCAGCGGCACGAAGACCGGCCTGAGCCAGGCGGGCATCTGCTCGGGCGGCAGCTCCCGAAGTGAGGTGATCTCATCGGCGGCCAGGCCCGGTGTGACCGGAACCGTAAAGGTGAAAAACAGCACGAGGTAACACAGGCAGGCTCGAAACATGGCCGGCTCCTGTCGCTGGAAGATGTGTGTTAGCGCTTTGGCCCGGTACGACTGGACGCGACGGGTGCCTGCGAAACACAGGCCAGGCGGCCATTCCGGGCGCAATCTACGAACACGGGGAGTGCGGGAAGAATGTCCTTCGGGAACCCATTTGTCAAGAAAACGGTGGGCCGGGAGAAGCGTGCGAAGACGACCGCATCAAGGGTCCCACCACGTTCGTACCGGAGTCGGTCCCGTCGACGTGATGCTCTGACCCGGCAGCGGCAGCGCGATGGCGATTCCTGCTTCCCTGGCCGCTTCGATCAGGCGTTCGGGCGGTTCGTGCCAGTCATGAAACGCCAGATTGAACGTGCCCCAGTGGATGGGGAGCAGGAGTCGGCCACCCAAATCCCTGAAGGCCGACACCGCTTCTTCGGGCGTGAGATGAATGTCGGGCCAATGTTCGCCGTAGGCGCCAATCGGCAGGATGGCCAGGTCGAACGGTCCGAACCGACTGCCGATCCCCGCGAAGTCGGTGGGACACCCCGCGTCTCCGCCGAAAAACAGACGAGCAGAATCATCCCGCACCACGAACGACGCCCAGAGGGTCGCGTCTCGGCCCGTGACGGCGTTGCGGCCCGAAAGGTGGTGTGCGGGCGTCGCCGCCACTTCAACACTCGATCCGGGCAGTCGGAAGCTGTCCCACCAGTCAAGTTCCACAATGTTCAACGCCGGCACGCCCCAGCTCTCGAGGTGCGAACCGACGCCCAGGGGCACCACGAAGGTCACGCCCGTGGTCGAAAGCGTGCAGACGGTTTCCATGTCGAGGTGGTCATAGTGATCGTGGGAAATCAACACGGCGTCGAGGGGCGGCAGTTCACCCAGCGCGAGAGGCGGTGGATGAAACCGCACAGGTCCTGCGAATCGCAAAGGAGACACCCGGGGACTCCACACCGGATCGGTCAGGAGGCGCACTCCTCCGAGTTCCAGAAGACAGGTGGAGTGACCCAGCCAGGTCGCACGCCAACCCGTCTCCTGCCTCGCGCTCAGGTGAGACGGATCGGGGTGGAAGGTCGGAAGAGTGCGCCGGGGCGTACGCTCTTCCCTGCCGAACAGCCAGCGCGGCAGAAGGCGAAGCGCCATCGCCAGACTGGGATGAGTGCGACGCGGAACGGGGTTCTGGAACCGGTGGCTCCGGAACTGTGGGGAGGAACGGATGCGGTCCAGGCGCGCACCCGTGGGAAGTCGCCCGAACGCTCCGGGCGTGTGTGTGCTCATGTCCTGCCTACCGGGCGAGAAGCACCCGCTGCCACTCATCGCGTTGCGTGGCATACAACAGCGGCTTGAGCGTCCGGAGTCCCGTCTGGCCGATGCTCTTCTCCAGGTAGGCCACTTCTCGAATCTTCGATTCCACCTCCGGATCCCTGGGCAGAGTCACACCCGCCGCCTTGGCAAGAAGCATTCCCTTGGCCGTCATCGCCAGTTCCACATGCAACTGAATGAGCGACAGCATGTCGCCCACCACCTGCGGGGAGAAATGGTCACGCAGATTGTCGAGATAGAACCCTACGTGCGTGGCGGCCAACTCCTCCGAGGTGACCGCTTCCAGGAGATCGACGTCGGCCTGCCACCCTTCACCCAGCCACTCTCCCGTGGCGCGTTCGCTGCGCGTGAAGACCACGGCCACCAGAGTGGGCAATGCCACCAGAAGCACCAGCGTGCTGGCCAGGGGCGACAGTAGAAAGTGGTTAAACAGCGAATGCAGCACGGCCGCCACGGCGAACCCCGGCAGAAAGTGCCACAACTTTCGTTCGCTGCCACGATCCAGAAGATGCTTCGACCAGGCCGCAAAGCAGATCATCGTGGCGCCGTGCAGGGCTGCCGTTCCGAACCCGCGTACCACCCATACCAGCGGCTGGCCGGCCGCGAGAGTCTTGAGGAAGTAGACGTTCTCCACCAGGGCGAACCCCGTCCCCACGGCAAAGGCGTAGATCGTGGCGTCCACGATGAATCCCACTCGACGCGTCCACAGCAGGTACCCCACGAAGGCACCCTTGAACAGCTCCTCCACCAGGGGCGCGTCGTAGCGCGAGAACACCTTGAAGTCGGGCCGCCACGTGTGCAGGATCGCTTCGTTGAGCCACAGGGAGGCCACGGCGGCCAGCATTCCGGCGGCGATGGCGCGCGCCACGGCCCGCATGGACACCAGTTTGAAGCTGTCCAGGAGCACGAGAGCCCCCAGAAACGCCAGGACGGGCAGGAGGCTCACTCCCACCTGGTAGAGCTTGATCACAGAATCTTAAGCGACCACATCCAGCTGTCCGTGCGCGGCTGGTTCTTTTCGAACGCGGAGGCGTACCCCACGGAGAACGTCATCCGATAGTGCCACAGGAGCATGAAGCGGAAGTCGAGCTGGGCACCGGCATTGTACGTCGTGCGCCGCCAGCCATCATGATCCACGTTGGTCACGAGCCCTGACCCGAACAGCGCTGCCCGAACGCGCTCCTGGTGAAAGAAGCCCCGACCGACGCGACGGAATCGCCACGGGGGCAGAACCCACTCCACGAGCGCCTTGGCGTAGTTGGCTCCGGCGATCGAATTGATGTCGGAGCCCGGAAACGTGTAGAATTTGCGATAGCGCTTCTCCGTCTGATGATCCACGTAGTTGTTGCGAAACCCTCCGAAAAAGAAATTGGCCTGAGGATCGGCCCGTTCGCCCGTAGAGGCTCCCAGGGAGGTGCGCAACCAGACCGAGGAGTACGAAATCGGCAGGGGCAGCCCGAAGTCGAGATTGTTGACTCCCTGCACATACAACCGCTTCTCCAGCCACTGGTTGTACCCAATGAACTGCCATTTGAATCCCTGCGTGTAGTCGACGGCCCCCATGGTCGCGCTTTCGTGACTGTAATTCATATCGAAGCCCAGTGTGGCAAATCGAGTGTAGCTCGCCGGAATGTCCTGGTAGAGGGGCAGCTCGTCGAGGTGGGCATAGCCGGACGCTGTGATGCTGTAGTCGAAATAACGTGGATCGTCGTCGATCAGCGTTCTGGCGTAAGCAAGCGAGAGCGCGTTTCCCTTGCGACTCCTTCTGGACGGACCAAAGAGATCGTAAAAGTCCGTGCCGTTGTGGCGGAAATCCAGAGTCCAGGATCGGTGCGCGTAGGTCCAGTTGACGTGAAACCGCTCCGAAGCGCTCAGTGTGGAGGCCGGCGAGTAGGACATCGTGAGGTCGGTGCGATGCATCTGCACGGGGTCGTTCACCTCGGCGCGAAGACCCCACGCCACCTCGTCCTTGTATCCTTCCACCACCGGATAGAGCGACGCCAGTTCGAGCCGGGCCAGCGGGTGATAGAATCCCGAGTCCCGTATCATCGTATCCAACTGGACGACCGACGGGGGCTCGATCTTCCATTCGCGCACGACGGCATGCGAATCCACAATCCGATTGCCCAGAAACTCTGTCGCGCTCACGTCCTCCAGCGGTCGTGTGGGGACCACCGCCGGCCGAAATCCCTCGCCGGTGTAGCGCAGCACGATGGCCGAATCGGCCCACACGGGCAGGGGGCGGAAGAACCCGGTGACGGCGTTGGTCACAGCCTCCATGGAATCCGAGGCCAGGTCGTACCGGAACACGTTGGATACGCCTGTGTAGTAGGACGAGCCGTAGAGATAGCGACCGTCGGGAGAGAAGACAAAACTCTCCGGAATGCTGGATCCAAAGTTGTACAGCTCGCGTTGTCCCGGTCGGCGGGCCATCAGGCTATCGACGGACAGGAGCACCAGCGACTGGCGACCGTTGATCTCGGAGTGGCTGGCCGAGAGCCAGGCCCCGTCTGGTGACAGGTCGAGGTCGTACAGATCGGTGCCAAAGGGCAAGGATACGATCTGATCCCAGTCGTCGTACGGGGCAACCATGCGCACCAGGGTGGAGACGCCGTTGAAATGTCGAACTCCCCAGAGAGAGGAATCGGAGGCACAAAACGCCAGATCCCCGGCCCGCAGTTTCTCCTGGAGCAGCTTGCTTTGGCCCGTGGCCACGTCCACCACGTTCAGACTTCGCCATCCGTAATTGTCTGTCGTGAAATAGAGCTGGCCGCGTGTGGAGTCGAAGGCCAGGGAGGACACATAGTACATAGCCGGGCCCTTGAGGTCGCAGACACGACGCTCCTTCCCTGACACAAAATCGATGGCGCGAATATGGGCCAACTCGCCGGGAAAGCTCACGGCCAGCAGGATTTCCCGGCGTCGCCCGTCATAGAGGGCACGGGAGGCGGACCCCAGCCCGACGGGAGCGATGTCGCGGTACGGTGTGGTGGCGTACTGGCGCACGGAGTCGAGATTCAGGGTTTGAAACTGGTGTTCCCACGCCACCCACTCGCCCCACACGTCATCGAGGCTCCGGCCGAACACCTGTCCGAACTGAGCGGCGAAGTAGGCTTTGGAGCCGGGCGTTCGCTTCACCCACTCCACCACCTTTTCGGGCCCGAAGCGGTAGCCCAGATAGCTCACGAACCGCGTGCCGTACAGGTAGGAGTTGACTCCGCCCTGAAAATCGACCTTGGTCCCCTCCGATTCCAGCCCAATGGGGTCGTAGAAACGGGCGGAATCCAGCACCTTGGATCGGAACACCATCTCGTCATAGGCCCCCTGGGCGCGTCCAATCCCGCCTGCCATCCAGGTTTCCATGAAGACGGCCACACCCTCATGGTACCAGCGCGGAGCATCCCGGCGAGGGGTCGTGAGGTACCCATAGAACATGGAGAGCGGGTTGTCCGCGGTCTCCCGCACCTTTCCCTGGAAGAGCCCGCGGAAAAACCGGTCGGACCCGGTCTGACCGTCAGCCGCCACGATGTGCACGAGTTCGTGGCTCATGATGAGGTTCATGCGCTCGTTGGCGAGCGTGGACTCGTAGACGAAGGAAAAAGGCGCGATGGCCACGACAATGGCGTTTCGCGGAGACGCCGTGGCGCCCGCATTTGCAAAGTCGCTTTGATCGTGGAGCAGTACCGTGACCTTGTCGCTCGGCTCGTACTCGAAGAGCGATCGATGGAAGGCCAGGGCGTTTTCGAAACAGCGAGCCACATGGGGGGCCAGAAAGCCGTGGAGCGCCTTATTGTAGATCAGCCTGAGATGGTCTGTTTCCAGAACCTGTACGTCGGCGCGCACCCCTCTTCCCGGGAGGGTCACAAGGGCGAGGGTAAGGAGGAGCGCTCCTCTGCGTGCAGTCATGAGCTGGCGAGTTTCGAATCCACCGCGAAAACAACGCGGAGGTCCTGGGACCTCCGCGTTGATCTTTTCAGAATAAGGCATCCCCTGCGCCGGCGGCCAACCAAAACCTTCCACCGGCGCAAGAGACCGCTCGGCTAACGTTGTGCTTCGAAGTCTCCCATATCCATGATCTCTCGCACAGCCAGCTCATTCTCCATGAGACTGGCGAAGGCCGCGTCCTGCATGAGCAGGGCGAACCCGTCTTCGCGCATTACGGACTGAAGTTCCGCGTCCACGAAGAAGTTCCGGAGAAAGCCACTCTCCTTGAACACCGAGGCAAACTCGGCGCTGTTCACCCACCCGGCCAGCTCGTTGAGCGGTGGCGCCGCAAGACCCTGCTCGACGGCAACGGTCCTCAAGGAGGCGAGCTCCGCGTCACCGTGGGCGCGGAACCACTCCGCCAACTCGGCATCGCCATGCGCGCGGAACCATTCCACCAGGCTGGCATCGGACTCAGCCCTCAGCAGAGAGGCGAGATCCGCGTCGCCATGAGCGCGGAACCACTCGACCAGCTTGACATCACCATGCGCGCGGAACCACTCGACCAGCTTGACATCACCATGCGCGCGGAACCACTCGACCAGCTCGGCATCGCCGTGCGCGCGGAACCACTCCACCAGCTCGGCATCACCGTGCGCGCGGAACCACTCCACCAGCTCGGCATCACCGTGCGCGCGGAACCACTCCACCATTCGGGCATCGGGTGTAGCCTGGATGAGCCCCGCGAGTTGTGCTTCTCCGTGCGCCCGGAACCATTCCACCAGTTCGGCGTCGCCGTGGGCGCGGAACCACTCGACCAGCTTGGCTTCGCCGTGTGCACGGAACCACTCCACCATCTCGGCGTCGGTCTCAAATTTCGGCAAACTGGCCAGATTGGCTTCGCCATGGGCTCTATACCACTCCACGAGCCTCGCTTCTGGAAGCGATCTCAGGAGGGATGCGAGCTCGGCATCACCGTGGGCGCGAAACCACTCCACCAGCTCGGCGTCGCCATGGGCGCGGAACCACTCCACCAGCTCGGCGTCACCGTGCGCACGGAACCACTCCACCAGCTCGGCATCGCCGTGTGCACGGAACCACTCCACCAGCTCCGCGTCGGGCGTGGCCAGGAGTAATCCTGCCAGCTCGGCATCGCCGTGCGCGCGGAACCACTCCACCAGCTCGGCGTCGCCGTGGGCTCGAATCCACTCGACCATATTGGCATCGCCATGGGCGCGGAACCACTCGACCATATTGGCATCGCCATGGGCGCGGAACCACTCCACCAATTCGGCGTCGCCGTGGGCACGATACCATTCGGCCAACTGGGCGTCGGGAACGGATCGCGTCAGGCCGGCCAGCTGTGCATCCGGCACCCCCCGGGCCAGAGCGGCCAGCTTGGCGTCGTCCTGAGTACGGTAATAGGATGCCAGCTGTGCTTCACCGACAGCCCGCCGCAGCGACTGCAAAGCGGCATCCACTTCGAGACTGGGATACCTGTCCTGATTCAGCCTCGCCGCCAGCCCATAGTCAACGGCGTGATCCAACATCTCCTTGTCCCGCGCAATCATGCTGGCATCGGACGCCTTCATCCACTGCTGAAAGGCTTGATCCTGAACGGCCTTCTGAAACCGCTCGTCCCGGAACAGGCGCTGCACGTCGTCGTTCTGCAACAGAGCCTGCAGCTTGGAGTCGTCCAGGATCACATCGCCTTCCTGGATCTGCTCGGTTCTGTATCTCTTCGCCGCCCCAATCGCCCCCACCGATTCCTGATCCTGCGGCGGATAGCCATCCAGCGATACGAAAGCGATCACCGCGGCGACCAGAAGAATTCCTCCAATGAAGATCCCCATCTTGCCGCTTCGGGGAGTGGATCGCTTGTCAGACATGGTACTACCTCCTGTGAGAGTGCGTTTGAACTTGCTTCAAATACCAATCTCGCGCTTCGGCGTTGGCCAGGTTTCAGCGCGAAAAAACCAGATCTCCCGCTACGGGATGTTTTCCTGAAAGAGTGACAGCCCGTCCTGCTCGATGCGGATGGACAGAGAGGGCCACAAATCGGTGGCGCTTGTGATTCTGAAACGGTATGCCGCCACGCCGGCGTGCTGGATCCCCAGCCGATCCGGCTCGAACTGCACCGTGCCGGGGGTGGCGGGCTCGGACTCCCATGAAACGAGGCTCACGGGTGACCCTGGAATGATCGAAACCAGGACCGGAGTCTGCGAGCGGAGCCGAAGTTCCATCTGGAACTCGCCGTCCTGCGTGCTTTTGAGGACCTCCCCTTGAATGCCGGGTTCCCGGATCGTGAGAACTGTGGAGAGGCCGGAATGCGACCGGGAAAGGGTCCCGGCCACGTGACCGGGGTTGAGAGAAAGCTCTGGTGAGTTCCAGAGGGCCGGCAGCAGAGCGAGCATGCCGAGGGCAAAGCCCAGACCAAGCTGAAATACGGGCCTCGTGTTTCTGAGGGCCTCCCAGGCCTGGACAAACCAGCTCCCCCCAGTGCGAACTGACGAGTCCTTCAAGGCTTCCTTGAGCCGGACCTGCCTCATGACATCCTGCCTGAGGCCTCCGGGCGGATCGACGGATTCCAGGTTGCGAAGCGCCGCGTCCACGTTCTTCAGTCGTTCATAGTCCTCTCGGGCCTGTGGATTCCTTTCCAGATGTGCGGCCAGCCGGGCCTTTTCGGCCGGGCTCAGCTTGTTGTCGAGGGCCGCCTGCAGATCGGATTCAGTGTGTGCCATGGGAGACTCCAGCTTCTGTCATATAGGCGGCCAGAAGGCGGCGCGCCTCGTACAGGCGTGATTTCACCGTTTTGGCCGGAAGGTCGAGGACGTAGCTCAACTCGTCGTAGGAAAGCTCGCCGAAGTATCTCAGCACCACAGCCAGCCTGTGCTCGGGCTTGAGCCGCGCCAAGGCCTCCTCGATCCGCCGCGACTCCTCTCCCATCACGAACTCCCCCTCGGGAGACGGTTCGGATGAAGGGAGGTCGGCTTCGAGTTCCTGGTGGGTCCGACGGGCTTCCACCCAGTTGAGCGAGGCATTGACCATCATGCGATAGATCCAGCTGAAAAACTTCCGCTCCGGGTCGTACGTGGAGAGCTTCTCATAGGCCTTGACGAACACCCCCTGAACGATGTCCCGGGCGTCTTCGGAGTTTCGCACAATCCGCAGGGCTCCGTTGTAGAGCGCCCGTTCGTGACGGCGAACCAACTCGTCGTAGGCATCCGTATCTCCCCTGAGGCAGCGGGCCGCGAGGGCCGCATCCTGTTCTGCCATACCTACAGATCAACTCCGAAATAGTTGGACCTGAGTTTGCCGGACGGCTCCAAACAGCCACTCGACGACCGCACCCGGGCCCCGTCCGGGCCCGCCCGGACGTGCGGTTTCTGGGATTGGACTGTGAATCAGTCCGAGCGGAGGCGGTCCTCCGAGACCGGACAGGTGGAACCTAGGATGGATGCCACCGGCCGGCAAGCTCATTCGGCCGGCCGCCGGTCACTCCACCTCGAAGATGGTGTCCATGCGAGAGTAGCGGAATACATCACGCACGAGTTTGCGCATGCCCACCAGCTTCACCGTCTGCCCCGAGGCAGCCAGCCGTTTGTACGTGGCCAGAAGCACCCCCAGACCGGCGCTCGAGATGTACTCGAGGCCGTCGCACTCGATCACACAGGTGGTGGCGACCTGGTCCAGCACCGCCTGC
>Ga0105347_1000507_pt1 | contig 18330 bp, 17 predicted proteins | sample EasRivMeERMLT890_FD_89677 | JGI IMG/M metagenome (GOLD analysis project Ga0105347, IMG submission 89677) | Soil microbial communities from meander-bound floodplain in the East River, Colorado, USA - East River MetaG ERMLT890 | ecosystem: Environmental > Terrestrial > Soil > Floodplain | place... | reverse complement strand
GCTTCCAGCGCCGGAGGACGAAGGAACCGACCGGGGCGAAAGTGTCGAGCATGGCGTCGCGTAGTTGCCGGCCGGATTCGGCCAAGCGGATCCTCTGCCAGCGGCGCAGGCGCCATCGCGCGAGGGGGCGGCGCCAATCGCTTGCCATACCCCCCAGTATACCTCGCGCTGGCGTCTCGGCCTCAGTCCTTGCCGTTACCGTGCGTGCGGAGCCGCCGCGTCAGCCGGTAGCCATCCAGAGCGTCGACGTCGCGGTACGAGAAGCCCACGTAGGGGTCGACGTACTTCTCCGCTGCCCTGCGCGCCTTCTCGGCCGTGATCTCAAGGAACCGGATGCACTGCTGGCGCGTCCCGCAGAAGTGTGCTCCGGGAAGACCGCGCGACGGCACCGCGCGGTAGACGATCTTCGTGCGCTTGTTCAGGACGCGTTCGTCGAAGACGGTCTCGACGGCCTCGAACGTAATGGTGCCGTGGTCGGGGTTCTCGACTGTGGGAGTGACACGGCGCGACGACTCAGGGACGGCGGCTGATATCAACGGGTGTCTCCTATGCCGGCTGCGCTCCGTCGCGGCAACCCGATGGCATCCGCTTCGTCGCACCTCCGTGGGTTCTGACTCAGTGGTCGGGACTGGCGTAGTGGTGGGATCGGATCATCCGAGGGCCGGGTAGCAGAAGATGTTGAGATGCTTGTTCGGCCAGATGTTGTTCGATCCCGTGTGTCCGTTGAAGTACGAGAGCGTCGGGATGGTGAGTCCAGACCAGTAGCCAGGATTGCCGAAGGCGAAGTTGGCGAGCTTCACGAACGACTGAGCCCAGGTGTCCCCGGCGGGAGCGACGGCGCCCGGATACCACGCGGTCATGTACGGCTCGAGCGCGAGCAGCCACGCCGCATGGAAGTAGTTGGTGACGGTCGGCGCGCCGACCCAAGGGTAGATGATCTCACCGGCGTTCGGATAGCCCGGAGGCCAGACGTAGGGCAGCCCGGTATTGGGGTTAATGACCGTCTCGGTTTCGTAGTGGACGATCGGGTCTCCGTTCCATGTCGCGCCGCCTCCGACCATGTTCGGGTAGCACTGGTAATGCACCCGTCGAAGGTTGGCGTTACCCGGCACGGCCGAGCTGTTTTTGGTCAGGTACCACTCGACCATCACCTTCCAGTCGGCCAAGCGCGTCGGGTTCGTGTTGGTCGCCGTGCCGTCGTATGCGCCGGAATCGCTCATCCACTTCGTAACCCAGAGGTAGTAGCCCTCCGAGACGCCGAGGCTCTTGAACTCTTCGCCGTTCGGCAGACCCGGCGTCCAGATATTGAACACCTGGGTCAGCGGCGCGTTGGCGTAGTTGTTGGAGATCGGGACGAAGTTGCATTTGGTAGCGACGCCGAGCGCCTTGGTGCAGGTAGCGGACTGGTCCCTCGCGAGGAACATGCGCTCGATTGCGTACTCAGCGTTCGCCTTGAGCTGTGCGGCCGTCGCCGCGTTCCCGAGGATGGTGTGCGCGCGGAAGTACCACCAGAGCGAGCGGAGGAAGCTGCCGGGCGAACGCAGGCCCTGATTGGGGTTCGCTGCGCCGGCTGAGGCGGCCGTCCACCCCTGGGCGGTCATCGCCAGAAGCTGGGTCGTTCGACGGCTGAAGGCGTCCGCGATGATGGGGCGATCCGGCCGGAGCATGTACGCGCAGAGAACGGCGAGGTCGCCTTCCATCTTGCCGTAGGTGGTCGGCATCGTGGCGCCGCCGTACCCGCTCTTGCAGAACATGGCCGCCCCGTTGATCGGGTTGGTCATGAGCTGGGTGCCTTCGTCGCGGAAGAGGTTCTTGTAGACCGACGACTGCGCCGGGGCGTAGCGCAGCATCCCTGACGAGATCACGCGCTCGGTGATCGCGAGGAAGTAGGCGAGCGAGTCGGCCGCGTTGGCCGCCGCGGGATCGCGCGCGTACTGAATGCCCATGAACCCAGGCGTGCCGTAGTAGCCGAGCCGGAGCGGGTTGCCGCCCATGTCGACAGGCGTGTGGACGCACAGGCCGGCGTACCAGTTCTTCAGAGCGGCGCGCTGCTGGATGCACTGGAAGCCGGGGCCGCCTGTCTGAGCGCCGCCCGCGTACTGGGTGGTCATCCAGTTGTCGAAGTCCATGCACCACGTCAGCTTGCGCGTGTTCTCCGGCGACAGCGGTACGTTGAACGTGGCGGGGTCGTGCTGGTGCTGCTGGAGGAGGGAGTCGAGCAGCGGGTAGGCGGCTATGCGCGTCTCGTTCACCTCGAAGATCTCGAGGACGTCGGCGACCGCCTGCGCGGACGGAGCGAGCGACGTTTCCTTCGGATCGGAGATCGGCGAGAAGTGGTAGTGGATCGACTCGCCGCCGTCGATCATGTGGTTCGACAGCGACGGGAAATACTTGTTGCCTGCGATGGCGGTCTGCGATCGGCTCGGGTGTTTCAGGTCGTTCGGCCGGATGAGCTCGAACACGCCCGGACTCGACTCCACGACGCCGCGGTAGCTGCCGAGGTGGACTGTCCTGCCCGGCATGTTGGCCGTGAGCGCCGAGAAGTAAATCGGGTGGCCGGGCCCGATCTGAGAGCTGTTCTCCAGGCTGTCAGTCAGCCCGAGGTTCAGGATGTCCAGGTCGTCGGCGGTCATCACCACCTTGATGCCGTGCGGAGCGCCGCCTGGGGCGTTGCCTGCCGTCGGGTCGGAGCCGCCACCGTTGACGGCGAGGTTGAGCGCCTGGGAGAGAGTGTAGAACGGCGAGACGTTCGGGGACGCGCCTCCGGTCGAGCCGTTGACCAGCGTGGCGTTGCAGCCCTGGCCGATCGTGAGGACCGTCCCGTCGCGGAACGTGAACTGCGCCGTGCCTGGCGCGAGGACCGGCACGACGTTCATCGTGAACGCCTTGATCCCGTCCGTTGCGACGCCATCGGACGCCGTGACCGTGAACGAGACGAGGCCCGTGGCGACGCCGGTTCCCGTGATGAGGCCGCCGGACGTCATGCTGAAGCCGGCCGCGTTGAACGCCGCGAGACCCGTGGTCACGCTCCACGTCGGCGCCGTGCCGCCGGTCTGCGCGAGCTGGATCGCCGTGATCGCGACGCCGATGGTCGCCTGCGGAAGCGGGCTCGACGTCGTGATGACGATGACTCCCGAGGCGAGCACCGTCATTGTGCAGGGCAGATCGTCCGGCGCGCCGATGCCGTCCGCCGCCCGGATCGTGAAGCTGAACCCGCCGGACTCCGACGGGGTGCCGTCGAGCAGCCCACCCGAGGTGATCGTCACGCCTGTCGGGAACGTGCCGGCGCTCTTGCTCCATGTCAGCGTCCCCACCCCGCCCGTAGCCGCGAACTGGACCGGCGTCATCGCCTGATCCTTCGTGGCCGTCGGGATCGTTGCCGACGTCGTGATCGCGATGGCTGTGTACGCCGTGACCGAGAACTGTCCCGACACGCCGTAGCCTTCGGTCACGTCGTCCAGGACTGCCAGCGAGTAGTACGGACCAGCCGCCCAGGTCGCCGGGATCGGGATGTCCGCGTGGTAGTGCCCTGGGCTGTCTTCGACGATCGTTGCCGCGAACTCGCCGCCAACATTCCCGGCGTTCAGAGCGAACAGCCGGAAGGAGGGCGTCTCCAGGATGGTGCCCGTCGTCCACGCCAGCGTCAGCGTCGTGCCGGCGCCAACGGTCGCACCTGTCGCCGGACTCGTGACCGTGATCGCGAGCGCCGGAGGGAGGATCTCGACGACGAACGCCTTGCTGGACGAGAGCGCGCCAGAAGCCGATGCCGTGACCGTGAAGGAGAATGCTGGCCCGTACTCGGTTGGCGTGCCTGTCAGGAAGCCGTTGAGCGACAGCGACGTGCCTGCGGGGAGCGCTCCGTCTGTGACCTCCCACGTCACAGGGACGCCCGGGGCTGATCCGGCGGACACAAACTGAGCAGGGCCGTACCCGACGCCCTGGCGCCCGTCTGGCAGCGTCTCGGTAAGAATCACGATCTCGGGGAGGATCTCCAGCGCCACGGCCATCACGAAGATTTTCGTGACCGGGTTGACGCCGTCGGTGAGCTGGGCCGTGAACGTGTAACTGCCGAGGTCTCCGACGCCGCTCGGTGTGCCAGTGATGAGCCCGTCGGTGTCGAGATCCAGGCCGGGCGGGAGCTCGCCGGCCGTGATCGACCACGTCAGGGCCCCTACGCCGCCGCCGCCCTGGAGCTGCAACGTGTAGGCGGCCCCGACGACGCACGGTTCGAGCGGCGACGTCGAGAAGATCTCCGGGGACTCGGCGACGGGGGCCACGGCGATCCCAAGGGAGAACAGCTTGTCCGTCGCCGGGACGGGCGATCCGCTGCCGGCGCCCGCGAGGACGGCGCACCCGATCCGGAATGTGAACTGCCCGGACTCGGTCGGGACGCCCTGAAGCAGCCCGTCGTCGTTGATCTGCAGGCCGGGAGGGAGATCCCCGATCAGCGACCATTGGAACTGGAACGAGGTCGGATCGCCAAAGAGCGCCGCCGCGTTCGTGAGCTGCGCGTGGAGCTGGTAGGCGTAGTTGAGCGTGAGCGCTCCGCCCGGAAGCGCGGCCGGGCTCGTGATGATGAGCCCCGATTCCGCGGTGCCAGCGCCGCCCGAGGCAGCCACGCGCATCCGGTAGCTGCGGCTCTTTGCGAGCCTGAGTGATCGGCTATCGGCCATCGTGTAGTCCAGTCTGGCGTGGCGTCTGCGCCCCGGTCTTGCACGGCGTCAGGGCGGCGAGCACGATGGCTACCACGGCAATGACGAAGAGGAGCGCCTTGGTGATGGAGGGGCGTTTCTTGGGCAGCCTGTAGCGGCCGACCATGTTCCAGATCTGCTCCGGCGACTTGTACCTGAGGTCGCGCTCGAAGTAGTCGGCGGTCACTTGCGCTGCTCCAGAGCGCGCACCCGAGCGTCGAGCTCGGACAGCCGGCGGTCAGCCTCGGGTCGCGGGAAGCGTTCCGCGATCATCGGGTCGAGCCTCGCCTTGAATGCGTCAATGGCTTCCTTGTTCGTGGTGATGCGCTGATCGAGCGGCGCCGTGAGTAGTCGGATCTCCCGTTGGAGCATGGAGTCGAGGCCGCGCGCCGTGTCGGCAGTCGTCGCCTCGAGCTTCCGGGCCATCTCCACCGCGCGCGTTTCGAGGTTGGTCAGATCCCGCTCGTTCCTGCCCTGCATCTGCAGAACCCACGCGCCGCAGAGCCCGGCGAACATGAACGCCACGCCGACCCAGGACGCGAGCGCCCCCCAGTTGGTCGTTCGGCTCTTGCCGATGGCTTCGGAGAGCGCGGCGAAGTTACGGCGGTTCTCCGTCTGGGCCGACTGCTGAAGCTCGGCCATCGTGCCGAGGGTGCGCTCGATTCCCTTGATCGCCTCCTCGTGGGCGGCAACCTGACTGGCGAGTGTCTTTCACTCCGGCCATTCCTTCGCAATCCGGGCGTCGAACTCAGCCTCGTGCTTCCCGTTGGGCGGCGCCGTGATGCCCTTGCAGTGGTCGTACCAGTGCAGCAGCTCGTGCCGCAGGACGTGGCGGATCCTCGCCTCGCCGCACGGCCAGCCCCAGGAGCCACGGGTGTAGATCACGATCCGGTCGGGGGCGGCGAAGCAGCCAGACCGCTCCACGCCGGCCTGGTCGCGGAACTCGATCCTGACCGTGCCAGGCAGCCCGTGGCGCTTGCCGAACGCCCGGGCCTCCTCCTCCGCCCACGGGTACGGGCAGGCGTCCTGCGGCTTCCTGCACTCGCCGCCCGTGCAGGTGGGCTCATCAGCGACGGCCACGGACGCTGGCCCCGGCACCGGGGCGCCCTCGATGGAGCAGCCCGGCAGCGCGAACAGCGCGACTACCGCGAGGAGGAGGCCGAGGGCCGCTGCGACCATGGCTCCCGTCCTCGCGTATCTACAGTCGCGGCAGATCATCCGCCGGTCGTCGGCTGCGAAGCCGGAGCCTCATCGGCGCTGAGGAACGACGGGTATTCGAGCGACGCCGAGCCTTCGAGGGTGCCGTCGGACTTGCCGGCGACGGAACAGCCGGTGACGGTCATCGCCCCGTAGAGCGCGAGGACGCAGGCGACGACGGCACACGCGGAAGTGAACACAGTGACGAACGGCGGGATCAGCTTCTTCATGATGGGATCTCCTATTGTGGATCAGAGCCAGAGACGGTCATTGATGGACTGGACGATCGACCGGCACTCGCCGATCGCGTTTTGCAGATCGGAGACTGAGGACTCGGCCGCGCACGTCGAAGGCGGCGAGCATCCCGGCTTGCCGTCGACTTCCGACTGCGAACGTAGAATCGGGCCAAGGCGCGTCCCGAGCTGGTCGCACATCGCGCGCAGCTCCTCGGCCATCTTGCGCGCGTTGTCGATCGCCTGCGGGAGGCCGGAGTTCGTCCGAAGCTCAAACTGCGGCGTCTGAATGGCGCGACCTGCCGAGACGCTGTAGGACTGGTTCATGGGATCTCCTTGGGTCACGACGGTTGAGAAGGACCGACCATCTTCCGGCCGGTCTTGTGGAGAGCCTTCACGGCGATCCCGCCGCCCTTCTTCGCGCCCCAGAGGCCGGCGATGGTGGCGATGATCGCGATGTACGTGTCCGGGTTTTCGAGAGCCTTCTTGCCCTCAGCGGATTCCTTTAGCTTCGAGTAGAACGCCCGGCCTTCGGCGATCGTCACGTCGCCGTCACCGTCCGTGTCCATCGGCCCCGCGATGGATTCGAGGCTCGCAACGATCTCGGCGTTCTTGGCCTCCGCCGCGGCGAGCTTCGCTTGGAGAGCTTCGAGGCCCTGCTCGAGCTTCTCGCCGACCTTGTTGACCTTGGTCGCTACGGCCCGGTAGTCGTCAAGGGTCGCCCCCACCTTCGAGCTCAAGCCGCAGCTCGGCGAGAGCAGCAGCGCCAGGATCATCGGGAGCAGGAGTCGGTGCATTGGGAACCTCCGTCGGCGGTTTGCCGAGTGAGAGCTTGACGTGCGGGTCCACTTCGATCCCGATCATGGGCGCCCGCACGGCGAGGCCGGCGTCGAGGTCGACGCGCGCCCATTGTGAGTCGGCACAGCCGGTGAGAATGAGGGGGAGGAGGAGGGACGCGATGGCGGCGACGGAAGGAAAGCGGGACGGTAACGGGCCGTTCCGCGGGCGGTTTGCGCGTTGCGTCAGGCGTGTAGTTGAAGCGCTGCCCACCGACATTCCCTCCCCCCACAGGGAATCGTCCACAGAGTCGGGCGATTTGGCTACCCGACCCATCCGGATACCCTGGTGTTCGTTGGCGACGCGCTGCCAGTCACGGCTGGAGTGCGCGGGACAATGACCGCCGATGCCGTCGTGGTGCTGATCGCCAGCGTCCCGAACGACACGGCTGGCGTATTGGGCACGATCTCCAGGACCGCCGCCGTCGACTCGACTGCCGTTCCGGCAATCTCTACGTCTGGCGTGTTCGGCGTGATCCGAACCGTCGCCGTCGTCGTGGTCAGGTTTAGGGTCCCAAAGGAGACCGCCGGCGTATTCGGAACGACCTCCAGCACCGCCGCCGGCGTCGTCGTGTAGGTCAGCTCTACCGTGGGAGTGTTGGGAACTATCTCCACCGCCGCGGTAGTGGTGGCGACGTCGAGTGTCCCGAAGCTCACGGCTGGCGTGTTCGGTGTCACGCGCACCACCGCCGCGGTAGTCTCCTTGGAGAGTGTCCCAAAGCTGACCGTCGGGGTATTCGGCGTGATCTTGACCGCGGCGGTCGTGGACTCGACATCGAGGGACCCGGCCGGCACATACAGGAAGCTTCCAGTCCGCCGCGAGAACGGGACGACGGGGGGATTGGTCGCGGACTTAGCCGGAGAGCCGGTCAGGGTGACGCTGGTGTGGGACGTGCCGAAGTCGGGCTCGGGCGAGTCGTTGCCGTCGAGCGGCGGATACCAGATCGGGAGCGGGTAGAGATGATGCGGGCGAACGCCGCGAGCGAGGGCCTTGATCTCGTTATCCGAGAGCGCGCGGGTGAAGAGGGCGGGGTCGTAGATGTCCCCGCTGAGGCCCTCCACTGAGCCATCTGAGGAGGCGATACGCTGCACGCCGTTCGCTACAGATGCGGTCGCGGTAAAGGTGCTGGCTTCCTGCACGCCATTGAGCCAGCAGTCGATCGTCCCCGACGTGCGCCGGAGGACAATGTGCGTCCACACGTGCAACGCGACAGCGGTATCGAACGTGTGATCGCCGCCGCCGAGCGCGTACACGATCGGGGCGCTGCCCATGTTGGAGAAGTACCACGCCGGAGCGTAAGTGCCGTTGGCCCACAGGCAGCAGTAGCCCGTATTCGCAGTCGGCCGCACCCACGCTACGATCGTGAAATCGCCAGTGCCGATGCCGTGGGCAACCGACGCGCTACTATCGGCGTGGGCCGACGTACGTACGAACGTCCGCGCCATCTGTTAGAGGTCGCCGTGCTTGACCCGGCACCACATGATGACGGCGAACGACTTTTGCTGCGTCGTCGCCGTGCTCTTGAACGGCTCGGGCAGCGCCGAGTTGATGTTCTGCGCGACGGTCTGAGCCTGGTTGCCGAGCGCAGGCGGTAGCGACTCCATCACGCCGTCGATCGCCCCGATCGCGGCGAACAGATCCGAGCCGTTCATGTTCGCAGTCGCCCCGGCCTCGACGTAGATCCTGGCCCCGAGAAAGCGCGCCGCCTTCGCCTTGTCCGCGTTGCTCATCGCTGCCATTGCATCACTCCCAGATCACGCCGGAGCCGGCGTTCGCGAGGGTCAGCACTTGCTGCAGCGTCCACGACGCAGTTTCGAACGTCAGCCGGATGACCAGCACTTCTCCGGCTACCGGGGTGTCCGCATCGAGCGTGACCTTGAACTCGATGTAGTCGTCGTTGTTGCCGGCCGCCCATGTGATCGTCGCGACGCCTTCAGCGTTGAGCGTCGCACTCGACGGGTCCTCGCCCGCCGCGACTGACGCCCACTTGACGTTGATCTTGGCCGACCCACTCGTCGCGTTCGCAAGGAGGAAGCCCCTGAACTTGCACGTACCCGATGGGAGTGTCCCGAGCGGCATGTTCACGCGAAGGTCCCAGTGAGCGTCGCCGTCGAGCGACGCCATGACGCCGAGCCCCTCTTCGTGCTTGCCGCCTGACCCGGCCCCGACGTGGATGTTCGGAAACACCTTGCCCGTCGTGACCGGGACCGCGCTGCACCATCCGATTGGTCCTGCTGCCATCTCTGCCTCCTCGCGCGACTCGGGGCGGTTGAGGTCCCGCCCCGGTCAGGTTGGTTGTTAGCCCTGCTGAATGTCGCAAGCGCCGTTCGCGTGCGGCGTGATCGTCAGGTCGCTCCCGTTCGTGACCACAGCCGTGAGGTCGATGCACATGAGCAGCCGCGCCGCGCTGTCGGCAGCGTTGTGCAGGTAGTAGATCATGTACCGGAACGTCCCGAAGTCCGCCGCCGTCCAGGTGATCGCGGCGTGCGTGAACTTCGCCCAGTCGTTCGTGTCGTCCTTCGTCACCGCCTCGCTGGCGAGCGCCTTCCGCACGTAGCCCGAGCCGCCGGAGACCTCGTTCGTGACGTCGTCGACGAAATCGTGATCCTTGTTCGGCGTGTACGTGGTGGTGGCGAGCAGGACCCTGATGTCCGCCGCGCCAGACTGCATGTCGAGGAGGCCCTTGGCGAGCCCCTCGGGGAAAGCGTTGTAAACGGTGTGTGCCATGTCTCTCTACCCTTTCAAAATGTCGAGAACGACTGATGCCTTGGTGATCGTCGCCGCGCTCACCACTTGGATGCGAATACAGGTCAGAGACGGAAAGGATGTCGTGTACCCTGTCAGCGTCGTGTCCTCGAACTGGTCGTCGGCCACCATTGCTGGCGGCGTCGGGTGGATGTCGGTGAACCCCGAGTCCGCGAAGCCTGCAAAACTCTGGGTCTTGATGGCGATAGTTAGGTCACCGACGCCGTTCGCGATAAACCTGACGCCCTGGAGACTCCAGGCGTATGGAATGACCGCCTCGAACGAGGCACCCGCCTCGATCGGATCTCCCACGCCGTCGAAGACTGCGCCGAGCGAGCCTCGCAGCCCAGTGACCGTCGCGCCGCTGAAGTCCCACAACCCCGAAGGCCGGATAGCCCCGCCAGTCGCGTCCAGCTCAAGGAGGTCGCCGACGAGCGTCGCGGTAGACACCTCGACAGCAACGCAGTCGAAGACGTACCACTGGGCGCCGCGCTTGAACCCGAACGATGGGTTCGGGTAGTCGCCGGGATGCGGAAGCGGCTTGCGCTTCGCGATCAGGACTACGCGCACGCCCGCGATCGGCGCGACCTCACTCATCGTGGAAGCAAGGACGAGCGTGTCCCCGCCCGTGATCTCGTCGACCTCGTATACCGGACGCTTCACTCCGGGGAGCTTGTCGAGCACCATCGCGAGGTAGCCGGCACCCGCGCCTACGTTCGCGAGCACCGGCCAGCGGATGACGATCTCGTCCTGGGTCGAGCCTGCCGCAGTCGCGCAGTAGACGGCGTTCCCGAACGCCTCGCGCGCCATGTCCTCGAAGCCGAGAGCGGCCGCGATGCCGTCGAGCTCGCGCTGAAGGCGGTCTGTTCGGTAGATGGGCTTGCCGTGGTCTGCCGCCACCGCCGTGGTGAACAGCCCGCCCGCTACGCTGCCAGGCACGATCGCGCCGTCTTCGGTGATCCCGAACGGGTTGCCCTCGAAGTCGTACTCGACCGTCCTGTCCGCGTTCGGGCCGTGTGATCTGAGGTGTTCCATCAGGCCCAGCCCACTCCCGAGTCGGACGCTCCCGACTCCTGCTGCGGCTTGCCGCTCGCCGCCGTGATCTTGATGTTGATGTTGGTGCCGTCCCTGTAGTAGATGCGGTCGCCGCACATTGCCGTCGGTGCCTCGTTCCGCTGGCTGCTCTTCAGGCAGTCCGCGAGCTGCTTGATCGCGCGCGAGTAGGCGGTCAGGTCGGCGATCTGGTTTTTCGGACGCAGGCCGAACTCCTCGTACGTCTCGACGTCGATCCCCTTGACGCGGTCTTTGTTGTCGAAGTTGAAGACCACCTCGTCCGAGGCGAAGTTGAGCGTGCAGCTCGTCAGGTGCCCCCAGAACCCTCCGATGCTTGATCCCGTCGCGGCGTCAGTCTCGGAGCCTGTGGTGCGCGACGACGTGAGCGACATGGCGACGGACAGGTCGAGCCACACGGCATTCTCGACAAGGCCAGGCTTCGTCACCTCGCCCTGGTGCTGCGCGTGCGAGTAGATCTGCCAGAGGCGCAGCGCGAGCCCTTCGTAGTCCGGCGTGGCGAGGTCGTCGGCCCAGTGTTCCACCGCGATGTTCAGGACGCGCTCGAGCCCGAACATGGCGGACGCCGGGCCCGCGTATCCTGCGGACGGATATCGCGCGTTGCGGAGCACGATCGTCGTCGTCTCTGCTTCGACTTCAAGAAGGAGGGGCGGCTGCCACCCAGCCCCGCCAGCACATGGCTGCCCGACGGGCGTGTGAGTGTAAGTCGCCCTCCTCCACACATGCGTTGCGCCAATGCCGCCTGTGGCGAGGGTTTCCCACGGTCCGGCAGGCCCGGTGTTCGATGCGGGATGCCCGAGGTTCGGGGCGAGCCCGTGCGACTTCCGGTCGGCACCGTCGCCGTTGATCGCCGTGATCTGTGCAATCTGGCAGTTGGAGACGTGTGGCGAGGCGTCCTGGTCGAGCTGGATCGTCGTCGATGCGTAGTAGAACTTCCGCCCGACCTCCCACCGCTTATTGTTGCCCGTCGTCGTCTTGAAGTTGTAGTTGTGGGTGATGGCGATCCGGTCTTCGGTCGCGCTCGCGTCGCTGATCGGCTTGAACCCGGGCGAGTCGATGAGGATCTGCCCGACGATTGCCTGAATGATGACGCGGAGCCCAGGCGTCCCGTCGCCGACATCCGCGACGTGCGTCTGACTCTTGACGGTGTACGTGCGCTTGAGCGATCGGACGTTTGCGCCGTCCACGGTCCAGATCCAGAGCGAGCAGCCCTTCCACTCGTTGTTGGCGTGGTTCTGGCCGAACTGGCTCTGCGCGTAGCTGATCTGGAAGTAGTCGTTCGTGCCGTCGTTCCCGATCGCGTAGGGCTTCATCCCCTGGCCGTCCGGGCCGTAGTCGCGCGTGCGGTCGGAGTCCTTGTCCATCCACACGCCTTCGTACCCAGGATCCCACCCGGGCTGGAGGACCGTCGAGCCGTACGTGTCGCGGTTCCATGCGTCGTTCCGAGTCTCGGTAACCTGATAGACGGACCATAGGTTGACGGCGCTGTAGGAGTCCTCGCCGCCGGTTCTGGTGGTCACGGAGCCCGGCTGCACGTCGTCGATCGAGACTTCGAGCGTCGGCATGGCGGCCGTCGAAAGCGGGTACGCCTTGAACACCATGAATGCCCACGTCGCCGTTTCGACGAAGTTGACCGTGTTCCCCACCACGGAATGGACCGTCTTCTCTTGACTCAACACGTAGGCCGGGCGCGCGACCGTGCCGCCGCCAAAGAGTCGGACGCGCATCCCTGGCGAGAACATCGCCGGAGTGTCGACGTTGCCGCGCGATGCGTACCCGACGCCTGGGAAGTTGCCGTAGCTGCTGGTGCCGTTCGCGTAGACATCCGTCAGGCTCGGCCCGTACTGCACGATCCTCCACTGCGTCGTCTGGTGGTCAACGACCATGCGAACGTGTGGCGCCCATTTACGGAGGATCTCACGAACGCCATCCGCGAATCCCTCGTTTTCGAGCACCATCGCCGCGGGCTTGATCGCGAGCAGCGCGAGGTCTTCAGCGGCAAAGAGGTTTCCGTTGTACGCCGGGTCGAGGATGTCCTGAGCGATTAGGACGTCGTTGTACTGCTGCTGGAGGTAGCCGAGGATCTGCCCGACCGTCGCGCGGTAGTCCTCTTCGTTCGTCTCGCCTGTGCCAAGCGGCTGCGCGCTCGCGGCGTCCACGACCTTGATGCAGTAGAAGAAATCCGGGTGCTCGCGCGGGAGGTTGAACGCGATCTTCGGGATCGTGATCCCGTTCTGCGTGTCGCGCTCGAACTTGATGTCATTCGCCGCGGCGGTCGGGTCCTGGATGGTGACGTCGAGGCCGAGGTCAGGTGACGCAGTTACGTCCGTGACCTTGCCGTAGAACAGCCGGACCTGCGTGCCCGGGGTGCCCGCGTTGGTGTGCCACGCAGGCGTCGCGACCGCCGCGTTCACGGTCGGGAGCGTCGCGAAGAACTCGACGATGGTGTTCGGCTGCCACGTCATCGAGTTTGTGTCGTCGTTCTTCCATGCGTGGGCGCCGCGAATGCCGAGCTTCCACGACGCGGGGCCGTCGTAGGACTTGGTCATCTCGCCGAGGTCGATGAAGTCGCGGTCGATGTCCCGCACCTTGCCGGCAGGGAGAGCGCCCAAGTGGAAGGCGTCGTCGTACTTGTGGCCGGCCGTCGCGTCGGCGTCGGCCGCAGAGGAGTCCTGGTATACCGCGATCGTGGCCGGGTCGGCGGACTGGCGCGCCTTGAGCTTCCGGTCGAGGAGCATCATGGCGATGCCTGTAGCGTCGGCCCTTCGATCCCGAGGAAGTTGACGCTGATGTCCTGAACGACTTCGTTGGAGCCCTCGTCGTCGCCCTTCATCAGAAGCTCGGGGATGAGCAGCATCCCCTTGAACGCCCACGCAACCTTGAACCCCTTCGAGACGTCGGTGTACCCGTAGACGAGGCCGGCGCCGATCACGAGCTCATCCGTCCCGCTGGATGTCGTCTGCACCAGCTCGTGCTTGCCCGTCGAGGGATCGAAGATGAACCAGACCTCGCCGGACGCGATCTCGAGCCCGGAGGAGTCAAGCTCGATCGTGCGCGGGCCGCCGATGGCCTCCGCGTTGTCGAAGCCGTAGATCAGCGAGTCGTCGAGCCCGCCCGCGAGGACGCCGGCAGAGAGCGCCTCGCCGGCAGGACGAATGCCGCCTGCGGTGATGGCGTCGAGGCCAAACTGCATGACGCGGTTGTTGAAGGCGATGTGACCTTCGGATCCCGACTTCTGAAGGAAGGCGACGACCTCGACTTCCCACGACCACGACTTGCCGGGATCCTTCAGAGTGGCCCGATCGCCGGACGTGGCGGCCTGGGCCTCGGGACGCCCGGCGCCGATCGGCTTCACGTTCGGACGCTGGTTCGCGGTGCAGTCGCCGAGGCGCCAGTCCTTGAAGTAGGCGAAGGGTTGCGGGTTGGTCGCCATGGTTTACTTCGTGGTGATGGCCTTGTAGTCGTTTTCGAGCTTGGTGACGCGCTTCTCTTGCGCCTCGATGTCCTTCTTGTGCGCTGCGAGAATCTTCGCGGCCTCATCCATGAGGTCGAGCTCCCGCTTGTGGAGCGCCTTCGATTCGTCGTTGGTTTTGGTGAAGTCGGCCGCGAGCTTCGCGAGGGCCTGCACCTTCTGGTCCTGAAGCGCCTTCAGATCCTCGGCGGCTTTCAGGTAGAGCTTCGTGTTCTCGTCTCCCGTGGCTGCCTGGTCCGCCTTGTTGGCTGGGCCTGCCTGCCGCGCCTTGGCGTTGTCGAGAATCTTCTGCAGTCGCTTTGGGTCGGCGGCGAGGCTGTTGGACGACGCTCCGGCCATCAGCGGGTCATCGCGGATGCCCTCGAACTTCTCCTTGCGAGCCTGCTTCTTGAGCTTGCGGAGCGCCTTCACGACGGTCAGGGGCAGGCCGTCCGTCTCGTCCACCTCCTGCGCTTCGCCGACGAGCCCCGACGTGCTGCGCGCGGCCGTGCGCTGATTCAGGCCGGCGTTGTTGGAGGCGATGGCCGCGTCCCGCTTTGCCACGATGTCCGCCGCCGCCGCCTCGGTCGAGTCCGCAATGGCCTTCCGCGCCGCAGCCTCGCGCTCGTGAGAGGACTGGATCTCGTCCGCATGCTTCTTCGCGAGCCCGGCCAGCCTGCGCTCGTGCTGAAACCGCTCCTTCGCGGCGTCCACTTCCTTCCGTGCCGTTGCGATCTGGACCTGCAGCGCCGAGGCGAGCGCCCCACGCGCGGCGACGGTCTGGGTAGCGACGAGGTCGATCGCGCCCGCGACGCGCTGCCCGGCCGCCCCGATTGCCTGGACGGCTGCTTCCGCGCCGCCGCTGCCCGAGCCGGTCGAGGTCCCGGCATCGTTTCGGCGCGATGCCAGCTTGGACTCCTGGAATAGCGGGCCGCCCTGTGACACGGGGGACGCCGGGAGGGCCTGGGTGCTCGCGCCCAAGCCCGCCGCACTCTTGATCGTCTCGCGCAGCGCGCGAAGCTCCGCTTCGAGCCGAGTGAACTCCGTCGCCTCCGCGCCCTGCGGCGTGAACGTCGCGTTGTCAGCCTTGTTGCGAAGCGCGACGACTCCGGCGTTCTCGTCGTCGAACGCGCCGCCGCCGGCCTTGACGTGCTCCTTCACCTTGAGCGCTGCGCCCGCGAGCGCGCCCACCTTGCCGCCAGTGATGAGCCCGATGACCACCGCGTTATCGAGCGCGAGCGCCTTGAGGTGTCCCGAGACGAAGTCGATCGCGCCCTTGGCAGCGGCCTTGAACTGAACCCAGAGCTTCTGACCTTCGAGGCTCGCCAACTGGAACACCTGGTCGAGCTTGATCGTGCTGATGATCGCCGGGAGATCCTTCAGCTTGTCGGTGATGCCTCCGATCGCACCTTGGATGCTCTTCGCGGTCGTCTCGTTGTTCTTCTCGAAGAAGACGCCCACGGCCTTCGCGATCGGCTCGATTCCCTTCAGGACCGAGTCGAGGGCCGGCAGCAACGATCCGCCGATGGCGAGCAGGGAATCAGAGATGGAAGCTTTCAGGCGGTCGAAGCTGTCTGACGTCTCGCCGGACGCGCTCTGCGCCACGCCGTCGAACTTCTTGCGGAGCGCGTCGAGGACGATGTTGTATGCGGCCGTGCGCTGCTCGGCTTCCGTGGCCGAATCTCCGAGGGAGTCCATCGCCTTTTTGAAAGAGACGGTGGTGATCCCGATCGGCTTCAGCCCGCGGGCGTTGAGTCCGCCGATAGAGGCGGTCAACGCGTTGAGAGCCTCGACGGGTCGCGTGCCGGCGGCGTCGGCAAACGCATCGGCGTACTTGGCCAGCTCTTGGAACTGATTGAGGTTCTGTACCGACTCGTTCAGGTACGCGGTGTTCGAGGCGCGGAGCAGATCGGTGGTCGAGATGAGACCGTCGGTTGCGTCCTTGAGCTGGTCGATGCCTTCCTTCGCGGTCTTGCCCGACGCGGCGGCGAACTGCTCGAAGAACGGGATGAGCTGATCGGCCTTGAGCGCCTGAGAGATGCCAGCGATGCCGATGCCTACCGCAGCGCCAAGCGACACTTTCAGCGCGAGCCCCAGCTTGTCCCCGATGAATCCGGCAATCTGCCCCGCGGCCGACGCGAGCGACCCTGCCAGCTCCCCGACGAGCGCGAACGCCCCCCCGATGATGTTCGGGACGATCTTGAGGGCTCCAGGGAGAAGCTCGGCAACTCCCTTCCCGAGCGCCCCCACGAGGCTCCCGGCCGCCTTGAGCCCCTCGCCGGCCAGATCGCCTACCGCGCGCGGGACAGAGCCTGCGAGCCCCAGGAGCCCGCCCGAGGCGATCCCGGCCACGCCGGCCGAAGCCGCCTGCCCGACGGAGCGGGCGGCGCCCACCACGCCCGTACCGACGATGCCAGCCGCTCGGCCAGCCTTGACGTGGAACCGCTCCCGCGCCTTGGCCGCGCGGGCGTCCTCTTTGATCTGATCGTCGGCCGCCTTCTTGGCCGCGCGTGCCTGGGCGGCTCCGACGCGGTTCGCGTAAGCCTCGGCCTTCGCGGCGAGCGCCTGCTTGGCTGCATCTACACTCTTTGCGAGCGCGATCTCTTTCGTCGCCTCCTGTTGCCACTTCCCGAAGATCGCATCGACGCTCTTGCTGACGTCGGCCGCGTACTTCTTCGTTGCGTTGGCGCGGCTCGCGAACTCCTTGTCGAGGCTCGCGAGCCCGCCGCCAGTCGGCCCGCCGAAGGACGCGCGGTTCGCCTGGAGCTTCGACTTCTGAAACGCGGCGATGTTGTCCGACGCGCGCTTGGCCTCTTTGATCTGAGCATCGGCGGCGCGCTTGGCCTCGCGCGCGGTATCGTCAGCGGCTTTCTTCGCGGCCTTTTGCGCCGCAAGGAACACATTGTTCTGGGCGCAATAGAGAGCCTGGGACGCCTTCTGCTGCTCTTTTGACGCCCGCTGCGCCTCGCGGATCTGAGCGTCCGCCGTCTTCTTCGCTTCAGCCTGTAGGCGCTTTGCTTCCTTCTCCGCTGACCCCCGGCCGGAACCCTGGCCCGATGTGCCTCCGGCGCCTCGGCTCGCGTTCTCGATCCTGACTGTGAACTTCGTGTCGCTCACTCGGGACGCCCCCAGGTACGAGCGCAGCGACCGGCGACGGGCCCTCCCTCGGAACCGCCGACGCCGCCGTGAACGTCAGCAGCGCCATCTCGAAGCACGTCGCCACGATGCTCGGCTGGTCCCGGAGCCCGCCCGCTTCCGGGAAGTCTCCGGTCCTCGCCGCGTGCAACAGACGCAGCGTCAGCAAGAGGAAGCGCCGATCCTCGGGTGGTTGCGTCCCGAGGAGCAGAGATCGCGCCTCCTCGCTTACGAGTTTGGGGCGGTGCGAGCCTCATCGCCAACGTGTCTCCCGAACGCGAGAATGCAGTCGGTGAGTGCCTTCAGCGGCTTCTGCGTGAGCGGCCCCGCTTCGAGCGCCTTCTGCCACGCACCCCAACCGGACTTGCTCGGAGGCAGCCTGCCGTCCTCGCATCGGTCCACGTAGGCCGCGAGGAGCTTGGCCGTGCCGTGCGTCTTGCCGGCGCTTTCGAGCCACTCCTGCACGCGCGCGGGGGTGCCGTCCTTCAGTCGGATCTTCCCAAGGCCAAACGGCTCGGTGAGATCGACTTCGCCTTCGCACCAGGACACGATCGAGAGCCGCGCGGGAAGTGGCGCCGCCTCGGTGGCGACGTCGTCGCCGTCTCTGTCGTCGTCGGGAGCCATGTTTCCCGCCCTCCTTCAAGGGAAGAATGGACACCCCCGGGATTCCACGGCCCGGGGGATCGCACCTCACCCGGCCCCGTTACGAGGTCGGGAATCCCGCGTTGTCGTCGTTGTAGGCGAGCACTTCGAGCAGCGTCGTCTGGGTCGGGGTCAGGATCGCGTCGCCGCGGAAGTTGACAGCTTTCACGGCGCCGTCGATGCCCGGGGGCGACGCCTCCGAGATGTCCATCGTGAACACCTTGACCTGGATCCCGGTGTTCCTGACGGTGTAGTCCTCGCCGCCGCCGGAGCCGTCCATCGCGACGTCGGCCGCCGTGTGCGTGAACGTCGTTCCGTTGATCGACGT
>Ga0105347_1000505_pt1 | contig 18332 bp, 27 predicted proteins | sample EasRivMeERMLT890_FD_89677 | JGI IMG/M metagenome (GOLD analysis project Ga0105347, IMG submission 89677) | Soil microbial communities from meander-bound floodplain in the East River, Colorado, USA - East River MetaG ERMLT890 | ecosystem: Environmental > Terrestrial > Soil > Floodplain | place... | reverse complement strand
TGATTTTCCATCTAAGAAATATTTCAATTGGTCTTCATCAGATCTTAATCCCTCCAAAATAGTATGATCGAAATTATACTTACCTGCTACACGCTCATGTATAAGCCTCAAATCGGGATGAACTGTGTCTAATTGTTTTTTACTCTTATCTGAAAATGAAGCCATAAATATATAGATTTTGTTAAATCTTTTCTATTATTTCTATTTCCTTGAGGTCTATAAAACCATTATTATCTACAATGCCGGAAAAAGTGATACTATCTCCTTTTATGATATATTCTCCGTTTTTATCTCTTACCCCTTCTATTGGTATTTTTACAACTTCTTCAATAAATGGTGAAGGTATATATAAATCATTTTCATTTAAATCTTCATAGTTTAAATTCGATTTTTGTATACCATTGTGAATAAGGAAATTTTCAGTTTCTAAAGGCAATATCCAGCTTCCATCTTTAATCTGGACAGGCAATATACAAACATTCCCTTGCTTAAAGGAAACATTATTTTTTTCTTCTTCTGTATAAAACCTTATAAACTTCATGTTAAAAACCAGTTAATCCTATTTGAGTGAAATATCTTCTTGCATAAAAGTCCATAGCTTCATTTGAAATTTCTTTATCCCCTGCCCACAAAGAATAGATGGGGGCGTTTGTAAATTCACTTGGCGTTAAAGTACTTCCTGTCCCCGTATTCCTAGCTCCGATTACCAATATTCCATCTCGCAAAGAAGTGGTTGCATTAATATTAGTTACATTTATTATTTTATTAACCCATGCGATTTGTAACGCACTTACTGCCCTCTTTTTACTATGCGATGATTTTCCAAGAGTTGTAAATACAGTAGAATCATTTACAGCAGAATTAAGTGATCCTATATGTGTATTCCCTGAGCCCTTTGCTATTTTAACTCCATCATTGCCTGAAGTACATGCACCGCAATACGTCTGTGCCACTCCGGTGGTAGTAGAAATAACCATTCCTATCGTTGCATTGTTCAATGTTAATTTGGAATAATTACTAAGTACATTCCAATCAGTGCTTAATTATTGAGTCGTTCCATTCAAAGTATAAGCATTATCAACATTATAAGTCGGACTATTTACCTTCGTCAAATTATAGGTAGCATTAAACCAATGAAACAAAGCCATTTCTTCTACATGTGCAGGAATAAGATAAAGTAAATCAAAATGATCTGATAGATTAGTCCATCCATGAAATGCTTTTACATCTACTATTAGATCATTGATAGCGTTCATCCTCACCGCCTGAGTAGCTGGATTAAGAGGCGTTGTAAGCCTGGCAAATAAAGCCAAGACATCTGTATCGGATGCTGAGACCGTAATATATGCTGTTTTAGTTTCTATATCTGCAAGTGCGGTCGCAGAAGTTACAGTCAGGGAAACGGTGAATACTCCTATATCCGTATAAGTATGAGTTGGATTTTGAGAAGAAGACGTAGTACCGTCTCCGAAGTCCCAAGCCCATGCAGTAGCTCCTCCGGTACTCGCATCGGTAAACTGAACGCTCTGCCCTATTACAGGAGTAGTATCGAAAGCTGAAAAGGCGGCTACTAAAGTATCTATTTCAGGGCAAGTTGCACAAGTGTATTCATGGTCAATAGGAACGGCTATACCATAGCCCATATCTTCCGGATTATTATCGTCAAATACAGTAACAAATCTACCGCAACCGGATAATTTTTCAGAAGTTAGTCCAAAAGTAGCATCGTTTATATTCTCGCAACAAATCTGCGATAAGTCAATAAAAGGAGTTTCATCATCACAAATAGGATTTCCGCAACTATCAAGTAATGTTAAAGTGATTGTATAGTCAATAGTAAAAAGAAGCGTTTCAGGTTTTATCTTTTCCGTCTCATCTGTCTCATCCGTTAATATTTCATCCCTATTATAATTTGTATTGGAAACTTTTACCAAGCCTGACATTGCCTTGATATTTCTTACCTGTACTTTTGTCAATGCCTTTGGAAAAAGCCTTTTCAAATCAGAGGCAACAGTAGTGTTGATATTATTATCCACATCAGAAATAGCTCGCTGATTGCCAAATACAACCATTCGCAATGTATATATTTCAGTCTTTAAAGTGTTATTACCAACGCCTCCTGCTTCATCCTCTGAATCTTCCTGTGATAATATTCTATGATAAATATTAAGGCTATTTGAATCATTAAAACCAACTTCCTCATAATCGCCAAAGCCTTTATAGCGCACAGGCTTCTTTACGCCGTCCTTTTCTATCTGCTCGCAAAGTCCGTTAAACTTCACATCCTTAAAGAAGTAAGACTTTAGCGACTGATCTATAATATTCTCTACTATGTATTTTATATTATTCATGCGCCGTTCCATTTAATACCGAAATTCTTATTAATATTAAAATTAGACTTCACGCCTTTTTTTACAGACTTAACAGGCTTCTTCTTACTTAAAGATTTGCTCATAGTTTTCATCTCTTATTTTTTCCATAGTGGAAAGCTCCATATTAGTGAAAGCGAATATATCGCCGTATTTTTCTTCCAACACATCAACTAATTGTCCATTATCTAATTTTCCCTCTCTGCTTACATTCGCAAAACCCGTAACCCATTTATCCTTTGTCCGAGCTTCTGCAAAATAGCTGTCTGTCAGCGTTTCGGTATCTCTTAAATTTATATTTGAAGAAGTAAGCCTTCCATTCTTTTCTTTTCTTTTCTTTGTACTATCAGCATAAGTACCTATCGGAGTTTCATCCGTCTTTTTGCCATCGGTGAAAATTCTTTTCTTTGAATCTGTAAACCCTGCTAAAACCATTTTCTGTAAAATAGAAGGACTATCTAACTGAAACATCAACTTCTGTACTTCTGTTTTTACTTCTCTTATAGTCATTGCCTTATTTTGAATCCAACCCCCGTCAACTTCTTAAACACCTCTGGCGTAACGGTATGTTTCATAGGCTTACCTGGCTTATAAGGTTTCGTAGGTATAGGTTTTGGTTTCTTGCCACAACTTCTACATGCCATAGTTTATATTTTATGGTAATTGATATTGATAAGTCCTTTTTTTATTGCACACAAAACAAATACTATCCCCTAAATTATCCATATTATTTAAAACGGCATCTAAAATGCTATTCATCTTTGTTAAATAATTATCCCTGTTTTCTTTTGCTGTCTCAGCGTTATTCATCGTATATCTGTTTATCCTATCCGTTCCCAGACGTTCCTGCATGACCCTTGCCCCAAGTCTATATTGAAATGCTTTCTTAAACAGATTCGTATTAGAACAAATAAAAGAGCTTACAGAACATTCTACATTGAAGTTAACAACCATTCCATGAGTATTGCCGGAAAAAGTTATATTGCCTTCAATTACAGAGCTGGCCTTACTTACTTCCGCTCCCCTTGCTACTGCATAGCTGCTCCAATCGTAATAACTGGCGTAAGAAGTCTCTATACTGTCAGCTATTTCTCCGTCAAATGCTATCAGTAAATATTTTCTTTGTCCGTTAGTTTGATATTTTTTTCTGATTTCTACTTCATTAAGCCCATCAATAGCGGTAAAAGAAATTGTATCTAAGGTCCGCCCATCCTGAACGTCAAATATTTTTATAGTACCAACAGGGTTGGTAACATTTTCCAGCCTTAATTGAATACTATTAATGAAAATTTCGGTATATTTTGAGCCTATTAGCTTGATAGTAGCACCCTTCCAATTATTATCTGAAGCCTCAACGGGATAGTCTTTTTTATAGAATCCAAAGACTTCATTATCAATGAGTATGTTCGTTTTGAAATACTTCTGCATACGTACTAATACTTCTGATTCAAAATCAGAAATACTGTCAGATATGATCTCATCCCAAACGCCTGAAAACGTCTGCTGCTCCTCATTGGTGAATCCAGCGATCATCTTTAAACTAATACCAGGCAGGTCATTAATCCATAATGCACCGGATGGAGTACTATCTTCGCAATATCCTCTTAATCCTATAAGATTTGTCAGGCAGCTCATAAATATAATTTGAAAATGAGGGGATAATTAAACCCCCTCATTTTAATTAATTAAGAAGTAGCTGCAAGATAAAGAAGCGTTCCATTAGTACTTGATAATGGGTCTTCCGGATGCCACGCATCTGATGGCTGAAAGAATATATCATACCTCTTTCTCAATATCCACGTCCATGATTCGTTATCACAAGCGTAGATTATTTTAAGATCGTACATTATATTCGTTACCGGGTCTACAAATGTGGTATGAACTTCCTGCTCCCACATCTTCACGCTCTGGCCTACATATTCGTTATATCCAACGAACTTCACCATAGTAGGCTCAAGCACCACGAACTCATTAGCGTCAAACACCTCATTGATTGTTACATCAAGAAAAGGCGCATAACCTAATTGAGCAGCAAGCCTCCCCATATCTGTACCGCCGTCATTGCAACAACCAACCTGCAAAGCAGTATGGTACTGATACATGAGGTCGGACATTACGATGATAGGCGTTCCTTTCGATTGATTCGATACTTTATAATCGAAGTTTATCAATTGGATCGGTCTCGGATTAGGATTTCCGGTAGCTGCTGGAAACACTGTTACTGTTCTGGCAGTACTTAGTCCTGTACTTTTATTCACACCCATATTGGCAGCTTGCTCTGTCAATAATCTCTTATTGATCTTCCGGGCAATGTTGTCAAGATGTGAGTTCATCATTTTGGTAGCAAATTCCTGATTGCCTTCACAAATGCTCCTGAACTCGATCTCATTCAATGACCAACGTTCCTCAACTTCTTTTGTAATCTCGAAGTTTACTTCATTATAGTCATCAAAGTCGCCATTAGAACACGAGCGATCAATAGTCTCAGATACCTGAGATTCTACGGCTCTGTTCATATACTTTATTCTGGAAGTTGTTAATTTATCGCCTCTTTGAATCGGTATTTCTTCAACCCCCTGCCTATTCAATTGAGAGGTAAGGGCTTCCAAATATCCAAGCGGGCTACGTCTCAAAAGAGGCGTGTGCTCTGCACCTTGAATATCCATTAAGTCTATTAGTGATTCAACGCATTGTCCTGCGGTGAACGCACCTGTACTGTTATACATAGTATGTTTATTTTAAGTTTAAAAAATGCCAGATTAAATAAGCTCTGGAAGCTTCAGTTATACAGGCTTGTAAGCCGTGCCGAATTTCTGTCCGGCGGATAGCTTACCATTTTTAGAAATATCAGGTTTTTGACGATTTTGACTCCCATCATTATTGTCTTTGCCTGACTTTTCTGTAAATTGAGCCGTATGTTTGTCATACAACCCTTTTAGCGTTACGGGCTTGTTATTTTCAAAAGCAAGCTCGTCAGTTCCTTTTCTATAGACTTGGATTTTCCCTTCTTTATCTCTCTTATAATCGTAAGGAAGGTCATTTATTTTTTTATTAACAATATAATGTATATCCTGCGGTTCTAAAGTTTCATTTTTAGCGAATGTATATTGAGATAAGAATTTAGTCTTTTCATAATCTACTCGCTCCTTTTCAAAAGTAGCATCTTTATCAGCTAATACTTGGCTGTAATGCGTTTCTTTATCCGCCAAAGCTTTGTTTAACTCATTGATTTTATTAGTAGCCTCTACCAGCTTCTCGTCATTTTTACCAGATTTTACACCCTCTTTGATTAATTTATCTTTGTGTTCTTTCCATCCATGCAAGGCTATCTGTATCTTTTGAAGGCTGTCCTTTTCTTTTTCTATTTTCTCGATGAAGTCATCCGGCATATCATCCGATTTAAGGAACTCTAAAACCTTTTTGTCCATTGTTCCTAAATACCTTGACTTGAACTTATCTGCAAAATGATCTCTGATAACAGGTTCACTTTTTGCAGCCTCAATAGTCAGATATTTTGTGTTAAAAGTATCTTCAAAGCTTTCAGGGAGGTCAGCATCAGGCAACGTGCCTATGAACTTAGTTACGTTTTCGTCAGCCTTTAACCCGGCCTGCTCCGCTATCTCGGTAAAAAATTCTTTAAGCTTTCCCATTTATAAGTTTTAAAAGTTCTATTTTAGCAATTCTTTCGTCAAAATCAAGTCCCAATTGTTCCTTTGCAAATGTACGCAACTCTTTAATACCCATATCTTTAGGTTCTTTTATTGGACTTTCTGTTAAATTTTCTGCTTCATTTACGGGTTCTTCTTCTGCCGGGCTTTCTATCCCTTTTTCAATGATATTTTTCACAATCTTTTCTCCCTTATTTTCAACAGGCTCAACAACTTCTAAATTTTTAATTTCATCAACCGGCAGCCATCCATCAAACGAACCTATATAATTTTTTCTTCCTCCCTGACGTATAAGCTCTGCATCTCTGATTTCTTTTACGTATTGATCTTTAAATACCTCTTGAATAGAGCCTACACTAACCCCCCCTCTATTAAGATAGGCTTTGAATTTCTGAATTTTTATACGCTCTCTGGTAAGACCTGCCATTTTTATAATTTTATTTACCCCAAATTTATAATTTATAGTTCTTTATAAAAATTATTTTCAAATCATGTATTGCATTGTGCAATAAAGTTGTATATTTGGAAAACTTCATTAATGACATTAGAGGAAGCCTTTGAAGATTTGTTAAAGACAAATAAGATTCAGCCCACATCGCTACGGGCACTATGGAAGTATCGTTTTAGAAATGGGAATCCAGGTAAGCAAAATATAAATATGGATAAGATCAGGATAGTTCTATTAGATCATGGCTATATTTGTACCGGATGGAAAACGGATCAGGAAAATTGGAATATTTAATTGAATCCATTAGAATGAGATGGCAAAAATTAGATGTTGATAATTTGCCAAAAGAAGAAGTATTGGCTGCAAATTTTAATCAAGACACATTATGAATTACTCGAAAATTGCAGTCATTATCTTGATATACATGAATATGATCTTTAAATAATTCCCAGTCGCTCCTTTTGCTTATTACTCAGTGTAATATATCCTTTATTCAAAGCCCTTTCGACATCTTTTTTTGGAACGCCCTGAATTACAGTAGGAGAAAAGAAATGTCTGCAACGCCAGCCGCCCCTATTTGTGAATATATTTGAAGCGTTTGTACCTGACATTCTGCCCTGAAGAAGATCGCCTTCTAACGCTGCGCCAGTAAATGGATTAATTCCCTCCCCCAGCATTTCTACTTCTTTCTTATGGAAATATTTATCTACAAATTCAACGCAAAATGGTCTTGAATCCCGTATTAAAGTTCCGATATAATAGTACCACTCTATCCCTGCGCTCTGGGCAATAGCTTCGGTATATGTACCCTGAAACTGAGCCAAAGCATCATGTTGAACCTGCTTTACATAACGTTCTAAAAGCCCTAATTTATTTTCGCTACCTGCTATTAAATTATTTAATTCGCCTAATATATCGGTAACATTAGACCCATTTATGACCCCATACTTTAATTTGTCTATTATTACCTGTGTATAGTTAGCATCAATGCCTTCCTTTAAGAGGTTACGGATAGCAACTTCTTTGGAAAGTTCTTCTATCTGGTCAAGTATTTCCTTTTCAGATGGCATTTTCAGGCATTTCCTCGAAGTGTTCGTCTATTATTTTCCGGCTTTTGCTGAATAAAGAAAGATAATCCCCAACGGCCTTACGATATTTCTTATTCAAGATTATTTTATTGATTCTCCTGATAGCTGATATTAACCTGAAATTCTTAGCAGTTTGTTTTATATTTCCTTCACTATCAGTATCTAATTGCTTGACAAGATTTGTTAATTGCTTTAATATAACATTCTGAATTTCATGTATTTGACTTTCAAATATATCGGTCTCCTCATCAGCCAATTGAGCTAATTTATTCAGCTTCTCCGTTGCCATCTGTTATTGTTATTGGTTCGGATTCTCCGATCTCTTTTTTCTTTTCCTCGGCATACTTTTTAAGAATTTCTATTTTTTCAGATACCTTCAAATCAAAAAAGCCATCCTCATACTCCTCCCAGGCTCTTAAAATAAACGGCTTTATATTTGAACTTAAAATATAATCTATTTCCGAAATACCGCCGTTATTAAGTTCTACCATTTTTTCATCTGAAGGTTTCCCGGATAAAGGATCACAAGCCTCGATAGTCTGTAAAATATTCTTTACTTCCGTATCATTTGCAAACTGCTTATTGATAAATTTAAGCTCCATGTAATTTAGTGTAGTGCTGCTGATCCCGGCTTCTTTCATTGTACCTATTTCCTCCCTCGATTGCATAATCGTTTGGGTATCAAAATTATTAGGCTTATTAATTACTGGCATATTCGCTTTTAATTCATCTGCTGAAAGTAACTTATAATATCTCCAAAGATTTATGTAATTGTAAAAATTAAATATAATGTTATCGAATAAATTATTGCTTATCTGAATAAGATAATCCCTAAATTCTCCCCTGTCCTGCTTCTTAGCCTCTCCACTTTCTGTGATACCTATTGAAGCTAAGAAGTCCATACATATAGCAGCGAATCCATAAGACGTTAAGTCTCGAACCCTCTTATCAACCTTATCAACTATCTCTACGTTCTTATCAACATATTCAATTCCAGGGAATTGAATCGGCGTAGCATCTGGCGCACCTACTTCTTTTTCCCGAACCCTGGTAACACCAAATGGACTTTTCCCTGTAATATAACCGCTTCCTCCGCAATTCTTACACCTTTTACATTCTCCATCTATTGTAATTCCGTGATAACCCTTTTCCGGATCATGATGACAGCCATCTGCCTTACACTCATACTCCATTTCAGCCCTTTCAAGATACATGTGTAAAACATACTGCGCATCTAAGTCGTTATTCAGGTCTATAACTCTATTCCAATAAGGAATTATTCCGGACATGAAGCTTTCATAAATTTGATACTGATCATCTGAGCAATCTTCGCCTTTAAGAAAGAAAACAGGAATTTCTCCAAATTCAATCTGATATAGCCTTTCTACGGAATAAATTTTATCAATTCCGATTATCTCTATATTTGAAATTTTATAAATGCCTTCCTTTGTAATGAACTTATAAACATTTCCATCATGCGTTACTCCTGATCCTGTCTTTACTTTCGATTTATCGTCTGTAAGTATCATAAAATATTCATCTGTATAATAAAGATTCTGGTCTGATCTATAGAAATATCCTATAGGTTCATAAATCTTTGTAGTATCGGTAGTTGGCTTTTTGGGGGCTATAAGAATAATCCCATTAGGATCGTACATGTCCTTTTTAAGGGTATTCCCAAATATATAATTAATCAAATTTCTTCCTATCGGATAATTATCCTCTGTATATTCTTTTAAGGATTCTCCATCCGGTATCTTGCTGCTCGGTTCTTCGGTATGGCGAATAGAATAATTGCTGTTATTTTTTATTTTCCCTATTGTATTTAAAGCTTTTGCGCTGTCTGATTTTGTATAAGCTTCGTAAATACTAAGTCTATATTCGTACACTTCTTTAGGCTCATTGGGGCGGTATCTCTCAAGCCTTTCTGTCGGCTTTTCTCCTAAAATATGTACCCTCATCTCTTTAGCGTGCTTCTCCGCCTTTTCGTAACCTTCATGTCTTAAAGGATTCTTTTTCTTTTCCAAAGCCTCTATGAAATCAGAAAAAGTATAGTCTTCTACTTCTACATATTCTTTTATTTCTTCAAAGCCATTATAATTAATTATGACCATATTTTTAGTCCTCCTAAGTTGTTTACCAGTTGTGTTTGTGTGAAATCATTTAACCTGTGATTCATATAAATATTTTCTTTGTCTCTTTGTACTTTTTGCGCTTTGATCCATCCACCCTTATGCGCCAAAGCTTTTATCTGTATCTTATTTTTCTGAGCATAGATGCCGATATGAATATCCGCCATATTTTTATAATACAAAGGTAATACTTCCTTAGTTATATTACAAGTGTCAGAATGGAACGCCATTACGCCTGTACCACCAAAATGTACGTCTTTATCAATCTTTACCTCATTAAGGCAATGGTATAGCTCATTACGATCCCTATAGTAAGATTTTATATTATCCATACGGAATATCCGCCCATGATAAGTTACGATTGCCTCCCTCTTATAAAATTCTATTTTTTCAATAGTTTTTTTTACATAATCTTTTGGATAAATCAAATCGTCATCGCAGGTAAAAAAATATCCTGCTTTCTTCCCGGCAAAGAAGAACTTCCCCGCATCTCCATGATCGCCATGATCCTTACTTTCATATACTGTTATCTTTGGTCTTTGCATCCATGAATATTTACCTTTGTAGTTATTAAGGAAAATATGTATCTCGTCAACCTGTTCATATAGGCTGGAAAGCGTATTTTTTAAGTTATTAAAACGATTAGAAACGCTTGCTATACCGACTATTATGTGGGACATGCGTGTGTGAAAATGTTATCTTTTACAATTAAAGATTCCTTTATTTTCAAACCTGATTCTAAAATTAATTTCTCCAATTCATCTTTATAAAAATGCTTTGCTGTTTCATCAACGCCCGCTTCCGGATGCTTGTCTAAATATCCTTTATCTGGAGTTAAAATAAATATTTCTACATCAAACAAATCAGTTTCAATAATAGAACTTACTGCTGATCGGTCAATATGAGCCAAAGAGTGCATAAAATAAACCTTGTTAAAAAAAATATCTATTTTATTTATATCAAGCGTAAAACTATTTTTATCCAAATATATATTATAATTATTAACGTCAAAACCATACGCTCCTAGTTTCCTTGCCATATATCCAGTACCGCAGCCATAATCCAGTATTATATCATTATTCTGTTTATTTATTTTAGCAATCATAAAAGCCATTTCATCCTGATATTTTTCAGACATATTGTAACGTTCAATCCTTTTTTTATAGTCTCTCATAAGTGATCTATTACTTTATAATTTTTGAAAATATAGAACGTTCGTAAATCTCTGTAATTATTTGGCAAGTCTTCATTTTTTTCGGGAAAGCCCTGCATCATTGACAGTCCTAATGCGGCAGTTTGGTGATTCATGTACATATTCCAACCGATCATCCGTATATCATCTTCGTAAATTGGCTTGCTGCTCCTGCCTTCGTATCTTGCCCGCCTTAGAAAGGCATAAGCTTTTTCATCGTCTGTCAAAATCATTCCGCCCCTTACTAATTTTAGATGTTTTTGAACATGAAAGGAAAGACACATTAAGCTTCCTTTTATATACATACCTGACGTAAATCTTTTAGCAGCATCATAAATAGGATATGGATATAATTGATATATACCAATCCAGTTATTAGTTGACAAATTAAATATTATATCGCCGCCTGCGTTTATTATTGACATGGCTGGTGATATATACGTATTAGATGGAATATAAACTTTTTCAACGCCGTAGTATTTACAAGATAAAAATAAAGCATTTGTGCAACAGTCAACGGCAACTGCATACTTAGAACCACAATAATCTGCTACTGTTTCCTCAAAATTATCTACAATTTGAAAAGGATTATGTCTCATATAAACTGTTTAAAGTATTTACCTGAAGCTTCGTAAGAATGTTTTGATTTTACCCATTCATGGAATACATTTTGGCACATTCTAAATTCGTTAATATCCATGTCGTTATAAAACTTAATAAAGTCTATTAAGCCTTTTTCATTATCTATCTTTCCAACAGGACAAACATCAAAGAATCTTTCATAAACATCTTCAAACATATCTGAAGATAAAACTATTTTACCCATTGCTGCCGCCTCAAGTGTAGTTACACCCCATGCTCCGTAAGGTACGCCATTTTGAAAATTATTCATTAAGTCTATTATAATATCACATTCAGCCATCCTCTTTAAGTTCTCATCATTAGGAATAAGATCACTTGAATACCGGAACTCTACATCTTGAATTTGACTCATGGCATTACAAATAAGATGTGATCCTTTAACGAATGGTTTTGGATGGAAATGGCCTACTATTAATTTTCTCCCCTCCGGCCTGTAATTTATTTTATCTGTAATATTCATTGGAGAAGGAAATAGTGTACAGTTCTTTGCCTTAATGTTAAACAAATCTGGTATATCTACAAACGTCCTCTCCACTCTTTTATTGAACATTGCGTTATAAACATCCTGCTTTTGTCTATAGCGTGTTCCGGTATGATAAACGAATAGCCTTTTATGTTTTGGTAAATATGATAAAAGTTGCTCCCTCGTGTGCATTAGCTGTAATACATCACAAACAAGTATTCTCATTTTACTATTTGTCATTATTGTAGCTTCCTCTTTATATTTAGAAGGACTTGGAATAATTTTATAACACTCAGCATCTAAACCAACTGTTCGTAATGCCTTAGTTACATTCCACATATAATTAGCGTAATCATCGTATGTTATACTTATTATTTTCATTCAATTACCCCCGAAAAAATGAATCTGAAATTAATATCTATAATATTATTAATGTTAATATATTTTGAGTACCTTTTTAATAGGTCTTCCTTTTTTCTGAATACTCTCACATGAGCAGGGTCATTAGTTTGGGGAACTGACCCTATAAATAAAGTACCGCTTTTTATATTTTGCAATACGGATATATCATTATTTATATGCTCTAATACCTCAAGGCATATCGTAGTATTATATTTGCTTTGATAACACCCACCGCTTACCCTTGCATCTTGAACTAAAAAATATCCACCAAGCCGGTTACATTTCTCTATAGCAATTTTACTAAAGTCAAATCCAAAATAATTTTTATATTCATAATCTAAAAGCATTTCCGCAAATTGCCCGGTTCCGCATCCTATCTCTAATATCTTTGATTCCTTAGAAGGAATTAATTCAATAATTTTTTGCCACATAGGGAAATACCAAGACTTCATATAATGACAATTATATTCAGGGTTATTGGTGAACCCATCGTCATAATATTTGCTGTCTTTCTCTTTATTCATATAAATCTTTTGGTTTTCTGGCACAAATCTGATCGTAAATATTATATTTATATTTTACTCCGAGCCTATCGAGGCTTCCTCCCTTACGTCTTTCATTATAAATATATATTGGCTCTTTTATTACCCCAATTCGATCTTTCCCGCACATCTCCAATAAGCTAAATCCAAGTTCACTCTCAGTAGCAGATTTAAGCCACTCTCCTTTTATTTGAAAATCTTTTTCTGGTATCTTGTCAAATAAATATCTCTTAAAGCTTAAAGGAGCAGTGGAACGCCATTTTACTTTACGATATGATCTGTTTTTATGCGTTTCTTCATCGAAGTCAATGTCTACAGTACATAGTATGCCGTGCTGATTTTTCCAACATCCATAAGTCATTAGCTTTCCTTTTACATATTCCTCTTTTATTCTTTCAACTGCATTTGGTAAAAGCATATCGTCTAAACCCATCAAAATAACTATGTCATCTTTAAAATTTACAAATCTCTTTATGGCTTCGTAACGCCTGTAGGCAGCTCCCCTATTATCCTGATAAATACATATAGCAAAGTTTTTAGACTGTTGGGATAATTTATTTAATACATCGGCAGTATTATCTGTGCTTCCATCGCTTACTAAAACACATTTCCAATCACTATTTGTCTGGGACAAAATAGAATCATAACAGGGCTTCACATAGGAAGCGCAGTTATATCCAGTCGCTATGATCGTGAAACTATACATATATAGGTTTTATAGGCATTGTCTTCAAATGTTCCCTGGCTATTGTTTTATACGCTTTTCCTAATCTAATTAATGTAGATTCCTTTCTGTTCATATTATAAATATAAATAGGATCGGATATTTTGTGAATCCTTTCAATAGGGCATTGTTCCAGTAAGGGAAATGTCAACGCCAAATCAGTGCAAGTTTCCAACCACTTACCATTAGCATATTGAAGGTCTTTTTCTGTAACAGCGTTAAACAAAAACTTTTTAAATGTTTGAGGAGCAGTAGTAATCCATGCTGAACGTCTATAAGAACGATCTATACTAACCTCTAAGGGAATGTCTTTTATTTTATTAACACGCCCGAACTGATCCTGCCAGTTACCATAAGTAAACCAAGCTCCTGTGTCATATTGCTCTTTTATTTTTTCTAATGCCACCGGAGTAAGCCTGTCATCCATGCCAAGACATATTATTACATCTTCATCAGATATTTTATTATTCTTTATAACATCATAAATACGCTTGCAACGCCCGACATTATCATCAAATCTGGAAACTACTATCCTGTCATCAAATGAACAACTTTTTAAAACTTCAATTGTTTCATCCGTGCTTCCATCATCAATTAAAACAGCGATAAAATTAGTATAACTCTGATTATCTATACTTTCATAACATGCTCTTGCATAAGATTCACAGTTATAACCTGATGCGAGAATATAAAAATTCATATTAATGGATTTAATTTCCTCTCAATAGGATTCATTACACTGTCGTGATCGCCATGCGTTACCAGTGATTCTATCGTATGATACATATAATATCCGGCTTTATGCAACCTATGGCTTATCTGTTCGCCAACGCCACTGGAACGTAGCGGGTCTTTCTGCCATCTTTTGTAACTGATAGGATTTATTTTGTATTCTAAAGCCTCAAAAAAATCTTTCTTAGCGACAAAGCAAAGGTCATTCCACTGCGTTCTAAGTACTTCCGTCCCTTCAAATTTTACCTTTGTAGGGACAATATTTGTCCAATTTGGCTTATCTTCCCTGCCTTTAGGCATGTAAAGGCTAAGGCATATCTTTTTATCATCTTGAATATTATCGTAAGTACTTATGGCTCTTTCAAAGAAACTATCACATAGCTCCATATCATCTGCTATAAAAAAATAATAATCAGCATCTATAAGCTTACTAAACATAAACGTAATAAACTGCCAGAAATTCTCCTTGCCGTATCTTCTGCCTGTCATGTAGTAACTGTAATTAATTCCATGTTCTTCGCATGAAGCTGCTTCTGTGTCCTCGAATATAGAAGTCCATTGCTCATGCTCAAATAAGGCTGCCTTTCTATTTATGCTATCCCTGAGACTGGCAAGTTGCTGCGGCCTATTACAGGTAGGTATGAGAATTTGTATTTTCAATGGATCGTTGCTCATGCTTTGCCCCTTGAGTTCTTACTCATTATCTCAACGATCCTAGATAAGAAGTTTTTTATTTCCCGGCTCTCAAGGTCTGATTTTGGGACGTTAATGGTAGGCTTAAAAATTATGTCTTGTTTGTGATCTTTAATATTTATAGTAATTCCGTTCCTGAATATTTTGCACAATCCAATAAAATTAGTTGCAATAATCATTAGAATTATTATCAGTAAAATCAATAATACGTTAGTTACCATGTTTTAAGAGTTTAGGGAGTTTATGTTCGGATATAAAATTAGCTAAAATTTCTTGGTTTTTATTAAATCTTTCCGTGTCTGATTTTGTCCTGAATTTTTCGTTTCTATGATGAATATGAAGTATCTCGCTTTCTGCTACCCACTTTATTTTAAGCCCGGAAGCTACAGCCTTATATGCTGTCATATTGTCCATCGCACCCCAGCCGTACATACGCTCATCATGCAGATTCTTTTTAAACCATTCCCTCGTAGTATATTGCATCGCTCCGTTAGCAAGCGTTCCCCATGTATTTAATGTTCCACGTGGAAACTTCCACTTATTGACACGTTCGCCTGTCATATTGCAGTTTGGCAGCATAATTACCTTTTTAAACAGCATGGTTTCCGGTGATCTGTATTTTTTACAGACTTCAAATAAATCAGGCTTAAAAAGATAGTCGCAATCCGTACACATCACATATTCTGACTGAGAAAAAGCTATTCCGATATTTAAAAGCCTTGGTTTGTTGAAAACAGGCATCTTCAAAGGGATGACAGACACAAATTTAAATTCTTTTTCCAGACTGTAAGTAGATATATTGGTACTGCCGTCAACTATTATTACCTTATTGATTCCCTTGCATTTAGATAGGGAAAGACACGAATAATTCACACGCCATAGACCACGCCTCTCTATATTCCAAACCGGGATAATGACATCTATCATTTCCTGAATCCTTTTAACGGTATTTTGAATCCCGGCTTTATAATATGGTATATCTTATCGTCAAGCTTTGTGAGCTTATCTATGAGCTTAGCTCTTTTCGCTTTAAGATTGTCTAACTCTTTCATTTTCTGTGTATTATCTTTTTCCTATTCTTAAAACGGTAATGAACACCGTAACTTCTATTGATCCGGTCGTAGATACCAGACATAGAGACGGCAGCTCCAGCCATACCTATAAACCAATATTTTTCCTTCAATTCGTTAATAGGCTTATTCCCAGCCGCATCATCCCACTTAAAATGGATAGGCCGGAAGCGTTCCATTCCTGAATATAGCCCCGTCTGTATGGAAGCCAAATTATATGCCAATTCGTCAGGGTAGCATTTTCCTATTGCCTTAAATTTTATACGCCTGTCAAAATAGTTCTTTTTAACCTGATCGAAAAAAGCCTTCACTTTCTCTGTTTTCTTGAACCAAATAAAAGAACTGTTATACTCCGGGTAAACGGACAGTCCGTTGATTCCATAGGCTGTCAATGCCTGTTTTAAGGTAATTCCTGCGTTTTTGTACCAGACCATAGTACACTCATGATATTTCTCCGGCTTATATCTTCTGACCTCATATATCTGAAGGTCTGTTTTTTCAATAAGAAGTAGCAAATCTTCAATTTTCTTTAAGCAAAGGGCATCTGCATCAAGATAAAGGGTTTCTTCAAAAGGAGTGAGATCGTAAAGATAAGTTTTTAGCTTAAAAGGGTTCATTATGCCGTTTTCAAGGCACAAACCTAAATTAACAGGAATTATCTGATCGAATACTTTATTATTTGGCAACGATCCGATTGAGGATTGATCGCAGATTAAAGCAATAGGTATGTTAGTGGTAAATTTTTTAATGCTGTTAGCCAGCGAATAAGCTAATTCGCCATAAAAGTCAGAACCAACGGCTATAAGTAGTATTCCCCGCATTTAAGCAAAGATAATAAAGGGGAAGTAAAATTATACTCCCCCTTTAAAACATTTTAAGCAGATGGACGGAATATAGATACAAGTCCGGCTGCATTGTAAGCCGTAGCTACAAGCCTACCTGACCATGCTATCGCTACATCCCACTGTATAACAGATGCTAAGACATTCGTTATAACAAAGTCTCCATCCCAGTCAGCAATATACTCTCCAGTGTCCCACAAGGTATCACCCGATGTAAAATACCAGAAACTAAAGTCCTTAGAATAGTTTATGTTGTTATAAAAATTCTCGTTACCAACAACGTCATAGTGCATGTATGCTGCTGTAAAGTTACGCCCTACCGAAATAGACTGCGATAACCCAACCCCATCTACTTTAACGTCTTCTGATTTTGGTTTTTCTCCCGATACGTTTGGAATGACTATTACAGTCCCTGCTATTACAGCAGCTTCCCATGTTGCCAGAGTAGTCTGATCGTTACGTACTGCCGAATCGCTCCTTACGGCAGCGACAGCGATAATACGTCCAGGCTCAGCGTTCTCAACAGCGCACGGATCAAATACGTATTCAGGATTTACGCCACAATATAATGACATAATGAATAAGATTTAATGTTAAAAAATTAAGACTTAGGTAATTGTTACCTCAACGTTCCGTGATAGAACTTTACGATTAGACTAAGCTCGTACCGCTTCAAGTAATGATGGGATAAGGCAAATATACTACTAATTTCTTATTATAAAAATGTTTTTTGGAAACGCCCTGCCTTCCCTGAGAGAAACCGAAGTGCTGACGTTTCAGTCAGCATGAAAGGTTTTGAGAAGGGGAGTAAAAGTAATAAGGGCTTATTGATTGACTTTAAAATTATAGGATATGGAACTTTCGCCAGAGGAAAAGTTAGATAAGGTGTTAAATTGGCTTGATGATTTTAATAAAGACATATCTGGCATTGATAGAAATAGCCTTGAGTTTAAACAGATTTTAGAAAAGCTTGAGAAAGATGGATTTTTAATAAATGAAAATAATAAAACTCATCTTTCATTTGAGGCAAAATATTTTATCAGAGAAGGCGGATATACAGCAAAAATAGAAAGACTTAAAGCCACGGAAACGGATAATCGGGCTTTTCGTATAAGGGAGGAAGGTAGGTCGAGCCGTATGGTCTATATAACCATCGTCCTTGCCGTAGGCACTTCGATTGCTGCTCTTTATTATTTAAACGAACTATGTTGCTCTTATCGCTGGTTTTGCTTCTGTAACTGCCACTAAACAATCTTTTGAACCATTTGAGCATAAAAAATATTTTAAGAAATAGATAGAGAGATAGCGGGGCATGTTTTCACAAG
>Ga0105347_1000504_pt1 | contig 18351 bp, 19 predicted proteins | sample EasRivMeERMLT890_FD_89677 | JGI IMG/M metagenome (GOLD analysis project Ga0105347, IMG submission 89677) | Soil microbial communities from meander-bound floodplain in the East River, Colorado, USA - East River MetaG ERMLT890 | ecosystem: Environmental > Terrestrial > Soil > Floodplain | place... | reverse complement strand
CTAAATTCTCATACACTGGTCAGCCTTAAGCGTTGGGCGCCAAGAAAATGAGCGAACACGATCGGCGCCCTCCGCTAGGTGTGGCGCACGTCGTTCTGGAGACAGACCGCATGGAGGAATCTGCTCACTTCATGCGGACAATTGGCATGCGCCCCATATTTCAGGGGCCAGAGGTCTCCGTCTACGAACTGCGTGGCGGCACGCACTTCATCCTGATGCTAAAAAGCAAAGTCGTTGCGGGTAATCCCCCGTTCGACCTCATGGTTGATGACCTGCATGCAACCCATCAGCGCTTTACGTCTCTGGGGCTTGCCCCTTCACCGATCGAGGCCCGGCCAGCTATCGATCACGAGGTCTTTACTGTCCGCGAGCCAGCTGGGCATGTAATCACGTTCTTCTCAAGCCATGTTTCTGGTAAGCCGGTATAGCGTGGTGCCCAACAAGGCGCTCCACCTGACGCCCTGGCCTCGCGTTGCTCGGCCAGCGTTCCCTCGCTCGCTACGCTCGCTCGGCGCCGGTGAGCGCCGGCGTTAGGCGGCGCCCTCAAGTGCTTGGAACGCATCCGCGGAGGTAACGCATGGCCAACAATAATCTGTCGGCCTTGATAGGAGACGAGCATCAAATCGCCAGCCTGTTGGTCCGTTGGGGTCATGCCCGTGACAGTGACGATTGGGAAACAATCGCCGGATGTTTTCACGACGACGCGACGATCCATATCTCGTGGATATCGGGAACGGCTAAGGATTTCGTCGCACGTTCACGCGCCATGCTGAAGCGCCCACACCGGGCGCCCACATCAAGCATTTGATTTCAGGACCGTGGATCCGGGTCAACCGAGACCGCGCATTCAGCCGGTGCCACGCGAATCTTTATATCCGCGCCGTTATAGACGGCCACGAGTTTGATCTGCAGTCGTGGGTTCGTTTCTTCGATCTGCTGGAAACAAGGGATGGGTGTCTGGCGAATCGTCAAGTGCACCGCTGTCTATGAAAAAGACCGCATGGAGCCGATCGATCCACGCGGGGTTCCCAAAGACTTCTTCTCCGATATGGATCTGTCGCCATTTCCAGCATCAGCCAAGTTCCTCTGCTATTGGCTCCAGCGCAGTGGGTTTTCGCCGTTGACTAACACTATCTCTGTTTACAGTGACGGGGAACGTGCGCTAAGAGAGGAGGGTGAGGTGTGGCTAGAAAATGTCTAGCTCAGGTGGGGTCTCCCTCCTATTGCGACGCCCGGATGGAGGACCGCCTAACCTTCGGGTTGAGACCGACGATCAAAGCGCGGCTCAGCGCCCCGTCCAAACAGCAGTTGTTCCGAGTATTTCAACTCAATAGAGGAGGTTGGCGATGAAGTACATGATCAGTTGGTTTGAACGCCCCCAAGGTTCGCCTGCGGAGTACGAGAATGCCCAGAAGCGGGTACTTGAGGTATTCGGTCAATGGAAGGCGCCCGCCGGATTCAAGATCGAGTTGTTTGTAGTGCGAGTGGGCGAGTGGGGTGGGCACCTGTTAGTGGACTGCGACGATCCGTTGGCCGTTCACAAGTTCTGCTCGACGTACCCGGCTTTCGAATTCCAGGCGCGACCCGTGATTGCCGTCGAGGACGCAGTCCGGGTCGAACTCGAAGCCATCGCCTGGCGCGACGGGCTGAAACGCAGCTGACATCCGAGAAGATCACATCGGACAGGCCGCAATGCGTATGGTGCTTCTTTAGCACGCCGTGCCGGGTGACGTGGAGCATTGAAGGCGGAGATGAGTTCGGGTACGAGAACGTGATAACCACACACTTCGCGTCTGCCGAGCGACGGGCCGCGTTAGGCGTATAAAACATGAGTATCTCAGCGAAGTTGATTTTCTTGTGCGGAAAAATGGCGGCGGGTAAGTCGACTCTCGCGAGAGATTTGGCCCGCCGAGAAAATGCCGTTCTCCTTGTTCAGGATGAGTTTTTGGATCGCCTATTTCCTGGCGAGATCACTGATATACCGGGATTCGTCAAGTGCTCTTCCCGATTGAAGAACGCGCTTGGGCCACACGTTTGTGCTCTCTTGTCGAAGGGCATCACCGTCGTACTCGACTTTCCTGGCAATACAAAAGCGCAGCGTGCCTGGTTCCGTGAGCTGTTCGAGCGCGCCAATGCTGAGCATGAATTGCACTTTGTAGATGTGTCAGATGCTTTGTGCAAAAGTCAGCTTAAGGAGCGGAGTAAGGATCTTCCTCCTGGCAGCTCCTGGACAACAGATGCAGATTTCGAAGCGATCACCGTATATTTCCAGCCTCCTTCAGAGGAAGAAGGGTTCAATGTCGTCCATCACAAGCGCGCCTAACAACACGCTGGTTCCGACGGCCAAATCGCTGCGCGATTTGCTTCCCTCCCGCTGGTCGGCCGCGGCAGAGCGTGGGCGTTAGGCACCTTACAGAAGTGATGAGGTGAATATGAAAAACGTCCTGCTCTTTTTGGTAGCGGGCGTGTTACTTGTAACCGCCTCTAAAGTCTTCGGCCAGGAAGCACAGGCACCCGTTTACCAAGAAGGAGAGTGTTGGCTATTCAGGTCAGTGAGTAAAAACTACCAAGGTTATGTCTCCGGTGATTTAGCCTTACCAGTAAATGGTGATCACAAGATTTGTTTTCGGGAACGTAAATTTGTGGAGGTGGACGGAGGTACAAAATCACAAATATCGACTGGTAGCTTATGGAATAACGTTCTATATATGAGAGAGAATCGCTACCTTAAGTTTCCACTCATTGTCGGCCAAAAAAGGACTGTAGAGTTTGAAACTCGAATCAGAGGAACGAATCGACGTGAAAGACGCACCTCCGAAAGTAGTATTCTCGGTATAGAGCATATTACATCTTCAGCGGGTGCTTACCAGACGTTTAAGATAGAAACAAACGATTGGTGTGGGGGCAAATCGTGCGGTAGATGGATTTACTTCTATAGTCCCCAAACAAAAAGCGTCGTAAAATACAATTACGAAGCGACATTGGGCAGCACTGCAACCTGGGAAGTTGATCTTATCCAGTTCTTGCCGGTTCAGTAGCATACAGAAGCTCGAGAGTGGGATAAGATTATGCTGAAAAATGAAGCTAGAAAGGCGCGAGCCCGCCAGGTTGGAGTTGATGAGATTCTTCCTGAGTACGACTTCAGCCGAGCGCGGCCTAACAAGTACACATCCCGTTACGCCAAGGGCAGCATTGTGATCACACTTGACCCGGACGTCGCCGCTGTGTTTCCGGGGGCTCGACAGGCGAACGAGGCTCTGCGGGCTCTAGCGGTCCTCATCCGGAAGCATCAGCTACGGCGAACGGCGTCACGGCAAAGCGCATAACCAACCGGTTGGAGTCCGGCGCTTGCAAAACTCGCGCGCCCCAACCGGCTCGTTGGACAGCCAAGCCAAGAATCCTGAGAAGGAGTAAAATTCGATGGACAATCGGTCCGGATCCTTTCAGCGGCCGACTGCTTTCGAGCGCTTATTCAACTCGACCATTGGTGCCCTCGTACGCCTCGGTATCGGCTTGCCCAACATGCGCGTTTTGGAGGTGCGGGGCCGCAAGAGCGGCAAGCTGTACACGCTGCCCGTCGACCTTCTGTCGCACAATGGGAAGCTCTATCTCGTCGCGCCTCGCGGTCGCGCGGAGTGGGTTCGCAACGCAGAGGCGAGCGGCTCCGTGGTTCTTCGCAGGGGACGCTCGGTTGAGCAATACCAACTGCGCGTGCTGTCCGACGCGGAGAAGCTACCAATCCTCAAGGCGTATCTCGATCGTTTCCGCCGAGAGGTTCAGCGGTTCTTTCCGTTGCCGGCCGGCTCTCCCGCCAAAGCATTTGCCTCGCTTGCGTCGCGGTATCCGGCCTTCGAACTCACACGCAGCTCGTGAGTGCCGGAGGCGCGCGGCCGCCGGCCGCTAGTCGGTGGTTGACGCGAGGGCGTCCACCGGTCGACACTTGGGGGGTACACGCGAGGCCGCAACTAAACGTCCATCCGTTAGCTGCCCAATGACATGATAGTAGCAACAATCCAAAAAGAATAAGCCAAATTAGCAGATCCACAGACGGCCTTATTCTCTCAGAGGGTCTTCAATGGCCGTCATGGCAACATCCCATTTTGTCAAACGTGGCGAGTTTAGAGAAACGCTGAAGGTAGCACGGGTGCTCCTCTCTGACAGTGAAGACTTGATTCACAAAGCGGTCGGGTGGATGCTACGGGAAGTAGGGAAGCGGGATCTCAAGGCGGAAGAAGACTTCGATGATCTTTTGGTCCCGGCCGGGTGATCGCCAACGTTACGCAAGTCTGGTTGTATGAGCGATTCCGCTTCCGAGAATTCCTTCTTTTGTACAGTTATGAGATAATTCAACACCAATGCCGGGTACAAACCGACTCTCTGTAAGAAAATCTTGTGCTATCGGTCTTGTCCCCGGCAAGAGCTGCGCAGGTTCTAGGTCTCTCGTAATGACCATTCTGCATCAGGTGCCGGCCTGTTACATCGCGCTTCACTACCCCACGGATGTGAATCAGCCGTGCACTGTAGCCCCAAGCGGCGCGGTTGAATAATGGCCCTCTTTGAGCGAGGGTCGGTGAATCTGACGCGCACGCTTAGCTCACTCCGGCACCGGCAATTCCGTCTGCTGTTTCTCGGTACCAGCCTTTCGCATGTCGGCGACTTTATCCAACTCATGGCGCAAAGCTGGCTGGTCTGGACGATGACCGGTTCGCCTTTTTTGCTGGGCGTTGTTGGTTTCTGTCAGGCTGTGCCTCGGCTTCTGCTTGGCCTCATCGGCGGCGCCATCGTCGACCGCCTGGAGCGGCGCCGGTTGCTTGTTTCCACGCAGATCCTGGCCATGCTGCAGGCGTTCGTTTTTTGGGCGCTGGTCTATTTTGAATCCATCCAGTTTTGGCACATCATCGCCCTGGTCTTGTTTTTGGGAACGGTGAATTCGGTGAATCAAACCGCCCGCTATTCCTTGATCAACAATCTGGTACCCCGCGAAGATCTCATGAACGCCATCGCTCTCAACTCTTCGGTGGCCAATCTGGCAAAAATCCTTGGTCCGTCTTTGGGCGGTGTGTTGATCAGTATCATCGGGGTTGCCGGCTGTCTCTTCGTCAACGCGCTGAGCTTTCTCGCGATCATCGGCACGCTGGCGATCATGAAATTCCCATTGCTGAGCTCAAAAGCAAGCGAAGAAGCGCCCTTCTGGGAAGAAGTCTTTGAAGGCTACCATTTTCTACGCGGCCAACGACGGCTCTTTTCAATTGTTCTGCTGAGCTATGGGGTCGCCTTGCTGGGGGCACCCTATTCGCGCTTTCTGCCCGTGTTTGCCACCGATGTGCTGCATGCCGGACCCTCGACGTTCGGCTTGCTATTGGCCGCTCCAGGCATCGGCGCGGTGGTGGCTGGCCTAAGCATCGCGTCCCTAGTCAAGCTTCGCCGCCGGCTCCATTTCGTCGCCATGAGCGTTTACGCCTTTTCGTTTTCGTTGATCATATTTTCCTTCTGTCGTTCACTGCCTTTATCGATGTTGTTGCTGATGCTCGTCGGCGCTAGCAATATCGCGATTCGCGCCGTGGCCAATTCCATCATTCAACTGGAAACACCGCCGCATTTATTGGGCCGGATACTGAGCCTATTTTTCATGGATAAGGGACTGTGGTCCTTCGGCACGTTATTCATCGGCAGCGTCGCCCATTTTGTCGGAACGCCGAACGCGATTGCGCTTGCCGGAGTCTGCTGCGCGTCGGCGGCCTCGGTGTTCCTCTACCAACAGAGACAAGCGCGGGAAAGCCAGTCCGCCGAGGCGATTAACCCTCGTGTGGTACGGTAAGCGCGGGTCAATCCTCAAGGGATCTTTTTCGTTGCACTGATTATTGCTATGGTTTTGCGAACGCGTTGGACGGGCAAAGCTTAACTAGGATCTCGGGTTCGAGGTCGACGACGGTAGTGGAGGTTCACCCATGCGCATACTGACAAGGGCAGCTTCCGCTGCGGCAAGGTCCGCTGCAAGACGCAACGGATCGATCTAAGGTTATGACCGAATGGGATGCTGCCGCGTACGCGCGGCGATCGGGACTTCAGCAGGTGATGGCTGAGGAGGTGCTCGCCCTGCTCCAGGTGGAGGGCTCGGAGCGGGTCCTCGACGTCGGATGCGGCGACGGGAAAATCACGGCCGAGGTCGCCACCCGCGTCCCCCGGGGCACAGTGGTAGGCGTCGATGCGTCACAAGACATGATTGCCTTTGCCTCCGGCCATTTCGGTCCCGAGTTCCGGCCCAATCTTCGCTTCGAAGTGGCGGATGCTCGTCGATTGGCCTTCAGAAACGAATTCAATCTCGTAATCTCTTTCAATGCGCTCCACTGGATTCCCGAACAGGATGCGGCTCTCCGCTGCATACGATCGGCGCTGACGTCCGATGGTCAGGCAGTGCTGCGCTTGGTCCCCGCCGGCGAACGCAAGAGTCTTGAAACCGTGGTCGAAGAGACCCGCCTGTCGTCGAGATGGATCGCTTACTTTCGCGAGTTCCACGATCCTTACCTTCACCTGACACCGGAGCAATACGGAGCCGTGGCGGAACGGAACGGTTTGCGTGTGCTTGACCTGGACACGGAAGCCAAGGCCTGGGATTTTCAGTCCCGAACAGAGTTCTTTGCTTTCTGCTCTGTGGGCTTGGTCGAATGGACGCGGCGTTTGCCCGAGGCCGAACGGCCGGTGTTCATCAACGATGTCCTGGATCGCTACCAGTCTGTGGCAGCGGATCGCGCCGGCGAGGAGAATACTTTCAAGTTCTATCAGATGGATATCACACTGGCGTCCTGCTGAGGAAGCCGACGTTTCCGGCTTTTTGGGCGCTGCCTAGCGCTTGGTTTATCGACGGGGTACGACCACGCGTGTGGTATATCACGGTTGTTTGGGTTGCAGTATCAGGCATGGGTTTGATCATGCCTGCTTTCTGACCGTGAGATTCTTTGGTTAGATTTCGGCGGGGTTTTATTGACAACCTCCTAAGCTGAGCTGCGGAGTAGGAACAGGGGCAGTGAGCTATTACACAGTTCCAAATTATTAATTTATGAAGCAGACCCTGCCAACGGTAACAGCTCATGTGATGCCGGATGCGAATCGGCCTTTAGAGCTCTCGATCGTCGTCCCGACTTATAACGAAAGAGACAATGTGGAGCAATTGATTGAGAACATAGAACAAGTCTTAACCAACGTCAGATGGGAGATTATCTTTATTGATGATGACTCTCCAGACGGAACGGCCGATTTCGTGCGCGCGATAGCCCAATCGAAGTCTTACGTTCGCTGTCACCAACGGATCGGTCGCCGTGGGCTTTCCAGGGCCGTTATTGAGGGCATCTTGGGCAGCAGCGCTCCGGTGATCGTTGTGATGGATGCGGACCTGCAGCATGACGAGACAATTCTATTGACGATGTTGGACCGGATACGGCACAGCCAAACAGAGATCGTGGTTGGCAGCCGCTACTGCGCCGGCGGAAGTACCGGGGATTGGAATCGACAAAGAGCCGCCGCCAGCCGGTTCGCCACCCTCCTGAGCCGGACTGTCCTGACGGTGCAGCTGACGGATCCCATGAGCGGTTTTTTCATGATTCGGCGCGATACCTTCCATCGGATTGTCAGGCGCCTGTCCGGCGAGGGTTATAAGATACTGCTCGACTTGTTCGCCTCGTCGCCGGAACCGTTGCGCTTTGTCGAAGTGCCTTACACGTTTCGGGAACGGAGGACGGGCGAAAGCAAGGTTGACTCGGCAGTGATCTGGGAATATCTGCTGCTCCTGGTTGATAAAAAACTCGGTCACATCGTGCCTGCTCGATTCATACTCTTTTCCCTGGTGGGACTGAGCGGAGTCGGGGTTCACTTGCTGACTTTGGCGATGGCTTTCAAAATGCTCGCTATTGATTTCCCCGTGGCGCAAGGAGTCGCCACTTTGACCGCAATGACCACCAATTTCGCCTTGAACAACATCTTAACCTACCGTGACATGCGCTTGCGCGGTCGCAGATTTCTGACTGGGTTGTTAACCTTTTACTTAGTGTGCGGCATCGGCATAATCGCCAACGTTGGCATTGCGAACTTCGTGTTTCAACGCGACTACACTTGGTGGCTTGCGGGCGGAGCCGGGGTTGTTGTTGGCACAGTTTGGAATTATGCCGTGTCATCCATCTTTACATGGCACCGGAAATGATCGGGTACGTCTTGCCGGGCCGTTCTTGAGGCGTCTGAACGTTGATCGGCATGGTCCGTGTGCGCTAACGGCAAGCGGTAGAGCCCTCTATGACCGTCGAGCAGATTCATACCTATTGCGCCATGTGTATCTCCCGATGCGGCGTGGTGGCTACGGTAGATGACGGCGTACTTACGAAAGTGAACGCTGATCCCGAGCATCCCAACGGTTGTATCTGCGTCAAAGGCACAGCCGCTCCCGAAATCGTCTACTCGCTCGACCGTCTTCAATACCCCATGATCCGCACCCGCTCCAAGGGTGAGACGAACCCGGGATGGGCGCGAATCTCCTGGGACGACGCGATGAATCTGATCGCCTCCCGCTTCCTCGACCTCAAAGCGAAGCATGGGCCCGAAGCGGTGGTATTCGGGTTCGGAACGCCTTCAGGGGGGGCCACCTCCGACTCGGCGCGCTGGGTCGAGCGGCTCGCCAACGCCTTCGGCAGTCCCAACTTGATGGCCGCCACGCATATCTGCAACTGGAATAGGGAATGGGGCTCCCGCTACAGCTATGGTGTCGCCACGCCGCCGCCGGATTATCAACACTCCCGCTGCATCCTAATGTGGGGATTCAATCCCTACGTATCCTGGCCCGCCGCCGCCATGAGGGTGACCCAGGCGAAAGGGCGGGGCGCGAAGATCATTGTCATTGACCCGCGGAAGTCGACCGTGGTCGAAAAGGCGGACCTTTGGCTGCAAGTCCGCCCGGGCGCGGATGATACTTTAGCGCTAGCGATGATCCACGTCCTAATCGACGAAAAGCTTTACGACGAATCTTTCATCAGGGAGTGGACCAATGCGCCCTTTCTAGTTCGCGACGACACGCAGCAGTTGCTCACGGGGAGAGACATCTCGCAGATGGGCGATCCGGAAAGCTTCTTCGTTTGGGATAGCGGACGCCAGCTTCTGGTCGCCTATGGCGTCGATCGTGGTTACGCCGCAGATGGGGTAATGCCCGCCCTCACCGGCACTCATGCGATAGCATTGGACGGTGGCAAAGTTGTCGAGTGCCGGCCGGCCTTCCAAGAGCTCACGGAGTTAGTCGCCCGCTTTGCGCCGGAAAGCTCGGAGGAGCTTACCGGGGTGCCGGCCCGCCAGGTGCGCGATGCCGTGCGTATATTCGCCAGCGCAAAACCTTCCTGCTACTACAGCTGGGCGGGACTGGAACAACACGCCAACGCGGCGCAGATGAATCGCGCCGTGTGCATTTTCTACGCCCTCACGGGTCAGTTCGATCAGCGGGGAAGCAATGTGATTTTTTCCACCACTGCTACCAGACCGATTACCGGAGACGAGTTGCTGTCCCCGGAAGCGGCAGCCCGACGGCTGGGCTATGCCGACCGACCCCTGGGTCCGGCGGTTGTCTCTAAACGGGTGCAAGCCTACGACGTCTATCGCGCCATCCTGACCGGGGAGCCCTACCCGGTGAAGGGCTTGATCACTTTCGGCAGCGATCCGTTGCTGGGCAACGGCGATACGTTGCGCGGCAAGGCCGCCCTGGAAGCAATCGATTTCTACGTACACGTAGACATGTTCGCCAATCCCAGTGCCGCTTTTGCCGATCTGTTGCTTCCCGCTTCTACCTGTTGGGAGCGCGAGGGTCTCATGCCCTCATTTCCCACCGCCGAGGAAACCATCAACTGGGTCCAACTGAGGCCGTCCGCTGTGGCGCCACAACATGAGTCGCGCTCCGATCTGAGAATTATCTTTGACCTGGCCGAGCGAATGGGACTGGGCGAACATTTCTTCGGCGGCGATATCGATACGGCTTACGACTATCAACTCGCACCCTCGGGGCTCACCGTTGAACAGTTGAGAAAACAGCCGATAGGCATGCGGGCCGAACTGCGCACCCGCTACCGAAAGTATGCGGAGATCGATGCCCAGACAGGCCGGCCCCACGGATTTCACACTCCAACCCGCAAGCTGGAGATCTATTCGACCAGCTTCGCCAAAGCAGGCTACCCGCCTTTGCCGGCGCCAGCCGAAAGCTCATCCAGCGGCGCCGATTTGTCCCAGGAATATCCCCTGGTGCTTACCTTCTCCAGGTTGATGCAATTTTGTGATCAGCAACACCGCAACATCCCGCGCCTGCGGCGCCAGGCCCGGGAGCCATTTCTAGAGATTCACCCACACACCGCTGCTCCGTTAAAGATTCAGAATGAAGAATGGGTGGTGTTGGAAACGGCCAACAGCGCGGCCAGGTTCAAGGCGAAATTTAATTCTCTTCTTCATCCCACAGTAGTGACGACACAGTACGGCTGGTGGCAAAGTTGTGAGACGCTGGGGCTTCCCGGCTATGACCCATTCGGGCCGAGCGGTTCGAACGCCAATCTCCTTATCGCTAACGATATCATTGATCCCATCAGTGGCTCGGTGCCGCACCGTTCCCACCGATGTCGAATCAAGAAGGCGAATGAGGTGGCCTAGCATTACGGGCGCAGGGTCATAGTGCAGCGACACACAGAAAGAGCAAGAACTCATTTATTAGTTCTGCTATGGCTATTGACTATTTAATATCATTAAAGATTTCTCTAGCTTCTTCGACCCACCGATAGAGAAAAGTCCCCGCGTTGAATATAGACGTGACTGAGATCGCCTTTGCGCGTCAGTTCTTCCACTAGCTTCACCAGCGGCTGGCGTGCATCGAGATACTCTTTTCTTGGCGGAGCGGACTTGAGCGCGTCGACGAATTCGGGCCCAGCGTAAAATCTTAGGAGCAACTCCTCATCCGACAGATTGGGCCCGCCGTACTGTTTTCTAACGTCGTCGAGAGAGACCTGAGGTATTTCGAAGTTTTCCAGCTCGCGCGCGCGAGGCCGGTCGAGAATCTTTGCTTTGACTTCCGGGTCCATATGTTCGGCGCCTTCCTCACCCCACAATCCCAGCGTATATTGGATCACCTGGTCGGTAACTTCCTTGTATCGCTCTCCGATCATCACGTTGATGGCGGCCTGGCTGCCGACGAACTGGGCGAAAGGCGTGACCATGATTGGATAGCCAAGCTCGGCTCGAACCTGAACTATCTCTTCCAATACTCTTCCTATCTGGTTTTCTTTGCCGAGCATTTTTAATTGGTGGCGCAGGTTAGAGATCATCCCGCCGGGGACCTGGTGGCGATACCAGGTCTCATCGTATTCCCGCGGTGCCCCGATGGGCAGCCCCTCCTTTTTCGCAATCCAACAGAAATGTTGCTCCACCGGCTCGAGGACTTTTTCGTTTACCGCAGGTTTGTAGCCGAGCGCTCTCAGGTTTCGTACCACGTTGAATACAGAAGGTTGGGCCGATCCATTGGCCAAAGGCGGCACGGAGGTGTGGACGATCCGGATTCCTTCCTTGACTGCTTCCAGGACATTAAAGGGCGCCAGTCCATTGTTGCAGTGCGCGTGGAATTCAAGGGTGGTGTCGCCGACATTTTCCCGAATGAGTTTGACCAGAGAACGGGTTCGGTCCGGTGTTAACATGCCGCCCACGTCTTTGAAGCAAATACGATAGGGTTTCATGGCGGCCGCTTCACGGGCTTTGCGCGCGTAGTACTCGTCCGTGTGGCGCGGCGAGATGGAGTAAATCAGATTGACAACGGACTCCATTCCGAGGTTTCTCAACTCCGCGACCTCTTTCTTCAGCTGGTCGTAATTGTTCCACGGGTCGGAGAGTCGCGTTAGGGTGATGCCGTAGTGAACGACGCGCTCGATGACCAAGCGCGGAATGCAAGCAGGCGTCAGGCTAAAACCACTGCTGAGTCCGCCGTGGTAGCGGAGGCGGGTATTTTTTACCTCCTTCTGGCCGTACCGCACCCAGTCCCAGGGATTATCTTTTTGCTCTCGCACGACTTTCTTGAAACGGCCGCTGACGAAAAACTCCATGGCGTCGAAACCGGCTTGATCCATGTGACGCAGGACCGGGTGCATCATGCCGGTGGTCATGTTATGCGCCCAAAGACTAGTGTTGCCGTCGCGCAGTGTCGTATCGACAATGCGGATCTCCTCCATAAAACCTCCGTTAATCCTGTGGCGTTGCAAAATCATTAGCCTACTACCGAACAATAAGACAAGCGGAAACCCGCAGACCGCACGGCGCTATTCTTGACAGCTCCACTCACGGGCGAGTATGAGGGCAGAACAGCAGTCTCGAAGAGGAGGACGCCATGTTTCAAGTCTTGCGGCCGATCTGTGCGCTGATATTGCTTGCCGGCATCTTAGGTTCGCTCCCTCGCTTGGTTTCTGCCCAGCAGCAACCCAAGCTCAGGCCGCTCAGAATCGCTCTGCCGAGCCATACGATCGGCGCAACTCATTTCTATGTCGGCAAGAGTCTGGGAATTTTTGAGAGTTACGGCTTTGACCCGCAGATCTTGGTGTTGGAACCACGCGCGGCGCTTGCCGCTTTGTTGACTGGAGATTTGGACTTTTATACCGCCACGGGAACCACGATACGCGCTGCGCTTCGTGGCGTACCTGTGCGCGTGATATTGGTGGGCCTGAACCGTCCGGATCATGCCCTGGTGGCCGCCAAAGAGTTTACTGATGTCGAACAGCTCAAGGGCAAAGTGATGGGAGGTTATACCGCGCAGGCCACCGTCAACGTGATTCTCACTGAGCTCCTGCGCCGCAAGGGGCTTCGGCCGGATGAATATAAGATCCTCAATCTCGGCACGGCCCGCCTTGCGGCTCTCACCGCCGGCAATGTACCGGCAGCGGTACTGAACGGTCTTGAGACGGCTCGCGCCGTGAAACAGGGCTTCCGCGTACTCGCCCGAGCCGCAGACGTTATCGAACTATCGACAGGCGGCCTCGGTGCTTCTGTGATCAGCGTGCAAAATAAACGGGACTTCTTCCGCTCGGCCATACAGGCATCGTTGGAATGCATCAGAGTAACAGCCGGTCAAAAGGAAAGAGTGCTGCCTGTCCTCATGAAGCAGTTCTCCCTTTCGCAGGAAGACGCGGCTTACATCTACGACGCCACACACTCGGCATGGGCGTTGGACGGCAGGCCGACACCCGGAGCAACCAAATTTGAGTTTGATATCGATCAACGGGATATGGGACTTAAGGAACCGCCCAGGCCCGAGCAGGTTTATGATTTTACCTTGCTCGACGAGTTGACTAAGAAATAACTGATTCCGCTGCGGACAATGTTCCTTCGATTGCCTCGCCGATTTATTTTTAAAAGCTTAGCAGAGCTCCGCAAGTTTGATTTGCAGAATCTCGGAGCAAAAAAGTAGTTCGAAACTGCAAAGACAGTTGTCGATAAACTGCTTTTGGGAGCGAGAAATGCCAATTTCACTTGCAGAAGGGCAGGCGCTAATGGTATTTTATATTGCTAAATGAACTTTAAAATCGTTGTCTGGTCGTTTTTTTTGCTATGTCTAACATTCTCGCCACCCGCCGCCGCGGAAGAAGCGGCGGAGTCGGATCAACCGAAGGCCGACTCGCCTTTGCTGCGTAAAAGCATGTTCGGTATAGGGCTTCATGACACGGGACCCATAAGCGACAAAAAAGAAAATGGCGTCGATGCCAACTGGGAACTGCAGTTCAATCGACCCAGTTGGAACTGGTGGCGGTGGATTCTTTCGCCGTATACGGTCGTGGGCGCCACGGCGAATTTCAACGGTGCAACCAGCCAGCTTTACGGCGCGCTCAATTGGGAGGTCAGTTTGTCCACCAAATGGACGGACGCGTTAACCTTCAATCTGACCAAAACCATGTTTCTTTCTGTAGGCATCGGCCCCGCCATTCACAATGGTCCGCTGACCAAGAACCAGGAGCGCTGCGATGAAACCGACGATTGTGGATTCGGTACTCGCATCCTGCCGCGGCTCTTCGCCGAGGTCGGCACCTATTTCTGGAAAAACCAAGGGATTTCTTTCTTCGTGGATCACATGTCCGGTGGAAAGGCTTTCGGGGGAAAGCAGAACGAAGGCGTCGACCACGTCGGGCTTCGCTACCATTTCATCTTCAACGGAAATTAACCCAATCCGACAATAATTGCGCTCAGCGTGAGCGAGGACGGCGGGACCGCAAGCCGTGGGCATCCGAGCATGCAGGTTGCCTTAAGGCCCCGGCCTACGAAACATCACCCTCAGGGGGATGCGGGGTCGCCCTCAAGGCACCGCCCCATTGTCTACGGCTGTACGGCTCGCGGGTTTAAATACGGTCGGATTTAGGGTTAATCGCGCGGGAAAGCTCAGGATGCGGTTGGCCTGAACTTGGGCAGCCAAATCTCCGGCGATTGCTGCTCAAATACAACGGAAACTTTCATGCCGAGTTTGACGTCTTCCACCGGACAACTGACGACGTTGCTGATCATGCGCGGCCCTTCTTCGAGATCGATCCAGGCCACGACGTAGGGAACATCGGGTTCGAAGGCCTTGGAAGCCGCGCGGCCGACCACCTGGCGAATGACCGTGAAGGAATAGACGTTGCCTTTGCCGCTCATAGGCGTCCACTCGACGTGGGCGCTGCCGCACTCGTTGCACAATGGCCGTGGCGTCCAGACCCACGCGGCGCAATCGGCGCAGCGCTGCATGATGAGCTTGTTCTGCGCCGCGGCGTCCCAAAACGGTTTCGCTTCGTTGGTGATCGCCGGCAAAGGTTTTCTTAGATCCGCTTCAGCCATAATTTTTCACGCTTCGTTGCCGAGCACCGCCACGGCGCAGCAGCCGAGATTTTTGCCGTAGGGGAGTACGCCGAGGCCGCTGACCAGACCGAGCTTGGCGTTCGGTACCTGGCGTTCGCTGCCTTCGCCGCGCAACTGGCGCACCGCTTCGATGATATGCAGCGTGCCCCCGGCGGTGGACGGCTGACCGACGTTGATCATACCGCCGCCGGTCTGGATCGGCAGCTGGCCTTTGAAGGTAAAGTCGGTACGTTCGTAGAAACCGACATCGCCTTTGGCGCAAAAACCGAGATCTTCGATCTGCAAGTACACCACGATGATGTAGTCGTCGTAGAGCTGTAAAAAATTGATCTCGTGGTGCTTGACGCCGGCCATTTCCATGGCGACTTTGCCGGCGTCTTTGACGCCCATGACCAGCGCGTCCGAGCCCGCGCGCGGGCCGTAAGAGGGATTGCTGCGCTCGCCGAATCCTTTGAGGTAAATCGGTTTCTTGCGGAGCGTCTTGGCTCTTTCCGGCGAAGCCAGAATGTAAGCCCGGCCGCCGTTGGCCGGCATGACGCAATCGAGCAGGCGCACGGGATCAGCCACCAGGCGCGAATTCTTGTAATCTTCGACGGTGATCGGCTTTCTCAGATAGGCGAGGGGATTCAAGCTCGCATGATAACGGCCCGCAACGGCGATCTTGCCGAAGTGATCGAGGGTCGCGCCGTACTCGTGCATGTAGCGGCGCATGACCATGGCGATCTTGCTGTTCGGTCCCATGGTGCCGTAGGGGATCTCCCAGTCGCGCATGTCGCCTGGTTGGATACCACCGCCCCAATGCTCGGAAAACGGCGCGGCGGAACCGCACACCAGCGCGAGATCGATCAGCCCCGAGTTGATTGCTGCAGCCATGCCTCCTAGCAAGGAGACCGCGCCGGCGCCGCCGGTGGCGCCGCCTTGGAGCAAACCCGGCGTGATGCCGAGAATCTCCGCGACTTCTTCCGGCCAGAAAGGCTGGGGATACGCGGTCGGGACGGTAACGCCGAGTCCCTGGCCTTGAAAGTCTTTCAAGCTAAGGCCGGTGTCTTCCAACGCCAAGCGCATGGCCCAGGAAATATATTCGGCGCTCGACTTGCGCGGCTCGCCGGCTTTCGATCCCAAACGATCCGTCGGTGTTTCGCCGATGCCGACAATTGCCGCTTTACCTTGGAGACCCATAACAGTTGTTGTTTATAGTTTAACCCCGAGCGACATTGCAACCGAAATCCTATTCCCTTGACACAGTCCGGGGCAATCTGTAGAGCATCGTCTTAATAATAGCGGACACGGAGCTCGCCGGTGGCAGGGACGGAGTTACTATGACAAGCATAGGCAAGTTTGTTTTGGCCCGCAGGAAAGTGATCGCTGCCGTTTTCTGTATCATCTCGCTGTCTCCGCCAGGTTTAAGCTATGCGGAAAAGTTCGTCATCGCCTGGTCGGCGGTGAGCGCCCTGAATTCTCCCTTCTGGGTCATGAACGACGCCGGTTTTCTTAAGCAAGAAGGTTTGGATATGGAATTGGTCTACATCGCCAGCTCACCCACGGTAGCGCGGGCGACGCTCGCCGGCGATATCGTCATATCCGGCGCCAATAGCCAGGTGATCGTCGATGTCGGGCTTCAGGGCGGCGATTTGGTAGCCATGGGAGCCATCACCAACGTGGTCGCTTTCTACGTCATGGCGGCGCCGGAAATCAAAAACGTGATGGATCTTAAGGGCAAAGTGGTCGGCGTGACTCGTTTCGGCGCCTCAACGGACTTCGGCATGCGCATGCTGTTGTCTAAATATGGTCTTGAAGCGATCAAGGATGTGCCTTTTATACAGATTGGCGGTATGCCCGAGCTTGCAGCAGCCCTATCAAAGAAAACCGTGTACGCCGCGCCTATGTCCCAACCGATGGTCTATTTGGCTCAGCAAGCAGGCATGCGGATGATCGCCAATCTGGCCAAGGAAGAGATTCCCTTTATGCATATCGGGCTGACGACTTCAAAGAAATGGGTGCGGGAACACAGAGCCCAGGCAAAAGCGTTTATCCGCGCCCATGGCCGGGCGTTACATTTCATGCATACCCGGAAGGAAGAAACCCGAGCGATCTTTGCAAAGTACACGCGCATCAATGATCCGGCAATGTTGGATGGCAGTATCCAATACGGCTACGATTTTATGGAGAAGGTTCCACTCGTCAAACCGCAGGCCTTTCAAGTAACCTTGGATCAGATCGCCCGAAACAATCCGAAAGCCAAACAAGCCAAGCCGGAACAGTTCTTCGACAACAGCCTCGTGCAGGAACTGATCGACGAAGGCTTCTTTGCCAAACTATGGGGGAAAAATCCATAGGAAGCTTATCTAACCGCAAAGAACGCAAAGGTCACATAGAAAGAGCTAACTCGATGACATTAATTCTCAACAACGAAGACGTGCAGAGTGTTCTCACCATGGAAATCACCATGAACGCTCTGGAGCAGGCCTATGTCGAGCTGACGCGGCAGGAGGCGGTTTGCCGTCCGCGCATCGACATCCAGATTCCCACCAAGGATGCTAAAAAAATCTATCAATGGGGAACCATGGAGGGAGGATCCACCTCCGGCTATTTTGCCATCCGCATGAAGTCCGACGTCATCTACGAGCAGGAGTATCAGGGGGCGATCACCCAGGAGAAGTACTGCGTTAGTCCCGGCAGGTTCTGCGGTTTGATCCTGCTGATCAATATTCAAAATGGCGAGCCGCTAGCCCTGATCAATGACGGTCACCTGCAGCACATGAGAGTAGGCGCCGATTCCGGCATCGGGGTAAAATACATCGCCCGCGAAGATGCCGAAGTCGTGGGCATGATCGGATCCGGCGGCATGGCACGGTCCCACGTCGAAGCCTTTCTTCAGGCAAGGGCGATCAAGAAAATCCAAGTCTACAGCCCGACAAAAGCCCACCGTGAAGAGTACGCTAGAGAAATCAGTGAAAAATATCGGCTCGAGGTGATTCCGGTCAGCACGCCGAGGGACGCTTACAAGGGTGCTCACATCGTCGCTGGCTGCACAGACTCATCCGTGCCGATCGTTTTCGGCAAGTGGTTGGAGGAAGGCACCCATGTAACCTGCGTTGGCGGGAAACCAGACGAAGAGGTACTCAAACGAATCGATGTCTCTTTGCGTCTGGGCAATGCGCCTCATCCCTGGGGGTTGCCGGAATTCGGCCTGGCCGATGAATACATTACCTACGCCGCCAAACCCAATGAGAACGCGGATTTTCAAATGAAGCAGGCCGGCAAACGGGGACACGGAGTAATTGCCGAAGAGCGCGCGGTTCTTTTGGCAGAGCTATTGACAGGAAGGAAAAAAGGGCGGACTTCACCCGCGCAAATCACTTATTCCGAGCGGGGTAACATTCAAGGCGCCCAGTTCTTCGCGGTCGCCGGCAAAGTTTATGAGCTCGCCAGGGAAAAGGGGCTCGGCCGGGAAATCCCAACCGAATGGCTGTTGCAGGATAT
>Ga0105347_1000501_pt1 | contig 18480 bp, 13 predicted proteins | sample EasRivMeERMLT890_FD_89677 | JGI IMG/M metagenome (GOLD analysis project Ga0105347, IMG submission 89677) | Soil microbial communities from meander-bound floodplain in the East River, Colorado, USA - East River MetaG ERMLT890 | ecosystem: Environmental > Terrestrial > Soil > Floodplain | place... | reverse complement strand
TCTTCCGCCTTTTTTTCTTGGGCAAGACCGGAAGTACCGATGGCAAGCGCCAAGGCGACTGCCAGCCCACATGCTACCTTCGATTGCGTTTTCATTAAACCCACCTCCTTAAATCGTTAGACCAGTAGCTAGCGCCCCAGTTACGTCGCCGCCTAGTCGCCACCTTTTGCCGGCTTGAATTCGACACTCGACGCAATATTTTTTTCCCCATCCTTTGTATATTGCACTACCGCGGAGGAGCCGAGACCGACATCGGCAATCTTGGCGGGCGTGGGATCAATCTGGGTTGCTTTGGTCTTCGCGTCAAAGTCCAAAGTAACGAGTTTCCCTTCCTTGGTCACCAGGATCAAATAGTTTTTCTCGGTATCGAGGAGTCCCACATCGCCGGCGACTTTCGTCGCTTTGGCTTTTTCCGGCGCCTTTTCCGCAGCGGCCTTTTCAGCCGGCGGGGCCTTCTCAGCCTTCGCCACTGGAGCCGGCGCTGCCGGCGCGGCTGGTTTCGCTGTCATATCGTCCTGCGTCGCACAGGAAGAAAGCATGAATAAGATATAAACAAACACTAAAGCGCTTGCCGAAAACAAACTTTTCATCGTACCTCCCTAACACTGCAGATTTGTACTATGTTTTTTAAATTAATTATCGTGAGAGCCCTATCATCTCAATACGCTTTAGGTAGTATTTTTTGTGCCAAAACTCGCAATGTTGTCCTATTTTATACGACTGGAGTCTTATCCGCCGATAGCCTCGGGCTAAAATCTCTGTTGGCAGTTTTTATCTTTTGAGGTATTTAAATAGGGTTCATAGAAGGAGAAGATAATGGTGCCGACCAAAGTCGTAATTGCCGATGACCACACGCTTTTCCGCGAAGGCATCAAAAGAATGCTGTCCCTCGAGAAGGACATTCTCGTCGTCGGAGAAGCCGCCCGAGGAGACGAAGTAACAAAGCTAGTGGAACGCACCAAACCGGATGTTCTACTCCTCGATCTCAAGATGCCCAAGGGCGATATTGTGCAAACTCTCCTGGAAGTGAAGGACATCAATCCAACCACCAAAGTACTCGTGCTCACGGCATTTTCCGAGGACGAAAACATCTTTAATGCGGCCAAGGGCGGCGCTCGAGGCTACGTCCTTAAGGGCATCGACTTTACGACGTTGCTGCGCGCTATTAAAACCGTTCAGGGCGGAGGTTTATGGGTCGACAAGGATCTGCCCGCGGCCGAAGCTTTTGAGGAGATTGCCCAAGACCAGCTCAACGATTTCGCCGATGTTAGAAGCGAGACCCGAGAGAACAACGAAGCGCTGAAGGCGCTCACCAGACGAGAGGTGGAAATTCTGCGCCTGGTAGCGGAGGGGCTGACCAATGAGGAGATCGGCAAGAAGATATTTATCAGCGAAAAAACCGTCAAAACGCATCTGACGAATATCTTCGACAAGCTCAAAGTCAATAATCGGTTTAAGGCGGCGCTGCTGATCATGGGTCGTTCCGGCGATGCCGCTCTATCCTCCTCCACTAGAAGTATTAAGAGCCCATGAAAACTGTCGCGACTTTACCTCGTAGAGCTTCGAGCTTCACCCCGGGAGACAAATAATGACACCGCAGGAGCAGTGGATTTTCCAAAAGGAAAAAGTTTTGGCGTGGCTTCGCGTAGGCTTTGCGATCTTCGCCATCGCCGTCATCCAATTGAATCCGGCAAGGGTAGCTGGTTTCCCGCGGCTCTCCTATTTGTCCTTCGGTTGTTTTTTGATCTACAGCCTCGCCGTGCTCTATGTCGCCACGCGGGAACGAGCCTATTCCGAAGCATTCGGATTCATCACCACGGGGCTTGATTTGGTGGTAGTTTCGCTGATTGTTTTCTCCACCGGCGGCACGGCGACACCCTTTTTCGTCTACTATTCTTTCCCCATGATCACAGCCAGCTCTCGCTATGGCGTCAAAGGGGGCCTCATCGCCGCCGCCGCGGGGACCGTAACGTACGGATTCATTCGCTTCTATTTTGACTGGGCAGATGCGATCGGCATCGACCGTCTCGCGGTACGCAGTGTTTATCTGTTCGCTTTAGCCTACCTCTTCGGCTTCCTCAGCGAGTTCGAAAAGAAGCAAAACCAGAAACTATTAGCGCTGTCAAAAACCGCCGGTGAAGTTGCCACCGTTGAAGAAAGACGAAGAATCACTCAGGAAGTTCACGATGGTTTACTGCAATGCCTCGCCACGTTCATCCTTCGCCTTGAGGCCTGCCGGAAACAGTTCCTGGATTCTCCTCAGGAACTCGATCGGGAGCTTCAGTCGATTGAAGACGATACCCGAGGCGCGATGAAGACGATTCGACAATTTCTTGCGGGTAAAGAAACGCCGCCCTTCCCTCCCGGCATGCTGCTGGAAAAATTTAGAGACGACTTACGTTTCTTGCGTGACGGGGTAGGATTGCGGGTCATACTGGAAGCGGAACCCGAATCTTTCAGTCCCCCTGAAGGTGTCGAGCAGGACCTCTACTACGTATTGCGGGAGGGGCTTATGAATATCATTCGCCACTCCCAGGCTTCGAGGGCCGATATTGTTTTGCGGCAGACCGAGACCGAGATACGGGGATCCCTGAGAGACGACGGCATCGGCTTTGATCAAACCGCGGCAAGAAACGATCGGGGCTTGGGACTGCCGAGCATGAAGGAAAGAATCAGAAGACTCGGCGGAGAACTGGAAATTCAGTCCTCCCCAGGTAAAGGAGCGCGAGTTTCTTTCGTCCTGCCGCTCGCGGCGAGAAGCTTAACAGTGTGACGCTGGTTCTGCGGGTACCTACAACAGAGTTAGTAACCCGGTTATGTTTCGAAGGATTAGTATCCCGAGACGCTGCCTGTTTGGCTAACACGGAAAATCTAATCACCGCCTTTAGCAGGAGTAAACTCTATCTTGCTAATGAAATTCTTATCACCCTTCGTGGTGTACTCGACGGCTGCTGCAGACCCCAAACCGATATCTGACATCTTGGCCGGTTTTTCTTTTAGCTCAGTAATTTTTGTCTTCTGATTGTAATCAATCGTTACCAACTTTCCGTCCTTAGTCACGACGATCATGTAATTCTTTTCCGTGTCTAACAAGCCGACGTCGCCAGAGACCTTTTCGGCCTTTGCCTTCTCGGCTTTCTTTTCTTGGGCAATGACCAGCGAAGCCATAGAAACGACTATTCCTATAGCCAACCCACCTACAACTGTTGAGCGCATTTTCATTTGTTGTCCCTCCTGATTTTTAAGTAATTAGTCGGCCAGGCTTCGACAAAATCAATCGCCGCCCTTTGCCGCCTTGTATTCGATTCCCGTTGCGACGTTTTTACCTTGATCGGTGGTGTACGTCACAGTGGCGGAAGAACCCAAACCGATGTCCGCTATCTTGCCGGGTGTCGGAGTGATCTGGGTCGCTTTGGCTTTCTGGTCAAAATCGACGGTGACAAGTTTGCCGTCCTTCGTGACAAGAATCAGGTAATTCTTTTCGAGATCAAGTAGGCCGATATCACCGGCAACCTTGGTAGCCTTGGCTTTCTCCGGAGCCTTTTCAGCTGGCGCTGCTTTCGCCTCCGCCTTCGCCACCGGTGCGACCGGCGCGGCTGGCTTTGCTTTTATGTCATCCTGCGTTGAACATGAGGACAGGGCCACCGACACAAGCGCAACCCCAGTTACTGAAACAAGACTTTTCATTTGAGCCTCCCTCTTTGGTTGGTACTTAATTCTTATCAGATTACTAAGCCTATAGTCGTATACTGAAGCGGTCATTTATTGTCAAGCGGAAAATAATTCCTTAAAATTGGCTGAATCTCACAATATCTTCGAATCGAGAAAAAGAGCTGCTCATATAGACCTAGGTAAATAAGATGAGTAAAATAAACGTTGGATTTAAGGCGGCTATGACGTCAATTTAGTCGACGAAAAGCAACCTTGTGAGTAATCCGAGCGCCGTTCCTGCTATACAAAAAACTAAGGGGGAGTCATTACTGACTCCCCCCGTTGTAGTTCAATCTAGGATGCTGGCCTAGAATTGATACCTGTAGTTTATGCTCAGTGTGTCCAGCTTCCACCACCCCCCAGGTCGGCCATTCTTATTGACCCCGAGGTTTTTCTGTTTCCAGTTTACGATTCTAGGTCTTCCGCCGGGAAACTATACAGTGACCATCCACGATGACAAAGGACCACCGGGCGATACTGTCTATGCGGTGCTGGAAAGCCCCGCCTATATTGCTTTCCCGCCAGTGTGGCCATTCCTCTTCCGGCTAATCAAGCGCAATTCAATCTGCCAGTTCTACCGGTGAAGTAAACCTTGCGGCAACGCGCTCATCTATGTTCAGCCTCATTCTTATCCCTAAACTTCATGGGATAAATGTCAACGGACGCCACCGTCTTTGGAGCGTGACTTTGAAAGTCGGAGAGCTTCCTCGTAATGCTGAACAGCTTCTTTCTTCTTGCCCTGACGGGCAAGGGTGCGCGCCAAATTCTCATGGATTTCGACTACGGCCGGCTCAATCCGGAGGGCGTGCTGAAAATTCCGCACGGCATCTTCAAGACGGTTTTGCTCCGCGAATATTTTGCCGAGGTTGAAGTACGCTTTAGCATAACTGGGGTTGACTCGTAGGGCTTCGCGAAATTGCTCTATCGCTTGGTCTAAGTTGCCCCGACTTGCAAGCAGAAGGCCCAAGTTATTGTGCGCGTCGGGATCAAGGGGATTAATCTCCAAGGCCTTACGATAGACTTCTATTGCCTCTTCCAAATCTCCTCGCTTGGCAAGGACCCGGCCTAAGTTATAGTAAGCTATCGCAGACTTAGGATTTGTTTGCAGTACCTTGCGGAAATGCTCAATCGCCCTATCCGGTTCACCTCTGTCAGCCAGGATATTGCCTAAGGTATTGTGCGCGTTGGCAAACGCCGGATCGATCGCTAGAGCCTGTCGCAGGTGAGAGATCGCTTCTTCGGGCGAACCCCGCTGCGCGAGAAAATTTCCAAGATTTGTGTGGGCCTCCACGAATTTGGGGTCAATCTCTACGGCTCGCCGGATGTGATTGATCGCTTCGGCAAACTCGCCGCGCTCGGCCAAAGCAAGACCTAAATTGTTATGGGCAAAACTTGATCTTTCATCAAGGGCCAGAGCATGTCTCCAAAGTCTCTCGGAATTGTGCCAGATCTGGGTCTGCTGCCAAGTCAAACTCCCGAGCACTACCAACAGCAGCACGGCAAGGCTTTGCGTCAAAGCTAGCGTTTTCAAGCCGCCTCGACCATTGACCCAGCCTTTCCAGCAACAGAGGAACCCGGCTCCTGCCAATACTGCCCAAACCATACACGGCAGATAGCTGAAGCGATCGGCAACCGCATAAGGACCGAAGGCAACGACGCCACTGACGGGTATTAGGAGTACCCCGTAAAAAACCCAGGCGGTCAAACCGACAGGCCAACGGTGCCTGACAACAAGAAGCACTGCAGTTAGCAAAAAAACCAAGGCGCCACTGATTAGTAACGGCAAGTTCCAAAATCCGGTGAAAGGCTGCACCGGGTAGAGCGGAGAGAGCCCAAGCGGGACGAGCGTCTTCCAAGGATAGAACGCGAGACTGTAGAGGACCTGGGCAAATCTTGGCAGAAAACCGTAGTCTGTTATAGGATATAAGCTTCCCGCTTGCTCCTTTTCTAAAGTTGCCCTGACGCCGGCCGCCAAAGCCAAAAGCAGAAAAGGTATCTTCTCCCACCATACCTGACGAACTTGTGGTCCGAACCATCTTCCGTGACCGCCTCCGAGCCGTCTCAAGGGATAAATATCCAAAACCAAAAGGGCGAAAGGGAGCGTCAGTGCCATCTCCTTACCCAAAAGAGACATGGCGTAAAGAATCCACGCCCCAACCATCCATCTACTACGGCGAGACAAGCCCGCCGACTCGTTCTCAGTCGCCTTGAGGTAACAAAGCAGAGTTAAAATGAAGAAAAAGCCGGCAATGGCCATTTCCCGGCCGATCGCCCATGCCACTACCTCGACTTGCAAAGGATGGAGAGAAAAGAAAAGCGCAGAGAAACCTGCTGCAAGTCGGATCGGCAAGTCGGGTAAGATATTAGAAGTTCCCAAAGCCAGGCGGAGCAGCCGCAGGCTCAGAAAATAAAATAGCGGGGCGTTGGCGGTATGAACAAGCAAACTGGTGAAATGATATCCGCTCGGGTTCATGCCCCAGAGAACATAATCCACGCCATAAGTCACCCAGTTCAAGGGCATGCAAGAACCATTAAGGCAGGTGGTAAACATCCAGCGAAGCTGCTCCCAACCCAGCCCGCGGTAATGGGGGTTCTCGAGCAGATGTGAGTCGTCATCCCAGTTGACAAAACCATTTTGCAGGGTGGGAAGAAAAACGATGAAAGTAATGATGGCGGTTAACGCAGGGATAAGCCCAGGGACAGACAACGGGTGGGCCGATGTAATCGCCGAAGAGACCGGAGCAACTCCTGTTTTCGTGGCTCGTCCCAACTTAATCTTTTGCCTGGACTTCGCGTCTATCACAAAGGTCTCATCGTTGATGCTCTGCATCGTCGCAGTCAGATCCTGTGGCCGAGCCGTTCGAATATTTTTGCGCAGCGAAAAAATATTCCGGCCCTTCCGGCTGTTTTTGAGCAGAGGCATAGCACATTAGCATGCTTGTAAACGTCGTTGCCAGGCAAACCCTACCGCCAAAAATCTGGCGCCTCCCGACCTGTCTGAGCTCACTCTCTTCAGCAAGAACTTACCAATTTGGGTTTCGTGCGGCGTTATAAGATATTATAAAGATGTAAAGATCCTGTGAAATGGTTTTCAAGAAGTTGCTGCCATGTCCTTCAAAGCATTCTTGAAAGTAAGCCCGCTGCGGTGGGCTCTTTGCCGCCTGGCCCTCTGGCGCGTGCAAGATAAACTGACGGAGATCGGCTTCTATCTGGACCCAGCCGATCGTGTCCTGGACGTGGGGGCGGGAAATTGTATTCTCTGCCAGGAGCTCGTCCGACGTGGCTACGATGTCGTCCCAGTTGACCTCAAAAACCTCAGCTTTGTCGACGAGATCGTGCCTGTTGCCTACGACGGCACGAGACTTCCCTTCGGCGACGATAGTTTCGACGTGGCCCTGGTCATCACGGTATTACACCACGTTCGAGATCCCGACGCTGTTCTTACGGAGGCAAGGAGAGTAGGGAGACGCATCATCGTCATTGAAGAGATATATGAAAATTTGTTCGAAAAGTACTGCACCTATGCGATAGACAGTCTGTTCAACTTTGAGTTTTTCAATCATCCGCGCTCGAACCGAACCGATGCGGGGTGGCGGGAGGCCTTCCAAGGCCTGCGCTTGGATGTCAGCGCAGCAGTCTACTCCCGCTCGCTGGGTCTGTTGAGGCGAGTGACCTACGTTCTGGTGCGGGCAGATGGCCGGGCCAACCCCCCCTTACTCCAGTAGCCGTTGCGATTATCCGATGCCTGAAAAACTTCTCAAACGTTGTTATCCACTTGCCGGTGTTCGAAGATATTGGTATTTTCCAGGCCTGTTACCTGACACAATAATGGCCCGAAAGCGCCTAGAGCCTTTGACTGGCAGCCCGTAGTTCTTGAAAATGACTCAACATTGGAACGTGGAAGCCGTGGGCGATAATCGGACCGAGTTTTGCTCGGAGACTACTCCTCTAGTCGTGGACCTGGATGGAACGCTGCTGCGCACCGATCTCCTCCTCGAGTCCGCTTTACGCCTCATCAAGCAGACGCCATGGCTCGCCCTGCTTATGCCTCTTTGGCTGCTGAGAGGGCGAGCCTATCTGAAGCACAAAATTTTCCAGCAGGTTCAGATCGACGTCTCAGTCCTGCCTTCACATGAGGAACTGTTGGCATGGCTGCGAGATGAGAAGGCCCACGGCAGACATCTAGTTCTCGCTACGGCATCCGATTATCACCAGGCACGTTCCGTAGTGGAACCTTTCCGCCTTTTCGATACGGTGCTCGGGAGCGATGGACAACGAAATTTAAAGGGGCGAAAAAAGCTCCAAACCATCGTGGAAGTCTGCGGCAAAAAATTCGATTATGTCGGCAATTCAAGCTCGGACCTAGCGATCTGGCGCGGCTGCCGGCATGCGATTCTGGTGAATACCTCTAGGCGCGTGGAACGTTCGGCCCGCCGTGCAGGGAATGTGGTGCGGGTGTTTCCACGGTCCCTCACCCATTTCCGCGAGGCCCTCCGCTCGATGCGTTTTTACCAATGGGTAAAGAACCTGCTGCTCTTTGTTTCGGCGATCACGTCGCACACAATCTTCGATGTATCTGTTGCCGGCAACGCGACACTGGCATTTCTCTCCTTCGGATTTGCGGCTTCCGCCGGCTATATTCTGAACGATTTACTGGACCTGGAGGAGGACCGCCGCCATCCTACCAAGAAGCAACGCCCTTTCGCCTCAGGTCGGGCGTCCATCGGCTCCGGTATTCCGTTGGCAATTACATCTCTTTCGGCCAGCGCGGTGATAGCCGCTTGGGTTCCCCGCGCTTTCGTGAGCTCGCTGATAGCTTACCTCATACTGACTTCCTTGTACTCGCTCTTCTTAAAGCGTCTCCTGGTGGTCGACGTGCTCACTCTGGCTCTCCTGTATACATTGCGGGTCGTCGCCGGCAGCGCGGCTACAGGGATCGTTCTCTCACCGTGGCTGTTGTCCTTCGCTTTTTTTCTTTTTCTCAGTCTGGCCTTCTCGAAGCGCGCCGCGGATTTAATTCAGCATCAGCAGGATAACCGAAAAGCCGTGCCTGGACGGGGGTATGTGACAACAGATCTGGACGCCGTCTGTATTGCCGGCATGTGCAGCGGATTTTTGTCGTCTCTGGTTCTCGCCCTCTACATCAACAGTGAGAGCGTACAATTGCTTTATCGGCAGCCGATCTTCCTTTGGGGTCTACAACCCATCCTGTTGTACTATATCAGCCGTCTATGGGTGATTTGCAGGAGAGGTGAACTGATCCAAGACCCGATCCAGTACACTGTCCGGGAACCTTCGACTTACGGCGCGGCATTTCTGGCCATCCTGGTGTTGCTCGCTGCAACCTTTGATTTCGCGATGTTCAAGCCGTGACGCGATGGAACCATCTGCTTAGTCTCGGCTAAAATGATCAAGTCTCTAGTTACCGGTGGAGCAGGTTATTTCGGCGACCTGCTCACTCGAAAACTCTTGGAGCGCGGCTACTTCGTGCGCATCCTCGATATTAATCTCCCTGCGGATAACTATCCCGGAACCGAGGTGGTACAGGCGGACATTCGCGACCCTGATAGTGTCCTGTCAGCCTGCGAGGGAATCGATGTCGTCTTCCACAACGCAGCGCAGGTGGCTATCGCTATAAACAAAACGTTGCTCTGGAGTGTCAACCGCGACGGGACAAGGAACCTGCTGGAGTCATGTGCGAGAGGTGCAGTGAAGAAGGTGATCTATACCTCTTCCAGCGCTGTTTACGGAATCCCGAAGGCCAATCCTGTGACCGAGGAGGCCTCCCCCGCTCCCGTGGAAGAGTACGGCAGAGCGAAGCTTGCGGGAGAATCCCTCTGCCGGGAATCCGAGCGGAAAGGTCTGGATGTCTCGATCGTCCGGCCATGTACCATCATGGGCCACGGGCGGCTGGGAATTTTTCAGATCCTGTTCGAGTGGATTCATCAGGGCAAGAATATTCCGGTGCTCAATCACGGCAAAAACACTTACCAATTCGTCCATGCCGACGATCTGGCCGAAGCCTGTATTCAGGCAAGCGCGCTGAAGGGCAGCGACACCTTCAATTGCGGCACGGACCGGTTCGGGACTATGCGCGAGGCGCTGGCGCATCTCTGCAACTATGCGGGTACGGGATCCAAGGTAAAGTCTCTGCCGATGTGGCCCATGGTGGCCGCGATGAACCTCTCCTGCGCTCTGGGAATCTCACCGTTAAGCGCCTATCACGCCTCGATGTACGGACGTTCCTTTTATTTTGACATTACGAAGGCACGGACGAGGTTAGGATGGTCTCCCCGCTATTCGAACAACGAGATGTTCGTCGAAAGCTACCAATGGTATCTCGCCAATCGAGCTGCCGTTTTGGCGGGCACCGGCGCCGCCAGCCATCACCGATCCGCTGTGGAACAAGGGGCGCTTAAGATATTGCACTGGTTCCGGTAGCTCGGATCGCCGCCTGGAGATCACGATCTTGGTAAAGGGCGAGGAATCAATCTGAGAGTGGTCACACAAGAGGTCTGGTTAATTCCACAACACCTCTTCTGGAGCCGACCTTTGAGGCAACAGAACACAGAAGGGGGAGTCATTGCTGACTCCCCCTTCTGTGCATTAGTACTACCGAACCTAGAACTGATATCTATAGTTTATATTCGCTCCCAGCCATTCTCCACCACCCCCCCGTCGGCCATTATTGTTAATCCCGAGGTTCTTCTGCACGGCAGTGGTGAGGTTTGAGGCATGATACCAACTCACACCTCCGCCGATGCTCATCCGCGGCGCGAGAAAGTACCACAGATCCCACTCGCTAATTGTGTAGGTGCCGCGGTGGAACTGACCGCCGTTGATCGCCCCGCATCTCGGCGTATCGCAAGAGACGTCGGTACGCTCAAAGTGAGTTCCCACGTAGATCGAACCCGCGGTATTCGCTGAGCCGGTCAAGAAACCCTTCGGACTCCACACAAAGAGATCATGACCGATCAGGAAATCACGCCCTCGCTTCTTACCTCGTTTCTGAGCCGTATTGCCGGGAGGGGTAAAATTCCCATCTTCAGCTTGCGCGAAACCGCGTACGGCACGGAACCGATAGGGCCCCATGCTCCAGGTGATGCCGGGCATAAAAAAAGTAGACAAGCCCTCGCCGACGGCGTCGTCGCCGGTGTCAAAGAGCGTCTGCCGGGCCGCGTCGCCGTTATCCTGGATGCGGTACCGGACGCAACCGTTGTCCGCCGTTGCGCGCTGATCAACGTTACAGAACCACGCGCCAAACTCGAACATGAAACCCTGGAGCCACTTGTTCTTAAGCTGCGAGAACGGGAATAAGGAAATATAGGTGACGAAATCCTTACGGTCGGTGAAACTGCTCAGGTTGTCGTCGCCTTCGCCAACGCTGGCCATGCCAAACTGGTAGCGGCCGATGCGGCCCGGGATGCCGATGCCGCTAAGGGACCGGTCGTCCCAGTTCATGACTATACCCCAACCGGCCCGGCCCGTGTTGGGACCGATGTTACGGGATAATAGGTCGTATTCTATCTGGGTGCCGATAGCGCTGGAACCCTGGCGCGACGTGCTCAAGCTGGTGGAGATGTCGCCCCCGATGTCAACCGTCGGCAAGAAGGGGTTCAAGTTCTCGAGGTGAAAATGGACCACCCCGCGCTGCATGATGGAACTGCCGCCGGTGTTGGTCGAGTTCTTGGCATTGCCGGTCCCAAAACCGTCCATATCGATGGCCGTCTCGATTTCGTACAGGCAGTTGTCGATGCAGTAAAAGAAAGAGGGGCGCCAGCGACGCAGCATGATTTCGCCGTTGGTCCGGCCGACTGCGTCCTGTCCGGCCGAAAAAATCATGCGGAGGTTAGTCTCCATCGAGAAGCGGAGGCCCCATGACTTGTCCGCCGCTTCGATGTTCACACCGTTGCCCGGACGGTAGCTAAAACTCGGCAACGCGGCTGCCGCTGCCGTGGACTCTTTCCTAAGCTCAATCTGCTGCGACTTGAGCTGTCCCAACTCCTGCTCCAGTGCCTTGATCTTATCATCCACACTCTGCGCCCCCACCGGCGCCGCGAACAGGGAACCTGCTAGCATTGCACCCAATGCTGCAAACCCCCAGAATCCTTTCTTCATCTTTGCCTCCTTCTTCCCCTAAAACAAATTTCGCTTCAGAAATTTTGCCCTGGTCAACGCTTAAAGCATCCCATTGGTTACGAATGCCTATCTTCTTCAACCATTGGGCAAGTTTTTACTCGAATACCCCTATGTCAGCAATACGCGGTTCGTATGATTTTTCTGCATAGCGCGACGGTTGGATAGTTTTTTATAAGACTAAGGGCCTAAAAAGGACCCAATTGAGAGACTTTTGGGAACACAAAGGAACTCAGTTATATAGATCTAAGTGCAGAGTCAGCCAAGGCCGCTTAGAGCAGGGCGGGTGTTTTGAAAGTAACTTTGTTGCGGTGCCTTGACCTTGTCACCCACGCTCTCCGCCCACACCGGCACTACCCCCCAGCGCTGCAATTCCCCAAAAAATTTGCCTTATCGTTACGTCTTCTGACAGATTTCCCCTACGGCCTTGGCCAAACACCCTTTAAAGTAAAAAAAAGTAGAGATGCTGTGTAAGGTTTGAAGATACGTCCGTCAAGTCAACTCGATTGAGAGAAATGTCAAAATACTATTAGGTTCAACCATCCCTTGGCAATTGGTTTCGCTTGTGCGATCTAAGACGACAATGATGATGAACCACAAAGGACGATTTCTGATTCGGCAGTTTGCCCGCGGCGCGATGTTCTGCTTGCTGGTCTGCGCATGCGCGCCAAGGGTCGTAGAGATGAATCCTTCAGAAGGAGCGCCAGGAACTTTAGTAAGTCTTTCGATGGAATACCTGGTGGGCTGGCCGAGAGTTGAGATCGGAGGAAAAATGATGGACTGGCCCCAGCTTAAACTCCTGGCTTCCAATCCCGCTCGAAGGGACGTTCCGGGAGAAGAACTCGTTTGGATCGAAGACAAAATACTCGAGTTCAAGATTCCAGAGCTCCCGCCCGGGAATTACACGGTCACTATTCATGACGACAAGGGGCCGCCCGGAGACACTGTCTATTCGGTACTGGAGACTTCGGCCTACATCGCCTTTCCACCCGTGTGGCCGTTTGTTTTTCGATCCAACAAGACCGAGGTGCCCTTCCGCGTCCTACCGGCAAAGTAACGTGCGACTCAGAACTGAATGAGCCTGAAAGACGGTGTGAACGCATGATGAAGGCACACTCCGGCGCTAACGGATACACGGATTCATACTCCCCGCTGAGATCTGGGCTTCTTGGGGGTGCACCCAGAGAATTATCCTGCTCGCAACGGAGCGGAGTAATTCTTGACTCTATATCGCCGTGCCGTGTATTATCCATAAGAAACTAGTTATGGTGTTGGCTATGGGGAAAATAATATCTGTTCTGGCTGCGCTTCCGTTAACGATCTGGTTGTCCGGTTGCTCTTCGATCTCGATGCCGTCTATTCCCTGGCCGGCTTCAGCCGCCAAACCCGACCCCACCGCGGAAGCCTTATACGAAGAGGGAACTCGGCTCTTTGCGGAAAAACGCTACCCGCGCGCCATCGATACCTTGACTAAGCTCAAGACCGATCACCCGTTTAGCCCGCAACTTACTGACGCTGAACTCAAGATCGCCGATGCCTATTATTTAAACCAGCAATACCCCGAAGCCATCAACGCGTTCAAAGAATTTCAGTCCATGCACCCGACGAACGAAAATATCGCCTTGGTCGTTTACCGCTTAGGACAAGCGCATCTGGACCAGTTCACCTCCATCGAGCGGGATCAAAAGAATACCGAGGTTGCGAAAAGCTACTTCGAAGCCGTCATTACAAACTATCCTAAGTCACCCTATGCCGCCGCGGCGCGAGAACAGTTAGCCAGAAGCGTGGGATATCTCGCTGAACACGAGTTCAACGTGGCTTCCTTCTACTTTCAACAAGAAAAGTATCCCGCCGCTCGGGAGCGTTTCGAAGAGATCGTCCGCAAGTATCCCGGGACGCCGGTAGCGGCCAGGAGTCTGTTCTTTCTAGGGGAAAGTTACCGAAAAGAAAAAAATAACGTTAAGGCAGCTCTAGCCTATGAGGCTTTGCTCCAGCATTACCCGGAGAACAAACTTGCCGCGGAAGCCAAGACCCAGCTCGCTCAATTGGATAAACAAAAACAAGATCCGTTAGCGATGTTGCTGATGCGCGATCGGCGACCTACCGCGCTAGCGACGGCCGGAACAGCTCAAGAGACAGCCAATAATGAAAAGCTAAAAGACGCTAACAATCTCGTCGCCAAGACAGAAATCGTCTACGAAGAACCGGGCGACGAAAAAGGCATTTTTAGCCGGGTTGTCGACAAGCTCAACCCCTTTTCTTCCTCTGACGATAAAAAGAAGCCGGAAAGCGCAACAGAACTTTTGGCAAAAAATGCGAGCGCGAAGCAGGAAGAAACGCCCGGCGTGTTAGGGAGTCTGTGGAGTGGAATAAATCCCTTCGGCGGGCAAAACTCCAACACCACCAGCAAGACACCAGACAGCGCCAAGAGTCCCCAATTGGTGAACCAAATCGATGATTCCCTCAAACAAAAGGGAATCGACTCGCCCACCCAAACCGCATCTCTAAAGGCCCCCGCCGCAGCGCTCCCGAAGGCTGAAGAAATTGCGCCACCTCCTCCCCAAACCATGGACTCAAGCAAGTTGTTGGGAGACATAGACGCAAATCTGAAAAAGAGCGGTAAGAGCGTGCAGGAAGCGCCGGTGCCACCGGAAGCGCATGCAGCGTTCAAAGACACGGCAGCCGCTGAGGCAATCGCTGCGACCAAGAAAGCAAGCCCGGAACCCTCACCGGACGTAGTGAGCGGCGGCCTTTTGAGCAGCATCGATCAAAAGCTCAAAAGTCAGGGCATAGAGCCGTCGAAGTTGGAAGCGGCGCCGACGGCTAGTCAATCGATGGCGGCGCGGCAAGACCCCGTCAGGAGAGTAGAGCTAGAGCCCAAGGTGGCCGTGGAAAAAGGTCCGCTGTTCCTGTCTCCGACAGAAATCCCGCCCCAGGGGAAGCCATCTGCCGCTGAAACTGCCAACCTAGAAAAGAAACCTGAACCCTCGGAAAAGCAGCCGATAACGGGAGACCAATTCCCTCGAACCTTAGTCAAGGGGCCGGCCCCAGCTCAGTCGCAGCCGGTCGCAAAAGTCACCGAACAAAAGCGGATTCCGGGGGACGAAGAGGAATCCAAGGGGATATTTGAACAGCTGAAGAGCGATGCAGACAACGTCGGCAAAATACTCAACCCTTTTCGCTGGTAATTGAGCCCACGGAGCCTCTAACCGAACGGCAATTTAAACGTAGTCCCAAAGGCCTCGTCCTGTTGCCCGCTCTGCATCAGCGTTATCCTAACCCTCATCCCCGGAGCCAGGAGGCGACCCGGATTAGACAGGCGGATGTCAGCGGCCGCCGTTTGACTTGTTGTTAATCTGGAAAGGAAGGCCACTCTGCCTTCAAAGACACGGTCCGGCATTGAATCGACACGAATTTCAGCTCTCATTCCTTCACGGACAAAGTCGACATCCGCTTCAGAAATCTCGACCTCGACCTTCAAGGGGTCCAAGAGCGCGACTATGAGTACAGGTGTCGAAGCTTGGACATAGGCACCCGATTCAACCAACCGGTTTATCACCACGCCGCTGAAAGGTGCCAGCAACTTTGACAAAGTCAGCAAATAACGTGTTTGGTCAAGCACGGCTTGCTGTTCTGTGACTTCTGCTTGGGTGAGCGCCTGCTGGGCGCGGGCCGTATCGCGTGCAGCCTCAGATTCAGTCAGATCCCGGCCGGCGATTAGATCCCGGTTGCGTAACAACAGTGCCTTCTCGAGTTCTCTCTCTGCAGTGATGAGCTGAGCTTCCTTTTCCTGTAGATCCAACTTGGCGGCTTCTAGGACGGCCGAAGTCTTTGCCAGTCTCTGCAATAGCTCACTGGAGCGGACCGTGGCTAGGACTTGTCCTCCGGTCACGATATCGCCGGCCTTGGACCGGACCTCGCTGATTTGGCCCGCGATGCGAGAAACCACGTTTACCGCTGTGACGGCCTGGGAAGTTCGCCACTCCCGTGGACGACATGCGAAACTGCTTTTCCCTCAACTTCCTCATTGGCAAACCGGTCGGCTATGCTCGTCTTCATCGCTGACGGCTGATGGCGGTGATGGTTCATCAGGGCCAAGAGGGCAAGGACGATAAGGAACCAAAAGTATCGGTTCATTTGAGCGGATTAATCAGGTCACGTTCGGACCGTTTTCGGGAAACCGAAACTAATGCGGCGCATTCAGGAGCGAATTTTACCAGAGAAAAGAAGCATTAAAATGGCCGGGGGCGCCTGGGCCGCCGTCGCTCGTGAAACGGCAGCCCAGGGAATTTCTCATAGGAACCGATTTTACCCTGCGCGAAGAAATATTACGGTAACTTTCCCGCCCCGGGATTTTCCACCGTCAGTTTGTGGGTGAGTACAGCGTTCCCCACCTCAGCAGGCCGGCGTCCCGAACTCCGGCGCAGCCTTTCAGGCAGCGAACCCACAATTTGCTGAAACTTCTCTAGATAGAGATAAACCACGGGGGTGATGTAAAGTGTTAAGATTTGGGAAACCAGCAGGCCGCCGACCACGGCGACACCGAGAGGTTGACGGGCTTCTGCGCCCGCTCCCCAGCCGATAGCAATCGGGATAGCGCCAACGATGGCCGCCATGGTAGTCATCATGATGGGACGGAACCGTACCAAGGCGCCTTCATAGATCGCCTCCGCAGGACTCTTGTTGTCGTTGCGTTGCCTTTCAAGAGCGAAATCGATCATCATGATGGCATTCTTCTTCACGATACCAATGAGCATAATCAAACCGACAAAGGCGTAGATGCTCAAGTCCATGCCAAACCAATACAAAGCAATCAGAGCACCGAGTCCGGCCGAGGGAAGACCGGAAAGGATCGTCAACGGATGGATGAAGCTTTCGTACAAGATACCGAGAACCAGATACACGACAAACACCGCCAGCGCCAACAACACCCAGAGGCTCTTGATGGACGATTGAAACTCCTGCGCCGTGCCTTGGAAACTTGTGCTGATGGAGCCCGGCAGGATCTCACGCGCCAGTTTATTGATCGTCTCGACAGCGTCCCCGAGTGCAACTCCGTCGCGAAGGTTGAATGACATCGTCACCGACGGGAGCTGCCCCGAATGGTTCACAGAAAGAGGTCCAGCCGTGTACTTGAGGCTCGCCAGCGAACCCAACGGCACCATTGGCTGAGCGGTAGCCGCCTGTCCGGCGGTGGAGCGAATGTAAAGCATCGACAGCGCGGACGGGTCGTTTTGAAACTTCGGATCCAACTCCACGATCACCTGATATTGGTTGTTCGGGGTATTAATGGTTGAAACTTGCCGGGTCGCGTAAGCGTTCCAAAAAGCTTCCTCTACCTGTCGCGGCGAAACGCCTTGCGCCGTAATTCCCATGGTCGCCATCTTGTCTCGGTCAATGACCACCTGTAACTGAGGATTATTGAGCTGCAGATCGCTGCCGACATCCCTGAAGTCTGGAAGCGCCCTCAGCCGTTCTTCGAAGACAGCAGCATTGCGATAGAGTTCCTGCGCATCGGGACTCTGTAATGTAAATTGGTAGAGACTTCGGCTCAGCCGGCCGCCGACACGTATGACGGGCGGGTTCTGCAGTGAAACACGAATTCCGGGAATCCGGGTCAACTTGGGCCGCAAATCCCGGATTACTTGTTCCGCATTAAGAGGACGCTCGGCTCGCGGCTTGAGCTTTATGAAGATGCGACCCGTGTTACCCGTCAGCGCGATGCCGCCCACTCCGACGCTGGAGAAAAATGATTCTACGTTTTGATCCTCTGCGACGATGCCGGCCAGTTGTTGCTGATACTTGGCCATTTGTTCATAGGAGACGCCTTGGGTAGCTTCCGTGTTGATCAGGATTTGGCCCGTGTCTTCGCTGGGAATAAAACCCTTGGGGACTATTCCGAACATATAGATGGTGGCCACCAGGACGACTCCCGAGGCCACCATGGTCGTGACGTGATGCTTCAGGACCCAGCGCAGTGTTACTTCGTAGCCCTTGTTCATCGCGTCCAGGCAGCGCCCGAGAAAGAGGTATAACCAACCATGTTTCTGGGTGGTGGGCGGACGGAGATAACGGCTGCAGAGCATCGGGGTCAAGCTGAGTGAGATGAACCCCGATACTAAGATCGCAACGCATATGGTCACGGAAAATTCGCGGAGAATCCGTCCCAGCATCCCACTCATGAAAAGGATGGGGATGAAAGCGGCGACTAACGAGATCGTCATTGACACAATCGTAAAACCGATCTCCTTGGCACCCTTGACCGAAGCCTCATAGGGAGACTCACCTTCTTCCATATGGCGCACGATGTTTTCCAATACGACGATGGCGTCATCGACGACAAAACCAACCGCCAACGTCAACGCCATTAGCGATAAGTTATCCAAGCTGTAATCGAGCAGATACATTACGGCAAAGGTGCCGACGATGGACATTGGCAGAGCCAGGCTGGGAATGATCGTGGCGGAAACATTTCGCAGGAACAGAAAGATCACGAGAATGACAAGAACAATGGTTCCGAGCAAGGTTAATTGCACATCGTGCACCGATTCCCGGATCGATTGTGTGCGATCGAAGAAGACGTCGAGCTGGATCGAATCAGGAATCTGTGCGCGGAGACCTGGGAGAATATCT
>Ga0105347_1000499_pt1 | contig 18491 bp, 13 predicted proteins | sample EasRivMeERMLT890_FD_89677 | JGI IMG/M metagenome (GOLD analysis project Ga0105347, IMG submission 89677) | Soil microbial communities from meander-bound floodplain in the East River, Colorado, USA - East River MetaG ERMLT890 | ecosystem: Environmental > Terrestrial > Soil > Floodplain | place... | reverse complement strand
TACGGTCCGGGACCATCTTCGTTTTCCACCAACACCGTGTGAAACTCTTCAGGCACGTCGTTGAACCTGGGCACGCGATAATCGACCAGATTCGGATTGAGCAGCTGGCCATTGGCATCGTATATCATCTGTTCGAAAAGGGTATGACCGATTCCCATCATGGCCGCTCCTTCTTCCTGGCCGATACAGCCTTCGGGGTGAATCGCTTTCCCGACATCCGCCACCGAGATGAGCCGCTTGATCCGAACTTGCCCAGTCTCTTCATCGATATCCAGTTCAACCATCCCCATTCCCACTTCCCAGAAGACCGGCAGCTGGTTGTCCGTGAGCGACGGAGTCGTATCGCCTCGGCCGATGAGCTCGCCGCCGGAACCTTTGCCGAAGCGCCGCTCCAAAGCCTCCTTGAAATTAAGACGCGCCTCGCCGCAGACAAGCGTGCCGTCTTGGAGTTTCACCTGGCTTTGCGGCACCCGAAATGTCTCGGCGGCGATCTTAATCAATTGCTGCTTTAGATCCCGCGCCGCCGCCTGCACCGCGTTTCCCATGCAAGTCGTGGAGCGGCTGGAACCGGTGGAGCTGTCGTAGGGTGTGACTTTCGTGTCGGCACCGCCGATAACAATCTGATCCAAGGGGATAGTCAGTTCTTCTCCGGCAATCTGCGCTAAGACCGTCCGGACCCCCTGCCCCATTTCCGTGCTGGCGGCGAGAATGTTGACGATACCATCGGACTGCAATCGAGCCATCGCTACGGAAACCGGTGTCGCTCCGGCGTTGGTCACGGCACAGGCCAGGCCCACCGGCGTCGCCGTTTTGGCGACCGACTTTTTCCATTGGCATGCCTTAATAAGCTTCTTTAAACCGGCAGCTAAATTGGCATCGATGCCTTTCAATCCCGGACGAAGCTCTTCACCTTTTTTTAGTAGATTCTTTAATCTCAGCTCAGCCGGGTCCATTCCCAAACGGACCGCCGCAATGTCGATCTGAGATTCTCCGGCGAATATTACCTGAGGCGCACCGATGGCGCGAAAAGAACCCGCCGAGCCTGCGTTCGTATAGACGGAATACGCGTTGGTGAGGATGTTCGGAATCCGATAGGGACCCAAGACTCGGGTCGCTGCGCGGATCGTCACCTGGGGCCCGTTGTCGTCATAAGCTCCGGTATCCAAGTAAATTTCCGCCTCCCGGGCCATCAGCGTGCCGTCTTGCTTGAAACCGGTTTTAACTCTGACCTCGGCCGCATGGCGTCGCACGGTAAGCATCGAGTCGGAAACGGAATTGCACACCCGCACCGGGGCGTTGGCTTTGCGCGCCAGCGCCACCACCAGCGGTTCAAACTTCGTGTAAGACTTGCTACCGTAACCGCCGCCCAAATACGAAATCACTATCCGAACTCGCGACGGAGGAATACGAAACACTTTCGCAATGTCGCCGCGCACCTGAAACGGATGCTGCGCCGAGGACCAGACCGTCAAGCCCTCGTCGTTCCAATGGGCGATTACGGCGTGAGGCTCCATCGCGTAGTGATAAACCATAGGAAAGGTAAATCGGTCTTCGACGACGACGTCCGATTGAGCAAAGCCCGCTTTAATGTTGCCCCGTTCGACCCGCTCGTGGCTGCAGATATTGTCACTACGATCTTCGTGTATCAGCGGCGCGCCGGCGGCGCGGGCCGCTGCGATGCCAATCACCGTGGGTAGTTCTTCGTATTGAACGTCGACAAGCGAGATCGCCTCCTCCGCCGTTTCCGGGTCCGCCGCCGCCACGGCCGCCACCGGTTCGCCGACGTAACGAACCTTGTTCGCGGCAATCACCGGACGACCATTATAGATAGGCACGAGATCGCCGAGATCCGCCGCGGTGAGCACGGCAGCGATCCCGGGCAATGCTTCTGCTCTTGAAGTGTCGATGGCAAGAATTCGCGCATGGGGATAGACGCTGCGCAGGATCTTGCCGTGAAGCATCCCCGGAATCATCAAGTCCCCGAGGAATTTGGCCTTGCCCGTAACCTTTTCAATCCCGTCGACTCGCGGAACACTATGACCAACGACCTTCAATTGTTGGCTTGACATTAAGGCTCCAATTCTGAATATTCACTCGTCGAAACTAACAAAGCGGCATTGCCACTGCAACAAAACCCGCAAAAGTGCGCTGAATCATATTTCCAGACCATGCGCTTTCCTTCACGCCTGATCCGCGGCACCCTGATCCAACGCTACCAACGCTTTCTCGCCGACGTACAGCTCGCTAGCGGCGAGGTCGTCACTGCTCATTGTACCAATACCGGCAGTATGATGGGCTGTAAAGAAGCCGGTAGCGTAGTGTATATCTCGCGTTGCGACAGGGAGGGAAGGCGTCTTCTTTACACCTGGGAAATGATTCGAGTCGGCCGAACTTGGGTCGGCATCAACACGATGCACCCGAATCGTCTGGTGGCCGAAGCCATTGCCAGCGGCGCGATTCCTGAGCTGCAAGGCTATGCTAGCGTCCGGCGTGAAGTCGTGACCCGTCAAGGAACGCGGCTCGATCTCTGCCTGCAAGGAAGCATCGGGTCTTGCTTCGTAGAGGTTAAGAACGTCACCCTTGCCGTCGGCGGCGCAGCCGCGTTTCCCGATTCGGTCAGCGAGCGCGGCACCAAGCATCTTAAAGAACTGATCTGGCTTCGGCGCCAAGGACATCGCGCCGCCCTGGTTTTCGTAATTCAGCGGAACGATTGCAGTAGCTTTAGACCCGCCGACGAAATCGACCAGGAATATGGCCGCTGGTTACGCCGGGCCGTTAAAGCCGGTGTCGAAGCCCTGCCCTACGCTGCCTACGTCACCCCTCAAGCAATTGCTCTTACCGAACGTCTTCCTCTAATATTGTAGTTTGGCAAAATAGAAAGGGGTAGCCGTCGGAATTAGCTACCCCTTTCTAAGGCACAGACTTAGACTTCGGTTTAGCCGTCGATCACTTTCTTCCACTTCGCGCGAATCTTCTCCTTCAGTTCCGGTGTCGATTCCGCCACCGGCGGGAAATCTTTCATCCACTCGAACGGACGGCAGGCATCGATAACGGCGCGAGAATTGAAGCCCTTTTTGCCTGGTTGAATTCTCGGATCCAGCGGACCACTCCAGCAGCGGCGCAGGATCTCAATGGACTCCACGGGATCAGAGCGGCTGGACAACGCCCAGATGACATCGAACGTGTTGGTCGGATCGATATCCTCATCGACGACGATCACATAGCGGCCAAGATAAGCCCCGGCGTGGACCTGCGAAGCAGCCAGCATCGCCTGGCGCGCATGGCCGGGGTAGCGCTGTTTGATGGAAATGATGTTGAACAAGCGGCCTCCACCGGCCTCGTGGCACCATACGCCCTTCACATCGGGCACGCCGCATTTTTCGACCTGCTCCCAGATGAGCGCCGATTTCACCATGCATTTGGCGATGGAGTAGTCGGAAGGCGGACGGCCGGGACGCGCGCAGGTCAAGATCGGGTCGTTACGGTAATAGATATTTTGCACGCGAACCACCGGTTCCGGACGGCTGGAGCTGGCATAGTAGCCGGTCCACTCGCCGAAAGGTCCCTCGGTCTTGCGATCATTAGGATCCATGAAACCTTCGATGACGATCTCGGCATGGGCCGGAAATGGCAGCCCGGTGGCTTTGCCTTCAATGACCTCAATGGGCGCGCCCTTCAGCCCGCCGGCATAATCGAATTCCGACACGCCATAGTCGATCTCGTTACCTGAGACCATGAATAGCACCGGGTCCTGACCGACACAGATGATCACGGGGCAAGGCTTGCCTTTCTCGAAATACTTCGAGCGTTGGATGGTACCGTGCTTCCCCGGCGAGATATAGCAACTCATGCTCTTTTCATCTTGCACCATCCCTCGGTAGGCACCGAAATTGACCCAACCTTCGTCGGGATCGCGGGTGATCACGAGGCACGCCGTGCCGATAAATCGGCCTCCGTCCAGTTCGTGGATCAAAGGCACCGGGAATTTGAGAAGATTGACATCGTTGCCCGACATCACGTTTTCCAGGATCGGACCTTTGGTAACAGTCTTGGCCGGAATCGGTTGATGGGTTGTCAGCTTCTGGCGCAAGGCCCGAACCAAGTCCAAATTCGCAAGATCCATCGGCAAACCTAGATTCAATGCCATCCGCTTAAACGAAGCGTTCTGAGCGAACAGCACCCGATAACCCTTGGGATAATCCTTAACGTTGTCGAACAAAACCGCCGGTACAGCCCCTTTGCTTTCCCGGGCGATCAGCTCGGACAACGTCCCCATTTCTAGATTCCAATCGACACCGTCCACCTTTTTGAGTTCACCAAAGCTGTCAACGATCTCCAACCATTCGCGCAGATCCGTGTAGCTCGGAGTTTTTCCGGCCCTTAGATCTTCCTCAGCGAGCTTTCGCGCTTCCAATGCAGTCATAGGCTTGACTCTCCTTTCATCTCACCAAAACCCAAAGTCTATCTTAATCGCCTAACATACTTTCATCAACACCTTCCGTATCATCCGCAGGCAGGCCATTGCAACTCCGCGGATCCAAATGCAGATAGACCTTCTCCCCGGGACTGATATGGTTGAATGGATGAGTATGCACAGCCAACAGATCATCGCCCACCGCGATTTTACAGTGATAGGCGTCGCCCATGAAAATCGCCTCTTTGACCGTTCCTTCGACGACGTTTTCTAAAGAGTGCGGCTTTTCTTTATGCACCGGGATATTTTCCGGCCGGATCGAAATGACCGCGGCTTGGTCTTTTTTCAGTCCCGGTGCCGGAATGAAGCTTAGAACGCCTCTTTTGGTCTCCATTTTACCGGGCCTCGAATCGCCGTCCACCTCCAGTACTTTCCCTGCAATCAAATTCGTAAGTCCCAAAAAGGTTGCCGTAAACCTTCGCTTCGGACGGCTATAAAGCTGATGAGGCGAGCCTATTTCGATAAGCTTGCCGCCGTGCATAACCGCAATCTGATCCGATATGGCCAGGGCTTCGGCCTGATCGTGAGTCACAAAAATGGTCGTGATACTTGTCCGGCGTTGTAGAGCCTTGATCTCGGATCTCATCTGGACACGCAGCTTCGCGTCGAGGTTACTCAACGGTTCATCCAACAGCATGACCTTGGGCTCGTTTATGAGAGCTCGGGCAAAGGCGACGCGCTGCTGCTGCCCCCCGGAAAGTTTCGGGGCAGGCCGATCCTCCAGACCGTCAAGACCAACGATCTTCAGCACATCCAGCACTCTCTGCTTGATCTCAGCCTTTGGGCGGCGTTGTATCGTGAGAGGATAGGCGACGTTTTCCGCCACCGTCATGTGCGGCCAGATTGCATAAGATTGGAAGACCATGCCGATGGGCCGTTTGTTGGTGGGAATGTAAACGCGCTCACCGGAGGCAAAAACGGTTTGACTCCCGATGCTGATTTTGCCCCCGTCCGGTCTTTCCAGACCGGCGACACAGCGAAGCGTCGTCGTTTTGCCGCATCCACTCGGACCTAAAAACGTATAGAGCGAACCTTCGGGGATGTTGAGGGAAACCCCCTTGAGGACATGAACGCGCTCTTTGTCCTCACCAAAGTATTTCTCCAGCGACTCGATTTGGACCATTTCTCTTTTTTCTGCCATTGAGCCTCCCGAATTCGTCGACCCTAGCTTGTTTCAGAAGATGTTAAGTGAAATGTGGAAACTATTAGCTATTCGGCTATGCCTATCTTTGCACCCAGTTTTCGTGCGGTTAAAGCCATGGCGACCAGCAACAAAACCATCATGACTCCCAATGCACAGACGTAGGTGTACTGACCGCCCTCCCAAAGGTCAAAGGCCATAATGGAAAGAACAGTGCTGTTATAGGAATAGAGCAAGATTGAGGTAGACAACTCGCGCAGCGCGATGATGCTGATATAGATCCAGCCTGCGGTAAAACCCGGCATCAACAACGGCAGAATAACCTTCCGGAAGGTCTGAAACCAGGTGCCGCCGGCTGTAAAGGACGCCTCTTCGAGCTCCTTATTGATCTGGATCATCGAGGCTGAGGCCGCCCGAATACCATAGGGCATGAACTTGGTAATGTAGGCAAGGAGTAAGACCCAAATCGTCCCGTAAATCGGGATCGGCAGCGTTAGGTAAACCCAAATCAAACTCACGCCCAGAACGATACCCGGCATCGCGATGGGGACAAACGTCATATTGTCGAGCAGCGCCCGCCCGGGCAACTTGGTCTTCACCGTAATCCAGGCAATCACCGACGTTAAGAGCATAACGAAAGTGGCCGAACCTACGGAGAGGTAAAAGCTGTTTTTGAAAGCCGTCAAAGCCAGCGGATAATTCAGAATGTATTGATAGTTTCCCCAAGTCATTTTCGCCATAAGCTCGCGGGAAGGAACCCCGTAGTAGGGAATAAAAGAAGACCAAAGTAAAACGAAAACTGGAAGAATCACGGCGAGCAAGAAAATAAAAAACGAGATCGCGCAAGTAACATATTTCCAGCCGCCAAGGTCAATGACCCGGGGACGGTATCCTTTACCCGTGACCGTCGCATAACGCTCTTCGCGCCGAGTGATCCTGCCGTAGATAAGCACGCCGGTCGTACTGATCGCCAGCAGCGTCACCGCGTAGGCCCCCGCCAAACCAAAATCCGACGGAAACTGGTGGATGGCAAGAAAGATCTTCGTGGTAAAAACCGAGATCTTTGCGGGGACCCCGATCAACGCCGGCACTTCAAAAGCCTCAATGCCACGAATGAAGACAATCAAAAGCACGCTGAACATGGCGGGGCGCATCAGCGGAAGGGTGACTCGTCGGAAGGTCGTAAAGGTGCTCGATCCGGCGGTCAGCGCGGCCTCCTCTAACGAGGTATCCATGTTGCGAAACGCCGCGGACATAAGGAGAAATACCAGAGGATAGAGATGAATCGCCTCGGCCCAAACCATTCCCCACATGGAGTAAACGTTGAATGGGGCCGATTCCAATCCTAGGGCTCCTTTTAAGACTAGATTGATCAGGCCGATTTTGGGGCTCAGGAGCAATATCCATGCGATGGTGCTGAGGATTCCGGGAATAATGAACGGAATCAGCGCCATCACCACGAACAACTTCTTGAATGGAGTATTGGTTCGCTCGCTGACCCAGGCAAGATAGGTGCCCAAAAGAAAAGTAACGACACATGTGCCCAAGCCGTAATAGATGGAGTTCAGGAAAAGGAGGTAGAACTCTTTATCGACATAGGCCTTGATGTAGTTCTGAATGGTGAAGGTAGCTCCAGGTTCTCCGATGGGCGCGCTGCGGATGCTTCCATAAAGAAGCATGACGAGAGGCACGCCTGCCAGATACAGAACAAAAAGCGTCGCCCCTATTAGAATAAGGGTCTGGGAGTTGAACCTCCGCACCCTGCAAAACTCCTATGCCGGTTTAGGCGTCGATATTGTGGACGACCTGGTCTTGAACCATGGTCTTTTTGACCTCTTCTTCAATCAGGTTCCAGAGATGATCTTCATACTCTAAAAACTTTTTCTCCCGCTTCGTTGAAAGGGGCCGAGGGCGCGGGATATCGATCTTTATCATTTCCTTCACTTTGCCGGGGCGCGCGCCGAAAACGATAACACGGTCTGCCAGGTAAATCGCCTCGTTGATCTGGTGGGTAATAAACAGAACGGTCTTGCCTGCCTCGCGCCAGATACGCAGCAATTCCAATTGCATGATCTCACGGGTCTGCGCGTCAAGGGCGGCAAACGGCTCATCCATAATCAAAATCTGCGGATCTATGGTTAGCGCTCTGGCTAGGTTACAGCGCTGTTGCATACCGCCGGATAACTCGTGGGGGTAGTGATCTTCGAAACCCTGAAGTCCCACTAGGTTGATGAACTTTTTTGCGCGTTCTTGACCCTCACCGTTGTCCAACCCCTGGCACTCCAACCCAAAGATGACGTTCTTAAAGACGGTCCGCCACGGCAACAGACAGGAATCCTGAAAAACCATCCCTCGGTCCGTGCCGGGTCCGGTCACGACCTGCCCATCGATAGCAATCTGGCCTGCCGTGGGTTTGAGCAATCCGTCGCAGAGGTTGATGAAAGTGGTCTTGCCGCAGCCGCTGGGACCCACGATGGTGACGAATTCACCGTCGTCGACTTGCAGGTTGATGTTATCCAGGGCCAAGAGCCTTCCGCCCGTTCGCGGCTGATAATACTCGTGCCGCAATCCTGTCGCCTGTAACTTGGTTTGTGCCACATTGCCTCCTTAAAGTTCGATTGAGCGGCCGGCTTCGGGCCAAGAAACAAGTGCCTTATTTCTTATGGCCGCCACTAAATAACGCACTAGCCATTATCATTTTTAGATCTTTTTTCAAGCTTGCTTGACGCTTCATTGACAACCCAGGGTGGATTCGATAGGTTCGCCACTAATAATTGCATAAACTTTTTTATGCAAACTGCTTTTCATGGCCCATAAGCTGATAAAAATTAAACCGCGAGCGAAGCGCACCGAGAATCTATCGGCGCAAGTTTATAGTCAAATCAAAAATCTGATTCTTTGCAATGAAATCTTGCCCGGTCAAAAACTTCATCACCAAGAACTCAGTGAGCGCCTCGGTGTCAGTCGAACTCCGGTGCGCGAAGCGTTGACCCGCTTGGTTCAGGAAGGATACGTCTCCCTCCTGCCGAATCGCGGTTTTACCTGTAAAGAAATTAGATTGCAAGAGGCAAATGAGCTTTACGAACTGCGCGAAGCTTTGGAAGCTTTCATCGTGGAAAAAGCCATCGCGAATCTCACCGATGCGACGTTGACGGAACTGTCGGGAAGGATGAATCTGTACGGACAGGATGTGCAAAAACGCTTTACGCGGGACCGGTTGGTGTACGATCAAGACGTGCATCTTGAAATTGCCCGCCTTTCCGGCAACGAGACGCTGATTAGGACATTGACCCAGGTTTTTGAGCGCATTATCTTGAAGCGCAGAACCGACGGACTCTATGATCCAGCGCGCGGTATCACGGCCCATCAAGAACATCTAAAACTCTTGCAGGCCATGAAGCGACGCAACACTCAAGATGCCGTGAAAATCGTTCGCGCGCATATTCAAGCGGGCAAAGACAACGTGCTATCCGATCTTAAGCAGAGACAGGAGATTCGCGAATTTCGTTACACCGGAACCGTGAGCTAATTCAAAAATCGATCAAGGGAAAGGAAAACAAATGGCAGCAGATCTGGTTATTAAGAATGGCTGGGTGGTGACACCCACGGAAACGTTTCAGGGCGGCGTCGCTATCAGCAATGAAAAAATCGTCGCTATCGGTTCAAACGATCAATTGCCCCAGGGCAAAGAGGAAGTCGACGCCAAAGGCAAGCACATCCTCCCGGGTATTATTGATGGGCACGTTCACTTCAGAGAGCCCGGCATGACCCACAAGGAAGACTTCACGACGGGTTCCACCGCGGCTGTCTGCGGCGGCATTACCAGTGTCGTCGACATGCCCAATACCGTGCCCCCGACCGCGGATGCCGAACAAGTAAAGGTCAAACAGCAACTGGGAGAGGCAAAATCGCTCGTCGACTTCGGCATTACGGGCGTGGTTGTGCAGACCAACACCAAAGATATCTTGCCCATGGCCGGCGCCGGCGCAATCGGCTTCAAGATCTTCTTCGGCGAGACCATCGGCAACCTACCCTTCCCCGACGACGGCATGTGCATGGAAGCCTTTGATTACATCGCGCAGTCGAAGTTGCCTTTAGGCATTCACGCGGAAAATCGTCAGATCATGGCTTACTGTACCAACAAGCTGAAGACCGAGGGGAAAAACGACGCCCGCTATTGGGAAGCCTCTCGTCCAGACATCTGTGAGGCTGAATCGGTCCACCACGCGCTTTTCTTTGCCGAGACCTTTGGCACCAAGCTCCATGTGTTTCACATGAGCTCCAAGCAGGCGGCTTACATGGTGCGCGATGCCAAGGCCCGGGGCTTGAGAGTTACGGCCGAAACCGGACCGCACTATCTCCTGCGCGAACCCAATGATATGGACAAGGTCGGTTCCCTCCTGAAGATGAACCCGCCGGTTCGCACCCAGGATCACGCCGAAGTGCTGTGGCAAGGGCTCCGCGAAGGGTTTGTCGATACCTTGGCCACCGACCATTCACCGCATACATTGGATGAAAAAGGCTCGGACATCTACGGCAAATTGACGAAGCCGGCGATCTGGGATTGCATCTCCGGCTTCTGCGGTGTCGAGACCGGGGTTCCACTGATTCTCACCGAGGTCAACAAAGGCAGGTTGACTCTCAATCAATACGTTAAGGTCGCCTGCGAAAATCCGGCGAAGGTGTGGCAGATTTATCCGAAGAAGGGCGCCATCCGACTCGGCTCCGACGGCGACATCACGGTCGTCGATATGGACAAGGAGGGCACCATCGACGTGAATAAATTACACAGCAAGAACAAACCGTCGCCGTGGCATGGCTGGAAAGTCAAAGGCATGCCGGTGCTCACCGTTGTGCGCGGCCATGTGCAGATGAGAGACGGCGAACCCTGCGGCAAGCCGATCGGCAAAGCCCTCAAGCCCTTAGTCTAGTGAAGGACTGCGTAGCGGCTCCTGAGAACTGACTATGCCTCAGTTCTCAGCGCCGCTATTCTGCGCTGTTTTATGAAACGCACAGAGCCATTTGATTTTTACCAGCCGGCGACCCTGGCGGAAGCGAGCCGGTTGCTTAAGGACAACGGCCCCGGCGGCCGTTTTCTCGCCGGCGGCACCGATTTGGTCATCGCGATGAAGGAAAAGGGCCTGCTGCCGAAATACATCGTCGATCTGAAACGGCTGCCCGGACTAAACAGCATCCGCGTGAATGGCGACGGTTCACTCGGTATCGGTGCGCTAACGACCATGTACACCATCGAGACGTCGCCGGTCGTCAAGCAGAAGTATCCTTTTCTTGCCCAAAGCGCCGCGGAGGTCGGCTCGATCCAGATCCGAAACCGCGCGACCGTCGGCGGCAACATGGCCAACGCCACGCCATCCGCGGACGTGGCGCCAAGCCTGATCGCGCTCAACGCCACGGCGAAAATCGCCAGCGCTGGCGGTGAAAGAACCATGCCTATGGAAGATTTCTTCCGCGGCCCGGGACAAAATGCCATGGACGCGGACGAGATCTTAACTGAAATCACGATTCCCAAGACCGGTCCGCAGTTGGTCGGCGAATACATCAAGTTTTCACCGCGCGACATGATGGACCTCGCCTACATCGGCGTTTCGGTTGCATATGATTTCGCCGGCGACAAGAAGTGTAGCGGAGTTAGGATCGTCCTCGGCGCCGTGGCGCCGACGCCGATCCGCGCAAGAAATTCCGAAGCGCTGCTCGAAGGTAAGATCTTGACCGAAGAGCTCGCCGCGCAAGTCGGCGATGAAGCGGCGCGCGAAAGCAAGCCGATCAGCGACGTGCGCTCGTCGGCGGACTATCGCCGGGCCATGGTCGGCGTCATGACCAAGCGCGCGATTCTCAACGCCGCGGTGGGACCGGCAAAGTCCTGGGTAGATCGGCGTGACAGAAGGTACTAAAAGAATGGACTGATGGAGTATTGGCGTACTGAAATAATGGGTTTCGGAATCCGGATTCAACACGCCAGCACTCCAATTTGATCCGAGGTTGCCATGAACAAACAGATTCAATTTACTCTCAACGGCGCTCGCGTTGGCCGCGACGTCCCGAACCACCGTCTTTTGCTCGACCTGTTGCGCGATGAAATCGGAGTTACCGGCACCAAAGAAGGCTGCGGCACCGGCGATTGCGGCGCCTGCACGGTTTTTCTCAACGGCAAACCGGTCAACTCCTGTCTGATTCTTTCCGCCGAGCTCGACGGCGTGGATATCGTCACCATCGAAGGGCTGAAAATCGGCCCCGAGCTGCACCCGATTCAGAAGGCATTCATCCAAGACGGCGGCGCCCAATGCGGCTACTGCACCCCGGGGATGCTGATGATGTCCAAGGCGCTGCTCGATGAAAACCTGAACCCTACGGAAGAAGAGATACGCTACGCACTCTCGGGTAATCTCTGTCGCTGCACCGGCTACGCCAAGATCATCCAGGCCGTCCAGGACGCCGCGGCGATGCTCCGAAAATAAACATGTTCAAATCGTTCAACCGCTGCGCTCCGTTCAAAAGGCTTGAACGCATCGACAACGAATCCAACCTCCGAAACGGTTTGAACGTTTTGAGCGGCTTGAACGATTTGAACCTCCCAAGGAGTTAAGAATGGCGGAACTCACAGTCGTCGGAAAACCGGTCACCCGCGTCGATGCCAACGAAAAAGTCACGGGGCAAATCGTCTACGGCTACGATCTAGTTCTACCTAACATGCTCTACGGCAAGACGCTGTTCAGCACAAAGGCACACGCCAAAATAAAAAAGATCGATACGGGAAAAGCCAAGCAGTTGCCCGGTGTCGTCGCGGTGGTCACAGGCGAAGACGCCCCCTGGACGCACGGCGAATCGATCAAAGATAAGCCGTTTCTCGCCCAGGGCAAAGTGCGCTACATCGGCGAGCCGGTGGCGGCGGTGGCGGCGGAAGACGAAGACACGGCGCAAGCCGCGGTCAAGCTGATCGAAGTCGAATACGAAGACTTGCCGGTCTATACCGACCCGGAAGAGGCCTGTAAGCCGAGCGCGGTAGCGATCCACGAGGACTTTCCCAAGTACCGCAAGGTCGACTTCATCGTACCCGGGCCGCACGCCAACATCGCCGAGCATTTCAAGCTCCGCACCGGCAACGTTGACAAAGGCTTTAAAGACTCCGACCTCGTCGTCGAGGAACAATATTTCGTGCCGATGATTCAGCACGCCGCCATGGAACCCCATTCGGCCCATGCACAGTGGGACAAAGAGAGCGGTCGCCTGACCCTCTGGGTCGCCAACGACGCGCCCTTTCGTGCCCTGCATGAGATCACCGAAGCCTTGAACATGCCGAAGGACAAAATCCGCTTCATCAATCCAGCCCAGGGCGGCGGCTTCGGCTCCAAGGGCGGTTTGAAAGTCGAGCCCATTGCGGTTGCCCTCGCCTTCCATACCAACGGCCGGCCGGTGCGCGTGAAATTCAACCGCGAAGAAACTTTCATCTCGACCTTGACGCGCCACGAAGCGGTGGTTTATTCGAAGACCGGCGTGAAGAAAGACGGCACTCTAATAGCGCGCGAAATGACGATCTACTGGGGCGCCGGCGCCTATGCCGAGAAAAGCCCGACGGTATGCATCCGCGGCAGCCTGCCCGCACCAGGACCGTACCGAATTCCCCACGTCAAGGTCGACGGCTACGCAGTTTACACCAACAAGCCCGTCGCCGGTTCTTACCGCGGCTATGGTATACCCCAGGGAGCGTGGGCCGGCGAGCAGCAGTTGGATGAGATTGCTAAGCAACTCGGCATGGATCCCCTGGCGATTCGCATGAAAAATATCTTCGTCGAAGGCGATGTCTCCTACTGGGGCGAGCGGCTTCACGCTGTCGGCCTCAAGGAAACCCTGCTGAAAGCAACAGAAGCGATCGATTGGGGCACGCCGCCGCCCCCGACTCAGCCGGGCGTCAAGATTGGCAAAGGCTTCGCCTGCATCCAGAAGCCGACGCGCTCGCCGACGACATCGAACGCCGGCGTGACGGTGAACGCCCAGGGCGAAGTGACCGTGTTTGCGGGGACCGTTGAGATCGGCCAGGGCTGCAACACGATTCTTTCTCAAGTCGCCGCCGAAGAGCTCAAGGTACCGATGGAAAAAGTCCGCATGCACCCGCTCGACACCGATGTGATCCCCTACGACGCGTCCACGACGTCGAGCCGCAGCACCTATCACATGGGCAACGCCGTGCGTGGCGCGGCGATCCACGCGCGTGAACAGATCATGGAAGCGGCGAGCCCGATGCTCGAAGCCAAGGTGCAGGATCTCGCCTGCGCCGACGGCAAGATTCGTCTCAAAGACCAGCCGCAACAGGCGTTACCCATCGGCGAAGTGGTAAAGCGCAAGCTCGGCATCCACGGCATCGTGCGCGGCGACGCCTCATACACCTACGAGATCGGCAAGGACTTGGATCTGGAAACCGGACACAGCGATCACGCGTCGGCCTTTTATATGTACGCCACCCAAGCCGCCGAAGTCATGGTCGACGAAGAGAGCGGCAGGGTACGCTTGCTGCGCATGTCGGCGGCGCACGACGTCGGCAAGGCGATCAACCCATTGAACTGCGTGGCGCAAATCGAAGGCGGCGTCGCCATGGGTATCGGTTCCGCCCTGCACGAAGAAATGATCATCGATAAGACCGGCAAGGTGCGCAATCCGTCGTTCCTGGACTACCACTTGGTAACCTCCCTGGACGTGCCGCCCATGATCCCTATTATCGTTGAGTGCGCGGAACCGCAGGGCCCATACGGGGCCAAAGGGTTAGGCGAGCCCGGCTTGGCGCCAACACCGGCCGCCATTGGCAATGCGGTGGCCGATGCCCTGGGCGTGCGCGTGTACGACCTGCCTCTCAAGCCGGAAAACGTTTACTGGGCCATCCAGAACAAGAAGAAAAAAGACGCCGCATAGCCCGCCAATTCGAAATTTCCGGCTTTTTCGTTTACCATTGTAAAAATCCAAACACCGGGATCGGGTTAGTTCCCGTTGTGGTCACTAGATCGGTCGGAGGTGATAATGATCATTCAGCGCGTAGGGGGGCTTTTTGCGTTCCTTTCAGCCATCGCCGTCGTTCTGATCTTACCGAGGCTGTCTAACGCCGCTGACCCTTCCATCGGTAGTGCACCCCGACCCATTCAGACCCCACCGGGCATGCCATCGGTGGTAGATCCCAACAATCTCTACAGCGAGACGAAACCCGACAAGCTTAGCCCGGTAGTCGCGAATCATCTATCGCGCGTCTACGTGCCCAATCGCAGCTCCAACGACGTCTGGGTAATCGACCCGGCGACGTTCAAGGTCGTCAGCAAATTTCGCGTCGGCGTGCACCCGCAGCACGTCGTGCCGTCCTGGGACTTGAAAACCCTTTGGGTCAACAACAACGCCGAGGGACGCGATGATGGCAGCGTCACGCCGATCGATCCCGTCACCGGCAAGCCCGGCAAGAACATTCCGGTGGACGACCCGTACAACATGTATTTCACCCCGGACGGCAGCGCCGCGATCATCGTTGCCGAAGCGCGCAAGCGGCTCGATTTTCGCGATCCGCACACTATGGCGATGAAATTTTCCATCGACACGCCCAACTGCCCGGGCATCAACCACGCCGACTTTTCCATCGACGGCCGCTACGGCATATTTACTTGTGAATACGGTGGCGCGCTGGCCAAGGTCGATCTGGTCGAACGCAAAGTGCTCGGCTATTTGAAGCTCTCCAAAGGCGGCATGCCGCAGGACGTGCGTATTTCGCCGGACGGGAAAGTATTTTACGTCGCCGACATGAAAGCGGCGGGAGTTTTCATCGTCGACGCCGATAAGTTCATCGAGATCGGCCATATCAACACCGGTCTCGGTGCCCATGGCCTTTATCCCAGTCGCGACGGTACGCAACTTTATGTAGCCAACCGAGGCGTCGCCCGTGTCTACGGCCCGCCCAAGGGCAAAGGCAGCGTAAGCGTCATCGACTTCGCCACCCGCAAAGTGACGACGACATGGCCTATCCCCGGTGGCGGCAGCCCCGACATGGGTAATGTCAGCGTGGACGGCAAGCTCCTCTGGCTCTCGGGACGCTACGACAACGAGGTCTACATCTTCGACACGACTTCCGGCAGCGTCAGAAAAATCCCGGTGAAAACCGAACCGCACGGGCTCACGGTATGGCCGCAGCCTGGTCGCTATTCCCTCGGTCACACCGGCAACTTGCGCTGACCCGAGCCGTCAGACTACAGGGATTCTCCGTTAATCAGAATGTGTTTCTCGGTCGCGCGGGCTCCGGCAAATAGGCCCACAACGCGAGGCACCCTCCCTCTGGGCTCCATGGATCGTGGTGCCTTGAAATAGCAGTCGAGACGCTCTCATGAACCGGATCATTGAAACTCGGCCAGGCAATTCACCACTTCACTTCCTTACAGCATTGACAAGCAGATCGGCATTTGGCTAGAAAGTGGCTTGATTTCTAGCAAGACGTTGGGAGCGAGCATGGCAGAAAACACTGCGCTGGCGAAGTTGCGGACGATGGCGGAGCGATCGGGGTTGAGCTTGTCGGAAGAGGAGTTATCCAAGCTTCTCCCTGGAATCAACCGCTCCCACAGCCAAATAGCAGAACTGCGTGAGTTCATGACCGATCGTATTGAGCCGGCCGCCATATTCGTCGCTTCGAGAACGGAAACTCGGTAAATAGTAAATCTATGGCACCGAACGAGTTGCCCTATCTCAGCATTACGGAAGCGGCGGACCAATTGAGACGCAAGGCGGTTTCCCCGGTCGAACTTGTCCAAGCCTGCCTCAATAGGATTGAGTCCATCGACGACAAACTGCATAGCTTCATCACCGTCACGGCGGAGCTGGCACTTGAACAAGCCAAAACAGCAGAACAAGAAATCAACAGCGGCACGAATAGGGGTCCACTTCATGGCATTCCCATCGGCCTCAAAGACCTTTACGCGACCAAAGGAATTCGCACTACGTGCCATTCTGCCGTCTTGCAGGACTGGGTGCCCGATCAGGACGCGACCACCGTAACGAAACTTCGTGCAGCAGGCACAGTATTGCTCGGCAAGTTAGGCATGCACGAATTCGCTTTCGGTGGACCGTCGATCGATGCTCCGTTTCCTGCCGTTCGTAATCCGTGGAATACGGCGCACATTCCCGGAGGCTCGAGCAGCGGTTCCGGTGCCGCCCTAGCTGCCGGCCTGTGCTACGGCTCCCTGGGCTCCGACACGGGTGGCTCCATTCGAGCGCCATCGTCTCATTGCGGGATAGTGGGCATCAAACCGACCTACGGCCGAGTCAGCCGTTGCGGCCTGGTTCCCCTCAGCTGGTCTTTGGACCACGCCGGACCGATGGCTCGCAGCGTGGAGGATTGCGCACTTCTGCTTCAAGCCATTGCCGGCTATGACGCCTCAGACCCCGCCTCCATCGATCTCCCGGTTCCCGACTTCAGCTCTGACTTGAAGAAAGGAATCAAGGGCTTAAGAATCGGCGTGCCGCGCGCCAATTGGTTCACTGAAAAAAGGGGAACGGAGCCGGAAACCGAATCGGTCTTCAACAATGCTCTCAAGACGCTAGCAGATCTCGGTGGGATCATTGTCGAGCTCGATGGACAGCCGTTTTCCATCGCTCGTAAAGCCAATCAAACCCTGCTGGTCGCGGAAGCTTATGCATACCACGAAAAACGGCTTCAAGAGGCGCCGGAGAAGTTCGGTACTTCTGTGAGAAACCGAATCCTTGAAGGAGCATTTTTGAGCGCGGCCGATTACATCACCGCGCAGCGAGCCCGGACAGTCCTGAACCGGCAGATTCATGCTAACTTCTCCCGCGTCGATATTTTCGCCACCCCGACGGTTCCGCGCCCGCCAGAGGTCTTCGAAAGCATGGATCCGGACGAGCAAAATCTTCGTCCGAGCTTTACCAACCCTTTCAACCTCACGGGATTACCCGCGATTTCAGTGCCGTGCGGATTCACGCAGAGCGAACTTCCGGTGGGACTCCAGATCGTCGCTCAGCCATTCCAAGAAACCACCGCGTTTCGGGTCGCTTATACTTATGAGCAGGCCACCCCCTGGCACAAGCAAAGACCAGTGCTGTAACGGCGAAAGGGACTCGATTTGTAAACCTCTAATGATTCGGCTAACGCGCATCCTTGTCAAACAGCCGAAAATACATCTCCGCCAACGTGGGCTCCATAGTTTTTGCCGCGGCCATTTCGGTTGCGATGGAAGGATTCAGCCGCTCGCGGGCTTTGACGGCTAAGCCGAGAACTTCTTGTTGATCGACTTTCTTTAACCGCCCGTCTTCCACAACGATTTCCCCGTTTACGATCACGGTATCGACGGAGCTCCCATTCTGGCAGAAAACGAGTTGACTTATCACGTCGTTCAGCGGCGTGAAAGCGGTAGTGTCGCGGCGCAGAAGAACCAGATCCGCGAGTTTTCCCGGTGCCAGCACTCCTGCATCAAGTCCGAACGCTCGTGCACCGTTGCGGGTCGCCATCACCAACGCCTGCAGGGGTGTCACCCATTGGTTAAAGTCGCTCCCGGCTTGATTGTGAATAAGCGCTGCCAGTCGGAGGGCGTCGAACATGTTCTGTCCATCGTTGGAAGCAGCACCGTCTGTGCCGAGCGCCACGTTGACTCCGGCCGCAAGAAACCCCCGAACCGGGGCTAAGCCACTACCGATACGCAAGTTGCTCGCGGGATTGTGCACTGGAGTTGCGCACCGCTTGGCAAGAAGCTCGATATCCTCAGGTTCGATCCAAATCGAGTGCGCCAGCGAAAGATTGGAATCTAACACACCGAGCACATCCAAGTGTTTAAGTAGTGACTGTCGATACAACTGTTGACCCATCACCTGCTGAGCCTTGGTTTC